>Ga0207646_10001388_pt1 | contig 30013 bp, 42 predicted proteins | sample KBSK5502metaG_FD_184343 | JGI IMG/M metagenome (GOLD analysis project Ga0207646, IMG submission 184343) | Corn, switchgrass and miscanthus rhizosphere microbial communities from Kellogg Biological Station, Michigan, USA - KBS K5-50-2 metaG... | ecosystem: Host-associated > Plants > Roots >... | reverse complement strand
TAGCCCGTCTGGCTCAAGCCGGCTGCGAATAGTGCGCTCGCAAGGTGCTTCTGATAGGGCGACATTTCTCGCAACGGCAGTCCCTTGCGCTCCTTGGGAATGAAATGCCAGTTCATGCGCTCGTCGGCGTCGAAGGGAAGAGTTGCTTTGCCGCGCTGATTGCCATCCAGCGCGGCGAGAAAGCGGTTGGCGCATTCGGTCATCAGCGACACTGCATACCCAACGTGTCCATGGGGCTGATCGGCGCGGCTGTCCCGCGAACCGAGCATAGTTGCTCCTAAAAGCATCCACGACGAAAGAAGAAAGGATCGTCTTTTCATACGCACACCTCGACTAGTGATCAGGCTTCCGCGACCGCGCACTCACGAGTGTCGGCAAGGGAGTAGTCGCCTTCGATGCTGCGACCTCGCCTTTCAGCCTCTCTGAAAGAGTGTTCAAGTCGCCGAGAGAATCAAGGGGCAGATTAAATCGTAAAGACTCTGGGTGTAGGCTTCGTAGCACATCGACCATCCACTCGTCTGCACCGAGCAGGAGATCAGTACGCACGGATGGCGTTGGCAGACCCGCATCTCGAAATATGCTGGGAAGAAGGGGTGTCATTTCCGTATTTGTTCCGCAACGCCGAAAAACCTCCTCCAGAAGTAGAGCGCCTGCCGACCAAAGCGGCAAAGGGCGGGCGGCGGCGAGAAAAGAACTGTAAGACGCCTCTTGGAAGACCAAAATTCCACCGGGTCGGACAAGCTGGGAAAGTGACCGCAAGACCGATGCAGGGTCGGGGAGGAACATTAGGATGTAACGACCCACGGCAGCATCGAAGAGCTTACCGCTTCGAACTTGAGTCACATCGGACTCGATGAATTGGACATTGTGAAGTCCAGCCTCTTCGATGCGAGTCCTAGCCCTACTGACCGAGCGCGGATCACGTTCGATACCCACTACTTCTCCTGAAGAGCCGACAATGCGTGCCAGTAACAACGCCCCATCGCCGACACCGGAGCCTACATCCAGAACACGTTGCCCTTTGCCAATTCCCGCTTCGCGGAAGCACCGTTCGCTATATGGCGCGAGCCACGCAGCCTGCCGGATCAGCCGCTCGTGCTCAGCGTCTGCGCTACCAAGTGCGTAATGAGAAGATGCGCTGCTCACCGGAATCCTTGATCTAATTCGAGCGGAGTATACTCCTGCTGCTGCGAGGTGAGAGGGCTTTTTCGAGTCGGGCATTCAATTCAACGAGCTAGGAGTGACCATGATCTGTGCCGAGACCAAGGTTTTTCCCGTCGAAGCCTTGCGTGAATTCAGTACCCGCGTGTTCCTTCACTTCGGATGTCCCCAAGAGGACGCCGAGCAGGCTGCCGGTGTGCTTGCCTGTGCAGACCTGCGAGGCATCGACTCGCATGGCGTAGCTCGGCTGCACAGCTATTTCGAAATGCTCAGTGATGGAGGAATCAATCCAAAACCCGAAATCGAAATTGTCCGCTCGACTCCCAGTACGGCGACCGTTGATGGCGACAACGGTCTGGGGCTGGTGGTGGGTTCGAAAGCGAATCGCATCGCAATGGAGTTGGCTGAGAACGTTGGCTCCGGGTGGGTGAGCGTGCGCAACACGAATCACTTCGGCATCGCTGGCTATTACGTTCTTAAAGCGCTGGAACGCGATCTTATTGGGTGGGCGATGACCAACTCGACCAAGCTGGTCGCACCCTTATGGGGAGCGGAGCGCATGCTCGGTACCAACCCTATCGCGATTGGTTTCCCCGGAAAACAGGAGCCGCCAATCGTGATCGACATGGCAACCAGTGCCGCCGCTTATGGCAAGGTCGAAATGGCTCGACGGAAAGGCAATAGGATCCCTTCCGGCTGGGCGATCAATAGCGATGGCGTCGTCAGTACAAAGCCAGAAGACATGATTGAGGGTGGAGCACTTCTGCCCCTCGGCTCTGATCGTGAACATGGCGGGCATAAGGGCTACTGCTTGGCGGTTATGGTCGATATGTTGAGTTGCGTCTTGAGCGGGGCGAATTGGGGACCATTCGCCCCGCCCTTTGCTCTTCGACAGGAAATCGAAATTCCGACCCGCAGTGTCGGCAAGGGGATCGGGCACTTCTTCGGCGCGATGCGGATCGACGGCTTTATTGACCCGGATGTTTTCAAGGAACAGGTTGACGAGTATGTTCGAGTGTTCCGTGCCACGAAGCCAGCACCGGGCACCAAGGGGCCGCTGATTCCGGGCGATCCTGAGCGAAGAGCCGAACAAGAACGGCGCGACAAGGGCGTACCCCTAGTTCCAGCGGTCATAGAGGAACTGCGCGACATTTCCTTGAAGACGGGCATACCCTTCGACTGAAGGATTCCGGCTCCGTGGTTCGGTGCTACACTGTGCCGATCCGTCGCGGGGGTGCGGCGTGCCCTTCATCCGCGCAATCGGTCGCTGGACGATGACCGCTCTGGTCATCAACTCCATTATCGGCAGCGGCATTTTTGGGCTGCCTTCCGAGGTTACCCGCCTTGTAGGCCGGGCTAGCCCACTAGCCATGATTTTTGGCGGGCTGGCTATGGGCATCATCATGGCATGCCTAGCCGAGGTAGCCTCACAGTTCTCTGAGCCCGGTGGGGTCTACCTGTATGTGCGAACTGCTTTCGGCAGATTCGCTGGGATGCAAGCCGGATGGTTTCATTTGCTCGCTGCCTGTGCTGGCGGGGCAGCCAACGCTAGCCTGTTCATGATCTACCTAGCGGGCTTGCTACCTTGGGCGGGCGGCGGAACGCAGCACGCCCTACTACTCGCGCTGCTAATAATTGTCCCTACGGCTGCAAACTACGTCGGTGTGCGTAGCGGCGCGGCTTTCAGCAACCTGCTCACCATTGCCAAGCTGCTGCCGCTTGGTCTAATCATCGCGCTCGGCATTGCCCGTTTTGGGCATCACATCGAAATTCTTAAGCGATCTGAGATTAGCAGTCCGGGCATAGCATCATGGCTTAGCGCCTTATTCCTTCTGTTTTTCGCCTATGGAGGCCCAGAAAACGCCCTCGTACCTGCGGGCGAAGTCAAGAATCCTCGCCAAACGGTTCCCTTCGGACTGCTGGCAGGTCTCGTGGTGTGCGCCGCCGTGTACACGCTCGTCCAGTTCGTGACAGTGGCGACAATCGGCGCCAGCACAACTCCGCGTCCATTGGCAGAAACAGCGTCCGTACTAGTCGGACAGGAGTGGCGGAATATTACTCACGATTGGGGTGATGATTTCTGCCTATGGTTGGTTATCTGGAGGTTTGTTGGAAGTTCCGCGACTCGCATGCTCACTGGCAGCGCAGGGCGATGCCCCCGGGTTTCTTGGCAAGTTACATCCACGCTTCAAAACGCCTGCACTCGCTATCGTACTTTACGCCGCGTTTATATGGTTCCTTGCGGCAACGGGCGCATACCTCTGGATCGCGGCCTTAGGTAGCGGCGCGTTCATCGTCATCTATTCTGCGGGATGTGCAGCGCTGATCAAATTACGCCGACAAAATCCGCACGCTGATGCGCTGCGACTCCCGTTCGGACAGGCATTTGCGCTCCTTGCGATTTTCATCTGCTTAACAGTGCTGACACGGCTGCACGCTCGCGAGGCGTTGCTGATGGGCGTTACCGCAATGATTGCCACTGCGAACTGGTGGTGGGCAAAACACCGCGAGACTCAGAGGCAAAGGGCTTCGAAAGCTGTAATTGCGGCGGGTGCTTCGAATTGAGAACCCTACATTGGGATATTCCGGTCGGCTCCGAGGTGAGATATGAGCGCCAGTCCAGCACCTGCTCCAAGCACAATCGACCCCAGAACGATCAGCAAGCTGCGGACGCGGATCATCCCGTTCGTTTTCGTTCTCTTCGTGATTAACTTCGTTGACCGGATCAACATTGGCTTTGCGGCGTTAACGATGAACAAGGAGTTGGCTATCACAAGCCAGCAGTTCGGACTCTTGTAGGGAATATTCTTTTGGGGCTATTTGGTTTTTGAAATACCCAGCAATCTGTTGCTGCACAAGCTCGGAGCACGAATCTGGATTGCGCGGATATTAGTCAGTTGGGGGATTGTTGCAATTCTTACTGGCTTTGTGAGATCAGCCACCCATTTGTATTTTTTGCGATTTCTGCTTGGGGTGGCTGAGGCTGGGTTTGTTCCCGGAATGTATCTTTACCTGACGTACTGGTTTCCCCAGCGGCAACTGGCTCACGCAATTGCGCTTTTCAACAGTGCCCCCGCAATAGCCAGCGTAGTTGGTGCTCCGATCTCAGGTGTAATTCTGGATCACATCCATTGGCTCGGTTTCAGCAGTTGGCGATGGTTGCTGATTCTGGAGGGAGTTCCAGCCATAGTAGGCGGCATTGTCACGTATTTTCTTCTGCCCAGCCGACCCACAGAAGCCAAATTTCTTACGCCGCAAGAAAGAAATCACCTCGCGGCTGAACTGCGTCTTCAAGAACAGGGCAAAGTTCCAAAAGACCCTATCACAGTAGGTCAGGCACTGGCACACACACGCGTGTGGCATCTGATTGCTATCTACTTCACGGCAATGGTGTCTTTGAACACGATGACCTTCTGGATGCCACAGTTGCTGAAGACTTTCTCCAGCCAATATTCGAATACCACGGTTGGAGTCCTAGTGATGATCCCTTACGTTGCTGCTGTCACCGCGATGATTTTTGTCTCCCGCAGTTCGGATCGTGCGCTCGAACGCCGTTATCACGCCGCTGTTCCCGTTATGATCGCAGCAATCGCTCTGGTATTGCTAAGCACGACCAACGGCAGTTCTGCTTTCATTTCTGTCATCCTCTGGTGTTTTGTAGCAGCAGGGGTCTACAGTCTGCTTCCTCCTTTCTGGTCGATGCCGACTGAGTTCTTGTCGGGGTTCTCGGCGGCTGCCGGGATTGCATTCATCAACTCGGTCGGAAACATAGGCGGCTTTTTTGGCCCTTACGTAATGGGGGTAATCAACAAGCAGACTGGAAGTTTTCGCGGCGGACTTGTGGTCGCAAGTGTTTCGTTGTTCACATCAGCGATGCTGATACTTGCGCTGCGGAAAAGAATCGTGCCGGAGGTGGGGTCGGTCGCGATGATTCAGGCGAGTCCAGCAGGTTCCCCGCCTGCTGATGTGGGATAAGAACAGGGCGATGTTGCTACTAATTCGACAGTGTCTCAGAACCTTTACCCGGCGAACCAGCTTCGGGCGAAAATTTCGTGCTTGAAAACAAAACAGTTCTGCCTCTTCGGTGAGACCCCTTCTGAACCACCCCCGAAAAGCCGAGGCTTACGCTTCACAACACCTGCACGTCCTGCCCCGAATGGCTTCACGGCCTTCCCAAAGGACGAGCGGAACGATTGCCAGAGCCTTCGCAAGTCACCTTAGTGACAGAACCCATGCGGCGGCGAAGCAGCCTGTGCCAACGGCAACGCCGATGGCAGGAATGCGGAACCAGTAGAGCAGGGCGATAACTTCATAGGCGCAGCCGATCAGGGTCAGCGCTGGCATGATGATGCCGACCGGGAGCGTGTTGAATCGAGACCCAGCCCACAGCGCCAGCCCTGCAACCATCAGCACGCCAAGACTGTGGCTAAAGTTGAAGCCAACCCAAGCTCGCCACATGTCCGTGCGTCCTCCCGATAGCCTAAGCGCCGAATTCTCCATCGCGTGCGCAACCGAAGGATCGACCGGGACAAGTCGTCGTGGGTTCCGCAGATCGAGGAGAGTGTAGACGACATGCAGCGTGCCTAGTACACCGAATACTGTACCGCCAAGGATGAGCAGGGTGGCGATCATCGGTGATGGAGTTTTGGGACTCATTGGGGGATTTGCCTCCCGATTCGTACTGGAGGAGTTATGCCATGTGGGCAGCTCGCCGTCAGTAGATGTTCCATACGCCGGGCGTCACAACCTCCAGCAGATGACCGTCTGGATCGCGGAAGTAGAGCGCCTCGCCTCCATATTTCCACGTCTTCCGCAACTCAATCGAGATGCCCTGTTCCTTCAGCCAGCGTTCCCAAACAGGTAAATCACAACGAGCGATCCCAAACGCGATGTGAATTGCGCCGATGACGTCTGTATCAGCAGTAGCGCCTTTTTTGAACAGCAACAGCATGCTGCGATCACCCGCACGCATCGGGCAAAGGCGCGTCTCATCGTTCAGGGGTTCGCCGGGTTCGAGCGACTCAAAGCCGAATACTCGCCGATAGAATTCAGCGGAGCGAGCGGCACTCTCGACGTACAGGGATGTTTCCAGAATTCCCATTGACTCGCGGTGGCATAGTGGCGACATTACTCATGTTGTTTTCCTCTGTCGCACCGAACAAGATCACGACCTGACGACGTAATCCTGACCACACAACGTCCGTTCACGTTCTCACTGACGACGAGACCGCGATCATTCGCCTCTTCCCACACGGGCAGTCTGGGACATGATGTGCGCCAAGCCTCCATTACTTCTTCGGAGGTTCTGTCGCGTTTAGCCACCCACTCAAGAAGATCGAGGATCAGGGCGTCAACTACTGTGTCCGCCATGCCATTTCTCCGAGACTCCAGCGGAAAGTTGAATGGAAACTACTCTTCTCCTGTGGTCAGATCAACCCTTGTTTAACTCGGCAAAATAGGAAATCCAACGTTTGCGGATTGACTGTTCGTCAACTGACGTGTCGTCATACGCAGGGGAGGTGAGCGGCAACGCACTCTCGACTTTTACCAGCACGAAACCTCGTATTCGGGCTTCCGACTTGCTCCTCACTGCGTCCACCCATCGCCCTCGGTAAAAGTTCATGATTTGCTGAAAAAGTTCGCCGTCCATAATGACTTCACCAGTGCCTTTGAAACGGTAGCCTTTGCGGGCAAAAGGATCAACAACGTTTATCTCGACAGCAGGATTCTTCCGAAGGTTCGTGATCGTTCCCGGAGAGCGGATGTCGGCGAAGACGAGATGATCGTCGTCCCAAACGGAAATTGTGCCCTTGGGCGAGAGATTGGGTGTTCCATCGGGGCAGACAGTGGCAACGAAGGCTAGCCGCTGCTCCACGACAACACGCTTCATATCAGCAGTGAGCTTAGCACCCATCTGAATTCCCACGCTCGCGAGGCGACGACAACCCGATTTTATAGATGAGTGAGCTTGGCATCCAGCACTCAACCTGAGAATATTTGAGCTTACAAGGCAGAATCAATCGGGTGTGAACCGATCAGCTAAGTACGTGACAGCCATCGTTGTTGCCCACCTGTTGGTCAACATTGTCCATGGTCTTGCGCACCGTGAATTGCGCGTTGGGCTCGATCCACCAGCCTCGATCTTCGTGATCGTGGTCGTGCTGGTCAGTCCTTTGCTCGCAATGGCGCTCGTCTGGACGACGAAGAAGCGAATCGGGCTTATTCTCTTGTCGCTTGCGATGTTTGGATCGCTGCTATTCGGCTTCTATCATCATTTTCTGGCTGTGAGCCCGGATCACGTGCATTCACAGCCCCCGAGTCTACGGGGAATCGCGTTTGTCTTGACCGCGTACCTACTGCTCATTACGGAAGCGATTGGAACTTACGTGGGCGTTCATTTTCTTTGGATTGCGACAGAGACTTCGAACAAAACCGTTAAAGTCCGATTCCGTTGAAGATTGGAAACCTGTGCGGATCGCATGGAATTTCGACCCAAACCCTAACCTTTGATTCCGCTGCTGTCTTCACTTGGTTCAAAATCGCCTTTCCGAATGCGGCCAGAGAAGCAACGGGCCGTTTCAATGGTAGCGTTACAATTTGCTCCGATGCTCGAATCAGTGATTTACGGTTCAGAGCCACAGGATAAGCAGCGTGAACGCGGCCCGAGAACCCGAAGACCTCCACAAACTTTTTGCGCAGAGCCTAAACTCGGGCGATCTTGACGCGCTGGTTGCCTTGTACGCATTCGACGGATTCCTGCTGGCGCGTAGCGGGCCAGCGCGAGGCATTAGCGAAATTCGTAAAGCCCTCGCTGGGTATATCGCTATGAAGCCAACGATCCAACTCACGACGCGCAGAGTCATACAGGTGGAGGACACAGCGTTGCTCGTGGGAGATTGGCGATTTCAAGGAACGGCCGCCGATGGTGGCACTGTGTCAACCTCTGGCACCAGTATTGAAGTGGCTCGTCGTCAGCCCGACGGAAGCTGGCGCTACCTCATCGACCTCCCCAATGGACCCGACTAGGGAGATCACAATCTTGACCGTCCCGACGCGGTGCGCTGCCGCCGAGCGCGAGTAACAGCGCAGGCTAATCGGCCTCACGCAGCGGCTACCTCTTGTTGCATTCGCACAGGATCGGCTCCGCACGAAGTCCGCCAACGAGTGTACGTAGTCCTGCTCCGTCATGCCAAAATAGTGCCCCAGTTCGTGCATGAGCGTTTGGCGGATTTGCTGGCGGACTTCTGTCTCGGTGGAACAGATCGCTTCAATGTTCTTCTGATAAAGCACAATGTGTGCAGGACCAACCGATAAGTCAAAAACGCTCTTCTTCGTTGCAGGCACGCCGTGGAAGATGCCAAGAAGCAATCGCCTTCGGTGTCCGGGTCAGGGTGGTGGCTGCTTCGGCGGAAAATCTTCGACCAGAATCGCGACGTTCTTGATACGGCTTCGGAATTCTTCCGGCAGCGAATCCAACGTTTGTTCTGCAACCTTGACGAAGTCTTCGCGCTTCATCCTTCACCCGCCCGACCGGGTGGTTACGCCCGGTTTCTTGGGTCTACGCAAGCGTTTTCCCTTTCGTCGGTGGACCGAAAATGCTGATGGTGATCGCGACCAGCAACCAACATGCCACAATGTAAATGAACACGCTTATGTAACCGTGATGATTGAACAGGAATGCCACAAACAGGGGGCCAAAAACGTTTGCAAGCCGACCCATACCGTAGGCAAGCCCTGCCCCTGAGTTGCGAATCCCCGTTGGGTAACATTCGGGTGTATACGCGTAGAGGAAGGGTGTGAGAACGTGCTGCAACATCGCAACAAGGAATCCAAAAATGATGATGGTGATCGTTCGAAACGAAAGCCCGTAGATAAGCCCACAGAATGCGCTCAGGAGCGCCACAATGGGAATCCACCACTTGCGCTCCCAGCGATCTGAAATCAAAGCGGCAATGAAGGCACCGGGTACCGCCCCCAGCCACATGGCGGAAGACCAAGCGAGGGAGTTTACGAGCGAAAAACCATGCTCAGCCAGCAACGTGGGAACCCAAGACGCAAACCCGTAAAAGCCGAGTGTCTCACAAATCCACGTAAAGACCAGCATGATGGTGCGGGGCAGGTACGGTTGAGCCATAAGCTCGGCATACCCGGCTCTGCGAGATGCAACTTGCACTACGTCCGACGCTGGTGGCAGAGCGCCGATTTCCTTTTCGGCAGATTTCTCGATCCTGTCCAACACAGCGTCCGCCTCCCCTAGTCGCCCATGATTCTCGTACCATCGCGGCGACTCCTCCAACCAACGCGACAACAAGCCAAACAGGATACCCAGCGATCCCCAAACGAAAACTAGCCTCCAGCCCCACGGAGCCAAAGGCACGAAGAAGCGGGCGACATAAGCGGTCGCAGGTATACCGAACAGCCCGATCATCATCGTCCAGCCTTGATACGTTCCTCGCTGGGCTGACGGGAATATTTCGCTGATATATGTCATGCCTACCACAGTCATGGCCGATAGTCCGACCCCTGTTAGCAGGCGGGTTGTGAACAGCCCAATCGGTTCCCACACCAAGGCATTCAGGAGCGAGAATCCGGCGTACCAGAGCGTTGTCAGGACTAGTGCCCGCTTGCGTCCGATGCGGTCGGAGACCCAGCCACCCGTTATTGCCCCGATGAACATGCCCCCGAACGTAGCGGAAGTAATAAAGCCGATTGTTGCAACGGAGAGGTGCCAATGGATCCTGATGGCGGGTGCTGCGAATGAGAAGCTGTTGATGTCCCCCAATTCAAAAAAGAAAACGAACCCCAACAGCCACATGATTCGACGGTGAAAAGACGTGATAGGCAGTCGATCTAGGCGAGCGGACGCCGATAATCGCGCATGCTGCAATGTCTGTGGAAGTACCTTTTGATCTGGCATTGGCAGACCGTCCGCAATTGCGAATTTTCCTCCGAACGTGCGGGCAATGGCAATCTGATCATTTCTACAGTCGGTCGTCCAGTTCAACCTGAGCAAATTAAGAAAAGCCAGCATCAAAGCAGGCGCGTATACTCGGCGCTCGATTTGACCGATGCAGCGGTTCTGGTGGATATTGAGACGGAAATGGACTCCGAGTAGATCATTGCCGAAATCGAGTGGTTAGAGCGCATCTTTGCGGTGCCGGACACCAGACCGCCGAGCGCAAGCGACCTCGCGGCTGCGAATCGTCGGCTCGATGAGAAGCAAGCCCACAGCCCGTGGTTTCGGCTCTGGCAGCGGTATGGCGTCTGTTGCCGAGCTGAGTCCCCTGTGAACTGCTATGAGACTCTTTTGATGATGGTCGTTCACCCGCTGCGACACGCAAAGCAAATCGAGGAGACAAGGGCGGCACTCAACAAAATAGACGGCAAGCCAGATTGAATGGGGTCGAAGCACGCTTCACCTAATTCCTGAATGCCGACCTCGTTTCGATGGAAGGTTCTGGAAGCTGCTGTTCGGTAATGAGATGAGAGCGACTGAATTCGAGTTTCGTCACCGCGCCCTCCTGAACTTAGTTCAGATTTGGCTTGCTTTTCAGATGTATGTGTTCGACCACGCGAATGTCGTCTGGTCGATCTTCCCATGGAACACCCTGCGAGGGGCAGTTCTGGCGCGGTCAGTATTGCTCTTTGCGGCCCTGCTCGTCGGTGCAGCCGCCGCGATTCGAACTTGGGCAACCGCCTATCTCGGTTCCGACGTGGTCTTCGATTTGAACTTGCACACAAATCGCCTAGTGGCGGACGGCCCCTACCGGCATGTCCGCAATCCTCTGTATCTCGGTACGCTCCTGCTTTCAATCGGTTTGGGTTTTCTAGCCAACCGTGTTGGATTCCTGATTCTTGTTGTGTGCGCAGTTCTTCGTATTCTTCGACTGATTGGGCACGAGGAAGAAGAATTAGAGCGACGGCTCGGAGCACAATTTCTGAGATTCGCTAAAACTGTCCCCCGATTGTTCCCCTCGATATCCCCGCGCATTCCCTCCGCTGGACTCGTGCCTCGATGGGGACAGGCGTTTCGAGCCGAAGCCTTCATGTGGGGCTTTCTTGTGACGATGGGCGCGTTCGCAATTACGCTTCGTGTCAGTGTAGCGTGGACGTTGGGGCTTTTGACTCTTGTCCTCTATATCGTGCAGAGGGCAAACAATCAATGGATGAAAGCGAATGACGTCCGCCGATCTTGAGGGCTTACCCTAGCGAGCGCCGGGAGCGCGACCGCACCTGCCGCTCAATAAGGATGCGCCTCTAGCCGAATTTCAAACGGTCGCCGCCGAATTTCCGGTCTTCAGTATCACTTCTACCAAGATGAGATGAGGAGGGTTACGGATGCCGAGAGAAGCAAGGCTGTTTACATCAAGCGCAGGTTCGGTTGTTCGTGGCTACCTGAAGTTCCGGGCTAATATCCCGCCGCGCTGGATAAAAAATGCGCGGGGTTCGCGCAAGCGGATCGAGCCGGACATTGCCGAGGGTTTCCGTTCTCTCAAACGCCTGCGGATCAGGAGACCAAGGGCAAGAATCGCCATTCGGAACGCGCAGCGGGATTTGCGCTCGGTCTTGGATCGCTGGGAGACAGCCTACCGCAAAGAGAACTTTTATCGCGGGATACGAATCCTCTTGGAGTTGCAACGGGAAGGCTCCTCCAGTCTGTAGACCCTAGTTGCAAGGGTTGAGCCTTCGGTTTGGTGCCCGGCATCGTCTGCGGTGACGCGGGGAAGCGGTTCGCAACCGCTGTTGATTGGGATGAGACCACCATTTCGCTCTAAGCAGACGGTCATCATTAACGCGCCATTGGAGGCGGTGTGGGCTTTCAACATGGACATCACGAAGATTCCTGAGTTTCACCCCCGCGTCGTCAAGGTGGAGCTACTCTCAGGCAAATCTCTCCGCGAACCCGGTGTTTCCTACCGATGCCACCTCTCAGGCGGGAAACACACGTGCGTTGAGAAGGACATCGAAATTCTCCCCATGCAGAAGATTGTCACTGTACTGCCGGAGGATACGTTCGGAATATGCAAGATTTTGCCTGACTACGTGGTCGAAACCACGTTTCACCGAGTCGGGCAGTCTTCAACGAAGGTAGAGATCAGCCATTACTACTCCACTCCAACTTTGAAAGCCAAGCTGCTGAACCTAGTCGCGAAACGAAGAATCGCCCGCGACACTCAGGCAACCTTGAACGCAGGCAAAGCTGCGATAGAGACTGCGCAAGCAGAACGACGCGCTTAGCATAGTCGCGGTATCGTTCACAGAGAGGTGCGGACATGCAAGGAACGCAACTGAGATACGTAATCAAATTTGTCGCCGACATGGGAAAAGCTGTGACGTTCTACCGTGACGTGCTCGGTCTAAAGCTGAAGTTCGAATCGCCGGGATGGAGCGAGTTCGTGACTGGCGAAACCACTCTCGCATTGCACCCCGCTTCGGACAGGAATCCGGCAGGAAAGGTCGAACTAGGTTTCACCGTCTCCGATGTTGAGGCTTTCTACCGGGAGATGAGCGCCAAGGGTGTTCTGTTCAGCATGCCTCCCAAGAAGCAGGATTTCGGCGGAGTACTGGCACAGTTTGTCGATTCCGAGGGCGCACATTGCAGCGTGGGCGCGGAGGCGGCGTAGATCGCGATCATGCGGCAAGTTGCGGAGTTCATTGCAGTCCTCGCATGCGCCCTATTCAGCGGAGCCTCCGTCTACATCAATCTTGTCGAACATCCAGCCAGAATGGAATGCGGAGTGGAAATAGCCGCCACCGAATTTTCGCCCAGCTATCGTCGGGGAACCATCATGCAGGCGACCTGCGCAGCCTTCGGTCTCCTGTCCTCCGTCGCAGCGTGGCTCGCCGGGGCGACACTCTGGTGGCTGGTTGCTGGAGTCCTGCTGGGCAGTGTGATCCCGTTTACCCTGATAGTGATCCTGCCCACCAACAAGCGGTTGCTCAGCCCAGCACTAGATCGGCGGTCAGCCGAAGCAGAGCGCCTGCTCGCACGCTGGGGGAGGCTGCATGCCGTGCGGAGCGTTCTCAGCGGAGTGGCGCTGCTGCTGTTTCTGTACTTGGTGCTCTTTTTGAAGTCGCGATGAGAACTCGATGCTCACGGATGCCCCACCACAAAAGAACCGTGCAGAATCCCTCGAAAGCGACTGCGTCAAGAGCCTCGACGTGCCTCAAGACGGGACGTTATTGGAGATTGCGAAGCGGCTCGACTCCGCGATGAAGTCGGACAGGATTGCAGACGTTCGGAGCGCCTGCGCCGAGTTTTTGGCGACGGCGTCAGATTTCTATAGAGTCCCGACCTGCGGCATCCGCGTCCTTGCAGCGCGACCGGTGCGAGTTCGCGAACAGTGGACGACCGAACTCTTCGGGGACTACAGTCCCGAAACCATGCTGATCCGGGTCTGGATGCGGACGGCGGTTCGCAAGGAAGTCACGTCATTCGGCACACTCCTCAGCACTCTTTGCCACGAGTTTTGCCATCATCTCGATTATCAGAAGTTCGGGTTTCACGATTCGTGGCACACTCGCGGCTTCTACGAGAGAGCCGCTGTGCTGTACCACCATGCGCGTGCAACACCGCTGAAGAAACTGTTCTGGGTTCCTAGGCAGGCGGACGTTGGCGAATCGACTAGCAGCGGACGAATCGGGGTGCTTGAGGTTTCGCTCCTCGAAAATCACAGCACCTTGGCGAATCATTCCGGCTCGACTCCGACCTGTGGCGAATCGAATCCCGTTTTCTGCGATGCAGGAATCCATACCCAAGAATCGCAGCCGCCGTGATTGGATAACCGATCATGAGTAGCATCCCCGGCATACAGAGGCCCACGAGCAGGGCGGTGACTGCGACCAACGAAATATATCGAGCGAAGGCGAGCCGAGACAGAGTTCGCCGGAGCAACAAGAAATCAGAGATGAGCAGAGCAGGGATGAACCAGCCCCCGCCATAGACAAGAGCCAACCCTGTAAGAATGCGGTGCAAGTCGGAGTTGCCCAAATCCCCCCAATGCAACATTAGGAAGGAGAAACCTGCTACAGCTTGGATCGCACCGAATAACGGAGCCAGAAAGACCCAAGCAGCGATTTGGATATAGCGGTTCACAGCCGCAAATTAACATACAAAAACGAGACCAGCGGCTTCGAAGAAGGGAGACAATAGAACATGTCAACCCTAGACTGAGCTTATGCAGCCCGGAACCATGATCTGTGTTTATGCCGTGCCGCTGATGTTATCAGCAGTACTGTCATGTGTAGCCCAGTCTCCTGCGAGGCCAGCATCAGCGACGGGAACAATTAACGCCACCATTGACGACACCGACTCGGGGCAGCCACTTTCCAATGCACACTTGGAGGTGCAACTGTTCCCACCCGAGCATGGCGCACGCAAATTTCTTTCGCTGCTCTGTGTGCCCAGCAAGGGTGCCCAGCCACTCTTCACCTTTGCCCTCACCACCGATCTGAATGGCTCATTCAGCCTCACGGCACCCGGGGGCGATTACCTTGCTAAGGTCACGATTCCCCAGCGCGAGCCAGTATTCGGTTGCATTTTTTTCGACACGGAAGAGTCCGTTCGGCGGTGCGGCTCTGATCCCTTATCCGTGTGTATCCACCAGCACCTATTTGTCCGCACCACAAAGTCGATCCCCGGATTTTCCGGTGACATGCTCAGTAGTTCGGCTTGTGCTCCATATCAACCCTCGCCTTGTGAGCCGCTTCGCGTTCCTAATCGTGTCCAGACGGACAAGATCGTGCTGCGCGACTTTGAAGGCAGTCCGATTGGCAACGCACGCTTGGAATTCCACGAGTACACCAAAGGAAAGGGGAAATTGGTTGGGAGGCTCATGACCGATGCTAGCGGCGTAGCTGATGTGTCCAGCTTAAAGGGTGGGTTGCGGATGTCCATCGAGTCCGAACGTGCTTCTGGCGAATTTATTATTGATTTCACGAGAGGCGGAGCGCCGGGAGAGCAGACGATTAAGGTGTTCCACTGGCGGTGCAGGGACAATGTGATGCAAGGTGTCATGGTTCAACCCTGACGTGAAACCTGTTCTGTTCTCAGGTGTGCTTCTGCCTTCTGCACCATTATGAGATAGGTTGTAGTCAGGCGCATTTGCACTCTATCGTGCGGCAGGTCGCTGGTGCATCGACTGGTCGCGCACAAACTCTTCCGCACGCCGGGACTCACTTGAATGGCGGACGATCTCAAGCGCGTCGTTGTTTGGAAAAACCTGCTCCTCAATGGCGTGGACTATTGTGCCCTTTGGCACACCGCCGAGGGCTGGCTGCTGAAGGGCACGGTCGTTGTAGTCCTAAAGGATCAGCGACCGATGCTGGCGACCTACGAAATCTATTGCGATGAAAATTGGCTAACCCACCGAGTTCAAGTCGAACGCACAATCGGAAGCGATGTTAAAAGGCTTGCACTGAGCGTTGAGAGTCGTGGGATATGGCGCAGTTCAGGTCAGGAGTTGCACGACATCCACGGCTGTGACGACGTTGATCTCGCATTGACGCCAGCCACCAACACTCTTCCGATCAGACGTCTCAACCTGCCAGTCGGGGGCAGCGAGTCGGTCATTGCCGCTTGGGTCAAGTTCCCTGAGCTTACGGTTCAACTGTTGTCGCAACGCTACACGCGGCTTGGGAAAGACACCTATCGCTACGAAAGCAACACCGGATTCTCGGCTGAGATCGTGGTCGATGATCTTCGGTTGGTGACTTCCTATCCCGGTGGTTGGGATCGAATCGGATCGATATAGATCGGCAGATCAATGGTCACAACATAACCTGTTCTAGATTAGTTGGACACAGACACTACTTCTTCAGTTTGGAAACGCTGTCGCTACGTCCATTGGTTACCCAGATGTTAGCTCCGTCAAACGCGACCTGAAGAGGCAGTGTCCCGACTGTGACGGTTTCGAGCACCGCACCATCGCTGGGTCGGAGCCTCATCACGTTGTTGGTGTCCTCGTTCGTCACCCAGATTTCCTTTCCATCAAACGCAACGCCACCGGGAGCCTTTCCTACGTTGAAAGTTCCCAAGACGGCACCATCGCTGGCTCTCAGCTTCGTCACACTATCGCTGTCCGAATTGGTGACCCAGATGTTGTCTCCATCAAAAGCCAGCGTGAGGGGGACTTTGCCCACACTGAAGGTTCCGAGCACGACACCATCGCTAGCCCTTAACTTACTCACAGTGTTGCTGTCCCGATTGGCTACCCAGACGTTCGTCCCGTCAAAAACGACGCCAACGGGATTTGTCCCAACATTGAAGGTGCCAAGCACAGCGCCATCGCTCGCCTTCACCTTCATGACGTTGTTGCTGTTTTCATTGGCGACCCAAATGTTCTTTCCGTCAAACGCAACCATTGAGGGCTTCATACCGACGTTGAAAGTTCCAAGTATTGAACCGTCGCTTATTCTCAGCTTCATCAGGTTGTTGCTTTCACCATTAGTCACCCAAATATTGGTTCCATCAAAGGCAACGCCGATTGGAAACTTCCCAACGTTGAAAGTTCCCAAAGCGGTGCCATCGCTCGCCCGCAGTTTCGTAACAGTGTTGCTCATACCATTGGCAATCCAGATGTTCATTCCGTCAGAAACCACCCCAATAGGGAACCTTCCCACGAGAAAAGACGCTTTGCCAGCGGAAGCTTTCGGGCTGTATGGTTCAGGAGCGGGCTGCGTAGCACTCGCGGGTTGTTGGGAGGTTTTCTTATCCTGCTGCGACAAACAGATTGCGCAAGACACCGATGCGACAATCAGGGTTGAAACCGCTATTCTCATACTCGCCTTTGACATTCGAAGGGATTCTACTCCAGACTAGCTGCCCTCCATCACTGCGCATACCAGTCCGAATGCGCCGACCATTTGCTGCACGAGAGGCACTGGGTCTCAGTCCACTGGCAAAGGCAAGCCGGGCAGACGCCTTCTGAACGAACGCCAAACTGATATAGGCTTGTGACGCAGTTGACTACCTTGCGTGGGGGGTGCCCATGAAAGTCCTAAGGGTCGTTTGCGTCCTTCTTGCGCACGCTTGTTCGCTGATCGCCCAGTCAAAATCCCCAGTCCTCATAGCGGGGTTGTCAACATCACCACGCGATCTCCACAAAGAACCCTGAGGCACAGCGGTTCTTCGATCAAGGGTTAACACTCGTATTCGCTTTCAACCACGAGGAAGGTGCTCGTGCCTTCCGCCGAGCGTCAGAGTTAGACCCGCAGTCGGCGATGGCGTTTTGGGGCATCGCGTTGGCGCTAGGACCGTGCATCAATCTGGATGTCGATCTGCCCCACGAGAAGGCTGCGTATGACGCCGTGCAGAAGGCATTGCTGCTCGTTCCCGGCGCAACGGAAAGAGAACGCGATTACATTCAGGCTTTGGCTAAACGCTACTCGTCTGACCCGAAGGTCGATTTAAGGAAGCTCGACGCGGAATATGCCATCGCGATGCGAGGACTCTCCAAGCATTATCCAGACGATCTCGATGCAGCAACGCTCTATGCAGAAAGCCTGATGGACTTGCACCCGTGGAAGCTTTGGAGTCTCGACGGTCGTCCCACCGAAGGCACGGAGGATATTCTCGCCGTGCTGGAGTCAGTGTTGCGGCGTGATCCCAACCACATCGGAGCGAATCACTACTATGTCCATGCGACCGAAGCGTCTCCCCATCCTGAGTGGGCACTAGCGAGCGCCCGGCGCTTGGAAACCCTCGCCCCGGCTGCGGGTCATCTGGTACACATGCCCGCGCACACGTACATGCGCGTGGGAGACTACGCGGGGGCAGCCCACGGCAACGCAGTGGCAGCCGATACCGACCTTGTTTATCTGCGAGAGAGCGGCACAACGGGCAGCATGTACGACATGATGTATTTCTGTCACAACCTTCATTTCCTCGCAGCCAGCTACAGCATGGAAGGAAATTTTGAGCACGCGAATCAGGCTGCGGACGAGTTGGCGGCACATGTCTCGCCCATGCTGCACGACATGCCTGTCGCTGAGGTCTACGCGCCTACGCCGATCTTCGTACTGGTTCGGTTCCATCACTGGGATGAGTTGTTGGAATTGCCTGCACCACCACCCAGCCTCGCCATGACGACCGCGTTCTGGCATTTTGCACGGGGAGTCGGATTTGCGGCAAGGAATCAGATTGCGATGGCGGAAGCCGAACGAAAACTTCTTGCAACGGCGCAGAAGGAGACACCTGCCGATCTGGAGTTCAGCTTCTACTCGAACAAAGCCAGAACCTTTCTAGACCTCGCAGCAGCGATCTTGGATGCTCGAATCGCAAATGCAAAGGGTGACCATGAACGGGCAATCAAAAGTTGGGAAAGGGCGGTGGAAATCGAGGACGGACTCTATTACGGGGAGCCGCCCGAATGGTTCTATCCCGTCCGTGAGTCGCTTGGTGGTGCATTGCTATTGAAGGGGGAAGCAGGTCGCGCGGAAGCTGTCTTTCGTACCGATCTCGGACAGTACCCCCGAAACCCTCGGTCGCTGTTTGGGCTTTTGAAAGCCTTGGAGGCGCAGAATAAGACCGCCAATGTGGACGAAGTGCGAAAAGAATTCGAGGCGGCTTGGAAAAACGCGGATGTGCCACTTGGACTCGGAGACCTCTAGCAGTTTAGTGAATGCGGCAACTGTCACTTTTGGGTCGTCACTAGGACAATTCGATGGGCGGGTTGCTCCGCAATTACGGCATCAAACGCATCAGCGGCGCGTTCAAGCGGAAATGTCTTAATGTGCGGTCGTATGCCGTGCTCTGCCGCAAAGCGAAGGGTTTCGACCAATTCTTGGCGAGACCCGGCAGGAGAACCCAGCAGCCGACGACGCCCCATCGTCAGTGGAACGGGATCAATTTCTATGGAGCCGGGACCAACACCAAGAACGACCATCGTGCCATCCGGAGCTAGCCCTGCAAAACTCGTGCTAACAGACTCTACGTTCGGTGCTGTCGCCAAAATGACATTTGCTCCACCGTCCCAATTTTGCAATTTCTGAGCGGCGTCCCCTTTGCTTAAGTCGATGAAAACCTCAGCGCCGAGGCTACGAGCCTCATGTTCCTTTGCTTTAGTCGAAGACACAACAGCAACCCGCGCCCCCATAGCTTTCGCATACAGAACGCCCAAGTGTCCGAGACCTCCGAGTGCAACGACTGCCACTCTGTCACCGCGACGATAACCGGAGTGGCGCAGTCCGCTGTACACCGTGACACCCGCGCACATTAGGGGTGCCGCTTCGGCATATTCCAACTCATCCGGCAATCGAGCAACGTAATCAGCCTTGGCTATGACAAACTCAGCATACCCGCCATCGACCATCATCCCCGTCCAGACCCAAGTGGGACACAGGTTCTCCGAGCCGTTGGCACAGTAGTAGCAGGAACCACAGGAAGTGAACAGCACGGATAGCCCGACACGGTCGCCCCGCTTGAAGCCTTTGACGCCATCGCCAATTTCTTCTATTTCGCCCGCGATCTCGTGCCCCGGCACGATGGGAAATTTCACAAAGGGGAATGCCCCTTTACGCATCATCAGGTCGCCGTGGCAGATTCCGCAGGCGTGAACGCGAATCAGACATTCGCCTTCGGTGGGTGATGGCTGCCTTCGATCTTCGATCTGGAGACCACCATTAGGCTCTCGGATACAAATTGTTTTCATATTGCGCCTCACCGTTAAGGCGGTACCACGTCAGTTGCGTGCTGATCCAATTCTATGACCGCGCATACCAGTCCGCATGCAGCGACCACCGACTGCACGAGAGGCACTGTGTCGAAATCCATTGGTGAAGACAGGCGGGGCAAATTCCTCCCGTGTCGAATGTATTCCACTCATATCCGCAGTCACAAGACCATCGGTCTTCTTTGCGGGGTGACCAGCCGCAGAGCGGGACCGAATACGTGGACTGGAAGGATCGTGGCTCTTCTCTTGCTCAGCCTCGCGATCCAGAACAGTAGAGTCGGCGGGATCGTCCGAGATGGCGCTCATGCTCGTTAATTATGGCTCAGTTCGCATGTCGAATCCCCGACATCGGCGGGATTGCGATAAAATCGCACCCCAGCACGCGCGTGGAGGTACAAGCTATGAGCGACATAGTCGAACGACAAAGGGAGATCGTTGCCAGACACATACGAGGCGAGAACGAGCACGACTGGGCAGCGGTCTACGACACCTTCGTTCAGGATGACAGGGCACACTACGACGTTGTGCCGCTAAGCGCAGTGTTCAAAGGTATTGAAGGTGTGCGCGGTTTCTACCAGACCATTGCGGCTGCACTGCCAAACCTGCGGATCGAAGTCAAATCAGAATACGATGTTCCCGGCTGCTCTATCCGCGAAGTCGTTATCACTGGCACCCACTTGGGCGAGTTCGCAGGCGTAAAACCCCTCGGCAACGCGATTCGCATAGAGATGGCGGCGTTCTACACGTTCGATTCCGCATCGGGTAAGCTCATGGCGGAAAAGATTTACTACGATCAGGCAGACATCTGAGTCGCTCTGTCAACAATCTGTTGATCTGGGCGCACGAATTTTCCTCTGAATCTCCACAAAAACTTCACAGCGTTTTCGCTGGAGATAGTGCGACTGTAGAGCCACTCTGCAGAGAGGCGCGTCGGGCGAGCGTTGCCATGTACATGCTCTCGTCATAGGCGACCCGGTTTTTCCAGCAACGGAATGCGACACGGATCCATTTGAAGGCTAGTGCTCGCACCGCGGCGTGGTGTCCCTTGCCCCGTTGGCGTTGTTGCTCATAGTAAGCGCGGGCCCACTGCGACTGCGCAATCGAGCGTCCAGCCCACTCGTGAAAGCTTTGTCGCAGAAACTTCGGGGCTGCCCAACGAAAGTGCACCCATTTCTTTTTCCCACTCCTCTCAATCACAGGCGCGATCCCACTGTACGCCTGCACTTCTCGTGCGCTGCCATAACGCGCTCGCTGCGACCCAAATGCCGACAACAAGCGCGGTGCCAGCGCCGGACCTGCTCCCGGCAGCGAGTCGAAGATGAAAAAATCTGGATGCGCTGCCGTCTCTTCCTCAATCTTCCGGTCTAGCCCCCCGATGCCTTGGACCAAGATTCGAATCAGTTGAGCGATCACTTGCACCACTGCACTTTTAGCCTCGATCACCGCCCGATCGCGAATGGCCGGAACCGCTTGGCGGATTCCAACGATGCGTCGCTCGATGACTTCCTGGTCGCGACAATGGTGCTTGCAGAAGAACGTTCGAAGCTTCACAGGAGGAACGTTTTGCAACTCCTGCAGCGTCGGCCAGCGCTCCAATAACGCACACGCCGCTTCCCTGTCCAAGCGATCAAACCAATCCAGCATCTGCGGGAAGTAGATCTTCAAGTGGCTCGTCAATCGATTGATCTGCTCTGTCTTCTCATCCACCAGCTTGCGCCGTTCCTCCACCAGATTTTGCACGCGGCGGGTCGCTTCCGTATCTGGTGACAAACGGCGCAGTTTGTCGCGATGTTTCAGCAGTAGATCCAGTAGCAGGTCGGCATCCCGCGGATCATCCTTGGCTCCGGATGGATATAGCGCCTCTTGCATATTGCCGGCCATCGTCGAAGGCACCGGGAAAAGGTGCAGCCGCTCATACTTGCTCAGCATAAACACCAGAGCACCGCGCGATTGTTCGAGCGCCACCGCGATCGGACCCTGAGCAAATCGTTGGCAGAGCTGGGCAACCCAAACCTCCACCGCTTCCGGGGCATGCTCCAACTCTCCGCTTTCACGTTTCTGCGAATCGGCGGTTTGCAAACTCCACACATGCTTCTGATCTGCCCAATCGATGCCTACGAATGCAGCGAACAGCGGCTCGTGCCCACCTGATCTGCCTACTGACATGATGAATTACCTCCCTTCCTTGGTCATCGGATCGCACAGGCACTTTGCTCCCCGCGAAGCCCTTATAGTAGAGTCTTGGAATTCCAGACCACATCCGAGTGTTCATTTTGGGAACAAAGCACATCCCGCTGCTCGAGACTCTGCCTGAAAACATTGCATGTTTGGCGTTCTTATTCGTAGCAGGGGGATGCCTGTTGGCTGCGATTCTATCGAGCCAACTACCAACTCCATCCGCAGACTATTCACAGCGATTTCCACATCGCCGCGCGCCGCGACTGCTGTGGAAATCTCTTTCACGATCTGTTGTGCTGGGGTGACTATAAGGCGTTCTGGAGCAGATGCGAGGTGGACAAACATCGGCTGCCGCCTAGCCGTATTTCCCCCTCTAACCAAAAAGCTGATGCTGCTGGGTCTCCGCAAGCTCCACAGGTCGCGAGCACTCCTCGTCATCGTTCGCCACGTGGTTGACGCGATTGCTGACGGGATAACACAGCATCGACTGGGCATCGTAGGGCTTCAGCATTTCTGAGATGGCTGCGACGTTCTGCATTCCGGGGTCGAGCCACAGATCATAGCTGTCTCGATCAAGAATGACGGGCATCCGGTCGTGGATCGCTGAGGTCACGGCGTTCGGGGTGGTCGTCAGTATCGAGCATGTCTTAATCCATTGCCCACTCGGATCACGCCTGCGCTCCCACAATCCGGCAAAAGCAAACAGTTCACCGTCACCGACCTCGAAGCAGAAGGGCTGCTTCGCCGAACCCCGCCTTTGCCATTCGTAGACCCGCACATGTAAGGAGAATTATGGCAGATCGCTCGCTGAATCGAGAGGGAGCGTGTAGACATCGAAAGAAGAGCAGTCGGAGAAGTGGCAATGAAGCACGTGAAGACGCTCGAAGGCATAGTCTCTGCTTGGGCGCGAATCTCGGTTCACCCCCATCGCTTTGGCGGGCAAGAATTCCTATTTGGGGCAGCAGAGGTCGGACACATTCACACCAATGGCATCGTTGACATACCCTTTACGCGACCAGTCCACGATGTGCTTTTGGCTGAGGGTCTCGCCGAACAACATCGGTGGGTTCCGAATTCAGGTTGGATCACTTTCCGTATTCGCAGCGAACAGGACATCGCCCACGCGCAGTGGCTCATGCGTTTGTCATACCTGCGCTACGCGCTCAAGGAAGCCACAGACCCGCGCAGGCTTTTCGAGCAGGAGAGTGAAGAACTGCGGCTAAGCCCTCGCTTCAAATCCCTGCTAGAACCATTCGTACCCAAGAACTCACCAGCGGCGTCGGCTCAGCCGCTTCCGGCATAGGACTAGAACTTGCCCAGAGTCAAAATGATCGCATTCCTCCTCATCCTCGGTGGAGCAGTGTTCGGTGTACTTGGCACGTTGCATGCCACACTCTGCTCGATCTGCGCAACCCGCGACGACTTGTCCCTGCCGATCCTTCGGTTGCGCACGCGATGGAGAATTCGGCGCTTAGGCTATCGGGAGGACGCACGGACATGTGGCGAGCTTGGGTTGGCTTCAACTTTAGCCACAGTCTTGGCGTGCTGATGGTTGCAGGTCTCGCGCTCTGGGCTGGGCTGCGATTCGATACGCTCCCGGTCGGCATCATTATTCCAGCGCTGACCCTGATCGGGTGCGTCTATCTGGTTATCGCCCTGCTCTACTGGTTTCGCGCTCCTGCCATCGGCGTTGCGATTGGCACATGCTGCTTCGCCGTCGCATGGGTTCTGTCGCTACGCTGACTTGTCCCAGCCCACTGATTGTGGTATCAGCATCCGACCATCACCTGAGGAGACAATGCGAGCACGCTACGACCGCATCACGACCACGATCGAACGGGAATGGCTGGCAGAAATCATCGCAGGCACGAAGAAGATCGAATATCGACGGATCAAGCCGTACTGGACGAAGCGCTTCGCGAGGGTCTCAGTGCCATTCGAACTGCGCCTGCTCAACGGGATGAATCCTCCAGTGCCGGAAGTCACGGTGCTGATCCACAGGATCACGAAGGATCGACGTGCGGGCGAATACCGACTCCATATCAAAAAGGTCTTGGGGTTCAAGCATTGGGATAAACGGCGTCAGAGACCCAAACGCTGAGTTCGTACTCCTGCTCAATCAGCTTGTGCGAATCGGCGTGCGATTTTACACACCTTCGGGTCGATGTCGACGCCGACGCTATGCAGACCCATCTCCTCGGAGACGTGGAGTACGGTGCCCTGACCGCAGAAAGGATCGCAGACGCGGTTCGTGTACCGCTTACAGAACTCCACTGCGACCTTAGCGGCTTCGAAGCCGAACGCCATCTCGTAGAGCCGTTTCGACGGCGGGATCACGTCCGGCGTGGCTTGTCCGGCGCTCATCTTACTCTTGCCGAAGCAGAGCATGTGGCGGAAGGTAGGTCGGTACAGATTGGACTTGCCGATTTCTTGGCTTAGCTCGATCTTGTGCCACACGAGGAACCAGCCTTGCTCCGCAGCGATGTTCATGAGCAGTTTTGCTTTGCTGAACTGCCTGCCGCCCTTCCTGCGGTCGGTCTGGACGAACACCACCGGGCAGCCCTTGCTCGCGGAAAGGAAGCACTCGGTCGCCGCCCGCCGCACCCATTTCTCGTACTCGCTCAAGTCCTCGATCCCGATCTCGGAGGCGTCCGGTAGACTGGTGATGATCGCGCCCACATCCCGGTTAGCTGGAAGCCACTCGAACGAGTCGGCGCAGATGACGGTTATCATTTCTTCCTGAAGACGAAGATGGGTTCGGTTTTGAAAGGACTCTTCCCGATGTGTTTCAGTCCCACCATCTTGCTCAGTTGAAGGTGAAGGGTCTCAATCAAACGCCAGCCATTGTCTTCTGCGTATCCGAGGAAGACCTTTGCTAGGTTCGGATACGCAGCCACGCTGGCAATGTTGATCGCGAGGATTCCGCTTCTCTTCAGACCATAAGCGCAGTTGCGTAACGTTGCTCCGATGAAACCGTGCAGCCACTCCTGTTGTGTAGAAAACTTCTTGTGGCTCTGTGCTGGTTCGTCGCTGTACTGCTCCCAGCCGAAGTAAGGCGGCGAGGTAAAGCAGAGGTCTAGCGAGTTGCGCTCTGGCACGAAGTCCTCGCTTCCGACCTGATGAAGCTCGACTTCCAGAGTGCGCCTTCCTAACTGTTCTGCCATCGGCACCAATTCCGCTGCCATCTCGCGGAGACCCTCGATTGTGTGGCTGGCAGGATCAGTGCCCACGTACTTGTCCGCGTGGTCGCAGGCGAGTGCTCCCAGCAGACGACCTCCGAAGCCTGCCGACATGTCCCACACGACACCGCCGTCCTCTGGAAGGTAGCGGTGATAGATGGCGGCAGCAGCGGTCGGACGGAAATTCGAAACAGACTGTGTGCTAGAGAATGTGCGGAGTATCTTTCGCAGTCCACCATCGCTGAAAGCATTGCCGAGTTTCGTTCGCCGCTCAATCGCCTTGAGGAACGACTCGTCGTCGGTGAACACCTCAATCGGTGTCTTCCTGTTGCCACACTTCACAGTCCAAGCGAGGGGATGATAGTGCCAAGCGAGCGCAAGTCCGTGCATTGTTTGCTTGATCCGCCCCTTTGCGTCGATGATTAGAGGCACAAGAACGAAGATGGACGAGAAGTACAGGGCACTACTTCGCCAGACAGCGGATGTAGTTCAAACAAAAATCGTGACCCGTGCGAACCGAGCACGGGCGCACGCGGTGATTATTGAGTGCATCAAAGCCAACCCTGAGATGACGTATTGCGAGGTCGCAAAGGTTTTCGGCTTGCACCCGGTCACGGTGAACCGGATCGCACTCAGGGCCGGGCAGAGAAGGGGCAGTGGCAGACGTCGTGCGAAGTTCTCATCGCCCGGTACTTTGGTCGAGGGAAGGTAAACAATGGAGGAGAACCTAGCTCTGAAGCTGTTGCGGATATTGCGTCGAAACTGGGAAGGTGAGCCGTTGACCGACATAGAGGTCAGAAAGCTCACCGGGCTACATCAAATGGAAATCGACATCGCCGCCGAGCAGTTGGAGGCGGAAGGCATGATCACCATCACGCGCACGTACTCGCTCGCAGATGAGTAGCCTGCACGGGCTGATCCCACGTTGGCACCTTTTCCCAGTCCAAGTCCGCGAGGGCATTGGTCTCCGGGTCTGGCTTGACCCGCTGCCAGTCTTGGGCTTTGTCTCGCGTACCAAGGGCCGAGCCGACGGCACCCGTCTGTTGCGTCTGCGAGAACATTCGCTTCAGGCTTTACCCAGCCGTGTTCGTTACTTCCCGCGCGGTGAAAGCTGTCGCCGTGGAACGCATTGAATAATCTGTCCTGTTCCTCGCGCCCACAGCGCTGCTGCTCTCGATACTCAGCAGAGTTCAGCCTAGCCTCGCGATCTTGCCGCGCCTTCTCTTGCTGTTTGCGCTTGGCTTCGGCTTTTTCTCTGTTAGCCGCCCACCACGCCAGTTTTTCCTCTTCACTCATCTTGCCCTTTTTCATTGCTCGTCCTCCAGTCTTGGTATCACGTCGGCGGGCATTAAACTGCCGCAGCCCGCACCAGCCTTCGCCAGTTCGGTTTGACATATCGCTTTTTGCTGTGATCCCATTCCTTCTGGTTGGACGGGCACCGATCCCAGCTACATTGATAACTGCCATGGTACAGCCGGGTGATGCCGTCAGCCCTCGAATATCCAGACTGAAGGTTTCCATAGTGGCGGTTCTCACAAACCCGGCACTCCATAAGTCCCGAATAAGCGTCGATCAATTTCATTGGTCCCTGCATACGTGTTCTCCTCGAACGAGTTTTGCCTTTCAACTGGTAATACTCGATTCTGTCCACTTCGGTACTTTCTTCGTCCCAGTCACTCTCACCGTCTTTAGCGCCCAAGAGGGAAGTTGGAGTTTCAGGATCGGCTGCGGCCCGCTGTTGATAGGTGTCCTGCTTCCGCCATTCCAGACTTCCGTTCCGACAGAGACCACCGCTACCGCTCTTCCTCTCGAATCCACGATTGGAGACCCGGACTGCCCGCCGAGCGTTGCTCCAGTCGAAAGCCCAGTTCCCCAGATGTTCTCGTGGACTATGAGAGGGGTGGGCTGCCATGACACGCCATCAAGTGCCAGCATGTAACCCTCGCCCGTCTCCGGCGCAGCAATGGTGAAGGGCTTGCGTCCATCCACGAGAAGGGCATACTCATCGTTCTCTTCTCCTAGTTCTTGATTGTCGGGTTCTCCAAGGATGGCTAAATCGGAAACCGGATCGAAGAACAAGCATTCCGCCCATACAGTGGGTTCTTCGCCCAGTGGCGCAAGCAAATTTGCATAGGTGGCTTCCTGATACGAATAACAGGGCATCTTGGGAGCGTGAGGCAAACAATGTGACGCCGTGACCACCAGCTTGCGGCGAAGACGCCTGAAGCCGCCGCCGAAGTCAAATAAGGCGCGATGCTCGATGATGAAGCCCCGCCCCTTATCGACGGTGATCACGCTGTCAGCTTCAGGAAGCAGACTCCGGTGAGGGGTCGGCGCGATTTCGACCGTCTTAATCTCGTTCATTGTTGTTTTCTCCTTATGCCGATTCGCCCGGCCCGCTGTTTGCCGGGGAGAGATTCAATCCCCTGCATAACGTTTTGATGAACGCCGCGAGGCATTTCGTCTCGCGATCTTTGGTAACCATGACCTTCGCGGAGACCTTGGACGCCGCAGTGGGCGAGGCTTTTCGGCGGGCAGCTAATTTGACGCTGTTTGAAGCTCTGTTACGCGGACTCGTAGCGGCCCTTAGGGGCAATACCTCAGATTTCCTGCCGGAGTGCGTATTTGGAAAGTGACCGCTTCGTGGGTTTCATGATGATCATGGCATCAAGCCTCAGTCGGAAATGTCCTTTGGAAGTGGTGCGAGGAGACGGGCTTGACTCTGATCGACCAACTACGAAAGCGCACGGGTTACTTGACTCTACAGGAGACTGCCAACCTATTAGGCATCCATGAAATGACATTGCGCAAGTGGGCAAAAGCCCGAAAAATCCAAGGCTTGCGTATCGGCGACCAAATCAAGTTCGACCCCAATGTCGTCGCTGACTGGCTCGCTGCCCGGTACATTTAGTTCACCCTCGCCTGATCTTCAACACTTGGTGATGCAAACAATGCGTCCGCAGCGTTGATCTGAGTCCGCCGAGTCTTATGACGCCGATCCCGGCTAGCGAGATACATCCGCGTTGTGTCCAGACTACTATGACCCAGATCTCGGCTGATCGTTGGTATAGCAGCCCCGACCTCTGCTTGGAATGTCGCCCATGTCTTTCGAAAAGTCTGAACGAGCCATTTGTGACAGACAGGATGAGTACGCCATGAAACCCGCTTGCGGTTGTGCGTACCCATACACTGCCCGCAGTTTAGACCCGCCCGCAACGCGACTCGCTTGATGATCCGCAAAAGATGCTTATCCGGCTTGTCGCAAGAATTTGGAAATACGAGTCCGTCACCGGGATGCCGCTTGTGCCTTGCTTTGAGCCGCTCCGCAAGTCGGTCACTGATCCCAACGGTGCGCTTTTCGCTGTCCTTCACTTTCCAGTCGAACCTTTCCGCTTTGCTATAGATTGTGATTTCTTTATTACGCAGGTCGATGTCGTGCCACTCGGTGTGCGTGCCTTCGCCGTTGCGGAAGCCGACTCCGCAAAAGAACTCGATAACATCCCGCTCATCTTCGTCTGCGAACTGAAGAAGCCGTATCACGTCCTCAGGATCATACGCCTCGGGGGTCCTTTCTTCGTATGCGGGCCACTCACTCTGGGGAATCAAGTCTCTCATCCCGTGAGAATTCAGAAATCCGACCACATTGTTGAAGTGGTTCCACACCGTGCGATCATCAATTCTCTTTTTAACCGTCTTGGTCTGAGTCTGCTGCTTTCTTAGGAACACCTTAAACCGCCGCAGGTCGTCGCCGTCAATTTCGTTGAGATGGGTCGTGCTACAGGACTCGCGGAAGAGTTTCAAAGCCAGCGTGTAGCATTGCAGCGTGTGCCTACGCCAGTTCTTCTCAGCGGCTTTCCCAGTCGTGAGGTATTCAGTGATCACTGCATCGAGTGTGACGACCCGTCCGGATTTACGTTCGACAGTATGTGGTTGGTTCGTTGGCGAATCGGCGCGGGCCGACCCTCGCAACTCGGTTTTGCGTTCTTCGAGTCGGTCGAGCGCCACGTAAGGATCGTTGCCGACCGCCTCCCATTTACCTGCATAGCGCAGGTAGTATTCGCCGTCCGGCTGGTACCCAAACCCTTGGGCATGGAGCGGCTTGAGTCGTCCGCGCGAGGCATAGACAGGCTTGCACATTTTGCGCTTGCCTTCCGGGGTGACGATGCGGATGTAAAGAGTGACTTTGAGGTTCGGCATGCAGTATTTCCTAATTTGAAATACTGCGTCCCACCGGAAAACCTTCGGATTCCTGAAAAAAGTGTATCCGGAAAGTGTATCCAGAACTCTTAGGAATCCTAAACCGCTGATTTTATTGAGCGTTCCTAGAATTGGTGGGCAGTGCAGGACTCGAACCTGCGACCTCCTGCTTGTAAGGCAGGCGCTCTAACCAGCTGAGCTAACCGCCCGTAAGTTTTCAATCACTTACGAAATTCGGTGCCTAACTCGGTGCCTAACTATTCAGTTCGTCCACCCCGAAGAAGGAGCAACGGGCCGCGCAAACGTAACGGCGGCCGTTCGGTTCTGTGATTCTACGGCGCGATGCACGTACGTGTCGAGCGTAACCCTCGCGGAAGAGTGACCAAGCCACGCCTGGACCTCTTTAACAGAACCGGTGGCGTCGAACACCAAAAAGCCCGATGTGTGCCGAAGCAGATGCAAGCCGTCTTCACGCGCCGGAAGGGTGATTTTCAAGGTTTTGTCTTGGCTCAGCGTGAAGTGGAGAAGCGCTGTTCTCCGTTAGTGCATAGATTCCGCCCTGGCGGGCGGGGATTTTCAAGGCATTTGGGGGTCTATCGTCCGATGACTCGTTCTGGTCAGTGCACA
>Ga0207646_10001386_pt1 | contig 30019 bp, 29 predicted proteins | sample KBSK5502metaG_FD_184343 | JGI IMG/M metagenome (GOLD analysis project Ga0207646, IMG submission 184343) | Corn, switchgrass and miscanthus rhizosphere microbial communities from Kellogg Biological Station, Michigan, USA - KBS K5-50-2 metaG... | ecosystem: Host-associated > Plants > Roots >... | reverse complement strand
TTCCGATCTCTCGGTGGCGGCCGCGCTCGCCATCTTCGTCGTCTACACGGCGCTTGCAGGAAACGGCGTCGCCGACCTCAGGCCGAGCACCCTCGCCGGGCATACCGGCAACGTCTCGCTCGTCGGCACCGTGGTCGGCAAACCGCAGACGAGCGCGGCCTACACCCGGGCCGGCATGCGGTTCCAGCTCAAGGACGTTCGGAGCAAGAGCGCCGCGCGCGTCCCGGTCGTGTACCACGGCAGCGTCCCGAACCAGTTCAAGACCGGGGGCGACGTCGTCGTCGAGGGAGCGCTGCGCAACGGGGTCTTCGTCGCGAAGCGCGGCTCGCTGATTACGAAGTGCCCCGACCACTACGCGCCGGCGAAATCGTCTAACACCTGATGGCGCCCCTCGGGCGCGCCGCACTCCTCCTCGCCTTCGGCCTCGTCCTGTACGCGCTGGTCGCGGGCTCGTACGCCGCGTGGAAGCGGCGGCGGAGGCTCGCAGTGTCGGCGCAGAACGCGCTGCTCGCTGCCTTCCCGGCGACGCTGATCGCGGCGATCATCCTGCTCGTCGCGCTCGGGCGCCGCGACATGACCTTCGTCTACGTGTGGCAGCACACGAGCCACAAGCTGCCGCTCGGCTATGCCTTGTCCGCGTTCTGGGGCGGCCAGGAGGGCTCGCTGATGCTCTGGCTGCTGGTGCTCACGGGCTACGCGGGGCTCGCCGTCTGGCTCAACCGCCGCTCGCGCGAGCTCGTGGCGTGGACGGTGCCGGTGTTCGGCCTGGTGGCCGTCTTCTTCGCCTTCATGCTCTGCTTCGTCTCGAGCCCGTTCAACGTGCAGCCCGGGCGCCCGGATGGGAACGGGATGGATCCGAGTCTGCAGAACCCGTACATGCTCGCTCACCCGCCGATGCTCTACCTCGGTTACGTAGGACTCACCGTGCCGTTCGCCTTCGCGATGGGCGCGCTCCTTTCCGGCCGGACTGACGAGCGCTGGATCGTCGCCACGCGCCGCTGGACGCTCGCGGCCTGGACGTTCCTCGGCGTCGGCCAGCTGATCGGCGCCCACTGGGCGTACGTCGAGATCGGCTGGGGCGGGTACTACGCCTGGGATCCGGTCGAGAACGCGGCACTCATGCCATGGCTTGCGGCGACCGCGTTCCTCCACTCGGTGATGATCCAGGAGAAGCGCGGGATGCTGAAGGTCTGGAACATGATCCTCGTCGCGCTGGCCTTCAATCTGTCGCTGTTCGGCACGTTCCTCACGCGGTCCGGCGTGCTCAACTCGATCCACTCGTTCGCGAAGAGCTCGATCGGCGGCTGGTTCCTCGCCTTCCTCGCGTTGATGATCACGCTCTCGATCGTGTTGATCCGCTGGCGCCTGCCATCGCTGCGCACCAAGACGAAGCTCGAGTCGCTCGTCTCAAGAGAGGCGACGTTCCTCTACAACAACCTGCTCCTCGTGGCCCTCTGCCTGACGATCCTCTGGGGAGTCCTGTACCCGATTCTCTCCCAGGCGCTGCGCGGAAACGAGCGGTCGGTCTCGGGGCCGTACTACGACTTCTTCCTCCACTCCTTCGGCCTGCCTCTGCTGCTGTTGATGGGGCTGGGGCCGCTCGTGGCCTGGCGGCGGGCGTCGCTCCGCTCGCTCGGGAAGACGTTCGCGATCCCTTTCACGGTGGCCGTCGTCACCGGTGTGGTGCTGCTCGGGCTGGGCTTCGGAAGCTCGTGGCCGGGACTGCTCACGTACACGTTCTCGGCCTTCGTCGCCGCCTCGATCGTGCTCGAGTTCGTGCGCGGCCGCGCGGCTGCTGGAGGGATCTTCCGGCTGATCGCCAGGAACCGCCGCCGCTACGGCGGCTACATCGTCCACGCCGCGGTCGTCCTGCTCGCAATCGGGGTCGCGGGCTCGAGCGCGTATCAGACGCAGCGCGAGCAGGTGCTGCGGCCCGGACAATCGATCGAGGCTGCCGGCTACAGGGTCACGTACACCGGGCTCACCGGCGTGAAAGGCCCCGACTACGACGGTTACCGCGCGTTGCTTGCGGTATCCGGTCACGGCGAGCGCTTCAACCTCAACCCCGGCGTGAACAACTACTTCATCGAGGGCCCGGCGAACGAGGCGTCCATCTACCACGATCCGCGCTCGCTCGGCGACGTCTTCACGAAGGCCGCGCTGGCGGGTAAGCACACGACCAAGATCGACCTCGAGGTCTTCGTCAAGCCGCTGGTCAACCTGATCTGGGTCGCCGGCTTCGTCTTCGTCGCAGGAGCGCTGATCGCGATGTGGCCGGACGCGGTCGAGCAACGGCGGCTCGCGGCGCGGTACGCCGCGGGCGCGGCTCCCGCCGGGATCTGACGTGGGCTGGGCGCTCGGCGTGGCGGCGGTACTCGCGGTTGCCGCCGTCGTCTTCGTCGCGCGCCCGTTCCTGCGTGACCCGGCTCCTGCGAGCGACCGGCTCGACGAGCTTGCCCCCGAGGCGCGGCAGCGGCTCGCGCTCGCCGAGGAGCGGGACCGCGCTCTCGCGGCGCTGAAGGAGCTCGAATTCGACCACCGCACGGGCAAGGTCTCGGACGAGGACTACCGGGCTCAGGTGGGACCGCTGCGCAGGCGGGCTGCGGAGGTGTTACGAGCGCTGGAGGGCGGGGAACAAGCCCGACATGAGCGCGTCGCCGATCAGGAACAACGCGTGCCATAAGTGCGGCGAGGAGCTCGCACGCCGTGCGCGCTTCTGCTCGAACTGTGGCGCTCCCGTAGACGACCTTCCGCCACTCGAGACCGTTCCGGGTCCGGTCGTCCGTGAGAGTGTCGAACGGCGCTGGCTAGGGCTGCCGGCGCGCTTTGTCCTCCTTTGCCTCGGCTTCGCGGCGTTCGGAGCCTCGATCGGCTTGTTCGCGACGGGCAGCTGGCCATGGGGCATCGTCCTGCTGCTGGCGATCGTCCTGCTCGGCGCGCTCGCGGAGGAGAGTCGTCGCAGCGCGAGCGTCTGGGCACGACACTCCTCGCGTCTGGCCGCCGACGGGCGTGCGCACGCCGTGACGGCCGCCGAGGTCTGGCGAACGAGGCTCGATGCGAGCCTCAGCCGCTGGCGTACGGAGTCGCGACTCGACGCGATCGCCGACGAGCGCGGCCCAGCACTCCAGGCGCTCGGCGACGCCGTCTGGCGCGGGGACAAGGCCGACGAAGGGAAGGCTCGGGAGCGGCTGGTGGAGCTCGAGAAGGAGGCGAGGCGCATCGAGGACGAGCTCGCGGAGCGGCTCGCCGGAGCCGACGAGAGGATTCGCCGTGCGCGGCTTCCGGTACAGGAGACGCTCATGGTCACTCCGAACGAACCCAGTCCTCCCTATCCGCCGCCAGACGAAGGCAACCCGCCCGAGCCGGCTCAGGTGCCGGAGCCGTATCCGCCGCCCGACGAGGGGACGCCGCCGGTCCCGGCGCCCGACCCCGGCCAGACCGAGAGCGAGTAGCACTCACGTCACCGGCGGGCGGCGCCGCTAGGCTCCGCCGGGCCATGGTCGGCGTCCACCATGCGGTCGCGTTCGCGGTCCTCGCTGCGACGTTCGGGGCTGCGGCGGTGGGAGCCTGGACCTACTACCGCCATATCGAAGCGCGCGGGACTCTCACGCACCTGCTCGCCCTCGCCCAGACCCTGCTCGTCGCTCAGGTCGGGATCGGGCTGCTTCTCCTCTCCAGCCACCATCGCGCAGCGGACAAGCTCCACTACCTGTACGGGACGCTCGCGCTCCTCGCTGTCCTCGCGCCGTGGATGTACGCACCGACCGACCGACGCGGACGGCTCGCGTGGTTCACCGGCGCTACCTTGGTGGCAGGAGCGCTCGCAGTGCGGGCGTACATGACCGCTACATGAGCAGGTTCTTCTCCCGCATCAACCCATTTGTCCGGGGTCTCCTGATCCTCGCGGTGATTGCCGGGCTGGTGGTCGTCTTTCAGCTCGAGCAGACGCTGAGCGCTCTCTTCATCCTCGCGCGTGTCGCGTTCATCCTCGCGATCGCCTACTTCATCTTCCTCATGTGGCGCGAACGGCGGGAGGGAATCTCGATGTGGCCGGCACGTGCGCAATGGGTGTTCTACGGCGCGGCGATCGTGGCGGTCGCGGACGTCGGCGTCTACTGGTACGGCGGTGCCGTCGGCCTCCAGATTCTCGCCTTCATCGCAGTGCTGGCGCTGTGCGGCCTCGCCATGTGGCGCACCTGGCGCGACCAGCACACATACGTCTGACGTCTCGGCGGAGCGTCGCTAGGCTTCGACGCGAGCTGACGCGCCGTCGAGCGCCGCGAGTGCCTCGCGCACCGGCACGTAGCGGCCGACGAAGATCGGCGTGTCGCGCTCCGTGTAGGCGGACGCCTCGCTGTCACGGAGCCGCAGCATCAGGTGCATGAAGTCGGCGGGCTCCTCGCACTCGAACGCGGTCATGAACTCCTGGTCGTCGATCCCGAACGAGTACGTGGTGTGGTTCTTGATCCCGGGGAACTCCTCGCGGCCGATGCGGATGTGCTCGTCCATCGCGCGCTGGCGCTCCTCCTCGGTCAGCGCGTACCACGGCCGCACCTTTACGAACGGATAGACCACGAGGTAGGGGAGCCCGTGCGGCGTGATCTTCCGCGCCTTGCGCGCACTCGTGTACTGCGACGCCTTCGTCGTCGCGAGATACGAGTACGGCGTCTCGAGCCAGCCGGCGAGGGGCGTCGCGTTGAGCGCCGTGCCGAGCTCCTCGAGCAGGTCGTAGCGCTCGGTGATTTTCCAGAGGAAGAAGTCGCAGTCGGGGCGTACGCCCGCTGTCGAGTACGCGCGCAGCTGCTCAAAGCGCTCGGCGAAGTCCTCGACCACCTCCGCGAAAGCGTCCCTGTGCGCCTGGCGCTCCGAGATCGGCAGCCGTCGCCAGGCGGGATCGAGGCGATAGAAGGTGTACGCGACGTACTGGCCCTCCACGCGCGAAATGCTAGCTGGGCGCCTCGGTCTCCTCGGCCTCGTCGGTGTCCGCGTCGCGCTTGAGCCACTCGTCGATCTTGTCCCGCAGGCCCTGTGTGCTGTCGCTCGCGTCACGGTAGATGTTCCACATCTTGTTGACGTAGTACTCCGACGCCTTGTCGGTGTCTCCTCGAAGATCACTCTCGCCCCGGCGCGCATATTGGCCGCCGAGAATGCGGTCGTAGTCGCCGCCGCGCACCCACTCCATGAGTTGCTGGACGCGCCGCACCGCGTAGGGGTGCGTCCCGCGCCGCTCAGCGAAGACGCGCAGCAGACGATCCCACCGTGAGTCCCACTCTTCGTAGTCGGATGCCTGGCGCAAAAACGCGTCGAGGTCGAGGCGATGCGACGGCACGCCCGCAGCCATCACCATCAGCATGCGGCAGGTGACGAGCGGATCGCGGCAGGCCAGGGCGCTCGCGCGATCGGCGGTCAGCTCCGCCGAGCGGTACCACTCGAGCAGCACCGCCAGAACTGCGCGGAAGGGGAGCCGGACCAGCACCGGCAGGACGCCTTGCAGCTGGAGCAGGATGGCGAGGGTCGTCTGGTAGAGAACGTGATCCGCCAGCACATGGCCGAGCTCGTGCCCGAAGAGCGCCCAGTGCTCGTCGGGGTCGAGCATCTCGACGAACTGCGATGCGACGACGACGATCGGCCGTCCCGCGCCGATAGACACCGCGTTCGGGCCGAGGGGGAAGTACGTCGTGTAGAGGTCGGGCAGCGGCTCCAGGTCGAGCGTGTCGGCCGCCCGCTCGTAGACCGTCCACAGCTCCGGAAGCTGCTGCGGTCCGATCTTGACCGCGTTCGCAAGGAGCATCTGCCGCAGTGCGCGCTCGTAGCGAAGCTCGGTCAGTTTCCGGACGACCTGGTCGACGCCCGGGATCTGTGCCAGGGCGGCGGTCGCCGCCCGGTCGGCCGGATGCTGGAACGCACGCGGCGAGATCCCTTCGAGTCGGTGGAGAGTGGGCTGCTCCACGCGAAGAGGCTATCGCTAATAGCGGCGATAGGCTTGTCGTTCTTGTAGGAGCGAGCGAGAGGAGCCGAGGGTGAGGACCGTATTCGCCGGGGGAAGGGTGTTCGACGGGACCGGCGCAGCGGTCGCAGAGGCCGATGTGGCGGTGGTCGACGGCCAGATCGTCGAGGTCGGCACCGGGCTGGACGGCGACGAACAGGTCGACGTCGGAGGGTCGACGCTCCTCCCGGGCCTCTTCGACACGCACGTGCACGTGATGTTCGGTCACGTCGACTTCTGGAAGCACCTGCAGACGCCGTTCTCGTACCGCTTCTACGACGCGATCCGGAACCTCCACGCGACGATCCGTATCGGCATCACGACGGTGCGCGACGCCGGCGGCGCCGACCTCGGTGTCAAGCAGGCGGTCGAGGAGGGAATCGTGCGCGGGCCCCGCCTGCAGATCTCGCTGACGATGCTCAGCCAGACCGGCGGCCACGGCGACGGCTGGATGCCGTCGGGCGGCACGGCCGAGCTCTTTCCGGACTACCCGGGCATGCCGTCCTCGATCGTCGACGGTGTCGACGAGGCGAGACGCAAGGTGCGCGAGCTCATCCGCGACGGCGCCGAGGTGATCAAGATCGCGACCTCAGGCGGCGTCCTCTCGCCGCGCGACTCACCGGACCAGCCGGGCTTCTCCGTCGAGGAGATCGAGGTCATGGTCGAGGAGGCGCGCGCCTTCGGGCTTTGGGTGATGTCGCATGCGCAGTCGACGGTGGGGATCAAGAACGCCGTCCGCGCCGGCGTCCGCTCGATCGAACATGGCATCTACCTCGACGACGAGGCGATCGAGCTCATGCTCGAGCACGGCGCGTACCTGGTGCCGACACTCGTCGCGCCTCGTGGTGTGCGTCGCGCCGCCGACGCGGGCGCGCCCATTCCGGACAACGTCCTGATCAAGGCGGAAGAGGTCGTCGAGGCGCATCAGGACTCCGTCCGACGCGCAGCTGCGGCCGGAGTCAAGGTGGCGATGGGCACCGACGCCGGGGTCGTGCCTCACGGCACGAATCTCGAGGAGCTCGAGCTCATGGCCGAGCAGGGGATGTCGCCGGAGGACGTGCTCGTTGCCACCACGCGGACTGCGGCCGAGTTGATGGGGATGGAGAACGAGCTCGGCACGATCGAGCAGGGCAAGCGCGCCGACCTCGTCGTCGTCTCCGGCGATCCGTTCGACTTCGCCGACCTCGCGAGCAGGATCGAGCGCGTCTACCAGGACGGCAGATTGGTTGCGGGTGCCGCGTCGGAACAGGTGGCCGTAACGGTCTAGGCCTCGGTTACGGTGGCCGAAATGGCCGCCCGCGTCGAAGAACAGCTGAAGTCGCTTCCGGCGAGGCCGGGCGTCTACCTGTTCCGCGACGCGGACGGCGAGGTGCTCTACGTCGGCAAGGCGAAGTCGCTGCGGCCGCGCGTCCGCTCCTATTTCCAGCGGACGACCGACGGCCGTCCTCAGATCCAGAGCCTCCCGGCGCGTGTCGCGGACGTCGAGGTGATCGTCACCGGTAGCGAGGTCGAGGCGCTCCACCTCGAGCAGAACCTCGTGAAGCGCCACCGGCCGCCGTTCAACGTCCGCCTCCGCGACGACAAGTCGTTCCCGTACATCGCGGTCACGGTCGAGGACGAGTACCCGCGGGTGATGTTCACGCGCGAGCGGCACCGACCGGGCGTCTGGTACTTCGGCCCGTACGCGAACGCCAAGAAGGTCCGCGAGACGCTCGACGTCCTCAACCGCGTCTTCCGCTACAGACCCTGCGAAGGGCCGAAGCCGGGTCGCCACAGCGGCATTCCTTGCCTCGACTACCACATCGATCGCTGCCTCGCCCCCTGCGTCGGCTACGTCTCACAGGAGGACTACCGCGCGATCGTCGACGGCGTGATCGAGTTTCTCTCGGGCGATGTGAAGCCGATCCAGCGCGAGCTCGAACGGCGCATGCACGAGGCGGCGACGGACGAGCGCTTCGAGGACGCTGCGCGCTACCGGAACCGGCTGTTCGCGGTGCAGCACCTCGTCGAGCGGCAGGCTGTCGAACGGCAGTCGGTCGGAACGGTGGACGTGGTGGGCTTCGCGGCCGAGGGCGACCGGGCCGTGGTGCAGATCTTCCCGTTGCGCGGCGGCAAGATGGTCGACCGCCACTCCTTCCACCTCGAGAACGTCGGCGGCCAGGATGTGACGACGATCCTCGAGTCGTTCGGGCTCGAGTATTACGGGAGTGCGCCGAGTGTGCCGCCTCAGATCGTCATCCCGAGCGACGCGGGAGACCTGTCGGCGCTCGCGGAGCTCCTGTCCGAGCGGCGTGGGGCGCGGGTCGAGATCCGCACGGCCGAGCGGGGGGAGAAGCGCCGCCTGCAGCGGCTCGCCGACGAGAACGCCCTTCACGTGCTGACGAGTGACCTTGCGCAGGGCGAGCAGCGCCGGCTGCGCCGAGTCGAGGCGCTCGAGCAGCTGCGCGAGACGCTCAACCTCGAGGCGCTGCCGCTACGCATCGAGTGCTTCGACATCTCGACTGCGATGGGCCAGGACAACGTCGGCTCGATGGTCGTCTTCCAGGACGGCCTGCCCAAGAAGGCCCACTACCGCAAGTTCGGGATCCGCGGCCAGGAGGGCATGGACGACTTCGCCGCGATGGGAGAGATGGTGTCGCGTCGCTTTGCGCGATTGGCGGCCGGCGCGACCGCGGAGGAGTACGACGAGTCGTTCGCGGCGACGCCAAATCTCGTCGTTGTCGACGGAGGCAAGGGCCAGCTCGCGGCGGCGCTCGCGGCGATGCAGGCGTTCGACCTTCCGAGGGTTGCTGTGATCGCGCTCGCCAAACGGGAGGAGGAGGTGTTCGTCCCGGGACGCGCGAAGCCCGTCGTGCTCTCACGGCACGACCCGGGCCTCCAGCTTCTGCAGCGGATTCGCGACGAGGCACACCGTTTCGCCGTCGAGTTTCACCGGCAACGGCGCGAGTCGCGGGGCTTCGCTTCGCTCTTCGACGAACTGGAGGGCGTCGGCCCCGCGCGACGGCGGGCGCTCCTCAACCACTTCGGGTCGGTCGACGCCATGCTCGCGGCAACGCCGGAGGAGTTGGAGGGCGTGCCGGGTGTGCCTGCGAAGGTCGCGCGCAGCGTCTACGCGCAGCTGCACAAGGCCGGGCGGGCCTAGAAGCGACCGGCAATTGCACGCCCTGCGGCTACCGATGCCCGAGCGGCGGCGTCACCGAGGAGGGCGAGCCCGAGCAGGGCGATCACCCCTGCGCCGAGTGGCGTGGCGGCGTGTTCGTCGACCGAGTTGAAGTACGTGCTCTCGAACATGTCGAGTGCGACGAGTTCCGAGCCGACGAAGGCAACCGCCCAGAAGACGCAGCGGCCGGGGGTGCTCATGAATGCGAGCCGGCTCCGCTGCTGGATTCCACGCCGCTGGCGCCACAACGATCTCGCGACCACGGCCGGCGGAATCAGCGGAGCGCAGACAAGGAAGAGCACGGACCAGCCGAGTCCGGCGCGGATGCGTGCGACGATCAAATGGTCGCGTTCGGTCAAGACTCGAAGGGTGCGGCTCTAACGGTCGCCGTCCGGCTCGGGGCCGAGGAACGGGTAGCGGTAGTCCCGCGGCGGCACGAACGTCTCCTTGATCGTGCGCGGGCTGACCCAACGGATCAGGTTCCACATCGAGCCGGCCTTGTCGTTCGTCCCCGAAGCGCGCGCGCCACCGAACGGCTGCTGTCCTACGACCGCTCCGGTCGGCTTGTCGTTGACGTAGAAGTTGCCCGCCGCGTAGCGGAGCCGATCCTTCGTCGCCTCGATCGCGTCGAGGTCGCGCGCGAACACGGCGCCCGTCAGCCCGTAGCCCGTCCCGCTGTCGATGAGGTCGAGCGTGTCCTCGTAGCGCGAGTCGTCGTAGACGAAGGCCGTGACGACGGGACCGAACAGCTCGTCCCTCATCGTCCGGAAGTTTGGGTCGGACGTCTCGATCACGGTCGGCTGGACGAACCAGCCCTCGCTGTCGTCGTAGTTCCCGCCTGCGATCACTTTTGCTGTGCCGCCTGACGCCTTGGCCTCCTCGATCGCCTCCTTCTGGGTCGCGAAGGAGCCCGCGTCGATGACTGCCCCGACGAAGTTCGAGAAGTCAGCGACGTCTCCCATCTTCATGTCTCCGATCTCCTCGACGACCTGGTCGCGCACCTGTGGCCAGAGGCTCGCGGGCGCGAAGACGCGGGAGGCGGCGGAGCACTTCTGGCCCTGGTACTCGAAGGAGCCGCGGAGAATGGCGGTGGCGACGGCCTCGGCGTCGGCGCTCGGGTGCGCGACGATGAAGTCCTTGCCGCCGGTCTCGCCGACGATTCTTGGGTAGTTGCGGTAGCGGCCGATGTTGTCGCCGACCGACTTCCACATGCCCTGGAAGACCGGAGTCGAGCCCGTGAAATGGATGCCAGCGAGGTGCTCGCTCGCCAGGGCCGGGTCTCCGACGGCCGCGCCGGAGCCGTAGACGAGGTTGATGACGCCGGGAGGCAGACCGGCTTCCTCCAACAGCTTCATGAGGAAATGCGCGCTCACGGCGGCGGTCGAGGCGGGCTTCCAGACGATGGTGTTACCCATCAGCGCGGCCGAAGTGGGGAGGTTCCCGGCGATCGCCGTGAAGTTGAACGGCGTGACGGCGAAGACGAACCCCTCGAGCGGCCGGTACTCGAGCCGGTTCCAGACGCCGGGCGAGGAGATGGGCTGTTCCTCGTAGATGCGTGTCATGTACTGGACGTTGAAGCGCCAGAAGTCGATGAGCTCGCAGGCGGAGTCGATCTCGGCCTGGTGCGCGGTCTTCGACTGGCCGAGCATCGTGGCCGCGTTCAGCGTCTGCCGCCATGGACCCGCGAGCAGCTCAGCGGCGCGGAGGATGACCGCAGCGCGCTCTTCCCACGGCGTGCGCGACCAGTCCTCCCACGCGTCGGCGGCAGCGGCGATTGCGCGGTCGACCTCGGCGGAGCCGCCTTTGTGAACGTCGGCCAGGATGTGGCCGCGGTTGTGAGGCATGACCGCCTCGAACGTGTCGCCGGTCTGGACGTCCTCGCCGCCGATCACGAGCGAGATGTCGAGGCGCTGAGAGGAGAGCTCGCCGAGGCGGCGCCGGAGCTCGTCCCGCTCGGGGCTGCCGGGCTCGTAACCGAATACCGGCTCGTTGTGGGGATCGGGGACTCTGAAGATGCCGTGGTTGCTCATTGGTAGCGATTCTAGGATTCGTGGTCATGGCGGTGACGCAGGTCGCCTATGAGGTCGGAGGCTGGGGCATCGGTGAGCTCGTCGTCGCCGACGGGCGGATCGTGTGGCACGAGCTGCCGTGGCCGCGTGTGGCCCGGGTTGGGGCGGCCGTTCCAGAGGACCCATCCCAAACCCCCACCCACCCTGGGGCAGGGCCTGGGGCTGTCGTATCACAGCAAGCGTCAAGCGGAGATCGAGACTTCGTGATCGAAGTCGTGCGCCTGCTGCAGGCGTACTTCGCGGGCGAGCGGGTGCCGCTCGAGGAAGTCCCGGTCGACCTCGAGTACGAGACCCCGTTCCTTTCGCGCTGCGCGACCGCGCTCCGCTCCATCCCGCCGGGAGAGGTGGTCACCTACGGTGAACTCGCCGCGCTTGCCGGCGCGCCGGGCGCCGCCCGTGCTGCCGGAGGCTTCTGTGCGCGCAGCCACCTCTCGATCTTCGTCCCCTGCCACCGCGTCGTCTCCGCCGGCGGCCTCGGCCCGTACGGCTCCTACGGCACCGGCTACAAGCGCCGCCTGCTCGCGCTCGAGGGCTATGCCCACGCTCTCTGACGACCTGCGGGAGGAGCTCGCAGCGATCGCGCCAGCGGACGAGTGCGATCGCCTCGCCGAGGTCTCCGGACTCTTCCACGTTGCCGGCCGCGCGCATCTCCGCGGCCGGGGCAGCGTCGATGTCCATCTGGACGTCTCGAGCTCGACGGTTGCCCGTCGCGCGTTTGCCCTTCTGCGCGCTTGTGGTGTGAGGTCCGAGATCCGCACCTACTCACGCCGCGCATTCGACCGTGGAACGCGCTACCAGCTCCATGTGGAGGGCTCGGAGGACGCCTACGCGGCGCTGCACCGGGCGGGTGTGCTCGACCGTTCTCACCGGCCGCTCGGCCGACCACCGAATCGCGTGGTCGCCCGGCGCTGCTGCGCAGCCGCCTACCTCCGCGGCGCGCTGCTCGGCGCGGGGACGCTCAGTGGGCCGAGAGCACCACACCTCGAGATCCGAACGGCGGAAGCCGATGGTGCGCGATTCCTCGCGGCGCTCGTAGCGCGCCTCGGCGGCGAGCTTCACGTTCAGGAGCGGAGCGCTCACTCGACCGCCTACGCAAAGGGAGCCGAGGCGATCGCCGACGTCCTGGTAGCGGCCGGGGCCGTCGACCTGGTCCTCGCGCTCGAGGAGCAGGCCGTGCTGGCGGCGACGCGTGCCGACGCCAATCGACTCGCGAACGCCGACCATGCCAATCTTGTGCGCACGGGCCGGGCCGCGCACGCGCAACTCGAAGCTCTCCACCGGCTCGATGTGGATGCGCTCCCGGATGATCTGCGCGAGATCGCGCTGCTCCGGTTGCGCCACCCGACCGCCTCGATCGCGGAGCTCGCGCGCCGCTGCAAGCCCGGCCTTTCGAAGGCGGCCGCGTACCGCCGACTCCGCCGTTTGCAGGAACTTTCTCGCTCCTAAACTACGTCGTTATGCGTTGCAGGTCGCCTAGCGCGACAACAACGCAAGAGTCATACTCGCCTCGGCGGGTTCTCGCTCGTCCGGCGGCGGATTCAGACCCCGTCTGCCGTCAGGTCTCGAGCGGGTGAGGGACCGGGAGGGTCGTCCTCGGAGCTTCCCGGTCCGCCCGCCTGCATGCGCTGAACTCGCGCGAAGACTGTGGAGAGCTACGGATTTCACCCGGACAGGCGCGGTTAGACTCGAATGGCAATCGACGACGAGAGGGGCTCCGAGATGGCGAAGACCAGAGTAGGGATCAACGGCTTCGGCCGTATCGGCAGGAACTTCCTGCGGGCCCAGCTCCAGCACGGCGGCGACTTCGAGATCGTGGCCGCGAACGACATCGGCGACACGACGACGATGGCACACCTGCTGAAGCACGACTCGGTGCTCGGCAATCTCGACGTGCCGGTCGAGGCGGGCGACGACTCGATCACCGTCGACGGTCACGAGATCAAGTTTGTGTCCGAACGGGACCCGGCCAACCTGCCGTGGGCCGAGCTCGGCGTCGAGGTTGCGATTGAGTCGACCGGCCTGTTCACCGATCGTCCGAATGCGGAGAAGCACCTCCAGGCGGGAGCCAAGAAGGTCGTGATCTCTGCTCCCGCGACCGATCCGGACATCACGATCGTCCTCGGCGTCAACGACCGCGAGTACGACCCGGAGCAGCATCACATCGTCTCGAATGCGAGCTGCACGACGAACTGCGTCGCGCCGGTTGCCAAGGTGCTGCACGAGGCGTACGGGATCGAGCGCGGCTTCATGACGACCATCCATGCGTACACGAACGACCAGCAGACGCTCGACCTCCCGCACAAGGATCTGCGCCGCGCCCGCGCGGCCGCGATCAACCTCATCCCGACCTCGACGGGCGCCGCCCGCGCGATCGGGCTCGTCCTTCCCGACCTGAAGGGGAAGGTCGACGGCATGTCGATGCGCGCGCCTGTGCCGATCGGCTCGATCGTCGACCTCGTCGTCCAGGTCCGTGCGGAGCCGACGGTCGATGCGGTCAACGAGCTCTTCAGGTCTCAGGCCGACACGGGCGACTTCGAGGGGATCCTCCAGTACACCGACGAGCCGATCGTCTCGAGCGACATCGTCCACTCGTCGTACTCGTCGATCTTCGACAGCGACCTGACGATGGCGAACGGGAACCTCGTGAAAGTCTTCTCCTGGTACGACAACGAGTGGGGCTACAGCTGCCGGCTCGTCGACCTCGTCGCGAAGATCGGAGCGACGCTGCCGGCCGCCGTCGGCGCATAGGAGGACCGATGCGCCTTCCACGGTCAGTCCGCGACGCCGACGTCGCGGGGAAGACCGTGCTCGTCCGCGCCGACCTCAACGTGCCGCTCGACGACGGCCGGGTCGCCGACGACACTCGCATCCGCGCCGCTCTGCCGACCCTGCAGTTCCTGCTCGAGCAGGGGGCGGCCGAGGTGCGGGTCTGCTCCCATCTCGGTCGGCCGAAGACGGAGGAGGATCGGGCGAAGTACGCCATGGCGCCCGTCGCGGAGCGCATGGGAGAGCTCCTGCCCGACGAGCGTATTCGCGTACTCGAGAACACACGCTTCGACCCGGGTGAGACGACGAACGACGAGCGCTTCGCGCGGGAGCTCGCCGACGGCTGCGATCTCTATGTCGACGATGCGTTCGGTTCCGCACATCGGGCGCACGCGTCGACCGAGGCTGTGGCGCACCTGTTGCCGGCCTACGCGGGCGTGCTGCTGCTCGACGAGCTCGAGCACCTCGGCCGCTTGCTCGGCGAGGTCGAGCGCCCGTTCATGCTCATCTCCGGCGGGGCGAAGGTCGAGGACAAGCTCGGCGTGCTGCGGAATCTCGGCGGCCGGGCGGACAGGGTGCTGATCGGCGGCAAGATGGCCGAGGAGCTCCGCGACGGGAGCCCGCTCGACTTCGACGTCGAGCTGCCGGTGGACGTCGTCGGTGCGGCTGAGTTCGCTCGTGACGCGGAGACGCGCCTCTGTGCCTACGACGAGCTGCCCGACGGCTGGCTCGGTCTCGACATCGGGCCGGAAACGCGCACACGCTTTGCCGAACGCCTCGAAGAGGCGCGGACGATCTTCTGGAACGGCCCGATGGGCGTCTTCGAGTGGGCGCCGTTCGCGGAGGGGACGAAGGCGGTCGCCGAAGCGGTCGCGGCCAACCAGGACGCGTACTCGGTCGTCGGAGGTGCCGACTCGGTGCGCGCCCTCAACGAGCTCCACCTTGCCGACCGGGTCTCCTGGGTCTCGACTGGCGGCGGCGCGAGCCTCGAGCTGCTCGAGGGCAAGGAGCTACCGGGCGTCGCGGCGATCCCGTCCGCCTAGGATCTCCCGATGCTGATAGCGGGCAACTGGAAGATGTTCCACGGGCCGGAGCCGGCTGCGCTCGCTGGGCTCGACGCGGTGATCTGTCCGCCGTTCACCCGGCTACGTGACTGCGTCGATGCGGGCTTGACCACGTACGCGCAGAACGTCCATTGGGAACCCGAAGGCGCCTATACGGGCGAGATCTCCGCGCCGCTGCTCCTCGAGCTGGGAGTCGTCGGTTCGCTTGTCGGCCACTCTGAGCGGCGGCAGTACTTCGGCGAGACCGACGAAACCGTCGCCAGGCGCGCTCGGGCCGCGCTCGAAGCGGGCTTACGGGTGATTGCGTGCGTCGGCGAGACGGCGGAGCAGCGCGAGGCGGGGGAGGCAGAGGACGTACTCCGGCGCCAGCTCGCGGTGCTCGAGCCGCATCCGGATCTCGTGCTCGCCTACGAGCCGGTCTGGGCAATAGGCACCGGCCTCACGGCCACGCCCGAGATCGCGCAGGAGACGCACGCGTTCGTCCGGTCGCTGCTCGTCGCTCCGATCCTCTACGGCGGCTCGGTCAAGCCGGACAACGCCGGCGCGTTGCTCGCACAGCCCGACGTCGACGGGGCGCTCGTCGGCGGCGCATCGCTCGAGGTCGACTCCTTCAAGGCGATATGCGAGACGGCCGCGCGTATCCCCTCGTAGCCCTCGTCATCCTCGACGGCTGGGGCATCGCACCGCCCGGCCCGGGCAACGCGATCGAGCTGGCCGAGACGCCCGTCTTCGACCGCCTGTGGCGCGACTATCCCCACGCGCAGCTCGCCGCGTCCGGTCCGGCTGTCGGCCTGCCGGAGGGTCAGATGGGGAACTCGGAGGTCGGGCACCTGACGATCGGCTCAGGCCGCATCCTCTTCCAGGACCTCGTGCGTGTGAACAAGGCGATTGAGAGCGACGAGCTGTTCGAGAACGATGCTCTCCACGGCGCCTTCGACCGCGGCGAGAATGTCCACCTGCTCGGACTCGTCTCCCACGGCGGCGTCCACTCCCATATCGACCATCTCCAGGCGCTGTTGACGTTCGCACCGGAGAAGACCTGGATCCACGCCTTCACCGACGGGCGCGACGTCTCGCCGCACTCGGCGGTGCACGACCTGGCCGAGCTGCCGGCAGGCCACATTGCCACCGTCGTGGGCCGGTACTACGCGATGGACCGGGACAACCGCTGGGATCGCACCGAGCTCGCACTGCGCGCGATCGTGGATGGTGACGGCGAGCATGCGGCCGATCCGATTGCCGCAGTCCAGGCGAGCTACGACCGCGGGGTCACCGACGAGTTCATCGAGCCGGTCGTCGTCGACGGGCGCCCACGGCTCGATCCGGAGCGCGACACCGCGATCTTCTTCAACTTCCGTCCCGACCGCGCCCGCCAGCTCTCCGAGAAGCTGGGGGAGCTCGGAGTCGAACTGACGACGATGACGCAGTACCGCGACGACTTCGACTTCCCGGCCGCGTTCCCGGAGCAGGTCGTCGCGAACACGCTTGCCGAGGTGCTCTCGGCCCACGGCATCCGCCAGCTCCACTCGGCCGAGACCGAGAAGTACGCACACGTCACGTATTTCTTGGACGGAGGTCGCGAGAAGCCGTTCGCCGGCGAGGACCGGATCCTCGTCGACTCACCGCGTGACGTGCCGAGCTACGACCGGAAGCCGCAGATGTCGGCACCCGAGGTCGCTGACCGTGTGGTCGGCGCGATCGAGGAGCGTGTTTACGGCTTCGTGATCGTCAACTTCGCGAACCCGGACATGGTCGGTCATACCGGAGTAATCCCCGCCGTCGTGCAGGCGGTGGAGGCCACCGACGAATGCCTCGGACGCGTGGTCGATGCGGTCGGGCGGGCCGGCGGCGTCACGCTCGTGATCGCGGATCACGGCAACGCCGAGACGCTTTTGCAGCAGGACGGCAGTCCTCACACAGCCCATACAACTAACCCAGTACCGGTGATCCTCACGGCTTCTGGTGCCGGTTTGCGGGACGGGGAGCTATCCGATGTCGCGCCGACGGTTCTCGCGCTCCTTGGCACAGATGCGCCAATTGAGATGACAGGCGAAAATCTCGTACAAATCCGGTGAATGTTCGGTCTATACTGCGGCACCTTGTCGCTGCCCCAGCCAGATCACGGCGTACTGCGGAAGGCGCAGCGGGGCGATGAGCGAGCTTTCTCGATCATCGTCCGCGCTTACCAGATTCCGGTCTACAACTACGTGCTCCGCATGGTCGGAGACCGGTCACTCGCCGAGGACCTGACCCAGGAGGTCTTCCTGCGTGTCTTCCAGGGCCTGCCGCGCTTCTCGCTCCGCTCGAAGTTCACGACCTGGTTGTTCCAGGTGACGAAGAACCGCGTCCTCGACGAGCTCCGGGCGACCGAACGCCGCCCGCGCGCGGTGGTCGATCTCGACGACATCCCACCGCTCGAGGTTCTCGATGCACCGTTCGAGCGGCTCGAGGCGATCGACGCCGTCTGGCGGGCGGTCGAACAGCTCAACGTCGACCTGAAGATGGCGCTCCTGCTGCGCGACGTGGTCGGGCTCTCGTACACCGAGATCGCCGACTCGCTTGAGGTCACGCTGGCCACCGTCAAGTGGCGGATCTGGAAGGCACGGGAAGACGTCCAGCTTGCGCTCGCGCGCGAAGGGATCGAGGTCTACGAGGAGCGCGAGGTTCCCGCGGCTTCGGCTCCCGCTACCGCCGCCGCGGCGGTCCTGGCGCCCGTCCAGGTGCTGGCGCCGCCTGCGCTGCCCGCAGCTTGAGCTAGAGACCGAGCTCGAGGCGCCCCGCGAGCATCTCGGGGAGGCCCGCGTCCCGCATCTCCCGCTGAGTGCGCTTCACGTCGTACTCGACGCGCCGGAAGCTCGCGTGTTGCGTGTCGAGGTCGAGCAGGAGGTACGCAGCCCGCGGGTCGCCGTCCCGTGGCTGTCCGACCGATCCCGGGTTGAGCAGAGCCCGCACGCCGCCGAGTTCGAGCTCCGTGCCGACCGGAGCGAGCTCGATGCCGGAATCCGCTACCTGGAGCGCGACGTGGCTGTGCCCGACGAGCACGAGCGCCGAGTCGGTCAGATCGAGCGTCGCCAACGCCGCTTCGTTGCTCAGGACGTATTCCCAGATCGGATCGCGCGCCGAGCCGTGGTACAGCGCGACGCCGTGAGCGGTTCCTGCCGGCTCGAGCCGATCGAGGAGCGTCTGCGCCTCGGGCGCCAGGACCTCGCGCGTCCACCGCGCCGCGACCGCAGCCTCGCCGCCGAACTCCTCGAGGTCGATCGCCCCACGCACGGCGAGGTCGTGGTTGCCCGCGAGGCAGACGTCGGCACGCTCGGCGATCGCCGCGCAGCACTCATTCGGCCGGGGCCCGTAGCCGACGAGATCGCCGAGACACCAGAGCTCGTCAGGCGCCTCCGCGTCGATCGCCGAGAGGGTCGCCTCCAGCGCCTGCAGGTTCGAGTGGATGTCGGAGACGACGGCGACGCGCATCGAAGGCGGCGAACGCTAGCCCGGCCAGAACAGGCACCGTCGCTGCTACCTCCGAGGTGACGTAGAAGAGGAGCCCCCAGAGCCCGGCGGCGATGCCGGTGACGACGGCGGCGCCGAGCTTCGTCCGCCCGGCGACGACGACGCCGAGGAGCGCCGGGGCGAGCAGGTCGAGCCACCCCATGTAGGCGGAGCCGAAAGCCGGTTGCTGGAGGCTCGGCAGCGGCGTCCCGGCGGCGATGGGGCTTTGCACCTGGATCAGCGTGTTCGATGCCTCCCGCACGCTCGGCGTCGCCCAGACGAGAACGATGTCGAGCGCCGCGAGACAGACGAGACCCACGCGAATCGACCACGCCGGCGCGACCATCGCAATGGCGGAGGCCGCCGCGAGGCAAGCGAACGCGACCAGTGCGGTGCCAGCCGCATCTCGTACCAGGCCGCTCGCCAGCCACGCAACGAACCACAGGCCCACGGCGACCGGCGGCCAGAGCCACCAGCGCCGGCTGCCCTTGAAGATCCCGCCGGTAGCGGCGAGCACCGGCGTCCCGAAGGTCGCGATCCGGGCGAGGACGTGCGGGCCCTCCGGAACCAAATTGATGATGAGCACGCCCGCACCGAGCAGCGCAGCGGGCACGGCGAGCCACACCCAGCTCCGCCCGTAAGGACGCGCCTGACGTGCGGGCGCCGCGACGGTCGCCGCCTGGGCCGCGCAGAGCACGGCGTAAGACGGGACGAAGGAGAGCGTCAGCTGTCTTCCGAGGCGTCGTCCCGATGGTCCGGCGGCGTCTCGGGCAGGTTCCGGATCCCCTCGCGGGTCACGTACTTCGAATACGAGTCCTCGAGTGCCGCGATGAGCTCGGGGATGAACCGCGCCGAGGCGTTGACCCTGGCCACGACGGCTCCCGGCACATCGCCCTCCTCGACCTCGTGCTCGATCCGAGCGAACGTCAGCGTGAACTCGTACGGCGAGAAGCTGACGTTGGCGAAGTTCGCGTACGTGCCGCCCACGAGCTCTGCCGGCATCTGGATGTTGAGCCGGCGCTCCTCTGAATCTGGTTGGGGTAGGTCGAGCTCGTCGTCTTCCATGGCCACATACTAGGGCCGTGGCCGAACACATCCGCCTCCGTCAGATCGCGAGCCTCCTGCTCGCCATCGCGTTGACGCTCGGCCTCGGCACCGTTCTCTTCCACGAAACCATCGACGAGCCGTGGTTCCAGTCCTTCTACCGCAGCGTCGTCACGGTGACTCTGACGGGGCTGGACTCGGTGCCCTCCAGCAACGGTGCGCGGATCGTGTCGATCGTGCTCGTCATGGTCGGCATCACGATCATCGCCTACGCGGGTGCGGTTATCGTCGAGGCGGTTGCCGGCGGTGTCGTCACGGGCGCGCTGGCGGAACGGCGGAGGGAGCGGGCGATCCACCAGTTACACGACCACTTCATCATCTGCGGCTACGGCCGCGTCGGCCGGCGCGTCGCGGAGGAGTTCAGGGCGGCGGATGTCCCGTATCTCGTCCTCGACTACCACGAGGACGCCGTCGAGGCGGCTCGCCGCGACGACGTGCTCCTGCTCGAGGGAGACGCCACGCGGGACGAGAATCTCCGGCACGCGGGCCTCGATCGCGCGCGAGGGCTCGTCGCGGCTTCCGACTCCGACGCCGACAACCTCTACGTCGTCCTCTCTGCCCGCTCGGCACGCCCGGACCTGACGATCGTCGCCCGCGCGTCCCGAAAAGACTCGGAACGAAAGCTGATCCTCGCCGGCGCGGACCGCGTCGTGCTGCCGTATACGACCGCGGGGCAGGTGATGGCCAATCTCGTCCTGAAGCCGCAGGTGACGGCGTTCCTCGACGTCGTGACCACCGCGACCGGTCCCGACCTCCAGCTGGCGGAGATCGAGGTTCGCGACACCTGCGCGGCCGCCGGCCAGACGATTCGCGCGCTTCGCATCCGGCACGAGACGGGCGCGATCGTCGTCGCTCTGCGGAAGCCGGACGGCAGCTTCGACACGACACCGGAGCCCGACACGCCGATCGAGGTCGGTGACGTGCTGATCGGCGTCGGGTCGCCGGACGAGATCCAGGCGCTCGAAGACCTCTTCACTCCGCGCGAGTCCCTTGCCGGCTGATCCCGTCACGACGCTCGCGGCGGCGCTAGGCGACGCAGCGGGGGCCGAGCTCGAGCTGGAGCGGCCGGCAGAGTCGGAGCACGGCGACTACGCGACGAACGTTGCGCTGCGGCTCGCCGGAGCGCGGCGACAGTCGCCCCGGGAGATCGCGGCCGAGATCGCGGAGGTCGCCGCCGGGCTCGAGCAGGTCGAGCGTGCCGAGGTCGCCGGGCCGGGATTCGTCAACCTCTTTCTCGGCCACGAGTGGTTCGCTGCGGCGCTCGGTGCGATCCTCGAGGACGAGGCGTTCGGATCCGGGACGCCTGAGAACAAGGAGCGGGTGCAGGTCGAGATGGTCTCGGCGAATCCGACCGGACCGCTCCATGTGGCCCACGGCCGCAATGGCGCCTACGGCGACGCCATCGCTCGCCTCTTCGAGCTCGCAGGCCACCAGGTCGAGCGTGAGTACTACTACAACGACTCCGGCGGGCAGATGGACCGATTCCGTGCGTCGGTCGATGCCGTGCGTCGTGGGGAGGAGCCGCCCGAAGACGGCTACCGAGGCGCCTACATCAACGACCTCGCAGCCCTCAGAGGCGACCCGGTGCCGCTGATGCTGAAGGAGATCGAGGGGACGCTGGAGCGGTTCCGAGTCCACTTCGACAGCTTCCGCCGGCAGAGCGAGCTCGAACAACGCTTGCGCGAGCTGCTTCCGCGCCTCGATACCTACGAGAAGGAGGGCGCGCTCTGGGCGCGGTCGGCCGCATACGGCGATGACGAGGATCGCGTACTCCTCCGCTCAGACGATCGCTCGCCGACCTACCGCGCTGCGGACGTGGCCTACCTCGTGGACAAGCTCGACCGGGGCTTCGATCGCGCGATCTACGTGCTCGGCGCCGACCATCACGGCACGCGCAACTGGTACGCAGCCGTCGCGCGAATGCTGGGCTACGACCCCGAGCGCGTCGAGGTGCTGCTCTACCAGATGGTCAATCTGACCAAGGGCGGAGAGCAGAAGCGGCTCTCCCGCCGGCGCGGCGACATCGTCTTTCTCGACGAGTTCGTAGACGAGATCGGAGTCGACGCCGCCCGCTGGTACCTTGTCAACCGCGGTCCCGACCAGACGATCGAGCTGGACGTCGACCTTGCGGCCGAGCGGACGCAGAAGAATCCCGTCTACTACGTCCAGTACGCGCATGCTCGGATCGCCGGGATCCTGCGCAACGCCGGTGACGCCGCCGTCGCCCCTCAAGCTGTAGGCGCGCTTGCCCTCGAGGAACGCGAGCTGGTGAAACGACTCACCGAGCTGCCGAGCGTTGCTGCGGACGCGCTCCTGAAGCGCGGCCCGCAGGGCGTCCCCGCGTACGCGATCAGGGTCGCCGACGACTTTCACCGCTTCTACCACGAGCATCGGGTGCTCGAGAGCGAGCAGGAGGCGTTCCGGCTCGGTCTCTGCCGCGCGACCCAGACCGTCATCGCAACGTGCCTCGACCTCGTCGGCGTCGAGGCACCTGAGAGGATGTGAGGCCGTGAGCGCTCGGCAGGCCCCCGACCGCAACATCGCGCTCGAGCTCGTCCGCGTCACCGAAGCGGGAGCCATGGCGGCCGCGCGGTGGATCGGCCGCGGCGAGAAGGAGAGCGCCGACCGGGCCGCCGTCGATGCGATGCGCTTCGTCCTCGACAGCGTCTCGATGCGCGGCGTCGTGGTGATCGGCGAGGGGGAGAAGGACGAGGCACCGATGCTCTTCAACGGCGAAGAGGTCGGAAACGGCCAGGGGCCGGAGGTGGACGTCGCGGTCGATCCGCTCGAGGGGACGCGCCTCACCGCGCTAGGCCAGCCGAACGCGATTGCGGTGATCGCGGTCGCCGAGCGAGGCACGATGCTCTTCCCGGGGGCGGCCTTCTACATGGAGAAGATCGCGGTCGGCCCCGACGCGCTCCACGCGATCGACATCGAGCGAAGCCCGACCGAGAATGTGGTCGCGGTGGCCGAGGCGCTCGGCAAGACGCCGCGCGAGGTCGACGTCGTCGTGCTCGAGCGGGAGCGCCACGAAGATCTGATCGCCGAGCTGCGCGCAGCGGGCGCGCGAGTGCGCCTGGTTCGCGACGGAGACGTCGCTCCTGCGATCGCTGCGGCGCAGCAGGGGACGGGCGTCGACATGCTCTACGGCATCGGCGGCACGCCCGAAGGTGTCATCTCGGCTGCCGCGTTGAAGTGCGTCGGCGGCGGCATCCAGGGGCGCCTCTGGCCGCGCAACGACGACGAGCGGACGAAGCTGCTCGAGGCCGGCCTCGATCCGGCCCGCGTCCTCCACACCAACGACCTCGTCTCGGGCGAGGACGTCTTCGTGGCCGCCACCGGGGTCACGACGGGCTCGCTCCTCCAGGGCGTTCGCTACACACCGGGAGGCGCCGTCACCGACTCGATCGTGATGCGCTCGCGCTCAGGGACCGTGCGCCGCGTCGTCGCGCAGCAGTCGCTCGCGAAGCTGTCGGCGCTGACGGGGTTCGAATACACCTAGAGGACAGGGGGATCCGATGGACGAAGCGACGTTCGACGAGACGCCGTACGGGAAGAATCCGGCGACGGAGGGCTGGTTCGTGCTGAACCTCGGCGATGCGCTCGCGGTGCGGAGGGTGAAAGGCGGCGCGATCTATCCGCTCGAACCCCAAGAAGAGCCGTTCACCGGCTTCGGCCTGAACGTGCATGTCCTCTGGCCCGGCGATCCGAACGCCATGTACCACTCGGAGGGGGCGCGGGAGGCGTTCCTCGTGCTCTCGGGAGAGTGCACGCTGATCGTCGAGGAGCAGGAGCGGCCGCTGCGCCAATGGGACTTCTTCCACTGCCCGGCCGGAACTCGCCACATCTTCGTGGGCGCAGGCGACGGGCCCTGCGCGATCCTCATGATCGGCGCGCGACCCGACGAGCCGCTCCTCTATCCGGTGAGCGAGGTCGCCGCGAAGTACGGCGCCTCCGTTGCGAGCGAGACTCCCGATCCGGACGAGGCGTACGCGGACTGGCCGCCGGAGTTCGAGCTGGCGAAGCTTTCCTGGCCGGTCGAGTAGCCGTCAGTTCGGCGAGTCGGCGGCGAGCCACGCGTCGCAGATCGTGGTCACGTGGCGGATGTCGGTTCCGCAGCAGCCGCCTACGACCTCGAGGCCGGGCAGGTCGCGCCGGAGGGCGACGTATCGCTCCGCAAGGTCGTCCGGATCTCCGGAGTCGAGCTCTTCGCTCTCGTCGAGCTCGGCGTGACTGAGAGTCGAGGCATTCGCCCGCAGTCCACCGATGCGCGTCCTTGACTCTCCCTCCGGCAGCGCATGGTCGAAGTGCGTCGGGTGCGCGCAATTGATCATGAAGGACACGACCGCGCCGTCCGTGACTCGGTCCACGCCCACGATCGCCTCCTCGATCGAGTCGCCGCTCGGCAGGCGGCCGTCGGTCTCGACCGTGAAACCGATGTGGACCGGGAGCCCTGCGGAGGTCGCCGCGCGTGTGATTCCGACGGCCTCGTCGACATAGGTCAACGTCAGCGCCGTCGCCTGCGTGCACCCAGTGTCTGCGAACGTCCTGAGCTGCGCGGAGTGGTAGTCCTCGGCCTCGTCGGCGTTCATGACGAGCGTCGGCTGGTACGCGTCGCTGCGCGGCCCGATGGACCCGTCGATGACGACGTTGCCGCGATCGGTCGCGTCGAGCACGTCGTCGCGGACGGACTCGACGAGCGCGACTGCCCGGCGGTTGACCGCAGCGAGGTCGTCGTTCTCGTAGCCGAGCAGACGTCCCCAGTCGCTGCTGGCGCGCCAGGTCGGCGTTGCGAGGACGAGCGGGACGTCGCGGTCGCGCGCCAGCTCGAGGAACGGCCGGTAGTACCGCCGGAGCGCGGCGCGCCCCTCGTCGCTGTCGACCAGAGGGAACGATGCGAACTGCTGGAGGTCGATGCCCTCGTCGAAGAGGAGCACCGTCTCCAGCCCGGCATCGGTCAGCTTCATCAGACGCCGACCGCTTCGTGTTCCATCTCGGGCGCGTACGTCCCAGTACGCGCGGCGGCGTTCATCTTCGCGCGGTGGTAGTACGCGCGCTGGCCCGCCTCGACGTTCTCTTCCTTGCCGCCCCATGCCTTCAGTGCCGGCGCTTGCAACGCGCGGCCGTAGGAGAAAGAGAGCTGCCAGGGGTGCGGCCCGAGTGCGTTCATCGCACTCAGGTGTGCGGTTGCGTCCTCGTCCGACTGGCCGCCCGAGAGGAAGACGATCCCCGGCACCGCCGCCGGTACGTGCTTGGTGAGCGTGTGCACCGTGGCCGCGGCGACCTCGTCGACTCCGGCGCGGTCAGACGCTTCGTAGCCAGAGAGGACCATGTTCGGCTTGAGCAGCGTCCCTTCGACGTCCACGCGCTGGTCGAACAACTCCGTGTAGACGGCGGCGAGCACGCGGGAGGTGACGAATCCACTGCGCTCGATCGAATGCGTCCCGTTCTGCAGCACCTCGGGCTCGACGATCGGGACGATTCCCGCCTCTTGGCAGAGCGCGGCGTAGCGGGCGAGGGCGTGCGCATTCGTCCAGATGCAGTAATCGCTCGGCATCGTGTCCGTGATCGAGTACGTCGCGCGCCACTTTGCGAAGCGGGCTCCGAGTTCGCGGTACTCCGCGAGCCGCTCGCGCAACCCGTCGAGCCCTTCGGTCACGGTCTCGCCTTCGGCGTGGGCGAGAGGCTTCGCGCCCTGGTCGACCTTGATGCCCGGGATGACACCCTTGGAGGCGAGCAGCTCCGGGAACGGCGTTCCGTCGGCGGCCTTCTGGCGGATCGTCTCGTCGAAGAGGATGACGCCGCTGATGTATTCCTCGACGCCGGGCGTAGTGAAGAGGAGGTCGCGGTAGGCGCGACGATTCTCCTCGGTCGACTCCACGTCGATCGTGTCGAAGCGCTTCTTGATGGTGCCGGTGCTCTCGTCGGCGGCGAGGATCCCTTTCCCCTCGGCGACGAGTGCGCGCGCGGTCTCATGCAGCTCGGTGTTCGGCATGGGAAATCTCCCTGTCTCGCTTCTTCGCTGTTCGGGGCTCCATTATGGCCGGGCTACAATCGCAGGAGCCGGCGGACGTAGCTCAGTTGGTAGAGCATTGGCTTCCCAAGCCAAGGGTCGTGGGTTCGAGTCCCATCGTCCGCTTCACGGAAAACGCTGCAAGTACGCGAGTCGCGTTGCTAGATCAGACGGCAGCCGGACTCGATAGTCAGGTTCTCGTCAGGTTTCTCGACCGGCAACGGCGTGACCCCTGAGCGTGAGCTCTATACGAGGATGTTGACTGCCCGTGCGGCGACCAAAAGCACGGTTACGACGGAGAGCATGGATTCGGCTGCCATTAGGGCTTTCGCTTGCCGAGTCAGCGGCATGGAGTCGGTTGGGCTGAACGCGGTTGCGTTCGTGAGCGAGATGTAGAAGTAGTCCCAGAGACGGGGTGCCCACCCGTCTCGCGCGAGCTGGGGGTTCTCGTCTTGCGGGAACTGGAAGTCCGGCTTACGAGGTTCGGTCGTGAGCGCTCGCGCGACTGGACCGCCGCAATCGAGTTCCCAGAAGGCAAGCCCGAACGCGATCGCGTTGGTGAACCAGACCGCGCCGCCGCTGGCCAGGAGCTGAGCTCCGGTGATCCGGGAAGCGGAGTGCACGATCAGAGAGGCGACAAGGACGACCACGCCGAGCACGTTGAAGACCCAGACGACGGTGAGAAGGCCGATCACGATCTCGCGTCTGTGGTCGTGACGGACGAGGCGGTTCAGGCCCAGCATCAGCGTGGCCGAGAGCAAGACGTATGGCGCCGCGACGACAAGCCACATCCACCACAGCGGCTGTCCCAGCGATTGCCAACCGGCATGCTGAGCCACCAAAGCCAGCGCGATCAGAATCGCGGCTGCGGCGAGCGCAAAGGGGGCGGCGTCATCACGGGCCTCCCGCGCTGCCGCGTGGAGACGAGCTGAGTCGGACGGCGCCGCTGCGGGGGGAGGTGTTGCGGTGCCCATCGCCGGACCAGGATGCGCCCACCATCGGATGGTGGCGACAGGTCGTTTCGGCAGGGCCTGTGTTCGGGAATGACCGCGGACCGGACCTCCGTCAGGAGCCGCCGAAGATGTTGAAGCCGCGTCCGGGTGGGGGTGCGATCAGCTCGAGGACGTCGTCGACGGTGATGATCCCGATCGGGCCCTGGTTGTCGTCGAGTACGGGCACGATGGTGAGGTCGTAGTCGGTCATGGCGCGGACGATCTCGTCGAGGTCGGCGTCGGCGGTGACGCTGCGGCTGTGGGTGATCAGGTCGGTGATCGGCGCGTCGGGCTCGGCGCGAATGAGGTCGGGTAGCGAGATGGCGCCGCGGTAGCGGCGGTGGGTGTTGATGGCGAAGATCCAGGCGAGCGCGTCGGAGGGGCAGACGGCGCGGCGGACACGGTCGAGCGCCTCCTGTTGCGTTGCCTGGGTGTACACGGCGACGAACTCAGGGCTCATCAGGCCACCCGCGGTGAGCGGTTCGTAGCCGAGCAGTGCGCGTAGGCGGCGTTGCTGGATGTGCGGAAGGTGGCTGAGGATGTGGATTCGGCGGTCGTCGTCAAACTGAGAGATCAGGTCGGCGGCGTCATCGGTCTCCATGCGCGCGATCAAGTCGGCGATCTCGTGGTCGTCGCGATCCTCGACGAACTCCAGCTGGTGCTCGTCGCCGAGTTCTTCGAATAGGTCGGCTTCGAGCTCGGGGTCATGCTGGACAGCGGCGAGGATCTCCTCGCCCTGTCCGTGCGGTGCGGCTTCGACCAAGTCCGCGAGCTCGGCTGGGTGGAGGCGGGCCAGTTTCGGGTGGGGCACCCGGAGCTTGATGGTTGGGATGTGGCCGGTGAATGGCTCCAGGCTCGCCCAGTCGAGGAAGTCTGAGACGCCGACGGCCCGAGGAGCCACTACGCGCGGGAGCAGGCGGCGGAGCAAGCCCTGCGGGCTGATGTCGATCCCGACGACCCGCCACCAGCCCTCGACGCGGGCGATCTCGATCTCGTTCGCACGCACCAACCGCGCACCATCGACGTTGATCAGCTGCCGGTCGAGCAGGTCCCCGCGGAGAAGCAGCTCGCCTTCGCGCCGCTCAAACGGCTGCAGATCGAGCCGCGCCTCGGCCAAGGTGATCCGGCCATGCGCGATCTCGCCAATCTGCTCCGATGGCACGAACACGAGCCGGCCTGCAACCTTCGCGACCGCGCCGCTGATCGGCGGATACTCCTCGCCGGCGAGCCGCACGACGAGATCCTCGATCCGGCCGAGCTTGCGGCCATCGGCGTCGGTCAGCTGGCCGCTCGTGACGAGAGAGAGATGGAGAATCGTAGGTGCGGTGACGCTCATGGCAGCAGATAGGTGAGGACGAGAGCAACCGACATCAGGCTCACCACCACTGTGACGACCCAACCGGCCGTGGAGAGCAAGGGTCCGCTTGTGAGCTCGCCGAGCAGCTCGCTGCGTCGGCTGAGCAGCATCACGAACACGAGGATGATCGGCAACAGCAGTCCGTTCACGACTTGGGCGAGGAACATCACGTGGATCAGTGGCAGGCCGGGGATCAGCACGAGCACGGCGGCCACGCCAAGAAAGAACGCGAGCAGGCCGTAGAACGCCGGTGCCTGTCGCGGCCGAAGGTCGAGCCCACGCTCCAGCCCAAGCGCCTCGGTCGTCGCATATGAACTGGTGAGGGGTACAACGCCCAGTCCGAGGAACGCTGCTCCGAGCAGACCGAGCGCGAACACCGCTTCGGCCGCGTGCCCGGCGAGCGGCCCCAGCGCCTTCGCCGCAGCCGCCGCATCGGGGATGCTGTGCTCGCCGTGCGCCCACAGGGTCGCAGCGGCCGCGATCATGATGAACGCGGCGATCGTGTTCGTCAGGGTGGCCCCGAGCGCGACATCGAAGCGCGATGTCCGCAGATGCTCCGGAGTGAGGCGCTTGTCGGCGCAGTAGGACTGGATGAACGCCTGCCCCCAAGGCGTGATCGTTGTTCCGACCGTGCCTACGATCGCGAGCAGGTATGCCGAGGTGACGTGCCCGTGCGGGACGACCAGGTATTTGGCGCTCTTTCCCCAGTCTGGCCGAGCCAGGATCGCCGACACCACGTACGCGACGGAGACGCCCGCGCCGATCGCGAGGAACACGTACTGGATGCGCAAGAACCCGGCCCTGGAGAGCAGCACGCCGACCACGAGTACCGAGACGACCACCGACACGGGAACCGGAACGCCGAACAGAGATAGAGCGGCGCCGATCCCGGCGAATTCGGCCAGCGTCGTGCCGAGATTCGCGAGCAACATCGTCCCGATCGCAAGCGCCGCCCAGCGGATCCCGAAACCCTCACGGACGAGGTCGAGCAAGCCACGGCCGGTCGCAAGCCCGAGCCGCGCGCCAACCTCCTGCGTCGCGAACAAGGCGAGCATGCTCGCCAGCACCACCCACAGCAGCGCATAGCCGAACTGCGCACCGACGACCGAGTAGGTGGTGATCCCACCCGCGTCGTTGTCCGCGAACCCGCTCACCAAGCCGGGACCGAGCACGGCCAGAAACGCCAACTTCGGCAGCTGCACACCCGCCACGATGCGCGCACCACGCATACTCGGCCGCCGCCGCTCGCGCGGCCCGCCGAGAATCCGCTTCCACCGTTCCATCCGCTGCCTGAGCCAGTAGCCGCCTGCACGCGCAGACGACTACGGCACGCCGACTACCGGCGTCCGAACAGCGTCGCGCGCGCACGCACGAGTCTTCGACCCGTACTGTGAGGCCCCACCGGCCCACCTCCGTGCGCAGTTGCCATGATCGGCAAGACTACCCCTGCTGGCTTGCGTACTGAGCGTAGTGGGCGAAGTCGAAGGAGCTTCGTCACACTGTTGCGATGCGGCGCAGAGTCTGGTTCCTCGTTCTCGGCGTATTCGCGGCTGCGCTCGGCGCGGCGTCCGCGTACGGGGCTGGAACTACGGCTACGACGGCGACGACCACGACCACCACGGCGACGACGACCACCACGGGGACGACGACCACAACGGCGACGGTGACCACCACCGGCACGAGCACGACGACGCCGACGCCGACCTACTCGCGGCTCCCGCCGTCCTACCTCGGCACCGGCTGCGTCGGCGCGGGCGCGGCCGCGATCGCGGTGCCCAGGCGGTCGGTGCTCGCCCTCGGGACGCCTGCGACGAGCCGTGGCCCGTCCTCCTATCCGGCCAAGGCCCCGATCGTCCGGTTCCTCTACTCGACGGCGGGCGGCTCGGCGTGCGAGACCGCCCATGTCGCGCTCGGCTCGGTGTCGTTGTTCGGCGGTGCGCTCACGGCCACGAACATCGCGGCGACGAACGGGAAGGGCATGGCCTCCGGCGTCAGGATCTACGGCTCGCCGGTGGCGCT
>Ga0207646_10001385_pt1 | contig 30071 bp, 23 predicted proteins | sample KBSK5502metaG_FD_184343 | JGI IMG/M metagenome (GOLD analysis project Ga0207646, IMG submission 184343) | Corn, switchgrass and miscanthus rhizosphere microbial communities from Kellogg Biological Station, Michigan, USA - KBS K5-50-2 metaG... | ecosystem: Host-associated > Plants > Roots >... | reverse complement strand
CCCGAAATCACCGAGCACAAGCTCGTCATCCTTCCGTATGAAAACGTTGGCTGGCTTAATGTCCCTATGGACAAAGCCATTCTGGTGCAGCGCTGCGACTGTTTGAACCAACGACCGAAAAGCTTTAGGGCGGGTAGAACCTTCTCCTTGTACTTGAATGGATGATGCTGTAGGGTGCGCTCCGGAAAGTATTCAGTGACAATCCAGCGCTCGTCTTCGTTAAAGTCTATAAGTTTAGGAAGTCCGGCTCGACCTTGGTTGAGTGCTGCGATCTCATTCTTGAGACGTTCGATTGGCTCGTACCTTGGCGGCGGGGGAAGCCCTGAGCCTTTCGGGGGAATCTTGAAGAGCTTTAGGGCACCCAGTTCTGAAGGAATGTCCGGCCGTGCGAATGACCAAATTGCGGCGGCTAGCTCCGCGTTCTTGGCGCCATCTAGCGCAGACTGAATCTTCTTGAGACAGTTCGCACGTTCGTCCTGTCGTGCTGAATTGCGAACTAAGGAGACTTTGCTCTGACCGCCTCCTCCGAGATCAGAGATCTCTTCCCAATCGGCGCGTTTTCCTGCCATAGTGAATTGCCTTCCACCCTTAGATTCTGTCAGCGGGCCGCATGGCGGGGATATTACGTAGGAGTCGCGTTTGGGAGTGAAGGCTTGACCGAAGTCCGGTTTCCTAAGAAAGAGAGGATCATGCTCAGATTTCTGGTACTAGCTGGCCTAGCTGGAGTTTTTCCAGTACCGAGACCCGCTCTTGAAGTTCGCTTTGCGACAGCAAACCCAAGCGATACCTTGTTCTAAGAAATGCCGCGGGGTCTTGACTCTGTTTCCTCTGAAGCGGCCATGATATTGCCTTTGGGAAAACGAATTTGGCTCAGGCCGATGATATTAGAAAACTCGGAACAACCCTCCTCTAGCAAGATGATGGCACGGTCGAATCCAAGCTGCCCCTGAAAGAGCCCGAGCTCATGAACCACGTTTTCGCGGGCGTGGAACGTGCCGTCCGGGTGCTCATCCTCTGCTGTCATAACAAGAAAGGCAAACGACGCATCCGCGAGCATCTGTTCCAGCCGCTCTTTGGTTGCATACCCTGCGACGGGCTCACGGTTAAATTCGATCCATTCGAGGTGCAGCCGGTCTCTCAGGAAATCGCGCAAATCTTTCCAGGCGGGGGACCGCCCGTGGCCGATAAATACTTTACCGGTAAGGCTGGATTGGGGAGCATCCATACATTGAAGTGTAACTCTTTTGTGAGGTTAACCGCTGGGCGTTGGTCAGGCCGCACAGTCATGGCTGTATAGTCGCGCACTCGGAGGTAATCGTCGGACCCCGATTTGCCTGGGAGAGCATTTGGCCGTATAGTCGCCAAACCGGAAACTGCGCCGAAAAGATTCCATTTGACATGTTACCCGAGCCAGCAGGGATTCACCGCAGCGGATGTGTGGTACACTTTAGCGGAGAGCTTTCATGCATAAGTCAAACCTGGTCGCCTTCGCACTCACAGTCCTTTTCATATTGGGCCTTGTACTTTTTCGACTGCTCTGGGCGGGTTCCCAGTTGGCTGCTGTAGTTGGACTGGGTAGATTCCCAAGATTTCCTCAAAGATTGCGACGTTGGCTTCTTGGCGAGCCCAAACGCGCATCAAACTGACCCCCCTAGCGCCGTTTGACATTTTTGAGGTTCACGGTTTACCTTCCGTTGCTGTCCTGCGAGTAGTCGAAGCCCACGGGATGCAAGACGCCGCCCAGTCAGATCGCGCGAAAACCATTCCCTTCCGATACCCAACTCGATTAGGGAAGCATTGCACCTGCGGTCCATCGCTTAGGGCTGCCAGAAACACTTGAGGGGGCATTTCAGCAGGATGGAGAAGAGGAGGCTTAACCCGCCTGCACATGCCTCACGGTAGAGCCAGCTCGGTAAAGTGTGGAATACTAGCCACAATCTCACTCATCGGAAGGGTTCTAAAATCGTCCCCTAGGGCCCACCATTCAATTCAGCGACTTAGAGGAAGCCCCTTCTGTGCGCTCCGGGACTTGGTGCACGTTTTGATGCACACCTGCCCCAAAAACCCCTGGTTCTGGCCCCTTGGCGATGCCCTCCAGCGCGGCCCTCTTCGCGGCCATGCGGATGTGGCTGTAGTGTTCGAGCATCGCACGACTAAGGTGTCCGGCAATTGCCATGATGGTTTGCTCGCTCGCTTGGCCCTCCGCGAACTTGGTAATACAGGTCACCGCGTAGACGACGGCAACGGAAGTGGTTGAAAGGGCGAGTCCCGCGATCTCTGCGGCGTGCAAGTCCCAGCCAAACACCCGATAGGCCGCTGCGAAAGCTCCCAGCGCAGGGGCCAGGAAAGAAAAGAAGCCAATCGACAAGCTTTCGCGGAAGTTGGCTCGCAAAACCTCGGGATCGATCTCGGCACCGGCAAGAAACGTAAGGAGAACGCTACCGGTGCCGGCCAGGAAATCAATCCAGAGGGTAATGTTCAGGTGGAAAGTGTTGCCCGCCAGAAACCCGAGAAGGATCTCAACCAGCGCCACGGAGATGCCGAACTGCACCGATCCGAGCGCGGCCGCAAGGGCAAGGCCCATCCAAAGGGCCGCGATCAACCACGTGTTCATTCTTCGCTCCGGTGTGCCGGAGAAAATAAAAAAACCCCGGCCACAAAGATCTCTTCTGGCAGGGGTCATCAATCCGAGTGGATGGTTAAGGTGAACCCCATCACCCCCGGGGCATCGCAACAAAAAACTCCTGCAGGGTACCCCGGCAGGAGTCATCAGCCCTTGCGGGCGGTTCAGGCGAACTCCATCGCCTTTTGTTTCTCCACGAATCTACATCAAAACCAAAGAGAGAGCAACTGTCAGGCGTAAAGTTCACGACCCCAAAATCCAAGATATCGCCCGCTAGCCGTTGCGCGAGCGCCAAGACGGTTCCCTTTCGAGTCAGCGCAGCAAACTGACTCACACAGTGTCCCGATTTGAGAGTTCGCAGAACCGCTGATTATTCGGAGTGGAACTGAGTCAAGGACAGGGTGTTACCGTCTGCGTCCTTGAACCACGCTACTTTGTCTCCGTCCGGAGTTGTCCAGATGCCCAACTCATCTTGCGGCATTCCCTTGTAACGCTCGAAAGTGACCCCGCCGCTCGTCAGGTGTTCCACGGTGGCGCGGATGTTGGGTACCTTCCATCCGAGGACGGTGTATGGCGCCGATGTCAGCTCCGCCACCTTGGAAATACGAAGCATCGTTCCCCCCGCATCGAATAAAAGAGCGAAAGGAGTGTCCGCAACCAGGCGTAATCCGAGAGTCTTGCTGTAGAACAGTTTTGCTCGCTCAGGCTGCTTCGTTGCGACGAATGCGATCACATTGCATGCTCCGAGCATCCTACGACCCTCCGCGCAGACCTAGGGGCTTGTTGCTTGAAGTAATTCCTTCATCCTGTCACGACGAAGGAAAGGTATCACGAGGTCCGAGGCGGCATCAGTCAAAATCGTTCCCTTCCGATAGGCAAGGGGGCTCTGACAGGATCGCGCTTGTCCCCCACCGGTTAGGGCTGACAAAACCCCTGGAATGGACATTTCGGCCAGGCCAGAGACCGGGCGATCGGTTCGCTGCGTGGAGTCAGCGCAGAATAAGCTCCTCAAAGTGTGGAATGCCAGCCACAATCTGACTTAGCGGCAGAGTTCTGAAATCGTCCCCTAAGGCCCACCACTTGCGTTGATGGCGTTCCATACCTACATTCTGCGCAGTCTTTCTACCGGCCAGTTCTACGTGGGTCACACCGCCAAGCTGTCCAGACGCATCGCGGAGCACAACAACAACCGAACCTTTTCCATCAAGAACCGGGGCCCCTGGGAGCTCGTTTACGCTGAGGAACATCCGACCCGTGCCGCAGCGAGCCGGCGCGAGCGCGAAATCAAACGGATGAAGAGTCGTCAGCTTTGGCTTGCGGCCGCCAGCGCAACACTGATTCATTTTCCTAGCTTGGGGGACGCGTGCCGCTGATTTTTGTTCCAATCACCTCCCCGGATACGATGATTTCTACGCGCCGGTTCAGCTGGCGGCCCTTAGCGGTGTCATTGCCGGCCACGGGCATGCCCGGCCCGAAGCCTCTCGACGTGATCGAGTCTGGACTGAGTCCCTCCTGTATGAGATAGGCGCGCGCGGAGTCAGCTCGCTGCTCGGAGAGTTTCTGGTTGAATATGAGGCTTCCGGTGCTGTCGGTATGCCCTTCGATTTCCAGTTTGAGGCCAGGGTGACCCAAGACAATTCCGGAAAGTTTGGCCAGCGCTTCGCGTGCCGGTGGGCGCAGGTTGTACTTGCCGGTGTCGAAGAGAACGTCGCTCATCTTGACCATGAGACCCCGCGGGGTATCCTGGGTCGGAAGGATGCGATTGAATTGCTCCAGTAAGGCAGCGCGCAATTCCTGCTTTTCGCGCTCTGCCCTGGTCGCGGCTTCGCGGGCCTCGGCTTCCTTCTGAAGAGCCGCCTGGCGAGCGACATCCGCTTCGGTGCGTGCCTGCGCTTCCCGGGCCGCTTCGCGTTCGGCCTGCTGCCGCCGTGCCTCCTCCTGTTTCTGCTGCTCCTGCGCCTGCTGACGCTGCAGCTCGGCCCGGCGTCGCGCTTCCTCCTCCTGACGCTGCCGCGCTGTGGCGGCTTCTGCTTCTCCCCTGGCACGAGCCTCGCGTTCTGCCCCGGCTGCTCTTTCCTGAGCGATTCGCTCGTCCTCTCTGCGTCTGAGCGCGATGCCTCGCGCATCTGCCGCAGTCTGGACCGCCTTGCGTGAAGCCTGCGCGATTTCCTTCTTGCTGGCCTTGCGCCTTAGGAGATCCTCCGCCTGAGCCAGGGAATTCTGCGCCTTGGCGAACGTCTCTGCTGCGTACTTCTCGGCGCCAGCCTGTCGAGCAATCAGCACGGCGTTGCGGGCCTCATAGACCTCGATGGGAATATTCGGGTCGAGAATCATGGCCGAGCCGGCCTTGGAGACGTCGTAGGTGTATTGGCCGCGCTGGATCAGTTCGTAATTGGCGGAGATCTGTTCAGTGGTTGCCTTGGTGTCGGATCGGATCGCGTTTTCCAGGACCACCACGTCGCTTGGCTGAGTCACCGCGAAATAAGGCTCGGCGGTCACGACCAGGCCAAAGGACTGCAGGGGAGTCGTGACACTGAGTTTGCTGTACGTTCCATTGAGGAGCACTTCACCCAGGTTGCTCGGCTTGCCCTCGGGTGTGATCGCCCAAAGGACGTAGGTGATGTACTCGCTGCCGAACCGCTGCGCGGGCTGCAGGTTCCGGAATTCGGCGCGAATATCAATCCGGCCCTGCTTGCTTTCCACTTTGGCTTCGCCCTTGGCGAGAGGCAGCAAGGGAGTTCCTTGAAAATCAATCCTTGTGGCTCCGCCGCGATGCTGATAGTTGATGGCGGTGATCGTGCGACCGACCAGGGTGACTTGATAAAAAGGTTTCTTCTCAGTTTGTGGGGAGGCCTGTGCCTGCCTTGCGAACGCCGCGAGCAGCAGCGCGCTGAATCCAACGCACGTGAGAATTCGAATGTGTCGCTTCATCGCTTACTCCTTTCTTGAGCTAGGCCATCTGTATTCGCCACAAAATCGAGGCTTCATTCTTGACACGAGTTTTTTCGGAGCCTGTGCGGTGCGGCATGTTCGAAGAATGAAAGTGAAAAAGTCATTCTCTCCAGCCAGACTGCCAGAAAACGTTGCAGAAGATACGTGCGTCCATATTTCAGTTTCCGCCTGGGACCACCCCCGGAGCCACATCGAACGCCAAATACTTTAATCGGGATTTCCGATTTCAACTTTATCTTTGCGCAAAAACCGTACGCCTGCTGCCCTCTCGTGTCAACCTCAGGTCGCCTTGGCGGAAGCCCGTCCGCTGCAACCCACGGATCACGCCACGCCCTCCGGCGAAAACGCGCCTAGTCTATCAGCCTTTCGACCGGACACTGCGCTTGAGGCGTTCCGCAGGACTGTCGTATGATTCCGGCGGCGAGCGAGCCAAGCTCGCCGGCTTTTATGGTCACACGGTGGATCGGTGTGGGCAGCCGCTGGCTGCTCGACAAGATTGTCGGCGCCCTGGCGGCGACGGGCATCAATCCCAACTTCTTGACCTTTCTCGGCCTGCTGGTGAACGGCTGGGCGGCGGTATTGTTCGCCCGCGGGCAATTCCAGGCGGCTGCAGCGGTCGTCTTCCTCGCTGGGTTCCTCGACATGCTGGACGGGCAGGTGGCGCGCCGCAGGAATCGCGTCACCGCTTTCGGCGCCTTCTTTGACTCCACCCTTGACCGCTACTCCGACATGGCGCTCTATATGGGTCTGCTGGTCTATTACGCCGTGATCGGGCGATCGTTCTACGTGATCCTCGCCGCAATCGCCACCGCTGGCTCGGTCATGGTCAGCTACTCACGGGCGCGCGCTGAGTCGCTGATCCCGGCCTGCAAAGTGGGTTTCATGGAACGACCCGAGCGGCTGGTGCTGCTGATCATCGGCGGCACATTCAAGCGCATGGCCCCCGTCCTCTGGGTGATTTCCGTGCTCTCGACCATCACCGTCATCCACCGCATTGTGTACACCTGGCAGGAAATCCGCGCCGGACGCACCCTGCCCGGCATCCGCGTCGCCCTTTAGTTATCCCTCTACGCCCGGATCTCGAGGCAGAGATGTTTTCAGAGGCAAGCTCTTCGGCAAGCCTAGTCCGGTTCTGCCGGAGCCGTGGAGGAGGCAACCGAAGGCTTCTCCGCTGTTTTCCCCGCGCGCATGGCCTCTTCGACCGACTGGGATACGATGCGGTGGACCCGCTGGCGCAGGGCTTCGACGTCGTTCTTGCGCAGCCCCTGGGTCTCGAACGTCTCGTGGATATGCACGACGATCTTCGAGGGGCGCAGCATCCAGCTCCCCTTCCGGTTGAACGCGAACGAGCCCACGATGCTGACTGGCACAATCGGATAGCCGAAATGCTGCGCCATGCGGAAGACGCCGTCTTTGAACGGGCCAACGTGGCCGTCGAGCGTCCGCCCTCCTTCAGGGAAGACCACCAGGCTGATGCCATCGTCGAGAGCCGCCCGGGTGAGCTTCCACATGCGCTTCAGGTCTGACGGGCGGGTCCGGTTCGGCACGGGCACGTTGCCGAAGTGTTTCATCATCCAGCCATAAACGGGAATCTTGAAGTGCGATTCCAGTTCCAGCCCGCGGATGAACTGTGGGATGGCCGAGTACACCACGAAGGGGTCGAACAGGTTGACGTGGTTGATGACGAAGAAGCTGGTGCGCTGCGGGTCGAACCCCGGCGAGCGACGCACCTCGAACCGCGCGCCCGCCAGGCGCAAAACGTTGCGGCAGAGAATACGCTGTGGCCGGTCGTTCTTCCGCGGATCGACAAAAATGGCCAGGAGCACCAGGAAGCTGCACACCACGAAGAAGTGGATGCCGCTCAGGGCCCACAGCAGCGCGGAACGCATCACCAGGTAAAGTTTTTTCATACCAGGACGTCGAGCGCGGCCGGCAGGACCTCCAGCGTCTGGCACTGCAGCGTGAGCACCTCGCCATCCACCATGACGTCCACCGGGCCGTCCAGATCGAATTCGAGGCGCCGGGCCACGCAGCGTGACGCCAGCGGGTGAGTCATGTGCGAGCCATCGTACAGCGTATGCAAGTTGCGGATGAGTCCGAGGCGCCCGATTGGGCCCCAACGAACAAACTCCACCAGACCGTCGTCGGTCGAAGCCTGCGGCGCGATCATCATTTTACCCCCGGTGAATTTGCTGTTGTTGAAGCTGAGGAACAGGCAGCGCCGGCGGTCGAATTCGGGCGCGTTGTCCACGCGCACGGGAAACGCGCGGCGGCGAAGTCGTGCGAGACACGTCAACACTCCCAGGAGATAGCCCAACTCGCCCAGCCGCTTGAATCTCTGGTTGGTGACCGCAGCGACGTCTGCGGCAAAGCCCATGCTGAGAAGATTGATGAAATAGATGACCCCTTCTTTGTGCGTCAGCCGCAGAACATCGCACGGGCGCGCTCGGCCAGCGAGCACGACCCGGATGGAATCGTCCGCGGAGCCGTCGGCGAAATCCTGTAAAAACGAGTTGCCGGTGCCCAGGGGAAGGAAACCCAGCGTGGCCCGCTCGCGCGCCGCCTCGGGAAACAGCCCGTTGACGATCTCGTAGGACGTGCCGTCGCCGCCCACGGCGAGAAACTTTCGGTAGCCTTGCGCGTAAGCCTCTCGTGTCACCCGTGTGGCGTCGCCCGGGCCGCGGCTTTCTCTCACTTCCAATTCCAGGCCCGCCGCGCGCAGTCCTTCGAGCGCGGCCGGAGCCAGCCGCCCGCAACGCCCGCCGCCCGCAGCGGGATTGACCACGGCCAGGACGCGGCTGCTCACAGCGGAACCGCCGCGGAGGCGCGGTCCAGGCGCTGGCCAATCTGTTCGGCCAGGACCGCGCGCTTGATCTTGAGGGAAGCCGTGCGGGGAAAATCCTCGTTCCAGAGGACGTAGCCACTGATGCGTTTGAAATTCAGCAGGCCCCGGTTGCGGCTGGTCAACTCAGCGCGCAGGGCTTCGGTGACTTGCTGATCGGGCTCGAGGTGCAGCACAATCACCAATTGCTCGCCAACCATGGTGCGCTGAGGCCAGAGGTAGTTGGCGGCGAAGACGCAGGATTCCTTCACCGGCAAGCCCTCGAAGAAGGTTTCGATGTCTTCGGGGTAGATGTTTTTGCCTTCTTCGGTGACGATCATGTTTTTCTTGCGGCCGAAGAGTTGCAGGTGGCCGGTTGCGTCGATCCGGCCGATGTCGCCGGTGAGCAGCCAACCGTCCACAATCGTCTCCGCGGTCATCTCCGGGTCGTCCAGGTAGTGCGACATCACCGTCTTGCTGCGCACGGCCACTTCGCCGATTCCGTCGGCCGCGAAATTCAGGATGCGCACCTCTATCCTCGGGAGGGGCTTGCCGACGGTGTCGGGACGGAACGGATTGAAGTCGTTCAGCGTGACGGCGGTGCCGGCCTCGGTCAGGCCGTAAGCGTTGGCCACCGGGATGCCCAGGTCGTAGAAGAACTGTAGCGTCGCGGGCTCGGTGAAGGCGCCGCCGACAAAGAGCGCGCGTAACTCGCCGCCGAAGGCCTGGTGCACCTCGCGCAGGAGCTTCCGGCTCAGCTTCAAGTTGGGGCGCCTGCGGGTGAGCCGGTGGTTCAGGCCGGCCAGCGCGTGAAAAATGATTTTCTTGTGCGGCGGCAGCGCGGCAAACCGCGCCCGCAGGCCCTTTTCCAGGTTTTTGAGCACCAGCGGCACCAGGGTCATGTAGGTGATCTTGTAGCGCGCGAAGGCGTCGCGGATGTATTCCGGCCGGAGCGTGCGCAGATGCACCACCGTCGCGCCGCAGGTGAACGGCCCGATGAAGCCGACCATGAAGTCAATGGCATGGTTGGTGGGGAGAATGCTCAGGTATCGCACTCCCGGCCAGAAGGGATAGAGCGCCGTCAGCGCCATGCACTGCTCGAGGTAGTTCTCGTGGGTCATCACGCAACCCTTGGGCCGCCCGCCGGTGCCCGAGGAATAGACGATGCACGCCCAGTCTTTGCGGCCTCGGGGAACGAATTCCGGCGCGCCTGTGCCTTGTGCCTCTTCCCAACGCTGCGCGCCCGCGAGGTCCACTCCAGCCGGCGCCTCGGTAACGAGCACGGTCGCGGCGCGGAAGTCGCGGAAGCCTGGCGATTCGCTGATGGCGCGCCAGAGGTGATATTCGACAATCAGCAAGCGCGCCTTCGAGTGCGCCAACAGTTCGAGGTGCTCTCGCGGCGTCAGCTTGTAGTCCAGCGGCACCAGAACGCCGCCGGCATAAAACACGGCATAGGCCGAGATGAGCCATTTCGACTGGTTGGTCATGATGATCGCGGCGCGGTCGCCGGCGCGGACGCCTGCCTGCTGGAGGGCGCGCGCCAGCGGCAAAGCTGCTTCCTTGAACTGGCGGTAAGTCAGCCGGCAGTTCTCGCGGTCGCGGTCGGCTTCAATCAGGCAGATCTCGTTGGGCCAGCGCTCGAGCGCATCATGCAGCGCCGCCCCCAGCGAGTCGTAATTACGCAGATCGAGCATCTTACTCAAGCAAAGCTGCTAGCGCGCTCCGACAAAGACAAAAGGAAGACGCGAGAATAGATGGCCCAGCAAGGTCTTCGCAAGAGTGGCTTCGGGACGAAAGACCCTATGGGGGGTTGAGTGCGAACTTGCAAAGCTTGGCGGGCTCTGCAAAACATCATAGCAGGCGGCGAAGGTTGTGTCCAGCGATTCTGCGTGACGGTAGTGGGCCAGTTTCCGGTACGCGCGTTATAGAGACAAGTGGATTGCTTCTGAGTGCGCCGTCACTCGAGAATGATCGCCAAGGTGCAAGGGATGGCCGAATCTCCGGTTTGCCAACCATCCGCATACTAGCCAAGGGGTTGAACTTTGCAGCGCCGCGGGATAACTTTCTTACGAAGCGGCTTTAGTCTCCTCAGCAATTCTTCCATCGAAAAGATGCAGTGTACGCTCCGCATGACCGGCATAGCGTGGGTCGTGTGTAACCATACAAATCGTCGCCCCACTGCAATGGATGTCGCGAAGCAGGTCCATCACCGAGTCTCCGTTTTTGGAATCGAGGTTTCCGGTGGGCTCATCGGCGAGAAGAATCATGGGATCGCCGACCAGCGCGCGGGCTACCGCGACGCGTTGCTGCTGACCACCCGAAAGCTGCGCGGGGTAGTGCTTGGAGCGATGAGCCATTTCCACGCGCTCCAACGCTCGCTGGACTTTTTCCTTTCGTTCGGCGGCGGCCATGCCGCGATAGGTCAAGGGCAGTTCGACGTTTTCATACACAGTGAGATCGCCAATCAAGTTGAAGGCTTGGAAGATGAAGCCGATTTCGCGGTTGCGAATGCGCGAGCGATCGCTGAGCTTCAGACTCGAAACCGGTTGTCCGTTGAGCGCGTAGTTCCCTTCCGTGGGCGAATCGAGGAGGCCCAGGATGGCGAGCAGCGTCGATTTGCCACATCCCGAAGGGCCGGCAATGGCGAGGTATTCTCCCTTTTTGATTTCCAGATCGATTGCAGATAAGGCGTGGGTTTCGAGTTCGTCGGTGTAAAAGACTTTGCTTACACCTTCCATCTTGATGAGCGTTCCGTTTGATGAAGTCATGAGACCAGCCTCCGAGTTGAACTTCTCTAGCGCAAGCGAATGCGGTCAAAAGCATCCCAGGCGGACATGTCCGAAAGAATGACCTTATCCCCGGCCTTCAAGCCTTGGAGGATTTCGATGGCGTTTACGGAGCTTCTGCCCAGTTTGACACTGACGCGCACGGCTTCCGAGCCGTCATCCACTAGTTTGAATAAGCCAATCGTGCTGTCGGACTGGCCATGAACGGGTCGGCCCACGTAGAGGACGTCTTTCAGATTCTCGAGTTCGATGGTACCGTCGACGCTTAGGTCAGGCCGCGCGCCTTGTGGAAGGGCATCTTCGATCGCCACGTCCACGGTCACCGTGCCATTCTGCACCGAGGGGTCGATTCGAGAAACGTGTCCCTTCACCACGCCATTTCGCGTGTCGATGGTCGCTTTTTGTCCGATGGCCACATCTTTGGCCTGCGTCTCGGCAATTTTGATTTCCGCTTTGAGCTTCTTGGGGTCGGCGACTCGCGCCAGATTGCCTCCTGGCGTCACGCGCTGGCCCACTTCCACGGGCACAAGCTGCAACACGCCGTTGATTCCCGCCCTCACATGCAGCGCCTGGACTTGGCTTCGACGGAATTGATAAAGGGCCTTCTGCTGCTCGACGCGAGCTTGTTGCGCTTCCAAGCGCGCCTTCGACGATTCGATCGCAATCTGCGTTCGCTCATCCTCAAGCTGTGCGCGGATGGCCAGCTGTTCTTCCTTCACCTTGGACAGCTTGGCGGTCACGTCCGAGCCGATGCCTTGCTGGAACAGCTTGCCGTCCACTTCGTGCTGGATTTTCGCCTGCTCGTACTCGCTCCTTACCGCCGCCGCTGCTGCCTTCTGGTTCATCAGTTCGCTATTTACCTGAACCTTGAGATTGGTGTGATCCGCCTCCGCTGCCTTGAGTTGGTACTCCGCGTCAAGCGCCTCCCGCTGCAACTGAGGATCGCTCAATTCCAGAATGATCGTCTCCGGCTTCACCACGGCGCCAGGCCGGATCATGATCCGGTCGACACGGGAATCAGTCTGCGCTGGGATCCAGCGGATTTCTTCGGGGACGAGCGTCCCCAAGCCGCGCACTTCGCGGAGCATAGGCCCGCGCTTCACTTCGTCCGACCAGATCGTTGCGCGGTCCACCGTTGGCGCGGCAGGACGCAGCCGGGAGAGTCCGAACGTCAGTCCGGCAATGAGGATGGTAGCGACGGTGCCATAGGCGATCCGCCTGATTTTTTTGGCGCGGGCGTTTGATGGCCGTTGTATGTCCATAGATATTGATCAATCCCGTAGTGCCCGGGCCGGATCGATCCGTGTCGCGCGCCAGGCGGGCAAGAAACACGCTGCCAACGAGGCGATCGTCATAACCACCAATGCCGACCCGAACGCCAGCGGGTCGCGTGGGCTCACCTTGTAGAGCAGGTACCCAAGCAGCCGTGTCGACGCCAGCGCCACCGCTGCGCCCCCGACAATTCCGGCTGCCGTCAACGCGAGGCCACGCGACATCACCAGCCGCAACAGGTGGGATGGGGTCGCGCCGAGAGCCATACGCAACCCTAACTCGCGCGTGCTCTGCGACACCGCGTACGACATCACGCCATACAGTCCCACGGCAGCGAGTAGCAGCGCCAATCCGCCTAATACGCCCACTAAAGTAACGGCCACCAGTTGCGGCGATGTCGAGCGATCCACCTGTTCTTGCAGCGTGATTACCTCGAATAGTGCTAGATTCCCGTCCAGCGCGTGCACCTCGCGGACGAGCGCCGCGGCCATTGTCTCCGGGCTCAGCGGGGTTCGGATATGCAAGCGCGCCCCAGGGGCGAAATTCTGGCGCAGAGGGACATAGAAAAAGGGTGTCGGTGTCTCCCGAACGCTTTGGTACTTGGAATCTTTTGCCACACCGACCACCTGCACCCATCTTCCCTTGACCTGAACGCGCTCGCCAATCGGATTCCTGCGGCGCCAATACTGCGCGGCCATGGTTTCATTTACGATCGCAACCAGAGCAGCCTTTTCGTCGTCCGCACGGGTGAATTCGCGCCCGGACACCAAAGGGATTCCCATAGTCACGAAATAGTCCGGGCCGACTTCGTTGTACTGCACGATGGGCTGCTCCTCAGGCGGGGGTTGATAGCCATCTACGGCAATCGGCGTCGAAGAAAAGCTTCCATAGCTCAGCGGCGTCATTCGCGCAAACGCTGCCGACTCGACCCCGGGTAGCGCCTTTACGCGATCGAGGAGCTCGTCCTGGAAATTCCGAGCCCGCTGCGCATCATATCCCGCCGACACCAAATTGACGGTAGTGTCCAGCACCTCGTGCGTCGAAAAACCCGGGCTGGTAGTTCTTATTCTCTGCAGGCTCTGCAGCAAGAGCCCCGCTCCGACCAGCAAAACGAAACTCAGTGACACCTGCATCACCACCAGGCCCGAGCGGACCCATGCTCTCCCACCGCCCCCAACTACGCCTGCCGACTCAGCTTTCAAGGCACCGGCAAGATCGAGGTTGCGGGTCTGCATCACGGGAACCAGGCCGAGCAGGAGAGTCGCAATGAGGCAAACCCCGGCGCTCAGCGCCAGCACGCGCCAATCGATTTCGCCCGGCAAGTGCATCGCCACGCCTCCCCGCGCGGGCAAGAGCAGCACGAGCGCGTGGCGGCACCAGTGCGCAACGAGCAGTCCACCGGCTGCGCCAAAAGCAGCGAGGATCAGCCCTTCGGTCACCAACTGCTTCACCAAGCGGCCGCGACTCGCGCCGATGGCCAGCCGAACGGTCATTTCATGGCGGCGCGCGATGGACCTGACCAGCAGCAGATTGCCGACGTTTGCGCACGCGATGAGCAGGACAAAAACAGCCACGGCGAGCATAATTTCGAGCGTGGGGAGCAGGGTGCCTGCATTGTTGAATGGCGTTTGCCATAACGGCCACAGCTTGATGCCGCGACCTCGGTTGGTTGCCGGATAGTCGGTTTCCAATCGCTGCGCTACGGCCGAAATCTCCTGCTGAGCCTGCTGGAGAGTGACGCCGGGCTTGAGTCGCACGTAAGCTTCAATCCACCGCGCGCCGCGATCCTCCAGTTTGTACCCGCCTGCTTCAAATATTTCCTCCATCGACGCCGGCACCCAGAACTGCATTGCCCAGCCGACGAAGGTGCCATAAAAGCCCTCTGGCGCGACCCCGACAATCGTGTGCAGCACACCGTTGAGCCGCTGCGTTTTCCCGACGATTTCCGGATCGCCCTTGAATCGTCCTTGCCATAGCTGGTAACTGATCACCGTCACAGGATGGGCGTTCCGCCCTGAGTCTTCGCCGGGCTCGAATCCGCGGCCAAGAATCGGATGGACCCCGATGGCGTCAAAATAGTTCGCCGATACTATGCTCCCAATCGTGCGCTCGGCCCGGTCGCCGACGCTGAGAGTCGTGCCCATAATTTTGGTTACAATAAATGCGTCAAACAGCGTGGAGCTCCTCTGCAAATCGAGGAAATCTGGCCAGGAAATAGCAGTGGGGCCAGATTCGCCGCGCGCGGTTCCTGTAAGAGCGAGCAGCCGCTCCTGGTGGATTACTGCCGGGTACGGACGGAATAAAATCCCTTCGGTCCAACTGAAGACCGCGGCGTTGGCGCCGATCCCTAACGTCAAGCACAGAATTGCCAGCACAGAAAATCCCGGACTGCGCCGGAGCATCCGAAAACCAAAGCGAAGGTCTTGCAGGGCCGTCTCGATCATAGGTAGTCCTCTCTGGCCGCGGTAGATTTCCTTGATTTGCTCGACGCCGCCGAGCTTGAGGAGGGCGTCGCGCCGCGCCGCTTCAGGCGTCATCCCGGTGCGAAGATTGTCCTCGATGTGCATATCAAGATGGCTCGCCAACTCGCTATCCAGTTCGCGATCGAGCTGTTCTTTGTGGAACAGACTGCGCAGACGCATAAATGAGGCACGGACCAACTTCATGAGGCCTGCTCCTTGGAGGAGAGAAACCGGGCGAGGATCGCCGTGGTCTGTTCCCATTCGCGAGCTTCCTTTTCCAGTTGCTTGCGGCCTGCGCGGGTAAGCTTGTAATACTTGGCTTTGCGATTGTTGTCCGAGACGCCCCACTCGAAGGAGATGAAGCCTTCTTGCTCCAATTTCAATAGGGCCGGATATAGAGTGCCGTAATTGACCGACAGCAAATCGCCGCTGGCCTGCTCAATCCGCCGAGCAATGCCATACCCGTGCAGCGGGCCGAGTGTTTCGAGGGTTTTGAGCACCATCAGCGCGAGGGTGCCCTGCCAAACGTCTTTCTTGTCGCCCATACGCCTCCTATTGGAAACCAAGAGGAACGATACGCTATTTCCTATGGGAAAGCAATAGGAGATAGAGGGCTAGGCGCCAGGGGGCGGTTAACACGCTGACGACTGTTTCTTGCCCATTCGGTAGTCTCCCAACCTTGCAGAAATCGGCGGGCCTTCTCTCGCAAACGATGCATTTGACTGGGAACGATTCACGGGCCTGCCGGCACATTCCGGGCGTATCGTCGCGCACTCGGAAATGTATGGTCCGCCGCTTCGCCGCAAGCGAAATGTGAGAGTGTCACAGGTTGGTCTGCGCAAATGTATTCGGCCTTTGTTGGAGTGGATCACTCCTGGCCAAGATGGAATGCGCTGCGCTCTCTTCCCCACTACTATCTCAGTCTTGAGAGACTATTTCCGAGTACGGGTTTTGAGAGCGCCGGGTTCGACCGTTGTGCCATCTCCTCATTCGCCAGCAGACCTGGCAGGAAATCATGATCTCCGCAGGAGTCGCCTGACTGTCGCAGGTTTCGTCAGGCTGCAGCTACATCGGCCATCACGGGAGGCCGATATGGTTCATTCTTAGCGAGCACGGCCCAGGCCATGCGGGCGAGCTTATTCGCTAACGCCACGGCGGCGACGTTGCGGTGCGTGCGCGCTGTGAGCTGTGCCAGCCACGCACTCAGACCGGAAGACTGCTTCGTACGTTGTTGCATGACCGCACGTGCACCTTGCACGAACAGTCTTCGCAAGTAGGAGTTACCACGTTTGCTGATCCCGAGCAGCTTCTGCTGGCCGCCGGTGGAGTGTTCGCGCGGAACCACCCCCATCCAGGCGGCGAACTCCCGACCCTTGTGGAAGGCCCCTCCGTTGCCGATCGCCGCGATGAGGGCGGTGGCCGTGACGGGTCCGATGCCAGGGATGGCCACCAGCCGTCGCCAGGCTTCGTTCTCATGGGCGGTCTTCGTGATCACCGCATCGGCCTCATCAATCCGCATGGCCAACTGATCTAGTTCCAGCTTCAGTTGGGCCAGCAGCATGCGCAATGCGCCCGATAGTTCCGCGTCGGCGTCTTCCAGGATCAGCGGTAAAGCGGCATCCACATAGCGCCGCCCCTTCCGCAGAGTGATGCCACGTTCGAGCAGCAATCCACGAATCTGATTGATGACTGCCGTGCGACGCATCACCCAGCGCTCGCGCACCCGGTGCAGGGACTGCATATCCAGCTGGTCATTGGTCTTGATCGGCACGAAGCGCATGGTCGGCCGTGCGACAGCCTCAGCGATCGCCTCGGCATCGATGTAGTCACTCTTGTTCGTCTTCACGTACGGCTTCACATACTGCGCCGGTATCAGCCGTACCTCGTGTCCCTGTTCCCGCAGTGCCCGACCAAGAAAATGCGCACCCCCGCAAGCTTCCATGCCCATCAACTCGACACGTACGTTGGCGGTGAAACGCAGCAGTTTGGGTGCGCGAGAACCTCTTGCGCACCACGACCTCGCCGCGCAGGTTAAGCCCAACCAGATGGAAAACTGTCTTAGCAAGATCAATGCCGATGGTGTGTAGTTCCATGGAATGCCTCCTCCGTCCGCCTCTTATACCTCGGCTCTTGGCTCATCAAAAGCGGCGGACCATCCCATTACTATCCCGGCGCCTTGCGGTTCCTCTTCTAGAAGCGGCGGTCACGTGGCCGTGCAGTTGGCATATCGGAAACTAGCCCACTACCCGCGTGACGGCAGATAGCTTCTTCTTTATAGCCTTGCTTGGATACGGCTGGCGAGCGTGCGAAAGTCGGAGACGCCCTGGATTTCGTAGTCGGGCAGCTCGATGCCGAAGTGGTGCTCGAGGCGTGTCAACAGGTCCAAGGCTTGCAGGCTGTTGATTCCCAGCTTCTTGAAGAAGTCGACGTCGGGCGAGAGCCGTTCTCGCGGCACTTTAAAGTGCGTTGCGGCCAGGCTCAGGATTTCTTCGGTCGTCTGTTCCAGCGTGCGCATCGACTTCTCCCAGAGGTTCTACCACAAAACGCCAGTCCGCCCTGGCGGGGTGAACCCGCCGCTACGGTGGTCTGTTCCAGCGTGCGCATCGGCTTCTCCCACAGATTCTACCGCAAAGCGCCGGCCCACCCTGGCGGGGTGAACCCGCCGCTACACTGTTTGTAGCCATGCGCCGTGCCGCAAGGTCCCCGCACATTTCACGGCAGGTAGGGCAGCGCGTCGGTGCTTTCGACGAACTTGCGCAGGCCCTCCGTCACCGCCGGCCGGGCGAACAGGTCGCAAAAGATTTCGATTTCGTGCCGCAATTCCTCGTGCGGGATGGGCTTCAGGAAGCGCTTCGCGGCGGCGCTGGTGGCGCGATCGAATTTCTTCACCTGCGCGGCGGTGGAGCGGGCAAGGTGTAGCGCTTCTCCCTCGGCCGCGAGCTGGCTGACCAATCCCACGGCCTGGGCCCTGGCGGCGTTGATGCTGCGCCCGGTGAGCAGGAGATCGCGCACAATGCTGTTGCCCAGGTCGCGCTTGAGCCGCGGGATGCCGCCGAAGCCGGGAATCAACCCGAGTCGCAGCTCGGGAAAGCAGAAGCGCGCCATTTTGTCGGCGATGATCAAATCGCAGGCGAGCGCCAGCTCGAAGCCGCCGCCGAAGCAGACGCCGTGGACGGCGGCAATGGTAGTAAGCGGCGAGGCGTCGAGCGCGTTCAGCACCCGATGGATGCGCTCGAGGAAATCGCGCACCCCACCGACGTGCGAACCCGCGGCCGATTCTTTCGACCGGGCGTACAGCTCGCGGAGGTCGGCGCCGGCGCTGAAGCCGGCTTTGAGCCGGCTATGAACGATCACCGCGCCGGCGTGATGACTCGCGGCGTCGAGCGCGCTTGCAAACCGTTCGAGCTCCTCGAGCGTGGCCGAGCCAATCTCGTTGCACGGCGGGCGATGGAGCTCGAGCTCCAGAACGTCGTCAGCGAATTCCCAGGAAAGGGTGTGGCCCTTGAAATTTTTCATGCGCTCTTCCTGCAGTAGAGTTCTTCGATCTGCGCCTGGTAGCGCGCCAGAATGGCGTCACGCTTCAGTTTGCCGTTGGCCGTCAGTAGCCCATTCTCGATGGTAAAGGGCTCTTTTTCCAGGTGAAATGCGCGGATTTGCTTGTAGTGCGGGAGTTGCGCATTCATCGCATCGAGCTCCGCTTGGACGCGTTCCGGCGCGACCTCGCCGGTGACGAGCGCGGTCAGGTAGCCGCGGCCGTTGCCAATGAACACCACCTGCTGCGCGCCTGCAAGCCGGCGCAGCAGCATCTCCTCGAGCGGCTCGGGCGCGATGTTGTGCCCCGAATTGAGGATGATCAGGTTCTTCAGCCGGCCGATGATGCGCCAGTTGCCGGCGCCGTTCACCTCGCCCTGGTCACCGGTATGGAACCAGGCGTCGCGCAGGACCTTCGCGGTCTCCTGCGGACGGTTCCAGTAGCCGGGAAAGATGTTGGGGCCGCGCACGAGGATTTCGTCGTCTTCGCCCAGCTTCATCTCGATGCCGGGTATGGCCGGCCCCACGCGGCTCGGTTCGATGCGCCCGGGATGGTCCATCGTACAGATGGCCGTGGTTTCCGTCAGGCCGTACACCTGAAGCACCGGCACGCCGAGCATGAGAAAGAAGAGCTGCGTTTCCTTGGCCAACGGCGCCGAGCCGCAGATCAGCGCCTTCAGGTTCGGTCCCAGCGGTTTGCGGATGGCGGCGAACACAGTTCGATTCGCCAGTGCCAGCCGGAGCGAATCGAGCCACTGAGGCTTGCCCGCCTGGCTGCGGAGCCATGCGGCGATTCCGTTCTGAAAAAGTTTGAGGGCCATCCCGCCGCGCTTTTCGAGTTCCCGTTCGACGCCGGCGCGGATGCGTTCGAGCAGTGTCGGCACGTTCAGGAAGTAGTGCGGCTTGGCCATGCGGATTTCCTCGGCCAGACGGGTCAGGTCGGTCGAAAGCGCCAGCACGCTCGAACAAGAAAGGCAGGTGAGCAGTAGGACCCACGATCCCGCAAAACAGAACGGCAGGTAGTGAAACACCCGGTCCGGCTCCTTCCGAGACCCCATCAGCAAATCGAGCCGCGCCGTGGTGCAGGCCAGCATGTGGTTGAGATTGCCGACCGTGAGAATGGCTCCCTTGGCCTCGCCCGAGGTGCCCGAAGTGTAGATGAGGGTGACAGGGTCGCTATCGGCCAGCGGCACCAGCGCATCGCTCTGCTGCCCGGCCTCAGTGGCGAAGACTTCGTCGAGCAGGATCCCGGGCGGCGATTCGGGCCATGCCCCGGCGATGGCGTCGCGGAGGGACTCGTCCCCGCAAAGGACTAGCGACGTCTGGCAATCTTTCATCATGGCCACGAGCTCCGCCGGGGCCTGCCGCGCATACAGCGGCACAGCGATGATCCCTTCGGCCATCATCGCCAGGTCCAGCGCTGCCCAGCGAATGCTGTTGTGCGCCAGCAGGGCGCAGCGGTCTCCCTTCTTCAGGCCGGCATAGGTCAGGAACGCTCGCGCCGTGCGGATCAACGCCAACAGTTCGCCGCAACCGGACGTCACCATCGCGTCGCTGCGGGCCTCCTGAAGCACGGGGAGGTAGGGCGCTTTGCCCAGGCGATCGAAAATATTTTCAAGGAAGTTCATGACTCAAGCGGGGCAATGATCGAAGCACGCCCCGCGACTCTGCGCCTCAGCCGTAAGTCTCCACCAGAGCGCACAGCGTGGGGCTCAGCGGCGGCAGGTACTCCTCCCAACCGTGCACGCCGCTGCGCACGGGGAATTCGGGGTAACGCTGCTGTACGTGCTGTTCGAGATAGACGCCCATGCGCGCCATGACTTTTAAGTTTTTCACGACAGTCCGCCCGATGCCCTCGCGGATGGCGGGGCACTCCTTCTGCAACCTTTCCATCACCACGACCAGCTTCTCTTCCAGGTCGGGATCGTCCACCGTCAGCAGCAGATGCGCGTGGCCCCGTTCGTGCATCAGGTTGCGGATGCGCTCGTCCATGGTCACTCCGGCGGAAGGCACCAGCGCCGGCATCGAGGTAACGATCCCGTGATAGCGCGAGGACACCAGCAGGTGGCCGCAGCGCAGCACGCTGACGAGCTGGTACATGTTGTGTTCGTCGGAGGTGAAGACCGGCACGCCGCCCAGCCGCTGGGAGATTTCCTGACACGCGTTCCGGTCCAGCCGCTCCATGGCCACCAGAACTGGAAAGACGGCGTGCTTTTTTCGGAATGCGTTCACCGCGTTCGCCCAGGCGCGGAGATAGCGGCGGTAGGCAGATGCTACCTGCGGCCCGGAGGTGTGGAAGTAAACTGTGCGGTAATGGCTGTCCTTGTAAGCGCCAGTAACGGCCCGGGCAATGTACTTCGCCACGGAGGCTTTCACCGGCCACCAGAAGGGATTGATCGGGCAGAGAACCAGCACGGGCGTGGCTTCGTCCCAGCCCGCTTTGCGCAGGGCCTCCCGGCCATGTTCGGGGCCCAGCGGCTCAAACGTCCACGCGGTGTCGGTGCCCAATTCGGTGGGGACGCCCAGCTCGCTCAGGAGCGCCTGGGACTCCTCGTTGCGGGTGATAATCAACGACTGGCTGCAAAATCGCCGGCACATCTTGGCCAGCAGGGGGTCCATGTAACCGGCCTCGGCGCCATAGCCGACCGAGAGCTTGTTCTGCGCCGCGGCCATGCCCAGCGAGCCGATCATCATGGTCGTGAGGGCGTTGGCGAATTTGCTCTTGAACATCGACCCTTCGCAGGCCACTACGCCGTGATGCTTGCGGATCTCGCGATAGAGGAATGACGGGAAGATGTCGGGCAGTTTGACCTGCGTGGCGTCGTCAAAATAGCCGCGGGTGAACTCGAAGTTCTGCGTCATCACGGTCGGGTGGACGTTCTGGACGCCCAGGACTTGGCGCACCTGCCGGAGGATCTCCTCGACGCGCAGGTCGGAGCCGGTGTTGCGCGTGCCGTTGTAGCCGGCGAAGAGCAGCCGCAGCGGCTCGCCCGGCTTCCACGGGCGTCCGGCGCCGAGCATCCAACTGACCTTGGTGAGCTCGGTCAGGCCGCTCACCCACGCCGCGAGAAGCAGATCGGTCATCCGGCGGATCTCCCGGGCGTCGCGGGCCACTCCTGATAAGGGTAGGTGAAATGGTTTTCCCGGCTGAACTTCAGCAGCGGATAACTGTAGCTGGAGAATGGCGCCGGGGCGCGGCCCAGCTCCGCCACCACGCGCGAGTTGTCAAATACCGTGTTCCAGACCAAGTAGGGCCAGAAAACTTTCAGCAGCGATGCGCCGCGGCCCAGGCCACCATGGCTATTTGCCAGCGCCTCCGTCACCGCGGCGAATGGCCGCTCGAGGCTGGGCATGAAGAGCGGCTTCCGTTTTCTCTGCGCGGCCGCGAGCGCCGCGGTCAGCGCTCGATACGTCTGCGAGCTGCTGCCGGAGGAGAGGTGGTAGATGTCGTGCGCCGGCTGTTCCTTCTGGTGCAGCGCGACGATGGCGTCCGCGACGTAGTCCACGGACACGATATCCACGCGGTCGGCGGGACGCAACGGCAGCACCGGCAGCCCGGCCAGGAACACAAACGCCCTGACCATGTCGAATTGAGTGGTTTCCGCGCGGCGGGTGTCGCCCAGCACGATACTCGGGCGGAAGATCGTGCGCGGCACTTCCGGCAGGAGCCGGCGAATCATGTGCTCGCAAAACTTCTTGGTGCGCGCATAGGGATCGTAGTCGGAGCGGTCCCAGTCGAGGGCCGTGTCCTCCGCCACCGCTTCGTTGCTGCGCACCCCGGCCACCGCCACGGTGCTCACGTGGCTGAACCGGCGCAGGCCGCGGGCGTCCTGGACCCGCCTCGCGAGCTGGATCACTTCGAGCGTGCCGCGCAGGTTCACGTTCAGACAGCTTTTTTCCGATTTGCGGTTCAGTGAGGCGGCGCAGTGGATGATCGAGTCGGTCGAGGCAACCAACCGGCGATAGTCGTCCTCTGCCAGCGCGAACCGCTCTTCGGTCAGGTCGCCGCGGAACACGCAAACGCGCGAAAGGAAATTGTGGAAGCAAGGAAAATCCATGTGGAGTTGCAGCGCGCGCCACAGGCGAAGCTGCGCCTCGCGCGCATCGCGTGCGCGAACCAGCAGGTTGAGCGAATCGCGGTGGCCCTCGAGCAGGCCGGCCACGAGGTAGGCCCCGATATAGCCGGTGGAGCCGGTTATGAAGATGGCCATGTGGCTTTGGTTCGCCCGAGTGAGGTTGGAGCCGCGTCGGTGGGATTCTCCGGGGCGCCGTTATCGGCGGCGGTGGGCAGGCGGAACGCGCGCCCTGGCCGGGTTTCCACCGGACGGCCTTCGAGTAGCGGGTAGCACCACTTGCGCAGCGCAGGGATATGGATGTTGATCCAGTAGTCCCACCAATCAATCGCGCCGGCATCGTAGCCGAACTGTTGTTTCTCCTCGGGCGGGAGCGCTTCGGAGAGCAGTTGCACATTCTCTGCCTCGAACACATGCTCGTTTTCGAGGATGAAGGGTTTATATAGCTCAATCAGCTTTTCAACGCGCTCCAGGTCGCGCTCGCGTCGGGCCAGTGGGGGCCGCTTGAATTGCAGCGCCGCGGCGGCGCGGTTGATGCCCTGCACGACGGCCTTCTGCGCCGGGACGGAGAGCTTCTTGTAGCGGTTCTTCGAGACGGGGATGGCCTCGAGATTCCACCGCAGCCAATGCTCCAGGCCCTGCTGCGCGAGGTAGTGCTTGCGGTGGGCCAGGCTGGTCAGCTCGATCGAGCGGCCCATGTCGCAGGGGTTGTAGGCGGAGGTGGCCAGTTGGTAGAGCCGCTGGTGGCGCCGCGTCACCAGCGCGGCGGCGATCAACGTCATCCCGCGGCAGACCAGGTCCACCGGGATCACGTCCAGGCACTTGCGCTCGTTGGTCGGCAGTTGGCGGAAATAGGTGCCCAGCAGGTAGGAAAGTGGCGCCGAGGTGTTGATGCCCTCATTCCATCCGCGGAAAGGGAAGTGGGTGGAGGTTTCAACGATGGAGGGTCGCACCACCGCCACCGGCAAGTCAGCACCGCGCGTGGCGATCAGCGACTCGGCCAGGCTCTTGGCGAAGGTGTAAGTGTTGGGCCAGCCCAGCCGCCGGGCGCGACGCGTGCCCGATTTGGTCAGGCGGTTGCGCACCCAGCGTGCGCGGTTGCGACGGATGAGGTTCTCGAGCTCCCCGCCGGGAATCTTTTTAGTGGCGTGTCTGCCTCGGCCCAGCGCCTGGCGTCGGAGCGCCGCGGTCACTTCTTCACTCTCCGCGCGCTCTTCGACCTTTTTGGCCAGGTCGTAGAGCGATTGCAGTTCCCGTTCAACGTCGAAGACGGGCAGGTGCGCCGGAGTGTAGTTGGGGCGGAGTTCCTCGCTGACGCGGCCGTCGCGAGCGCCCACGACGTAGCAAGTGGAAAGGTGCAGCAGGCCCGCGTGGTCGCACTGGCGCACGAAGCCGAGCAGATGGATCACCGAGACCACGTTGCTGGCGAGCGCATCGCGCAGGTCGGGATTGAAATCGGTCAGGCCGGAGCTGTTCACCACCAGGTCGAGTGTGTGCGCCAGCCGTTCGCGCGTTTCCGGTGGCAGGCCCAGGCCGGACTGGCTGACGTCGCCTTCCAGCACCTCGATGCGCTCGCCCAGGAACCTGGGCAGATCGTCGCCGTAGCGTTTGTGCAGGACGTCGAACGCCGGCGATTCCTCCACGATCTTTTCAAACCGCCGCTGCGCAGCAGCAGTCCGCTGTCGTCGGACGAGCAGGTACACCTTGCCGATCTCGGGAAGATCGTTCAGCAGATTGACCAGCCAGACCTTCCCGATGAACCCCGTCACCCCGACCAGCAGGATTCGCTTGCCGTGCAGGGCTTCCCGAACCGAGAGCCGCCCGATCTTTTTGTTGTGGCCGAACAGGACAAGCGGCCGGTGATTCTTCGGCGCAGGCCGCTTGACGGGAAGGATGGCGGCCTCGAGCAGCTCCGGGTGGCTCTGGAAGCCCAGGTCGCGCACCAACTGTTCGCCCGAAACACTTCCGTCGGGGCGCCGGCTGATGAGCAACGCGAGTCCGCCGCGCGGGCGGATCACGGGCTCGAGCAGCCGACCGGTGGCGCGGCCGTCGCGGAATTCGAGGCGGTTCGCAATCAGCCGCTCGACTCCCAGAAAATCCGCCAGCGGCCGCATCCCGTGCTCGAGCCCTTGGCTGACCAGGATGGCCTGGCCGTTCTGTGCCATCCAGTCCTTCAGTGCCTGGACACCCTTGGGTTTGAGCTGGGGCTTGAGGATGTAGTGGAAGTATTCTTCGCCGAGCAGGTCCAGGCGGTCGCGGCTGACGCCGCGCAGAAGGCTATGCAGCGCGCGCGTGGCGAAGACGCGGTCGGTGAGGAACAACAGCGGCCGGACCAGCGCCAGCAGGGCGACTCCCCAGCGGCGTGCCCAGCGTTCCAGAAAGCTTTGCGCATTCCAGGTGAAGTAGCCCACCGGGCGCACCGCGCTCAGGTCCAGCAGGCTGCCCTCGACCCGCCAGAAGGCGGGCACGCCGGGGTTGGCGGGGCGCGGTTCGACGCCAGGCGTCCCGCCGGGCGCGGCTCGCTCGAATTGGGTGCTCGGCGTGCTCACCGGCTGATTTCCGGAATGCTGGAGATCGTATAGAACATCGCGCGGACTCTAGCGATAGGGAAGGAATGAAATTAGCACTCTCTGTGGCGGGGAGCAAGGGCCGACGGGTGCAGACGCGGGGCCGACACCGTGAGTTCAGCGAGCTGGCGGGACCGCGGCGGGGCTGGCTGGCTGGCAACAAAACGCGAGATCCGCGCCGGTCAAACGCCCCATCCGTAGCGCTCCAGAGGCTCGAGCGACGCTTGCATCTCCGCGCGGATCCGGTCAGTCAAAGCGGAGCAGCCCACGATGTTGCTCCCCGGCTCGGCGATGTCGGCGGTGCGGTCGCGGGCGAGCACGCGGTCCACCGAAGTCTCAATCCACTCGGCCTCAGTGGCAAGGCCGAACGATTCGCGCAGCATCAAGCTGGCGCAGAGGATGGCGCCGATCGGGCAGGCGACGTCGCGACCGGCCAAAGAGGGCGCCGTGCCATGGATGGGCTCGAAGAGCGGCGTGCCCGAGCCCCAGCTCATCGAAGGCACCAGACCGATCGAGCCGACCAGGGCGGCGGCGGCGTCGCTCAGGATGTCGCCGAACATGTTCGACGTCACCATGACGTCAAACTGCTGCGGGGCGAGGAAGAGCTGCATCGCGGCGTTGTCCACATACAGGTGGTCCACGGTGACGCCAGCGTAGTCCTGGGCCAGGCGCGACACCGTCTTCCGCCAGAGGACCGAGTTGGCCAGCACATTGGCCTTATCCACTGAAGCCAGGCGCTTCGACCGGGCCTCCGCGCGGGCGAAAGCGAACCGGGCCACCCGCTCGATCTCGCCGGTGCTGTAGGTTTCGGTGTCGTGGGCGCGTTCGCCGCCGTTCGCGGATTCCAGGCGGTGCGCGCCGAAGTAGATCCCTCCGGCCAGCTCGCGCACGATCTCGAAATCAATATTTGCGGCGCGCCCGGGCTTGAGCGGTGAGATGCGCCGCAGCGGCTCGCGCAGGCGGATGGGGCGCAGGTTGGCGTAAAGCTCGAGGTCTTTGCGCAGCTCGAGCAGGCCGGTTTCGGGGCGCTTGCCGAGCGGCAAAGCGTCCCAGCGCGGCCCGCCGACGGCGCCGAGCAGAACCGCGTCCGCCCGGCGGCAAGCGCGCAGGGTCTCCTGCGGCAGCGGTGAGCCGCAGGCGTCAATGGCGTTCCCGCCGACGGGGAACTCCGCCAGGTCGAAGCGGTGGCCGAATTCCGCGGCGCAGTCTTCGAGGATGCCGGCCGCCGCGCGGACCACTTCCGGGCCGATGCCATCACCCGGCAGCAGGACAATCGTTTTGGAAACGTTGCTCATGATTGGCAATCGGTCTGGCGCTCAGGTCGCCGCGGGGACATCCCCCGCAACCGCGGCGGCGGCCGTGCGGCGGCGCCGCTGCACCTGGTGCACGATCGCGAGCAGATCGCGGTCGCGCACCTGTTTGGCCTGGTCGGCCAGCGCGATCAGGTGCCGGTAGCATTCGATCAATTCTTCGTCAGTGGTTTCGTAGCCGAGTTCTTTCAGCCGGAAGCGCAGCGCGTTGCGCCCGGAATGTTTTCCCAGCACGAGCTTCCGAGCGGGCACCCCGACGGCCTCCGGAGAAATGATTTCGTAAGTGAGCGGGTTCTTGATGATGCCGTCCTGGTGGATCCCGGCTTCGTGAGCGAAGGCGTTCGCGCCGACCACCGCCTTGTTCGGCGGCACGGAGACGCCGGTGATAGCAGAAAGCAGGCGGCTGGCGGCATAGATCTCCTCGAGATGAATGTTTGTGCCCACGCCGAAGCTCGCTTGACGCACCGCCAGCGCCACCACGATCTCTTCGAGCGAGGCGTTGCCGGCGCGCTCGCCGATGCCGTTGATGGTGCATTCGACTTGGCGGGCGCCGGCACGGACCGCGGCGAGCGAATTCGCCACCGCCAGCCCGAGGTCATTGTGACAATGGGCGCTCAGCGTGATCCCCGACGCGTTCCCCAAGCGTTCGCGGACGCGGGAGAAAAGCTCCATGTACTCCTCCGGGACCGCGTAGCCGACCGTATCGGGGATGTTGAGCGTGGTGGCGCCCGCTTCGGCAGCGGCGGCAAAGGCGTCGCCGAGGAATTCGGTGTCGCTGCGGCTGGCGTCCTCGGCGGAGAATTCCACGTCGGGGCAGCGCTCGCAGCCGTAGCGCACCGTGCGGGTGATAGCGTCAAGCGCCTGCGCGCGGCTGATGCGCAGCTTGTGGTGCAGGTGCAGGTCCGAGGTGGCCAGGAAAATGTGCAAGCGCGGCCGCGCGGCCGGCTCGAGCGCTTCGAGTGCGGCGTCGATATCTTCTTTGCGGGCGCGAGCGAGCGCCGCCACCTGGCAGCCGCGGACCTCCCACGCCACGGCCTTCACCGCCTCGAGGTCGCCGCGGGACGCGATGGGGAAGCCGGCCTCGATGATGTCCACGCCAAGCTGCTCAAGCTGCCGGGCCATGCGCAGCTTTTCCTCGACGTTCATGGAAAAGCCGGGCGACTGCTCGCCATCGCGCAGAGTGGTGTCGAAGATCCGGACGGTCTCCATTAGGCGGCACCTCCGCAGCCTCAGCTAAGCGCGAAGCCGCCCGGCAGTCAAATTTATATTTCTTGTATGCAGCATAAGAATGATTTATTAAGATTTAGAGGGCAAAGGCCGGAGGGGACGCGATGGACCTGGCGCAACTGCAGGTGTTTTTGACCGTGACGCGTGAGCGGAGCTTTTCCCGCGCCGCTGAGAAGCTCTACCGCACTCAGCCGGCGGTGAGCATCGTCATCCGCAAGCTCGAGGAATGGGCCGGGGAGCCGTTGTTTGTGCGCGGCGCGCGTGACGCCAAGCTCACCGACGCGGGCGCACTGCTCTACGACTATGCCGAGCGGCTGCTCAACCTGCGCAACGAAATCCAGAAGGGCATGGAGGACCTCAAGGGCCTGCGCCGCGGCCAGCTCTCGCTCGGCGTCAACGAAAGCTCGATTCACGCCCTGCTGCCCACCCTAGCGCGCTTTCGTCGGCTCCATCCCGACGTGCACATCGCCGTGCATCGGACGTTTTCGCGCGACATCCCCCGCGAGGTGCTGAACTACCGCCTGGACCTGGGCGTGGTCTCCTTTGTACCGCAGGATACCAAGCTCTCGGCCACGGAAATCTTCCGCGACGAGCTCGCCTTCGTTGTCTATCCCGGCCATCGGCTGGCCCGCCGCCGCTCGGTGGATATCGGCGAGCTCGGCCGCGAAAGTTTTGTCGCGCACATTGTCGAATCGCCTTATCGCTGGCGGGTGATCCAACTCTTCCAGAAGCACGCGGCGCCGCTCAATATCCACGCGGAATTGCCCACCATCGAGAGCATCAAGCGGTTTGTGCAAATGGAGATGGGCGTGGCCATTGTGCCGCGGATGTGCGTGCGGTGGGAGGTGGAGCAGGGTACGCTGGTGGAGGTCAAGATCCGACAACTCAAGCTGCCGCGGCATCTCTATCTGCTCTCGCGCCGCGGCGCGCGGCTTTCTCATGTCGGCGTCGAGCTGGTTCGCCTGCTGCGCTCCGGCCGGGCGGCCCGGCCGGAGGCGGCGCGGCGCCCGGCGCGGGCCTAACCCAAAAAATGCAGCCGCACCAACACACCTTGTAGAGGCGGCTTCATGCCGCCATCTGTGGCGGAGTAAAACCGCCGCTACGAGAGAAGCCCGGGAAAAGAAAAAGCCCCACGAGATTCTCGTGGGGCTTTTGCCTGATTGCTCTTTGACAACCGGTCCGACAAACAGCGTCGGACTGCGGAAATCGCAGACGATACCTGCCAGAACCCGTAACGGCTAGCCCTCGCGATCCTTGCGAATCGCTCAGGCTAAAAGTGAACCGAGTCGAGCAATCCGCCGCGACCCGTGAGAGTCGCCGCGGTTGGGCAGCCTTTGCCTGCACACCTGCACAGGCTGTGCTGCCGCTTGTTTTTAGAAAGGAGGTGATCCAGCCGCAGGTTCTCCTACGGCTACCTTGTTACGACTTCACCCCAATCATGGGCCATACCTTGGGCGCCTGCCTCCCCGCTTGCGCGGGGTTAGCGCGGCGACTTCTAGTACAGCTCACTTTCGTGATGTGACGGGCGGTGTGTACAAGGCCCGGGAACGTATTCACGGCGTCGTTCTGATACGCCATTACTAGCGATTCCAGCTTCATGCAGTCGAGTTGCAGACTGCAATCCGAACTGAGCGCGGTTTTTTCCGATTAGCTCCCCCTCGCGGGTTTGCGACGGTTTGTGCCGCGCATTGTAACACGTGTGTAGCCCTGGACATAAAGGCCATGCTGACTTGACGTCATCCCCACCTTCCTCTCCGTTATCCGGAGCAGTCCTCGTAGAGTTCCCCCTTGCGGGTGGCAACTACGAGTAAGGGTTGCGCTCGTTGCGGGACTTAACCCAACACCTCACGGCACGAGCTGACGACAGCCATGCAGCACCTCTACTGGCGTCTCTTGCGAGAAGGCGGTGTTTCCACCGCGGGTCGCCAGCACTTCGAGCCCAGGTAAGGTTCTTCGCGTTGCGTCGAATTGAACCACATGTTCCACCGCTTGTGCGGGCCCCCGTCAATTCCTTTGAGTTTCAGCCTTGCGACCGTACTCCCCAGGCGCAGGACTTAACGCGTTAGCTCCGGCACGTCCCGCGTACGCGGGACACGCCAAGTCCTGATCGTTTAGGGCTAGGACTACCAGGGTATCTAATCCTGTTTGCTCCCCTAGCTTTCGTTCCTCAGCGTCAGTTGCGGTCCAGCGAGCCGCCTTCGCCGCGGGTGTTCCTGCAGATATCTACGCATTTCACCGCTACACCTGCAATTCCACTCGCCTCTCCCGCACTCAAGCACGGCAGTTTCGGGAGCAGCCTCACAGTTGAGCCGTGAGATTTCACTTCCGACTTGCCGCACCGCCTACGAACCCTTTACGCCCAGTAATTCCGAGCAACGCTGGCCCCCTACGTTTTACCGCGGCTGCTGGCACGTAGTTAGCCGGGGCTTCTTCTACCCGTACCGTCA
>Ga0207646_10001384_pt1 | contig 30078 bp, 32 predicted proteins | sample KBSK5502metaG_FD_184343 | JGI IMG/M metagenome (GOLD analysis project Ga0207646, IMG submission 184343) | Corn, switchgrass and miscanthus rhizosphere microbial communities from Kellogg Biological Station, Michigan, USA - KBS K5-50-2 metaG... | ecosystem: Host-associated > Plants > Roots >... | reverse complement strand
CGAGCTCAGGGGCTTCGAGCATCGCGTCGTCTCCAAGCTCCTCGCCGAGGATCCAGCGCCGGCGCAGTCGCCGATGATGCTCGCCGACGAGCGCTCCGTAGTCGAACAGCGCCCGGCGCCGCGTCGCCCAGAGCGGGCGCATGAAGACCAGCAGCGGCACGAGAAGCAGGAGTGCAGTGACGACGACGAAGGCGCCCATCGGGATGACGAGCGTCTTCAGCGGGACCGCGTGGTAGATCACGTCGTGCGCCCAGCGGCCGCTCAGCACGGCGGAGATCGCGAAGGCCGGCGCGACGAAGGCCATGGGCAGCACCTCGAGGAAGCCGAGGCCGGCGGCCTCATCGGGATGCGTCGGCACCAGGGCCAGGTCCAGGTGCGAGATCCGCCACATCAGCGCGGTTGTCAGAACCAGCCGCCAGAGCCATACGAGCAGAAGCGTCAAGAAGATCGGGCGCGCGACGTAGCGGAACCAGAACACGCCGAACCGCAGCGCGAGCAGCGGCGGGTCGCTCGTGGCCCAAGACATCTCGTGCGCGTCCCACATTACGGGGCTGGCGGCCATCCAGGCGATCGCGATGCCCGCGATGGCGACCCACGGTCTCCACCCATCCCGCCACGCAGTGGCGCGCCGGACGATGGCGACGAACCGCTGACGCTCGGCGTCGGTGACCAACCCGCTGTGTACGAAATACGGCATGATCTCCCCGACGACCCAGTTGGCCACCGCGTCGTCGATGATGAACAGCGGGACGGCCAGCAGGAACCGGACGTGAATGCCGAAGTGCTGCAGCAGCGGCTCGGCCACCTCGCCCGGCCACAACCGGTTCGCAATCGCGGCGGCGACCACGAGCGGTACCCAGGTGATGAGCACAGCCAGTATGGCGCGCCGGACGACGCCGAGGCCCTGTGCGGGGATCAGCCCGACGGCCCGCTGCGCGCGGAACAACGCGTCGCCCCGGATCAGCGAGAACTCGACGGCCGCGTCCTGAGACTGCGTCATCCCGGGCTCGTCCGCATCTTTGTGCGCGGCGCTGTGCTTCACCAGGGCCGTTCGGAGGTTGCGGTCGGCCTCTGTTCTTCAGTCGCTCAGCAATTTCTCGATGTCGACGGTGGAACGGCGGCCGAGATCGTCCGCGTGGTCCGCCAGGAACTCGTCGGCCTTGCGACGCCCTTCCTCGCGCAGGAAGGTGAAGAACTCCCACTCGGCGTTGAGCTTGGAGGAGACGCCGAGACGGGTCATGATCTCGCTCGTGATCATGTGGATGCGCATTCCCGCCCACCGGGCCCCTTCGGCGTCGCCCGGGTTCGCCACCCGCCGGAGGACCGCGATCATGCGCAGCTCCTTCAGCAGGCTCGCGTTGAAGGACACCTCGTTGACGCGGTTGATGATCTCGCGCGCGGTGCGCGGTATGCCCGGGCGCTCGACCGGGTTGATCGGAATCAGAATGGTGTCCTCCGAGTCGCATTCGCGGATGAGCGGCGTGATCGGTGGGTTGCCGGCGTAGCCGCCGTCCCAGTACGCCTCGCCGTCGACCTCGACCGCCTGGAACATGAACGGCAGGCAGGCCGAGGCGAGCAGCGCGTCTGAGGTGACGTCCTTGTTGCGGAAGATTCGCAGCCGGCCGGTGCGGACGTTGGTGGCGGTGACGAACAGCTTGATGGGCGCGGTGGCGAGTCGGTCGAAGTCCACGCTTTGCGCGAGGATCGAGGTGAGCGGATTCAGGCCGGTCGGATTCATGTCGTAGGGCGAGAACATCCGCGACGCGAGATCGAGGGCCATGTAGACCGGGTTGCTGTCGAGGCTCCAGCGGCCCAGCAGGATGTCGATCGGCCCTCGGCGCAGTGGACTGAACCGGCCCGCGTGCGCCACCCGGCCCCAAAAGGTCTCCAGCGCCTCGCGAGCGCCCTCGGCCCCGCCGGCGGCGTGGCCGGCGACCAGCACGGCGGCGTTCATCGCCCCGGCCGAGGTGCCGGAGACGCCCTCGATCTGGAGCCAGGGCTCCTCGAGCAGACGATCCAGAACGCCCCAGGTGTAGGCGCCGTGGCTGCCTCCCCCCTGGAGCCCGAGGTCGATCCTTACCGGTTCGCGGGCACCTCGTGGGTTCATCAGGAATCACCCTCCGGAGCGACGGTACATGCACTACAGGTGTTGTCGGGCGGCGTGCGCTTCGGCGGCGCGTTCTGCCACGTGCTCCACAAGGCAGATCCGCACCTTGCCCGCCTGGGCGAGCAGGCAGAGCAGCGAGGCCGCGGCCGATTCTGAAAGCCCCAGGTGGCGGCCGACCTCATGAGGCGCTGTGGCGCCCTCCGTTTGAAGGAACGCGAGGACAGCGGCGTCGAGGTCGTCCCACCACGGCTCGGGCGCGACGTCCCGCTCATGCACCGACAAATGGCTGGGGTCCATGTGAAGTCAGTCTCCTGCGATCGATCGTTCATGGAAGGTTCGTGGGTGGGAAGCTGCTAAGAGAGTGTTCTCGACCACGCCCGCCAATGTAATCTGGACCTTGGTCCCGGATTTAGCGCCCTTGGCTTCTGGCGCGCCTTATGACCGGGGCGGAATGACGATCGGCGGCTCGATCAGCGCCGCTCGCAGTGGCTCGTCCGGCACGACACGCGACGGCGTCGGGTCGCCTGCGGCACGATCGCGCCAGCGTCGCGGCACGTGCTCGATCTTCACGGGATAGATGGTGAGCGAGCCATCGCGCCCGATGTGCAGCCGCAGGAAGTTCTTGAAGTCCTCGATCTTGAGCGCGGCGAACGCCTGCCCGCCATGGCGGCCGAACACATTGAGCGAGATCAGGAGATAGAGTCCCATCACGAACGACCCGACGATCCATCCGCCGGCGAACACGAGCGCGCCGCTCACGATGAAGCGTGAGAAAGGCCGGTCGGGCAGGAGCCATCCCGCGACGACGATCGCGCCCCAGCCGACGTAGAAGATGCACGTCCAGTGCGTCACGGCGTGAGTTAAACCGGCAGCCAGGCGGTACGTCTTCGAGTGCGTGTCGGTGAACACCAGGAACACCGCGGCCACGCCGATCATCCACAGCGCTGCGCCCGGCTGCAGAATCATCGCGAGCCCGGTGAGCCGAAGCGCGTCCAGCGCGCCCGCCGGGTCCTGGAAGCCAATCGTGGCGCCGACGATCCACGCCGTGATCAGGTAGAGCAGCGCCGGCACGATGCCGAATTTCGGGTTCTTCCAGGGGAAGAGGAAATTGCCGAAGCTCAGGCGCCACGACCGGCGCAGATCCGGATAGGCCGCCTTCAGGTCGAAGATGCGCGGTGGCGTGCCGGGGCGTGCCGTTTCCTCGAGGATCCTGGCGACGTCCTCGTCGTGCGTCGCATGCAAGAACGCGCCGCCACCGCCCGCCGTCACCTTCTGCACCGGTGTTGCTCCAGGCGGAAGCCCCACCTCCTCATGACGCCGGTAGTGATGCAGGTCGCCCGAGAGCAGCACCGTCACCTCGACGCCCCGAGGAGCGAGCACGTGCTCGCGCAAGTAGACCAGATCGGTTTCGTCGAAGGCCCCGCCAAGCTGGCGGTACTTGTGGGCATAGATCCAGACCGGCTCCGCCAGGCACAGGATCACGCGATCGCCGGGCCGCATGTGGCGCACGGCGATGTCGCGGAAGTATTCGATCTGCGGCGTGTCGAGATCCGACTGCAGCTGCCCGTCGGAGCCGAGCAGCCACCAGCGGCCGGGCAGCTTCAGCGCGAAGTAGCTGCGGCCCTGACGTGTCGCCCAGCCCGCGAGCCAGCGCCCCCCGGTCGCCGAGCAGAACAGCCGCGAAAACGCGCTGAGGCCGTCGTACCAGTCGTGATTGCCCGGAATCGCGAAGACGTGTGGCGCCTCGACCGGGTTCGCGTCGCCGTATGCACTCTCATACGGCGTGACCAGCCGGCGCTGATACTGCTTCCGGCTCGGCGTGGGATATACCTGGTCGCCACCGAAGACGAGGAGGTCGCCGCGCTCGGTCGTATATCGCCGTCCTTCCGCGCTCTCGAGCTCGAGGACCGGCTGCGCCGCCGTGTAGGCGACGGCATACACGGGGTTCCAGCCGTCACCGGTATCGCACACGTAGTCGATCCAGATCTCCTCACGGGGCCGCTCCCCGTCGGCGTGCGGGCCGCTGGGACCGTCCGTGTAGTGCACCGTGTAGTCATAGAACGCCCTCTCCCGGGCCGCGAGCGCCTGGACGAGGCGCGGGTCCGAGCGTTCTCCGACCACCAGCGCAGCCAGCGTCTCCGCGCCGGTCAGGAGCAGCTGGCCGGGATCGAACCAACCCACCATCGGCAGTCGCTCGGTACCCGCGCCGCCGGGCCGCCACAGCAGCGGGAACGCGCTTCCCCGACCCACGAAGCGCCGGGCGATGGGCAGCGTCTGCCGCTGGCTCGGGGAATCCGGGCTGAGTGCAGGGTCAGTGGGCGCTCGTGACGGTGACGGTGCAGTCAGTGCCGCCATCCTCCTTCCATCGTGCGACCCGGGGGAAAGCATCGTGGCCCGCTTCATCCGTGTGCAGTGCCGAACGGGAAGGGTATGGTGCTCGACGGCTCTCACGCGCAGGGCCATCCGGTCCGCCGGATGGCCCTGCGAGATACCACAGATCGGTGATTGCGTTGAATCATGCGCAGGCCGTCGGCGTGGCGGTGGGTGGTCTCCGCGACCCTCGACTAGGATGCGCACATTGTTACGTGCTCCAGCCCGGACGTTCGTGCGGACGCTCGCTGCGAGCGGGCCGGGACTTCGCCTGCTCAACGTCATGCATCGGAGATTGTCGCCGGCGGCGCGCCGGCGCTTCTTCTATCTCTGCTATGACGAGCGGTGGCGGGTCAGAGGTCGGTGGACCGTCGACTTCGCCGGCCGACACATAGTCCTGCCACTGTCGCACGCGTTTTCGGACGCCTGGCTGGCCGCAATCGGCTTCCACGGCTATGACTCCGAAGTGCACGCGCTGTATGAAGCGCTCGTCCTCAGTCCGCGGCCACCGCGCGTCGTCTTCGACGTCGGCGCGAGCTACGGCCTGCATGCATTGCGCTTCCTCGTGCACGGCGCGCGCGTGGTCGCGTTCGAGCCGAATCCCGAGTGTCACCGATGGTTTCGTGCCTTGTGTGCCGCAAACGGTGTCGCGTGCGAGCTCGAACCCGTCGCCGTGGGAGATCGTCCGGACCGCGCTGTCCTGGCATTTCCCGAAGGCCGAACGTACCTCGGCACCGTCGTGCCGGACGTGCGCGGCGCCTGGCGCGGCGCTGCAGTGCGCACCCTCACGGTCCCGCAGGTGGCCCTCGACGCCGTCGTCGCGAAACTGGGCGTTGTGCCAGACCTCGTGAAGATCGACACCGAGGGCGCGGAACTCGCCGTGCTGCGCGGCGCCGTCGACATTCTGCGAATCGCGCAGCCCACAGTGGTGTTCGAGGCCTGGCACGACGTCGAGGTGCGCCGCCAGCTATGGGCGATCCTCGACGGGCACGGCTATGCGATTGCTCCGGTCGATGGCTCCGTACCGCGCCGCCTCACGCAGGCGGGCTTCGCGGGCGCGCAGGCCACGAACTTCGTGGCCGAGATGCCGCCCGCCCGCGTGATACACGCCGCGTCCTTATAATCACGACACGGGGCTGGGGCTCTCACGACCTCGCCATCCGATCTGCGGTTGTGGTGACCGCGCGCAGAATGCGCTCCATCTCCCAGCACGCCCGTGCTTGATCGGCGTTGCGTGGCACCGCGACCGGCTCGCCGAACACCGCCGCGCAGCGCGCGAATGGCAGCGGGATCAGGAATTCGTCCCACGAGGGCAGCCGGCCCGCGGGGTGGGCGCCTACCGCGACGGGCACGATGCGCGCTCCGGTGAGGGCAGCCAGGGCGATGGCCCCGGGCTTGAAGGCTTCGTGGGGGCCGCGCGGCCCGTCGGGCACCAGGGCGACGTCGTCGCCGCCGTCGAGGGCGGCCGCCAGCGCGAGCACGGCCGCTGCCGCGCCCTGTGAGGAGGAGCCCCGCATCACGACGTCGACTCCGAATCGGCACGCGTAGCGCGCCATCAGCTGGCCGTTGCGGGAGCCACTCACCAACATCCGTGGCGCCCGCGCGCCGTGGCTGGCTCGTAGCCGCGCATTCAGCCAGGGCACCATCAAGGTCCGGCCGTGCCAGACGACGTAGATGAGGGGACGTTTCGAATGCCAGAGCGGAACCAGCGGAGAGACGCCACTCAGCGTCACACGCAGCGTGAGCCCCAACACTCGTACGAGCACCGCGACCAGAGGTGGCGCCAACGTGCGCATCGTCGCGTCCGCTCCGTCACTGCCGGGTCAGGTGAAGCACCAGGCGTCGTCCGCTCGCTCGCGCCCGGCGGGCCAAGCCGAGCACTCCTCAGCCCCTCGTTGCCGTGGCATAAGGTAGCAGACGGGGGCACACGGGCTTGCCGCTGACGAAGCGGACCTCACCGGCCTCGACCATCCGGGCGAGCTTCTCGGGCGTGAGAATCGAATCCAGTCCGTGAAACCTACCGCACCTGGCCGCCCGTCTGGATGATGATCGGTGCTGCGAGCGTTGTGCTCGAGGGGCGAGCAGATAGTGCGCTTGCCCACGCTCACCGGAGTGAGCGCGAGGAACAGGCCCGCGAGCAGACCCGCGTAGATCCACAGCGCGAGCGGGGGCTTGTCGACGGAGACGAACCCGGCCGGGTCGAACGAGGCGTAGAGGAAATTGTGCCAGCTCGACGCCATGCTGCGGCGCCGCCACAGGCGTAATCCCGCCGCGAGCCGCAGAACGCTGGTGAGCAAAGCGCTCCCCAGCGACCAATGACTAGCCCGGCGGGGCGGACAGCGACCCCGGTGCGTACGCACGATTCCCGCAAAGAAGCGGATAGGATTGCTCGCAAGTAGCCGCGTAGGCGGTTGACGGTGGTGCTCTGCCACGACTACGATGGTTCGTTTTCAGGCCCGCCCGCGTACGAGGTACGAGACATGGAGTCGGCTGAACGCCGCCGCCGCATTGCGATTGCACAGGCGTCCGACAAGCTCTGGAACGGTCAGATCACTCGCTCGGCCTTTCTTCGGATTTGCGCGCGCGCGGGTATCGGCCTTGCGGGACTCGCCACTCTTTCGAGCCCGAGACGAGCTACGGCGGCGCCGCCGACGGTCCAAGAGATCAGAGCGACGGCCGGCCCGAGCTCCGCGATCGAGCCGTCGAGCGATCAGCACAAATTTCTTCGTGACGCAGGCCGGAGCTTTTCCGGGCAGACGGTTCGCGTCGTCACCGAGGATACGCCGCCCTCCCTGGCAACGCGCGAGATCATGAAGCATGAGTTCATTCCGCTCACCGGCATCAACGTCGTATGGGAGCTGCTACCTCTCGACCGTGTCCTGGCGAAGGTGAGCGCGGACACAGCGAGACGAGCCGGGACGAACGACATCTTCTACCTGGATCAGGCGTGGGTCGGCCGCTTCGCCAATGACACCGTGCCAGTGCAGAAGTTGCTTGCCAGGAAGGATCTCGTCTACCCCGGTTATGACTTCGACGACATCCTGCCGGCACTCGTCAGGCATATCGCATCGTACGGCGGTCAGGTCGTGGGCATTCCCTACGACATTCCAATCCAGATCCTGCTGTACCGGAGGGATATCCTCGATCGACTCCGCTTGCCGCTGCCCAAGACGATCCCTGAGTATCTCGTGACGGTCCAAGCAATTCAGCGCGAGATGCAACCCCAGGTGTACGGAACCACCGCGATGTGGAAATCAGGCCATTACTCCCTGCTCATCGATGCTGCGACGTGGTTGTGGGGGTATGGTGGCTCCTTCTTCGGTCCCGGCAATCGGCCCACCGTCAACGATGACCGCGCCGTGGCGGCGATGGAGTTCATGCGGACGCTCGCTAAATACGCCCCACCGGAGGCCATCACCTGGGACTGGAACGGCGCGACGAAGAGCTTCGTGGAAGGCCGCGCGGGCATGTACATCAACGCGGGGGAGTGGTTTTCGGTCTTCGACGACCCGGCGCAGTCGAAGGTCGTCGGGCTCGTCGAGGCCGCCCCCTGTCCAGCGGAGGTCGCGCTCCGGCCGGCAAGCCAGTGCAGCTTCGACGAGACGCCGGGCTTCAGTCGTCAAGGCGGCTCGTATCTCGGACTCTCGGCATACAGCAAGAGGCCGGAGGCAGCCTGGATCCTGATGCAATGGGCGACGAGCTCCGACGTGACGACCCGCGCCAGCCTGCTCGGTGGCGGCGCGAGCCCGGTCCGTCGGAGTAATTTCGACGACCCGCGGATCAAAGCCAAGGCCAACGTCGGAATCGGCACCACCCGCTACTTCGGGGTCACGCTCGACGCCATCAACAACCGCATGGGCACGGAGCCGCACCTGCCGGCGTGGCCGAGCCTCGTGGACCGCTATGCGATCGAGCTGGGAAAGATGATGACGGGCCAGCAGGGTATTCGAGCGACGCTCGACACCATGGCGAAGCACGCCGATGCGGCTGTCCGGCGAGACGCCCGTCGTTGACGGTTCGCCTGCGGACCAAAGTCCTCCTCGCCTTCCTGGTCGTCTCGCTGTGCCCGTTGTCGCTCATTGCGTATCGCGACTTTGAGGTTGCGCGCAGCGGTCTGACACGCTCTGCCTATCAATCGCTCTTCGCGGCGGCCTCCCAGACAGCGCTTCGTCTGGATACCTTCATGGCCGCCACGGCGAACGTCGTCGGCACCGAGGCGAAAATGCCCGCGCTGGCCGAATTCCTGAGCCGTCCCGCGGACGCGCGGGCACAGGCGAAGGAGGACGAAATCCTCGACATGCTTCAGGCGTTCGCGGAGAAGAACTCGGTGTTCACGTCGTCGGTCGGGGTGCTCGATCTCCATGGGCGAGTCGTCCTCGACACCCAGCCCTCCAGCATCGGCCTCGACGAGTCCGCCACCCGGCATTTCCGGGGCGCGCTGGAGACGGGGCTGCCGCACACGTCGGGGTTCGAGTTCTCTGCCACCGACGGCAAGCCATATCTGACCTTCAGCAGCCCGGTGAAGGCGCCCGACGGGAAGCCCATCGGCGTGCTGCGCGAGCGGTACAGCGCCGCGGTCTTGCAGTACATGATCGTCGAAAACAATCGGCTGGTCGGCCCTGAATCGTTCGCGATCGTCCTGGGTGACGACGGGTTGGTGCTGGCCGATGGCCATCGGTCGCCCTGGCAGCTGGGCGAGGGCACGTTCGAATCGACACGACCACGCGCGCTGGCCAAGGCTCTCGCGAAAGCGGGCCGCGCGGTACCGTATTTCACGCTGGGCCTTTCGAACGACGGGAGCCCGTGGCACGCGGCGGTCAGCAACCTGACGACGCAGCCGTGGACGGTGGTTTTTCTTCAGCCGCAGGACGTGTTCATCGCACCGATCCGCGCGCACATGCGAGACACGGTTCTACTGGCGGTGCTGATCGCCGGCGCCGTCGCGGTGGCGGCGATCGCTGGTGCTCAACTCTTGACCCGCCCGATCGTTCGGCTGATGGCCGCGGCACGGCGAGTGGCCGAGGGGCACTTCGAGGGCAAGGTCACCGTTCGGTCGCGCGACGAGATCGGGGCGCTGGCCAACGCCTTCAACGTCATGACGGACCGACTCAAGGCGACCGTGGAAGGGCTCCGGCGAAGCGAGGAGAATTACCGGGGAATCTACGAGAACGCCCTCGAAGGGATGTGGCGAGTCTCGCCCGACGGGCGTGTCCTGAGCGCGAATCAGGCCATCGCCCGCATCCTGGGCTACGCATCGCCGGAAGAGCTGATGGCGAGCGTGGCCGATATCGGACGGCAACTCTACGTTCGCCCCCAGGAGCGAGACGCGGTGCTCCTGGCCTTCGGTCGAGGAGCCGCCATCGAGGGACGCGAGCGCGAGTTCTATCGCAAGGACGGCCAGCGCATCTGGGTGTTGACCAGTGGGCGGCCGGTCTACGACGACAGCGGCCAGTTCCTGTTCGCCGAGGGCTTTGTCACCGACATCACGCGGCGCAAGCGCGCGGAGGAGGAGCTGCGGCGCAGCGCGGCGTACATGACGGCCGCTCAGCCCTTGAGTCGGACGGGCAGTTTTGGCTGGCATGTTTCGAGCGGCACGATCTACTGGTCGGACGAGACGTTCCGCATCTTCCAATGCGACCGGGCCAGCGTCCCGACGGTGGAATTCATCCTCGAGCGGACTCATCCGCACGATCGCGCCTTCCTCCAACACGTGATCGATCAGGCTCGAGAGGAGAGAACGGACTTCGACTGTGAGCATCGATTGTTGTTGCCCGATGGCTCCGTCCGATATCTCCACGTCGTGGCCCATGCCCTGGAGAAGACCGAATCGGGCGACCTGGAATTCGTCGGGGCGGTGATGGACGTGACCGAACGCAAGGGGGCGGAGGAGGCGCTGCATCAGACGCAGGCGGAGCTCGCGCACGTCAGTCGCGTGACGACCCTCGGCGAGCTCGTCGCGTCGATCGCTCACGAGACCAACCAGCCGCTGGCGGCAATCGTCGCGGACGCCAGCGCATCCCTCAACCGGCTGGAGGCGGAGACTCCCGACCTGGAAGAGGTCCGCGACGCGCTGGGCGCAATCGTGGCGGATGCCCATCGGGCGGGTGACGTCATCCACCGCATTCGCCAGCTCGCGAGGAAAACCGATTCGTGCCGGGCGCCGCTGGACGTCAACGACGTCATCCGGGGCGTGGTTCCGCTGATCCTCGCCGAGGTACGCCACCATCAGGTGTCGTTGCGCGTGGAGCCGGCAGCCACCCTGCCGAACGTCCTCGGTGATCGCGTGCAGATACAGCAGGTCATCATCAACCTCGTGATCAACGGCGTCGAGGCCCTGGCGCCCGTCACGGACCGGCCACGCGAGCTCGTGATCCGATCTCGCGCTCACACGGATGACGAGGTGCTGGTGGCCGTCGAGGACACCGGCGTCGGAATCGACGTGACCAAGGCCGCGAGGCTCTTCGACGCCTTCTTCACCACGAAGCCGGGCGGTATGGGCATGGGGTTATCGATCAGCCGCTCGATCATCGAAAGGCACGGCGGGCGATTGTGGGCAACCCCGAACCCGACGCACGGCACCACGTTTCACTTCACTCTCCCTTCGACTACCTCTAGCGAGCCCGCGATTTGAGCCAGAGGCTCTACTTTTATGACTTGCTCGCCCTGCCGCCGCTGTTCACCCGGCTGCGGTCGCGCGTGATGCGACGTACGCGCGCCAGCCGCCGTAGGCGGTGATCTCGCGCTGACCCTCGCAGAGGATCGGCTCGCCGAGCACGCCCAGCACCTCGCTGCCGTCGTCGAGCTCGACCTTCCCGATACAGAGCCCGGGGGGTTCCTGTCGCAGGATGCTCGCCAGCCCGGCGGCGGGAACGGACCATACCTCGACGGCGATCGCCGCGCCGCCCGTGGCCACGCGGACCATCGCGGGGTGGCGATCACCGATCGACCACAGACGGTAGACCCGCGCGGTGCGCGTCTCGCGGACGAAGCGACCACCGGCGGAGAGCAGGTTGCCGTTGAGCTCGAGACCGCGCATCAACGTGCCGTTCACGGCGAGCAAGGTGTCCACGCCTCGTCCCCGCCGCGATTCTACGCCGCCCCGCGTCGCACGCGGATTGCGCAGACTCTATGAGCCTGCCCAAAGCTGAGGCACTGGTCGGCCGGACCCTCATCGCAGAATCGCGCCCTTGGGGCGACGGCGATTTTGGACCGATCCTTGCCTTCCCAGGACACCCCGAAACGGGGAGGCACGACACATGAGCGAGGGCATGGGGCGAATCGACCGCCGTCGAATGCTGAAGGGCCTGGCCGCCGCCGGCGTCGCCGCGGCGGTCGGGCCGCTCGGCCGTCGCCCGGCCGCGGCGGCGGACAAGCTCGTCATCGGCGTCATCTATGTCGGGCCGCGCGACGACTACGGATACAACCAGGCGCAGGCCCAGGCGGCGGCGGCCATCAAGAAGATGGCGGGCGTCACGGTGGTCGAGCAGGAGAAGGTGCCGGAGACGACCGACGTGCGGAAAACGATGGGCTCGATGATCGAGCAGGACGGCGCGACGCTGTTGTTCCCGACCTCGTTCGGCTATTTCGATCCCCACATTTTGAGGGCGGCGGAGAAATATCCGAAGGTGCGCTTCGCGCACTGCGGCGGTCTCTGGACGGAGGGCAAGCACCCCAAGAACGTCGGTTCGTACTTCGGCTACATCGATGAGTGCCAGTACCTCAACGGGGTGGTCGCCGGCCACGCGAGCAAGTCGAAGAAGCTCGGCTTCATCGCCGCCAAGCCGATCCCTCAAGTGTTGCGCAACATCAACGCGTTCACGCTCGGCGCGCGCTCGGTCGATCCGAAGATCACGACCACGCTGATCGTCACGGGCGACTGGGCGCTGCCCGTGAAGGAAGCCGAGGCCGCGAACAGCCTCATCGACCAGGGCGTGGACGTGCTGACGTGTCACGTCGATAGCCCGAAGGTGGTGGTCGAAACGGCGGAGCGCCGCGGGATCCACGTCTGCGGCTATCACGCCAATCAGGCCACGCTCGCCCCCAAGGGGTATCTCACCGGCGCGGAGTGGAACTGGCTGACGCCGTACACGATGCACGTGAAGGACGCGCAGGCCGGCAAGCCGATGGTCAATTTCCTCCGCGGCGGCCTCAAGGACGGCTTCGTGAAGCCGTCAGCCTACGGTTCGGCGGTGTCCGAGGCGGCGCGCAAGAAGGCCGATGCCGTGAAGGCGCAAATGATGAAGGGCGACTTCGTGATCTTCAAAGGTCCGATCAAGGACAACACCGGCAAGACGGTGATCGACCAGGGCGTGGCGCAAAAGCAGACCGACGTCGTGCTCGAGCAGATGAACTATCTCGTCGACGGAGTCGTCGGCCGCGTGTGACCCGCGAAGCCGTCGTCATCTCGCTCGGCGCGCTCATGGCGGCCATGGTGCTGTTCGGGATCTTCATGGCCGCGCTGGGGCAGAATCCGTTCGAGGTCTATGCGCTCATCTATCGCGGCGCCTTCGGCAGCGCGTTCTCGTGGCAGAACACGCTGTCGCGCGCGGCGCCGCTCGTGCTCACCGCGCTCTGCGTCGCGCTGCCGGCCCAGGCCGGCCTGATGATCATCGGCGGCGAGGGCGCCCTCGTGCTCGGCGGCCTCGTCGCCGCCGTGGTCGGCCACGCGCTGGCCGGTGCCGCGCCGCTCACCGCGCAGGCGGCGATGGCGGCCGCCGCCATGATCGCCGGCGCGCTCTGGATCGCGCTGGCGGGCGCGCTCCGACACTGGCGCGGCGTCAACGAGACGATCTCGAGCCTGCTGCTGACGTACATCGCCATCGCGATCTTCAACCACCTGGTCGAGGGGCCGCTGAAGGACCCGGCGAGCCTCAACAAGCCGTCCACCCCGGCGCTGGCCGGCGCCATCATGGTCGGCCGGCTGCCCGGCCTCGACGTGCACTGGGGCCTCGGCTTCGGCGTGATCTTCGCGGTGCTGATGTACGTGCTGGTGCGTCACACGACATGGGGCTTCGCGTTGCGCATCGTGGGAGGCAACGCGCGCGCGGCGCGGCTGGCCGGCTTGCCCGTGGGCGCGCTCGTGCTGCTCGCCTGCGCCCTCGGCGGCGCCGCGGCCGGGCTCGCGGGCATGGTCGAGGTCGCGGCGGTTCACGGCAGCGCCAACGCCTCGCTCATCGCGGGCTATGGCTACGGCGGCATCCTCATCGCGTTCATCGCGCGGCAGAATCCGCTCGCGGTGCTGCCGGTGTCGGCGCTCGTCGGCGGCATTGCGGCCAGCGGCGGTATGCTGCAACGCCGGCTGGACCTGCCAGACGCCACCGTGCTCGTCCTGCAGGGTGTGGCGTTCGTGACGATCCTGGCGAGCGAGGCGCTGTACGGGCGCCTGCGCGTGTTCCAGCGCGCGCGCGCGTGATGACATCGCTCGGCTGGTGGGGCGTGCCGCTCGCGGTGCTCGGCGGCGCCGTCCGCGTGGGCACGCCGTTCCTCTTCGTGAGCCTCGGCGAGTGCATCACCGAGAAGAGCGGGCGCATCAACCTCGGGCTCGAAGGCATCCTGGTCATGGGCGCGATGACGGGCTACGCGCTCTCCTATGTGACGGGCAACCCGTGGGTCGGCGTGCTCGCGGCGGCCGGCGCCGGCCTCGTGCTCGGATTGCTGCACGGCGTGCTCTGCACGTTGCCGCGTGTGAACGACATCGCCGTCGGCATTGCGCTCATGTTGTTCGGCACGGGACTGGCGTTCTTCCTCGGTAAGCCGTACGTGCAGCCCAAGGCTCCCACGCTGCCCTCGATTCCGTTCGGCTTCTGGAGCGACTCGCCGCAGGTGCAGGCCGCGCTGCAGGTCAACCCGCTGTTCCTCTTCGGCATCGCGCTGGCGGTCGCGTTGGCGTGGGCATTCCGGACGACCCGCTGGGGTCTGGTGGTGCGCATGGTAGGCGACAGCAGCGACGCCGCGCGCGCCATGGGCTACCGCGTGGCGGCGGTGCGGACGCTGGCGACGGGCCTCGGCGGCCTGTTCGCCGGCATCGGCGGATCGTTTCTCTCGCTGTACTATCCCGGCAGCTGGAGCGAAGGGCTGTCGAGCGGGCAGGGGCTGATGGCGGTGGCCCTCGTGATCTTCGCCGGCTGGAACCCGCTGCAGTGCTTCTACGCCGCGCTGCTCTTCGGTGCCGCGGGTGCCTTGGGGCCGGCGCTGCAGTCGGTCGGGATCACGTGGGGCTATTACCTGTTCAATGCCGCGCCCTACGTCGTCACGCTCGGGATCATGATCGTCACCTGCTCGCCGCGGCGCACGCTGGCCGGCGCGCCGGGCGAGCTGAGCATCAACCGCTGAGAGGACTGCGATGGCCACCGAGCGATTCGTGAACGCCGAGCCGTACCCCTGGCCGTACAACGGCGATCTCCGGCCGCAGAACACGGCGCTGCTGGTCATCGACATGCAGACCGATTTCTGCGGCATCGGCGGTTATGTCGACACGATGGGCTACGATCTCTCGCTGACGCGCGCGCCGATCGTGCCGATCAAGAGCGTGCTGGCCGCCGCGCGCGCGGCGGGCTTTCACGTCATCCACACGCGCGAGGGCCACCGTCCCGATCTCTCCGACCTGCCGTCGAACAAGCGGTGGCGCTCGCGCCGCATCGGCGCCGGCATCGGCGATCCCGGGCCGTGCGGGCGCATCCTCGTGCGCGGCGAGCCGGGCTGGGAGATCATCCCCGAGCTGGCGCCGCTGCCCGGCGAGGTCGTCGTCGACAAGCCCGGGAAGGGCTCATTCTGCGCGACGGATCTGGAATTGATCCTCCGGACGCGCGGCATCCAGAACCTCGTGCTGACCGGCATCACTACCGACGTGTGCGTGCACACCACCATGCGTGAGGCGAACGACCGCGGATTCGAGTGTCTGCTCCTCGATGACTGCACGGGCGCCACCGACCACGGCAACTACCTGGCGGCCATCAAGATGATCACGATGCAGGGCGGCGTGTTCGGCGCGGTGTCGAGCTCGGGGCGCTTCCTCGACGGGATCAAGGCGCTCGCATGACGGCGACCCCGCGCGCCCTGGACGTCGAAGTGGTCGGCATGACCAAGCGCTTCGGCGCCGTCACCGCCCTCGACGACGTCTCGCTGCGCGTGGCGGCGGGGTCGTTCCACGCGTTGCTCGGTGAGAACGGCGCGGGCAAGAGCACGCTCGTGAAGTGCCTCGTCGGCTATCACCAGCCCGATGCGGGCAGCGTGGTCGTCGGCGGCCGCGAGCGCGACATCCGATCGCCGCACGATGCGCACGCGCTCGGCATCGGCATGGTCTACCAGCACTTCACGCTGGTGCCGAGCATGACGGCGGCCGAAAATCTCGTGATGGCGCGGGACGACGTGCCCGCCGTCGTGCGCTGGTCCCAGGAGCGCGCGCGGCTCGCGGCCTTCATGACCACCGTGCCGTTCACGATCGACCTCGACACGCCGGTGTCGCGACTGGCGGCAGGCCAGAAGCAGAAGGTCGAGATTCTCAAGCAGCTCTACCTGCGACGGCGCTTCGTTATTCTCGACGAGCCGACGTCCGTGCTGACGCCCGCCGAGGCCGACGAGCTGCTCGGCATGCTTCACGCGATGGCTCGCGCGGGCGAGGTCACCGTGCTGATGATCACGCACAAGTTCCGTGAGGTGATGGCCTTCGCGAACACCGTCTCCGTGCTTCGCCGGGGCCGCCTGTCGGGGGAGGGGCGCGTGGCGGATCTCACGCCCGCGCACCTCGCGGAGATGATGGTGGGCGCCCGCGAGATCCCCCAGACGCATGCGGCGCACCGCAACGGCGGCGAGCCGTCGCGCGCGCCGCGGCTGGCGATCGAGGGCCTGGTCGTCGAGGACGATCGCGGGCGTGTGGCGGTGGATCACGTCTCGCTGGCGGTGCGCTCGCGCGAGATCGTCGGCGTCGCCGGCGTGTCCGGCAACGGCCAGCGCGAGCTGGTGGAGGCGCTCGTCGGCCAGCGCACCCCGCTGGCGGGGGCGATCACCGTCGACGGCCGGCCGTATCGGGCCACGCGCGGCGCCATCCGGTTCCACGGCGCGTTCAGCCTCACCGAGGAGCCGCTGCGCAGCGCCTGCGTGCCGCGCATGAGCGTGGCGGAAAATCTCGCGCTGCGGAACTTCGACCGCCCGCCGATCGCGCTCGGGCCGTGGCTGCGCAGGCGCGCGCTCCGCGAACAGGCCGAGCGACGGATCGCCGAGTTCAAGGTGAAGACGGCGGGCCCGGATGCGCCGATGACGACGCTGTCCGGTGGCAACGTGCAGCGCGCGGTGCTCGCGCGCGAGCTGTCCGAGCAGGTCTCCGTGCTCGTCGCCGCGAACCCGGTCTTCGGCCTCGACTTCGCGGCCGTGGCCGAGATCCACGGCCGTATCCTCGCCGCTCGCGACCGTGGCGCGGCCGTCCTGCTCGTCAGCGAGGATCTCGACGAGCTCCTGGCCCTCTCCGACCGCATCGTCGTCATGTTCGGCGGGCGCATCGTGCACGAGACGGCGGCCGTCGCCGCCGACGTGGCGGTGATCGGCCCGTGCATGGCGGGGCACGCGTGACGCCGCTCGATGCCTGACGTCGTCGCGCAGCCGTATCCCTACCGGTTCGAGCCGCGGAGCACGGCGCTGATCGTCATCGACATGCAGCGCGATTTCATCGAGCCGGGTGGCTTCGGCGAAGCGCTCGGCAACGACGTCGCCCGCCTCGGCGCCATCGTGCCCACGGTGCGCGCGCTGCTCGACTGGGCGCGCGGTCACGGGATCGGCGTTCTGCACACGCGCGAAGGGCATCGGCCGGACCTCGCCGACTGTCCTCCCGCGAAGCTCAACCGCGGCGACCCCGCGATGCGCATCGGCGCCAAGGGCCCGATGGGCCGCATCCTGGTGGACGGCGAGCCCGGCAACGACATCGTCGCCGCGCTCGTCCCGCTCGACGGCGAGCCCGTGATCGTCAAGCCGGGCAAGGGCGCGTTCTGGGCCACGCCGCTGGACGAGATGCTCCGGTGGCGCGGGGTCACGCACCTGATCCTCGCCGGCGTCACCACCGAGGTCTGCGTGCAAACCACGATGCGCGAGGCCAACGACCGCGGCTATGAATGCCTGCTCGTCGAGGACGCCACCGAGAGCTATTTCCCGGCATTCAAGCGCGCGACTCTGGACATGGTGCGCGCCCAGGGAGCGATCGTGGGCTGGACGGCGCCATTCGCGGCGCTGCGCGCGGCGCTGTAGCTCGCGTCGCGTCTCGGCGGCTTTGCGACAATGGAGTCGTGCGACTTCGAGTCAGCGAGGTCTTCGTCTCCGTGCAGGGCGAGGGGGTCACGGCGGGCCTCCCCTCGGTCTTCGTGCGGCTGCAGGGCTGCTCCGTCGGTTGTCGCTGGTGCGACACCAAGTACTCGTGGGCGACCGGCGGCGGTCAGGACACGACGCTGGATCGGATCCTGGGCAACGTCGCCGAGGCCGGGGTCGAGAACGTCGTCGTGACCGGCGGTGAGCCGCTGGAGCATCCGGCCTTTGCGCCGCTCGTCCATGCGCTCAAGTCGCGGCGACATCGCGTCGAGGTCGAAACCGCTGGCACCATTCTTCCGCCCGGCGTCTTCGTCGATCAGTGGAACGTCTCGCTGAAGCTAGCGCATTCGAACGTCGCCGAAGAAAAGCGCCTCAATCCCGAGGCCATCGGTGCGTTTCGTGATCTCGGCGCGTGGTTCAAATTCGTGGTGGCCAGCGAGCGTGACGTCGACGAGGTCCTCGCGATTCAGACGGCGCATCGTCTGACCTCGAAGCACATTCTGCTGATGCCTCTCGGCATGCAACGCGACGAGCAACTGGAACGCATGCCGCTCGTGATGGAATGGTGTCGCCGTTGGGGGTTTCGTTTCTCTCCCCGTCTGCACATCCTCGCCTGGGGTCCTCAGCGGGGCGTCTAGACGTCAGGCCGTGGGGCCGGAGAAACCCTGTGGCGCCAGGCGGAACGCCTTTGCGAACTTACTCGCGAATATCTGGAAGTTGATCACGAAGACCAGCTCCAGGACGTCCGCCTCCGAGAAGTACTCCCGGACTCGCGCGAAGCAGGCGTCCGAGACCTCTCGGTCATCGGCGACGACTTCCTCGGTGAGCTCGAGCGCGGCCTTCTCGCGGGCGGTGAAATGATCGCTCGCCCGCCAGTCGCGCAGCGCGGCCAGCGTCTCTTCGTCGATGTTCTCCTTCACGCCAACGGCGTGACGGATGTCCATTCAGTAGGCGACGTCGTACAACCGGGCGACGTGCAGCTCCATCAGCGCGCGCAGGCGGCCGTCCAGGGTGCCGAACCGCTCGATGGACGTCCACAAAGCGCCGAGGCCAAGCATCAGCGCTGGGCGATGGGCCATGAGTTTCTGGGGTGTCGGCACTTCTCCGAACAGCCGCCGGCCGATGGCGTAGAACCCCCGGACGGCGAGCCCGGGATCATCCAGAGGAGCAATGCGTTGGGTCAGCATGAGGCCTCCTTCGGGCGCGCTGGCGCCCGCAGGTCAAGTCTGCCACCTGCCGCCAGCGTCTGGCACACGAACGGGACGAGAACGCGCATTCGAAGTACTGTCGGGGTGAGGTAGCGACGAGAGGAGATAAACATGCCCACGGTGATCGACCGGCACCGAGTCCAGCAACTCATTCAGCAGGGCGCTCAACTCGTGGATGTCCTTGGAACGAAAGACTATGAGGCGGAGCACATCCCGGGTTCAATCGCGAGACGACCTCGCGGCTAGACTCCCGCAGACCAGTGATCACCTATTGCCACGATTATCAGTGAGACGTGAGCGCACGGGCCGCGTCGCGGCTCACAGGCCTGGGCTTCACCGTCTACCGTTATCAGGCAGGGAAAATGGACTGGTTCGCCGCCGGACTGCCCCGCGAGGGCAGTGACGCGAATGTTCCGCGGGTCGCGGATGTCGCAAAGCGCGACGTGGCGACGTGCCGACCGGAAGAGCGCATCGGTGACGTGCATGATCGGGTGCGCTCAAATGATCGCAAGCCGGTGGTTGTCGTCGATGCCGACCGCGTTGTGCTGAGTCATAGCCCTCCCATAGGCCCACGATAGGGATCGGTCTGGCGGTTCGTGAGAAGGTCGGCGTGAGGAGGTCATCGGTGATGGCTCTTGATTCAGCGGTCTGGCCGAGCCTGTCGCTCGCAGAATGGCAAGACACGCGCGACACCATGCATATGTGGATGCAGATCGTCGGAAAGACGCGACTGGCCCTGGCGCCGAGCGAGAATCACTGGTGGCACGTGCCGCTGTACGTCGGCGCGCGCGGGCTGGTCACGTCGCCGATCCCATACCGATCTCGCACCTTCGACGTCGAGTTCGATTTCATCGACCACCTGCTGGTCGTGAACACGAGCGACGGCGCCACTCGCAGCATCGCGCTGCGACCGCAGCCGGTGGCGGACTTCTATCGCCAGTACATGGACGTGCTGGCTGCGCTGGGGATCACCGTGAAGATCTGGCCCGTCCCCGTCGAGGTCGATGGGCCGATCCCGTTCCTGGAGGATCGTCGCCACGCCTCGTACGACGCCGAGCGCGCCCAGCGATTCTTCCACATGCTCTTGCATGCCAACCGGGTCCTGACACGGTTCAAAGGTCGGTTTCTCGGGAAGACAAGCCCGGTGCATTTCTTCTGGGGGGCCTTCGATCTCGCCCTCACGCGATTCAGCGGGCGTCGCGCGCCGGAACCCAAGAGCACGGAGTGGTCGGTTCTCCGCGAGGCGATGTCTCATGAGGAAATCAGCTTCGGGTTCTGGCCGGGCAGCGGAACGGTGGCCGAGCCTGCGTTCTTTGGGTACGTCCGACCCGAGCCGCCGGAGCTCCCGACGATGTCCGTCCGGCCGGGAAGCGCGTATTACAGCCACGAGCTTGCCGACTTCATCCTGCCGTACGAATCGGTCCGGTCGTTGGCATCGCCGGATGACGTCGTGCTCGACTTCTTTCAGAGCGTCTACGACGCGGGCGCTGATCTGGCCCGCTGGGATCGTGCGGCCCTCGACCGGCCGTCCGCGGAATGGCCGTAGGGTCGGCACCCTCGACTGGACTCCTGGCGACCAGTTTCGGACGACGGGACTCCCCGCGCGATCCATAGTGATCGCTGGAAGGAGCCCACATGACACACGGAAGGCTTCCGTTGATTGCGATCCTCGGCATCATCACCATGCTGGCCGTGCTGCCTGCTGACGCGCAACAACCTCGGAGTGGCTCGCAGCCCGAGGTCATCGCCGCCGCGTTCACGGCCGAGGTCAGCGGAACGGTGAAGAGCGTGAATGAAAAATCAGGCAAGTTGGTGCTCGACACGGTGGAGGGGCCGGTGAATGTTCGCTTCCCTCCGGATGCCGTGCAAGGCATCAAGAAGGGTGACCAGGTCACCGTTTCCGTCGGGCTCGTGAAGGCGCCACCTTCGGCGTCGCCCCAGACGACGCCCCGGACGAAATAAGCAACTGCGCCGGGGGGCGCGCTGCGGCCGGCAGCCGGAGGCGAGGCCGGACGAGCCGGCCGCAGCGTTCCGCAGCATTCATGCGCCACGCTGATGCCCTCGTGCTGTTCGGAGCCACCGGTGATCTGGCGTCGCGGATGATCTTTCCCGCGCTGGCGAAGCTCGTAGGCAAGCGCCGCCTCAACGTCCCCGTCATCGGCGTGGCGAAGAGCCACTTGACCGCCGAGCAACTGTGCGAGCGCGTCCGCCAGAGTCTCGAGCAGGCCGGCGTGTTCGAGCGTGACACCTACGAGGCGCTGTGCGGGCGGCTCTCGTACGTCGCCGGCGATTACACCGAACCGGCGACGTTTCAGTGCCTCCGAGAGACCCTCGGTGCGGCGCAGCGCCCGCTGCACTACATGGCGGTACCGCCCGACCTCTTCGAAGACGTCGTGAGAGGGCTCGACCGTTCCGGGTGCGTTCGGCACGGGCGCCTGGTCGTGGAGAAACCGTTCGGGGACGACCTCGCATCCGCCCGCGCGTTGAACCGCACGATCTCGAGCGTGTTTCCGCCCGAGGAGGTGTACCGCATTGATCACTTTCTCGGAAAGGAGCCGGTGCAGAACATCGTCTACTTCCGGTTTGCGAACTCACTGCTCGAGCCGGTGTGGAACCGTCATCACGTCGAGAGCGTGCAGATCACCATGGCCGAAGAGCTCGGGATCGCGGGGCGGGGTCGGTTCTACGATGCCACCGGATGCATCCGCGATGTCCTGCAGAACCACCTGCTTCAGCTGGTCGCCTGCCTCGCCATGGAGCCACCGCCGCCCGGGGGGGTGGACGTGATGCGCGAGGAGCGGGCGCGTCTGCTCCGATCGGTGACGCCGCTCGACCCGCGCGACGTCGTCCGCGGTCAGTTCACCGGATACAGGAACGAGCCGGGCGTCGCTCCAGACTCGCAGGTCGAGACGTTTTGCGCCGTCCGGCTCCGCATCGATAGCTGGCGCTGGGCAGGCGTCCCTATCTGCATCCGAAGCGGCAAGCGCCTCCCCGTCACGGTGACCGAGCTGTTCGGTCGACTCCGACGACCGCCGCGTTCCGTCTTCGATGACGTCGCGCAGAGTGCCCCCAACCATGTCCGCGTCCGCATCGATCCCGCCCCGGAGCTGGCCGTCGGCGCGCGGGTCAAGGCGCCCGGCGAGCGCATGATCGGGCGGCCGTCGGAGCTGCTCGTCACCAGTGACTTCTCGGAGTTGATGTCGCCCTACGAGCGACTGCTCGGCGACGCGCTCGCAGGCGACCCGACGCTGTTTGCGAGCCAGGACGAAGTCGAGGCGCAATGGCGCATCGTCGATCCCGTCCTGAAACAGCCGCCTCCGCTGCATTTCTACGAGCCCGAGACCTGGGGGCCGCCCGACGCCGACCATCTCGTCGCCGATCTCGGCGGCTGGCGGGCGCCCTCGCTCCCGGCCCCGCCGGTGAGGAAGGCCGCATGAGCGCGATCCGCCTGCTGCTCGCCGAGGTGGAGGGAACGCTGCTCGCCCCCGGCAACGTGCTGACCGCCGAGACCGAGCGCGCGGTGCGGCGGCTCCGAGACGCCGACATTCAGCTGGCCATCACGAGCGGGCGCCCGCCGCGAGGGATGCGGACGCTGATCGCTGCGCTGCGGATCACCGCCCCCGTGTCCGGGTTCGACGGCGGCATGCTGGTGCGGCCAGACCTTTCGTTGCTCGAGCAGCACGCGTTGGGCGACCAGGTGGCCGGAGCCGTCATCGCATCGATGGAGCAACACGGGCTCGATGTCTGGGTCTACCAGCGTGACGCCTGGCGCGCGCGACGCCCGGACGCCACCCACGTCGCGCAGGAAGAGACCACGGCGCAATTCGCCCCGGAACCCGTTGAGCAGTGGGACGACCGCGTGCACGATTCCGTCAAGATCGCGGGCCGCAGTGACGACGCCGACGCGTTGGCGCGCTGCGAAACGGACCTCGAGGCGCACCGCGCGTACGTGTCGGTGGTGCGTTCACGCCCGTGCTCTCTCGCCGTGACCCATCCGCGCGCGAACACGGGAGAGCTCGTGCGGACGCTGTCGAGATACCTCGGGGTCACTCCCGCCGCCATTGCCGCGATCGGTCAGGCACCCAACGCCGTCCTCATGTTTCGGGAATGCGGTCTTGCCGTCGCGATGGGGCAGGCGGGCGCCGCCGTGCAGCGGCGGGCGCACTACATCACGCGATCGAACGAGGACGAGGGCTTTGCCCACGCCGTGGAGACCTGGGTGCTCAACATGCTCTAGATGGCATGTGCGCTGCAGCACCGTGGCGCATGGCTGCAGACGTCTTTCACCGTATCGTGGCGCCGACCGACTTCTCCGACTGCGCGGAGGAGGCCTGGAGTCTCGCTCAGCGCGTGGCGCAGAGGCTCGGCTCGGAAATCGTGCTGGTCCACGTCTTCGTCGAGCCGCCGGTGTACGGCGACCGCCCTCGCCGCGTTGAGAGTTCTGGCCGAGGCTGAAAAGTGGGTGGCCGACGAGCTCGGGAAGTGGGCGGAAGCCGCGAGGAAGCGCGGGATCACCGTTCGGACGGTCGTGCGCAGGGGCTCGCCCTCCGCGGAGATCGTCGCGCTCGCCTCCGAAGAGCACGCGGATCTCGTGATCATGGGCACACACGGGCGGGCCGGCGTGAGCCGCGTCCTCCTCGGCAGCGTGGCCGATCGCGTGATCCGCACGGCGTCCTGTCCCGTCCTCACCGTGCGCAAGCCTGAGTAGCGGCTCCGGCGTCAGGCCGCGTGGCGCGCCTTCTCGAGCGCCCGACCGAAGACTTCCACCATCTCCCGGTTGAAGGCAGGGATATCGTCCGGCTTGCGGCTCGACACGAGGTTTCCGTCGACCACGACTTCCTGATCGACCCACTCGGCGCCGGCATTGCGCAGATCGGTTTTCAATGATGGCCACGAGGCGATCCGGCGCCCGCTCGCCGCACCAGCCTCGATGATGGTCCACGGACCATGGCAGATGACCGCCACGGGCTTGCCGAGGTCGAAGAAGGCTCTGACGAACTCCACCGCCTGGGGCTGCATCCGGAGGGTGTCCGGATTCATCACCCCGCCCGGCAGCAGGAGGGCGTCGAAATCCTGAACCCGCGCCTGAGCGAGGGATAGATCGACGGGAAAGTCCTCGCCCCATTCGGTGAACCGCCAGCTGCGGGCCCGGTCCGTCTTCGGCGAGACGATCCGCGTTTGGGCACCCGCCTGGTCCAGAGCTTTCCGCGGCTTGGTGAGCTCGACCTCTTCGAAGCCATCCGTCACGAGGATCGCGACCTTCAGTCCCTTGAGCTTCTCCATGCTTGTCACTCCCATCGCCCCCGCGACAAGGGGCGTGATCGCAGTATCGACCGGTCGGTGGATCTCTCCGTCCGGAATCGGTGCTCCATGGTCCTGGGCACGTCGGCGCACGATCCGCGACCTTTCTCGGACGAATGGAGACCGCGGCGGCGCGATAGTGGGGCCATGCTCAAGCATGAGGAGATCGAGCGTCTCGCAGAATTCGACGCGAAGACCTCGCGGGTCCTGAGCGTCTATCTCGACCTCGACCCGTCGACCCAGGTGCGGCGCGCCTACCGCATCGCCTTCGAGGACCTCGTCAAGGACACACGGCTCCGGCAGGACGACGTGGCGCTGCCGCAGTTCTCCGACGAGGTGGCGCGCGTGCAGACGTTCCTCGAGACCGAACCGCCGCGCGGCAAGGGCCTGGCCGTCTTCACGTGCGCGCCACAGGTCCTCTGGCGCGCGGAGTTCCTCGCCGTCCGCGCCCCGAACCACCTGGTGTTCGAGCCCAAGCCGGATGTCGCGCCGCTGCTCCGGATCATGGACGAGTATGAACGGTACGCGGTGGCGCTGGTCGACAAGACGCGCGCGCGGCTGTTCAGCGTCTTCATGGGCGAAATCGAGGAGAGCGACGCACTGCGCGACACGGATGCCATCGGCCGCACTGACCAGGGCGGCTGGTCGCAGGCGAACTATCAGCGGCACCACGAGGCGCACGTCTACAGCCATCTCAAGACCGTCGCGCAACGGCTGGCCGATCTGGACCGGCGGCGCCGCTTCGAGCGGCTGATTCTGGCCGGTCCCGAGGAGGCGGCCACGGAGCTGCGGCGCGTGCTGCCACGCACGCTGGCCCGTCGTGTCGTCGCGGTGATCCCGGCCGACATCGACGCCGGCGTGCGCGACATCCTCGACAAGACGCTGTCCATCGACCGGCAGATCGAGCGCGAGGACGAGGAGCGGTTGCTGCGGCAGCTCGTCGATTTCGCTGGACCGGGCGGCCGGTCGGTGCTCGGCGTGCGCCCCACGCTGGCCGCGCTGTGGGCCGATCTCGTGCAGATTCTCGTCGTCGCGCAGGGGGCGCGCGGCGAGGGCAGCGAGTGCACGAACTGCGAGCGACTCGATCCGGGCCGCGTCGAGAAGTGTCCGACATGCGACTCCCCGATGCGCCACGTGCACGACGTCTTCCATCGCGCCGCCCAGCGCGCGGTGGAGCGCTCCGGCCGCGCGGAGGTCGTGTTCGGCGACGCGGAGCGCCGGCTGATGCAGCTGGGCGGCGGGCTGGGCGCCCTCCTCCGCCATCCCTCGCCCGTGCCGCACGCCGTGTTATGACCGGCGGGCGAACAACAACGACAAACCTCGGTAGACAAGGAGTGGATCATGGCCAACGAGCAGAACAAGCGTCAGAGCGAGCGACAGGGCGAGCGTCAACAATCGTCTGCGACGGAGTCAACGGCGGCGCAGCCGACGTCGGCGCAGTCGACCGCAATGGAGCGCGGCGGCGGTGAGCGAGGGCTGGCGACGCGGCAGTACCAGGATCCGTTCTCGCTGTTCGACTCGCTCTTCGAGCGGATGCAGCGCGATTTCTTCGGCACCTCGCTCCTGAACGCGATCATTCCCACGCGTGGCGGCGACGGCGACAGTGGCCGGTTGGTTCGCATGCCGCGTGTGCAGATGCGTGACACCGGTGATGCGCTCGAGGTGAGGGCCGAGATGCCGGGCATCGACGGAGCGAACGTCTCGGTCGTGCTCGAGGACGACGTGCTGACGATCAGCGGCGAGCAGCGCGAGGAGGAAGAGGGAGACGACGCGCGCGTGGAGCGCTACGTCAGCTTCTACCGTCAGATCCCGCTGCCCGACGATATCGACACGGAGCAGCCCGAGGCCTCGTACCGGGACGGCGTGCTCACGGTGCGCTTTCGCAAGACCAGGGCACGGAGCAACGCGCGCGAGATTCCCGTGACGACACAGCAGACCGGCCAGCAGCAGACCGGCCAGCAGCAGACCGGCCAGCAGCAGACCGGTCAACAGCAAACCAAGGAACGCGCCGCCTGAAGCAGCAAGGCGCCGCCGGCCCTCGTCGGCGGCGCCCTGCCCAACGAGGGGACCTCGTCATGGATATCAAGGACAAGTTTCTCGGCATCTGGGTCACGCGCGAGGAGCTCGAGACGATCTTCTCCCTGGAGCCCGTCAGCACAGCGGCCCGCTTCCTCGTCGCGGGCACCGTGGTCGGGGACGCCCCGGGGGTCGGCTTGTGGATGGAGCTGGAGACCGTGTCCACGCTCGGCGAGAGGGATATCTTCCCCGACCTCGCGAAGGAGCGTCCGTGTCGGTTGATCCGCTGGGACTACATCCACTCCGCCGAGATGTTCGACGACAGGATGGAGCTGGAGCGCGCCGTGGGGTTTCGGCCCAGGCTCGCGGCCTGAAGCGCGGCGGCAACGCGCCGGCGCTGCGCCGGCGTGAACATCCTGCCGCGCTTTGTAAGAGAGGGGCCGCGACTACGCCGCTTCGCGCTCAGGGCTGTCGAAGTGAAAGTGGTTGCTCGGCCGCCCATTGTTGAGGCGTTCCTGGAAGAGATAGACGAGGTTGCGCTCGTCGAACGTCCGGAACCACTCGTCCCAGCTGACGTGCTTTAGCCGTTCGCCACCGTAACCGGGAAAGTCGAAGGTGAGCACGCCCGGGCGACCGTCGTGCTCCGTCCCCGGAACGGTGGCCGGCTGAGCCTGGCGCTCCTCGGCCCATCGCCGGATCACGTCGTGGTTGCGCGTCGCCAGCGTCTGTCCCGGGTAGTCTTCGTGCTCGTCGGGAGACTCGATCCATTTGGCGCGCAACGTCGTTCGCGAGAGGAGATCGCCACTGCCCTGCTGACCCGTCCGTCCCCGTGCCCCGCGCTCGCGTGCCTCGGTACGCGCCGACTCGCTTCGCCGCGTGCGCCTGCGTGTCTCGCCTTGCGTGGTGCGCCGCTTCGTGTTCGCTCTCGTGTTCTTCCGTGCCATGTCATCCGCCCTCCTGGGACAAATCGCGTCACCGTCGGAGATCGGAGTGCAGTCGACGTGCCGGCGACGCGACCTCGGGGCCGGGGCGATTACCAATATTCCGAGGACAGAAGGTCCTCGGTGTTCAAAGAAAAGTCGCTGAGTGCCCGGAACGATCGAGCGTTGCCGCAGATGTCATACCAGCAGCTGATCGTCGTGCCCTCGCGCAGCACCTTGCGCAACGCGAACTGCAGACGACACTGCTGGAGCTTCTGCTCCAGCTGGGACGGTGAAAGACGTTCAGTGGAGAACTGGAACTTGTACGAACGCGTTTCACGGACATGGTCGATCAGGTCTTGCAGGCGTTGAAAGACTCCAAGCACGAGCAACACGAGCACGAGGCCGATCGCCGAGAGCCAGAATTCACCACCGCCGACCGCCATGCCCAGCGCCGCGGTGACCCAGATGGAGGTGGCCGTCGTGAGGCCGGAGATGGTGAGGCCGTCTTTGAAAATCACCCCGGCCCCGAGAAAGCCAATCCCCGTGATGATGTTCGACGCGATCCGCTCCGGTGCGCTCGCGGCGCCGAGCCTCAGCGACAGGATGGTGAAGACGGCGGACCCCATGCAGATGAGCGCCAGGGTTCGCAGCCCCGCCGCCTTGCTTCGATACTCACGTTCCGCACCGATCGCGCTGCCGATGACGAGTGCCGCGAGCACCCGCACGACGTCGGCCACGTGGAAATCACCGGTAAGGTCCACTCCGCATCCTCCCTCGGCTACGACGGTCAAGGTACGCCTGCTCACCGACCATGGGGACGATGGGCCACCACTTCGGGACGACCGAGCACCCGGGTTCATGGACACTCGATCTGGTTTTCGCGCCGGCCACGTGCAGCTGAAAGGGGAAACACGCATGGCAACTGCAACTGTCACCCGGATGGAAACTCAAACCGACGAGCAAATCCAGCGAGAGGTGCTGGCGGAGCTGAAATGGGATGCCCGCCTGCAGCCCAACGAGATCGGCGTGATCGTCAAAGACGGCGTCGTCACCCTTACGGGCACCGTCGATTCCTACTTCAAGAAATGGGCAGCCGAGGAAGCCGCCCATCGCGTGCGGGGCGTGAAGGCGGTTGCCAACGACATCGAGGTGCGACTGCCGAGCTTCGCCGAGCGCACCGACGCCGACATCGCGGCGGCCGTCGTTCGTGCACTGGAGTGGGATGCCTTCGTGCCGGTGGACAAGGTCGACATCACCGTCTCCAAGGGCTGGGTCACGCTCCAGGGCGAGGTCGACTGGCCGTACCAGAAGGAGGATGCCGAGCGAGTCGTCCGGCGCTTGTCGGGCGTCCGGGGGGTGACCAACTTGATCACCGTCAAGCAGCGCCCGACGCCGTCGGAGCTCAAGGAGAAGATCCAGCAGGCGCTGGTGCGCAACGCCATGCTCGATGCGCAGCGGATCACCGTCGAGGTGCAGGGGAGCAAGGTGATCCTGAGGGGGACGGTGCGTTCGTGGGCGGAGAAGGAGGAAGCAGAGCGGGCCGCGTGGTCGGCGCCCGGGGTCACCTCGGTGGACAACCGTATCACGGTCTCGTACGACTGAGCGCTTGTCGCGATCGACGAGGCAGTGCCGATATCCTCGACTACCGCTCGATGCGCCGGACCGAGGTGGCCACCACACGGTTCTCACCGAGCGGCGCCGTGCCCGTCACGATCACCCAGTCGCCGGTCATCAGGCTCGCGTAGTCCCTCAGATCGGCCTGCGACAGATCGATCGTGACGGGCAACCCCCCGGGCGGCGCCACCGCCATCTTGTTCCCGGCAATCCAGGTCACTTTCCCGTCGATGGTGACTGGCCGCTCTTGTGCCGACGCGCGGCGGACGACCGTCGGAACGAGCGTGAGCGTGAGGGCAGCGACAACGAGCGCTCCGAACCGGCGACGATGCATGGCTCACTCCACGCTCGCATCGTAGCGCGCGGCGCGTCGCACACGACCGGCGCTGGATGCTCGGACTCCACATCCGGACGACCAGACACCGGCGTGGACGGATGCTGGAAGCAACACTTCGAGGAGGTGCCGCCATGCGTCTCGACCGATGGCTCTACGTCCCAAGCGCCGTAAGCCTGCTCGTCGGGCTCTGGCTGGTGATCGCGCCGTGGGCGCTCGGTGAGCTGCCCGCCTCGCGGCCGGGTGTGTTCAGCGTGGTCGTTTCCGGCATCGTCATCGCGCTGCTCGCCGCCGGCAACATCTGGGGCGCCACCAGATCACGGGTGCTGAGCTGGGTTCTCGCCCTCCTCGGACTATTGGTCAGCATCTCGCCGTTCTTTTTCGGCTACGCGCCCGATGCGACGTGGACGTGGAATGCCGTCATCTGCGGGTTGATCGTGTGCGCTCTCGGCGTCGTCGACGCGACGACGTGGCCGGCCGCCGTGGCCGAGCTGGCTCGGCCCAGCCGGCGCTACCTCGCGGCGCCGATGTACGACTGGGAGGACGTTCCCCTGTGGGCGTCGAGCGTCGGACGCGAGCGTGCAGGCGCAGCAGAAGGTGAGTTCCGCGGCATCGGCCCACGAGGTTGGCGCCGGCCCGATGAGCAAATCCTCGCTGACGTCTGTGGGCGAATGGCTGATCACGGGCGGCTCGAGGCGAGCGACATCGAGGTGCTGGTGGCAAACGGCGAGGTCACGTTGCAGGGCACCGTGGCGAGCCGCTTCGCCCGCCGTCTGGCCGAGGACATCGCTGACAGCGTGACCGGGGTGCGCGACGTCACCAATCAGCTCCGCGTGCGGGAGGGGCGGGGCGAGGTGCGCCGCGTCGCCTGACGGGCCGACCGCCACCGACGCCGGCGCATATATACGGCGCATA
>Ga0207646_10001383_pt1 | contig 30118 bp, 29 predicted proteins | sample KBSK5502metaG_FD_184343 | JGI IMG/M metagenome (GOLD analysis project Ga0207646, IMG submission 184343) | Corn, switchgrass and miscanthus rhizosphere microbial communities from Kellogg Biological Station, Michigan, USA - KBS K5-50-2 metaG... | ecosystem: Host-associated > Plants > Roots >... | reverse complement strand
TAGCAGTGATCGTCACGACGCCAGCGGAAGCCGGCGCGGTGAACGTGACCGCGTTGCCCGACGTGCTCGTTGTCTGCGAAAAAGAGCCGCCGCCACTGGCCGACCAGTTAACACCTTGATTGCCGGTGTCATTGGTCAGTGTGGCTTTGACGGAGAGGATTTGCGAGGTCACCAAACCGCCGAGCTTTGGCGAGACGCTCACCGTGATGCTTGAGCCGCCGGTTCCGGTCGTGGTTGCCGTTGCAGTGTTGGAGTAATTGCTCAGATTTCCCGCGGCGTCCGTAGCACGCACGCGATAGCTGTATGACGTGGACGCCATGAGCCCCGAGTCGGGGAAACTGAGCGCCGTTGTGGTGGTGCCGATTTGCGCGAAAGATGTGCAGTTCGCACCTGAACAACGTTCAACGCGATAACCAGTAACGCCGACGTTATCCGTCGAGGCTATCCAGACTAATCCGATTTGCGTGCTGGACGAAGCAGTTGCAACCAGGCTCGACGGTGCCGTGGGAGCGGTAGTGTCGCTAACTGCCAGGGTAGTTCCGAAGGCGATGTTCGAATAGTTGCTGAGATTTCCCGCAGCGTCTGAGGCGCGGACACGATAGCGGTAAGCAGTAGACGCGGTGAGCCCAGAGTCCGAGAACGTGGCTAGCGTCGTAGCAGCGCCAATCTGTGCGAAATTTGTGCAACTCGCGCCGGTGCAGCGTTCAACGCGGTAACTGGTTACGGCGACATTGTCAGTGGAGGCCGCCCAGGTCAGTCCGATCTGCGTCGTGGAAGAAGCAACTGCCGTAAGGCCGGACGGAGCAGTTGGCGCAGTCGTATCGGGGGCCGAGCTGATCGCAACCGTGGCGGATGCCGACTTCGTCGGATCGGCTTGCGAAATCGCCGAGACGGTCACAGTAGCGGGACTCGGCACGGCGGATGGAGCTGTATAAAGACCCGAAGCTGAAATGGTTCCGTGAGTCGAATCGCCGCCTGTGAGGCCGTTCACTTGCCACGTTACCGCCGTGTTTGTTGTGTTTGTAACCGTGGCGGTGAACGGTTGAGTCTTGGTGGTAAGAACCGATGCGACTGTCGGAGAAATCGAGATCACAACGGGATTCTGCGACGCCGCGATCGTCACGGTTGCGGACGCGGACTTTGTGGCATCAGTCTGCAAGATGGCCGAGACAGTCACAGTAGCGGGATTTGGCGCGGAGGATGGAGCGGTGTAAAGGCCCGAAGCTGAAATGGTTCCGTGAGTGGAATCGCCACCTGTGACGCCATTCACCTGCCATGTTACCGCGGTGTTCGTCGCGTTCGTGACCGTGGCGGTGAACGGCTGAGTTTTAGTCGTGACAACGGAAGCGGCGGTCGGAGAAATGGAAATCGTGACAGCAGGTGGATCTTGCTTGACAGAAACAGAATTGGATGTGCAGCCTTGCAGGAAGAAAATAAAAATCAAGGGAAGGATGAAAAAGAACGGAACTGGACGCAGCTTGAGCGAACGCCGAGTTATTCTCAAGTACATTCTCCGACAGTCGTAGTCACGACTGGTAATACACAGAACGAAAGGTGGCAGGCTGGAGGAGGGCGCCGCCCTCTCGAGGACGGGTAAAAATAGCACGAATCCTCGCATTTTGGACACGAGGTACCTAAAATGTATATAAAAGATTCGCAAATACTCAAAGGTCTTCGAAGTTAGCGATGCGATAAATTCTGCTGATTAAGAACTAGGCGTCCACAGGCTTTTTAGGAAGGTCTTAACACGATCAACGACAGACGCGCTTGCTGCGGGCGCAGTCTTGCTAGGCGGTTGCTCCGTTTTTGCTTTCGCAGCATTTAGCGAGGCCGCTGGCAGCGGATCGCCTTCCACGCGACTCTGGAAGATAAGCGTGGGCCGCACGCGCACCCGCCGCACCAGCACGATCAGTTTCGGATCGGGCTCGTCCTGGATCTTGGCAGTGGAGTCATAACGAAGTGGCGGCATAAAGATCTGGTAGGTTGGCTCAACGACCGGGCCCTTGCCGAGATCTGGCGCGGGAGGATTCACGGCAGCTTTCGGCGCTGGTTGTCGAGGCGCGGCGTTCTTCTTCAGATCTTCACTGTTGGCAAGCAGACTTATTTCTGGCCCGATTAGGTTGGGCGAACCCGCGGCCGATTCAAACGATTCGCACGCGCAAAGGCCGGAATTGCTCCGCAGTCCTTGCAGTTGGCCATTTGTAAGGAGCACGTCGCCACCTTGGGGCACCATCACGCTTTGGCCGCCGAATTGTTCCTCGAGACGCAGTGCCCCGCGGTTAGCGCGAACACACATCAGGCCCGGAGTATCGAAACCGGCTAGGATATCTCGAGGTCCATCGCCGATCGCGACGGTCTTCGCAAGAATCTGCGCGGTAAAAACGTTCAGCGTGAGATTGCCTTCGACATGTGCGTGGATGGTGCCACTGTCAAGAGCGATAGTCAGCGCGTTACGTGCTTTCAACATGGAAATGTGCGCGGGACCGCAGACCGCGATGGTTCCACCTTCGGCGAGGTTAATTCGTGCGCGGCCCAGCTTCACGCGGATATCGACGCCACTGCGCAGCTGCGTCTTCACCTCGTTGCCGACTACCTGCACGCTCATCGGACCCTTGAGGGCGATGGCCTGGCCTTCAATCGTGCCAATGATCTCGCCTTGCGGCTCTTGGGGAACTGGGTCGGCCACCACAGCACGAGTTCCGAAGAGAAAAATGCCGAGGGCTGCTAGCGTGACACCCCGCGCAAACAGGAGCATCGCTCCTTCAGGGCGCTGAGATTGGTCTTGCTGTGAGTGCATATTGAAGGCAAAGAGCCGCCGGGCCGCTCTCTTCTCTATACTATACGTCCAGCGGATTTTCGCCGCACAGGGAAAAGGGTTTCAGGGTTTGTGCTTACAAACCCTGATATGACAATGAAGACCGCGCACGAACCGACAAACCGATCGGGCAGCGCAGAGGCTGCTGCAGCGGAGCCCGAACCGCAGTCGCAAAAGCTGGGCGTGCATTACGATACGCAGCTTCCGAAACTTCCCTGGTCGCGCCGCATTCAGATTCCCATCATCGCGGCGCTGGTCTACTCCGTGATTCGGATTCTAGGGCCGACACTCCGTTTTGAGGTGCTTGGCTGGAAAAGCGCGGAAAATGTATACGCTTCGGGACGAAGATGCATCTGGGCGTTTTGGCACCGGGTGATCATTCCCGTGGTTTGGTGGCGGCGCAACTGCGGCGTGGTGGTGATGAACACGACGGCGTTCGACGGACAATGGACACGGAAAGTAATCGAATGGATGGGTTATGGAACCGCGCAGGGAAGTTCGTCGCGTGGCGGATTGCGCGGCCTGGCGGTGATGGCACGGCGAATCGAAGAGGGGCGCGATTGCGCGTTCACGATTGACGGTCCGCGCGGACCACGTTATGTGGCCAAGCCCGGACCGGTCATGCTGGCTCGACGTACCGGAGCGCCGGTTGTCGTGTTCCACATCGGCGCCGAGCACGGAAAAACATTTGAGAAGACGTGGGACCATTTCCTGCTGCCGCGGCTTTTCACAAAAACAATCATGATTTTCGCGCCGCCCATCGAAGTTCCGCCGGACGCCGACGCCGCTTTACTCGAAGCCAAGCACGCCGAAATGCAGAAAGAACTGGAGCGCGTCCGCGACGTTGCAGAGGACTGGTTCTCACTCAGCGAAGCGGAGCGCGAAAGGTTCCGCAAGGAGCTTGGGAAATAGCAGGCAAAGTGGCATCCCCGCGCAATTTCGTTGATTTTCAGATGGACCGCTAGTTGTTGCCAGGTCGCTCGCCGAGCTTCACCGGAACATCCATTTTTTTGCCGCCTCGGAATAGGCTGACATTCACGGTATCTCCAGGCCGCTTTCTGTTGAGCACCAGATTCACATCCAGGGGACTTGAAACCTTCTGGCCATCGATTGCGGTGATCACATCCCCGCCAATGTAAAAACGCCGCATGCCGGCCTGCGCGACGCGGTCTCCTCCCTTAATCCCGGCCTCGGCCGCCGGTCCGCCGCGCGTCGTGGTTTGCACCAGCAAACCCTCTTGTGCGGGAAGGCCCAGCGCCTCCGCAAAAGATTCATTGATCGGGATCGTTTCCACGCCGATAAACGCCTGGTGCACGCGGCCATCGGTGATCAGGTCATGCGCAATCCTCTTGGCGGTGTTGATGGGAATCGCGAAGCCGATGCCGGCCGTTGTGCCGGTCGGCGTGTAGATCGCCGAATTGATGCCAATAACTTCGCCATGCGTGTTGATCAGGGGGCCGCCGGAATTGCCGCGATTGATTGCAGCATCCGTCTGTATCGCTTCATCGATCAGCGTGTTTTGCCCGGTTTGAACGGTACGGCCAAGCGCGCTGACGACTCCGGTAGTCAGCGTGCTTTGAAATCCAAATGGATTTCCGATCGCAAGGACTTTCTGCCCGACCTGGAGCCCGGCCGAATCCCCGAGCGGCAATACCGCCAGCGGCTTTTTGCCCGGTTCGATCTTCACCAGCGCCACGTCGTTGCGTTGATCGGCGCCAATGAACTTTGCCGAATGCCGTGATTGGTCGCCCAGCACCACCTCAATCGTCTGTGCGCCCTGCACTACGTGAAAATTTGTCAGGATGTAGCCTTTCGCGTCAATCACGAAGCCGGAGCCTGCGCCCTCGACCGGCACCGGGTCCATCCAGAAATCGTATTCAGTCGCCTTTGTCAAAATATTGGCGACGGCGGAAGACGACTGCCGGTAGATGCGAACGTTCAGCGCTTCATCGCCACTAAGGGCAGCATCGCGTTCCGCAAAGTTGGCATTCTTGACCGCCGCCGAATCCGCGGGGCTCGGAATCGCCTCGACATTAATTGGCTGTCGTGCACCCCACCGCGCACCAGCCCAATAGGCACCTAGAATCAATATCGCGATCACCGAGAGCGGCCGTAGAAATGAAATTTGAGTTCGGGGAGACATAGAGTCCTTCCAGTCTGTGCTACTAGCTGATGATAATAGCGCAAATCGAGCAACCAGGATTATCGACCCGGCGAACTCTGCCAAAGCTTTGAAGCAAATGCCTCGACCTGACGCCGCGTGTCTTCAAGCGAACCGGAACAATCGATTTTCTCCGTAGCCAGAGCCAGTTTGTCCGCCACAGGCATCTGCGCGGCGATACGTCTTCGCGCCTCGGCCTCGCTTATTCCACGCTTGATTAGACGTGTGATCTGCTGTTCCGGCAGGCACCAGGCGACCACCACGCCATCCAGCTTCTTGTGCAGCCCGGCTTCGAAGATCAGTGCCGCTTCGATAAAAGCCGCAGCGTGCTTGCCGCTGCTTCCCAGTTCCGCGAACTGTCGAACCATTTCCTGTTCGACGCGCGGGTGGATGATGGCGTTCAGTTGGTTCAGCTTTTCGCGATCGTCAAAAACGATTGCTGCAAGACGGCTGCGATCGATGCGGCGATCGGAACCGAGAATCGCGTCGCCAAAAATGGAACGCACTTCGTCATAGGCAGGCTGGCTGGGCTCGATCACCTGATGAGCCATGCGGTCGGCTTCCAGTACCGGAAATCCCAGCTCGCGCAGAACCCCAGCCACAGTGGATTTTCCGCTCGCGATTCCTCCCGTCAGACCATAGCGCAGCATCGCGAATTCAGCGAGCCACAGAGGCCGGCTGGGATCTGCCGGACAAGCGCCGAAGTTTCGCAGCCTTCACCGTGTTGCTCATCAGCATCGTGATGGTCATGGGACCAACTCCGCCGGGTACGGGCGTGAGCGCGCCCGCGGTGTTCACGGCGTCGGGATGGACATCGCCAATCAGCGCGCTGCCCCTGGCGCGAAATTTTTCCAAGCGTTGCGGAAAGTTCGCCAGCAGACGATTCGCTTCGGTTGCATCGGTCACTTTGTTTGTGCCGACGTCAATCACGGCGGCGCCAGCCTTGATCCAGTCCGCCTGCACGAAGCCTGCCCGTCCGATGGCGGCAACCAGAATGTCCGCTCGGCGAATAATCTCGGGCAAATCGCGAGATTTCGAGTGGCAAATCGTCAGCGTAGCGTTCGCGTGAAGCAGCAGCAGCGCCATGGGCTTGCCGACAATGTCGCTTCGGCCAAGCACGACGGCATTCGCACCTGCCATATTGATGTTGTTGCGGCGCAGAATTTCCATGCAGCCAGCAGGCGTGCACGCGACGAGTCCCGGGCGATTGCTGACCAGCATGCCCATGTTTACGGGATGAAAACCATCTACATCCTTTGCGGGGGAAACTGCTTCGAGAACGCGTTTTGAATCGACTTGCGAAGGCAACGGGAGTTGCACCAGAATCCCATCCACGTTGTCGTCGTTGTTGAGATCTGCGACAAGTTGCAGCATGTATTCGGTTGTGACATTTGCAGGTGGAGAGTGCAGCCAACTCGCAAGGCCGAGCTGTTCGCACGCTGCGATCTTGCTTTTCACGTAAAGCTGCGACGCCGGATTTTCCCCAACGAGCACGGCGGCAAGCCCGGGGCGGATGCCTTGCGCCGTCATTTGCGTGACTTCGCCCTTGAGCTCCGCGAACATCTCATCGCGGATTTTGATTCCATCCAGAATGCGAGCGCTCATAAGAAAAAGGATAGCATACGGACAGAAGTGGCTCCCTGAGGCACAGGTGAGCCAGCCACTGGCGATGAACCTCCAAACGCGGCGTGAAACCTCTTCTGCGTTTCGCAATCTAATGTACGGGTGAAGACGATGGTGCTCTTTCTACAAGACGGCGACAGAAGGGAATTGGAGAAGAAAGCGAAAGAAGAAGGCCGGTTGCCGCCCGGACAATCGCTGACGCTGAAATGGCCGGTCTTGCACTACGGAAGCGTCCCGACCTTCGATGAAGCGAAATGGGACTTCAAAATTTCTGGTGAAGTCGCAGCGCCCTTAAAGCTTTCCTGGAAAGAATTTCGTGCGTTGCCGCAAACTGAAGTAACCTCCGATTTTCACTGCGTGACCCGCTGGAGCCGCCTGAACAACACGTGGAAGGGCGTGCTCTTCACCGAAGTATTGAAACTCGTCACGCCAAAGTCTGGAGCGAAGCACGTGTTGGTGCTCGCCGAGGAAGGCTACACCGCAAACATCCCGCTCGAAGATTTGCAGCGCTCGAATGTGCTATTTGCCTTCGAACACGATGGCGTGCCGCTTACCGGGGAACACGGAGGCCCTTTGCGCTTGATCGTCCCTCATCTTTACGCATGGAAAAGCGTGAAGTGGGTGCGCGGCTTCATGTTGCTTGATGAAGAGCGGCTCGGCTTCTGGGAACGCAACGGCTACCACGCCTACGGCGATCCGTGGAAAGAGCAGCGCTATTCCGGAACCTAGTCGTCGCGTCGCGCCTTCGTTCGCAGAGATTTCTGCCCAGATTTGACGCTCGTTTTCGCGGCTCGCCTGCTCTTCGGTACTTTCCCAATCCGGGGATCTCCCGCCAGTATCAACTCGCACGCGCGCAGCGCCGCTTCCTCGAAATCCGGCGCCTCCGCTGGAAGCACCTGCCAGCCCGTGACCTTCTTCCCAAACATCTGAATCGATCGCATGTTCGGGAATTCGCGCCGCAAACTTTCGTGATGTTCTTCAGTCGTCGCGAGCCACACGCCGTTGTCCGCAGTTTTGGTACGCCTGTCGCGCAGTATCAATACAATCTTGTCCTCAACGTACACTGCGAGACACCCGAACATCGGGTTGGTTCTGGGTGACAGCGGCGCAATCGCGTCCAGCACAAACTCATACGGCACAGCCTTGCGCGGCTTGAGGCGCGGAAACGCATCGTCCTGCGGCGTCACCGGCATATTGCGACGAATCTTTGACATCGGACTTATCATATAGCCGATTTCCGGCTTTGTGGTTCGTGCGCAATCGACTCCAAGGACTGGCGAATGCAGGGGGCACAAATGGCAAAGCGACTTGTGGTCGTACTGGCGGCGCCTTTTCTGAATTCGCTGCGCACGGCCAGGACGCTCGCAACACGCTGCAGCTTCGCCTGTTGGAAAATGAGGAGATGAGCGACGCCCTTTCCGGGCTTGCCTTCTTGCGAGCGCTGCCCGAAGTTGATGCTCGTGATGTTGCGACGATCGGACACTCTTTCGGAGGCTCGCTCACGTTTTTATTGGCTGAGCGCGAAGCAAACCTGCGGGCGGTTGTGATCTTCTCAGGCGCCGGCTACAGCTGGGACCGCTCGGCGCCTCTGCGAGCGCGGCTCCTCGATGCTGTCGCGCATGTCACTGCTCCAGTCTTCTTCATGCTGCCAACGACTTCTCACTCTCAGCCGGCAAAGCGCTGGACGCACGGCTTGAGCAGCTTGGCAAGCCACACCGCTCGAAGCTCTATCCACCCGTCGGGCACACGCCCGAAGACGGGCACAGCTTCCTCTATTTGGGTATGAATACTTGGGAACCCGACGTGTTCGCTTTCCTCGATGAACGCATGCGAAGGTGACTATGAGTAGTTCAGTTTTCGCCCAGCTTGGCACGCAAAAGGCGATCCATCCGAAAGCGCAGCAAGGCGTGAATCATTTCGGCAGGCTTTGCAGGAATTCTTCAAGCACGCGGTTGAATTTCTCCGGGTCATCGACAAATAGCGCGTGACCGTCGCCGTCGAATCGCTCCAGTCGAACCTTGTCGCCGAGCTTCGCTTTTACAAAATCAGCGCTTTGCTGCGTGTCTGGCTGGTAGGCGAAGAGCACTGGCCGATTCATCTTGGCCAAGCCGGTCGGGAGATCCTTAACGGCAAATCCGTTGTAAATAAGCACCACAGCAGTATCCGGCGGCACCTGCATGGACGCGTCGATTACACGTTTGTAGTAATCCTCCGTCTGCGGCTTTTTGTACATGCCTCGCACAAAAGCATCGGCTTGTTTCTGTCGATCTTGTTGGAGCAGGTTCATCCATCCCGAGATGAAAAAGAACATCTCAGCGCTGGGTTTGTCCGACAGGAACCCGTCCACCAATACGAAACCGCCAACGTTATCTGCACCGAATTGTTCGGCATATTTCACCAGCTCTCCACACCCCATCGACCATCCGACCATTACCGGCTGCTTCAGGCCAAGGTGATCCGCCAGCTCCTTGTAGTCGCGGGCCCGCGTTTCCGGCAGATGGCCGTAAGGCGGTTTGTCGCTTTCTCCCTGCGAACGAGGATCGACCGCAATCACGTGGTACTTTTTCGAGAACTCGTCGATTTGCTTCTGCCAGATCCACGCCGGCATCGTCCAGCCCGGAATGAAAACGATTGGCCGCCCACTGCCTGCTTCGACGTAGTGGATCCTGATGCCGTCCGAAGTCTTAAAAAATCCGCTCTTCGGCGTCTGCGCCTTCAAATTCGGCGCCAGCAATATGCATAGCATCACGACTAGGATCGTTTTCATGTTCGCTCCTCCGCAAGTTCGTCAAATTGTACAGCTTCTTGCCTGCATCGCAGGCGTATAGGACATTCCAGACAATTTTCACCGGCACGCTATCCCTGCTCCGCCGGTAGGGGCACGACATATCGTGCCCTTCCTCGTGGTCGTGCAGCAGGAACAGAATCTTTTGCCGACCTCGTACCGCTACTATCCACCAGACTCCGTCCCTAGTTCCCCTATCGGCGCTACAATCTCCGTTCGGCATCACCGAAGCACCACCATCACGGAGGCACCACAATGTTGCGCGCGCAAATCTTTGCTGCCTGGGTTTTGGCTCTGGCGGTTGGCAGCAGCATCGCGCAAGAGCACCAGCACTCCACAGCGCCCGAAAAGCTCGGGACAGTCCGCTTTGCAACCTCGTGCAAACCCACCGCACAGAAGCAGTTCGATCGTGGCGTGGCACTGCTGCATTCCTTCCAGTTCAGTCGTGCAATCGATGGGTTCAGTACAGCGTTGAAAGCCGATTCCTCGTGCGCCATCGCGTACTGGGGGATCGCGCTAAGCCACTGGAGCAATCCATTTGCACCGGGGCTGAAGCTCACGTCGCAACTGCAGGACGGCCGGCAAGCCATCAAGCGCGGGCAGTCGCTCGGCGCCAGGACGGAGCGGGAACAGGCCTACATCTCCGCCGTTTCGAAGCTGTACGCGGATTTCGAGAAAACGCCGGAGCAAACCCGGCTCTTGGCTTATCGCGATGCGATGGCCGAGGTGGCCCTTCATTACCCGCAGGACCATGAAGCCTCGATCTTCTATGCGCTAGCGCTGGCGGCGTCTGAGCAGCCGAGCGACAAGACCTACACCAGCCGGCTGAAGGCCGGTGCGATCCTCGAAACCTTGTTCGCGCAGGAACCAGAACATCCCGGCCTCGCACATTACATCATTCACACCTACGACGTTCCGCCGCTGGCAGCGCGGGCTTTGCTGGCGGCGCAGCGGTATTCCGCGATCGCGCCCGATGCTCCGCACGCGCTCCACATGCCCTCGCACACCTTCACCCGCATTGGTTACTGGCAGGATTCGATCGACAGCAACCTGGCCGCGGCCACCGCGGCGCGGCGTGAGGGGCAGACCGCGGAACAATTGCACGCCCTCGATTACCAGGTCTACGCTTATTTGCAGACGGCGCAGGACGACGCAGCGCGGCGGCTGGTCGAATCGCTGCCCGAGATCGTTTCGCGTTTCAACCCCGCGATGGTGATCAGCGGCGCCGCTCCACCTTCCGCTGGTTACTTCGCGCTCGCGGCCATTCCGGCGCGTTATGCGCTCGAGCGGCAAGATTGGAGGGCCGCAGCAATGCTCGAGCTGCGCGAGACTCCGTTCCCATACGCCGAGGCGATGACCACTTCGCTCGCGGTCTGGCGGCGGTGCATCTCTTGGCGATATTGCTGGTGCGCGAATTTCGCATGAAGCGCTCACAAATATCCGCGAGCGGCTTGCAAAATCCAATGAAGGCTACTGGACGGAACAGGTTGAAGTGCAGCGGCGAACCGTCTCGGCATGGACCGCGCTCGCGGAAGGGCGCACAGACACGGCCTTGTCGGAGATGAAATCGGCGGCCGAGTTGGAAGAAAATACAGAAAAGAGCGCGGTAAGCCCAGGACCGCTGGCCACGTCGCGCGAACTGCTTGGCGAAATGCTCCTGCAGATGAATCAGCCCGCACAGGCACTGCTGCAATTCGAAGCCGCACTCAAACGCGAGCCGAAACGCTTTCGCGCCCTCTATGGCGCGGCGCGCGCGGCGCAGCTCAAGCCTGATCCCGAAGCCAGCCGCAGGTATTTCGACGAACTCATCATCGTCTGCGCACACGCAGACAAGCCGGGCCGCAAAGAGCTCGCGGAAGCAGCGCTCAGTAAGTAGCGCGATAACTCCACTGCCAAAGCGCTCCTAGACATTGGAGTCCGGATTCTTCAACCGAAGTTCAATCGTCTATAGGCGGCCTCAGGAAAGCCGTTCGCCTCGATCACTCCTCGTCCTCGTTATCGTCGTGATCGTCGTCGTCGACCGAGCGCAGGAAATGGGAGAAGACCCACTGAGCCACGTGGCGCCCTTGCTTCCGCGCCTGCACGTCGGCCGAAGCGAAAGTGGATTCCCTCCAAGATACGGGCGTTGACCACGTCATGCGCTGCATCCGAGAAGCGGTGGTAGGTACGCGCCTGAACCGGGGCCGTGGCGTTCGTGGTGTGCAGGGTGAAGGTCATTTCGTCGCTCCCGAAGAAGTGCGCGAGGCTACGCGTGGCGGCCCCCGTGACATTGTTGGCGCCCGAGGTGTAGTCCGGGTAGTTCGGATTGACAATCAGCGGCTGCCAATATCCGGGTTGCCGTCGTTGTCACCTTCGTGAATGGCCGTGATGGGCCGCCAGAAAACAAAGTGGCGGTTGGTGTCCCAGGCGGTGATGACCGCATCGACCATCGCTAGGTTGACCAGCGCGTAGAGGCGCGCACTGTCATCGATGCTGAGGAGTTGAGAGGTAGCGATGTCGCGCAGGGCGTGGTTCCAGAGCACGAGATAATTGGCGGAGAAGAACAAAGCCATATTCGTTTGGTCCGTGCTGCGAGCACTGTTGAGAAGCGCCCCCATGGCCTTGACCTCGTTGTACGCGGTCGCGTAGCGCTTGCTAGTCAGAGACGGTGGCAGCACGGCGCGAAATTGCGAGTCGCTCGTTAAGGTGAAGGGAGTGACGAAGGCCAGCCACGGCGCCAGCATTGGCGCAAACGCCGGGGGAGTTGGGCGCCAAACGCCGATCATGTTGCTCCCGGTGAAGATGGACTGAACTGAAGAAGGACGGCGCGATCACTCGGGAAATACTTGTACGCACTGCCGGAGTTCATTCTTGGCCAGACCGTGGTCATGTACACCAACACGCACGACCTGCCGTACTGGCTAAAGATAGCTCACGCGATCCTAAGCGGGTCGGCCAAGTTTCGCTGATTAGCCGATACCGAGTTCGGCATTCAGCGAACCGACCAGATACTTCCATGCAAGATAGTAGAGAATCATCGCAACCGGCAGACCGATCGGAGCAAGCGAGAAAATGTGATAGGGGATGGGAAATTCCAACATGCGAGCGACGAAATAGCCGAGAGGTGCGAGGAGCAGCGGAAGCAGGCAGCCAAAAATTCCCAGCGAAAGGCGCCCCGGCGTGAAAAACGCCGCGTGCAGCACGTTCCATAATCCCCACAGGTTGGGAACGAATGCCATCGGGAACACAATCACCCGTTCAATGGGAATTGGAGCATTGTAGACGTAGCGCACGAACGTGAAAACCGTGGCCACGATCATCAGAAAAATCGTCGGCACCGCAATGCCCGCAAGATAAGCGCGAAGAAGCGGATGGTTGTTCATGGTCCCTCCTCAGTGCCCTAAAAGTGCCCCTAAAGGTGATACGCGAGCGCGGGAATCAGCGCCGGGAAAAAAATCGCCGCAGCGCCCGAAATCGCAAGCAAAGCCCAGTCAAACCATGGCACACGAACAGGCGATTGCTCGAGCCGCCGCAGCATGTCCGGCCAAAGATCGCGGCGAAGTTCAGCCCCACTCTCCAACTGCCCGACCGGCGGCAAAGCGTCACGCAACTTCTCGCGAATGTCGGCAAACTCGCTGTGCTCCGTCGAGTTCTTCGCGGCCTCTGTCATGCCTTCTTTTTCGGGTTCCTTCATGAATGCACTCCTAATCGCTGCAATTTTTTTCGCAGCAGCCGTATCGCGCGGAACATGCGCGTTTTCGCCGCGCCTGCCGTAATGCTTAGAGCTTCCGCGATTTCGGGATACGTCTCGTCTTCGACCAGCCCGAGCTGCGCGACGACGCGCAACCGTGGCGGCAATTCCGCGAACGCTTTGCGAAGCGCCACGCGCGTTTGCTCCTGCACCGCGGAATCCGGCTTTTGCTCAGCGGCAATTTCGTCAGGTAGCTCAACATACGGACGCCGCCGTCGCAGATGATCCAGCGCCACGTTCGTTGCAATGCGCCGCAGCCACGCGCCGAAGTTGGCGTCTGGATGGAATCCCGCGTGCCCTCTGTGCATGCGCCAAAAAGTCTCCACGGTCAGATCCTCCGCCACGGCCGGATCGCGTACGATGCGCACAATCCACCGGTACACATCGCGCTGGTGCTGCCGGAAAAGCGATTCAAAGGCGTCCAGATCGCCCGCCGCGAATCGCTGCAGCACTTCCATCCCGCGCCACCCTCTACCCGTACTTACCGTGGAACCAGCGCAAACGGTACATTTATTTTTTGCGCTTCAAAAGCAAAACGCCCGGGAGCGATGTGCTCCCGGGCGTTTGTTCTGAAAACTGACTATTGAGAACTGACGACTAGTAAATGTCGTATATCGGGGGCGTACGTGGAAACAGTAAGTTACTGAAAACGAGTACCGATGAAATCGCTGGAATCGCACGAATGGGGCGGTTGTATGCCAAATTTATGCCAAAAATCGCGCTGCGTATACTTCCTACTAGACACAGTGTGAAAACTGGTTTCGGCCCTCTTCGGTTAAAAAAAAATGAACCGAAAGTACTATAGGAGGGAAAGATGAAAGCGACCCGGCAGCCACGAAAGCAAATGGTTTTCCTCAGCACTGATGAACTGATTCGGCTACTGCGTTCGGCGAAGGCGCACGGTCCGAGAGAACACGCGATGCTCCTGGTCGCCTACTCTCATGGTCTGCGCGCAAGCGAGGTCTGCAAACTGAAGCTGTCGGACCTGGAAATGAGAACGCAGTCGGTGAAAATTGCTCGGCTCAAGGGGTCGCTGAGCGGCGTGCAACCAATGCACGTCCACCGCGGCGAGCCGCTGTTGGACGAAGTGAAAGTCTTGAAGGCGTATTTGAGCGAACGTGAAGAAGACGGAAGCGGTTATGTCTTGCTCAGTCAGAAGGGCGGGGCACTATCGCGCCAGCACTTTCACACGCTCTTTCAGCAACTCGCCGAGGAAGCTGGAATCCCCCCAAGAGAAGCGACACCCTCACACGCTGAAGCATTCCATCGCGTCGCATTTAGTCGGCGAGAACGTCAATCTCGCAATCGTGCAGCAGAAGCTCGGGCACCGCTCGATTTCTTCAACAATGGTCTATGTAGCGTGTATGGCGGAGCACGGTTTCATTGAAACTCGATAAAAAAGAAAGCCGTGAAAGGAGGAGCGGGGAGGGAGAAGTAAAGATAGGAAAGCGGAGCGCGCGACTGTTATCAGCAGACGAGCGCCCTAACCACGAGAGCGAAGAGGGCTCAAACATGGCTAAGGAAGATTCTATATCTGTTGAAGTTGATGCGGAAACAGAGGCAGCTGTTCGCCGCTACTGAGACGCAAACGCTTTGAGGGCGGTCAGCGAGACGAACATCGGGAAGGAAATCGCAAAGAGGGAGGCAGCGTGAACGTTGTCATCCGGAAAACGGAGTATCAACGGAAGCCCCAGGTTTCTCAGTTTGGGTGAAGCGCGAGAACGACCGAAGCGAGGATTTCGGAATATTCTGCGCGCATCCCGAGACCGATGAGAGCACGGCCAAAGTCGTAGCGGCTGCGATGGAACTGCTCGTCGCGTCCGATGAAGGCCGGTCAAACGTCCTCGCAACCAGTGAAGAGTTGGGATGACGACAGCGAAGGCATAAGGGCTTACTTGTCCGGAGGCCAAAACACCTCGCGCGCTCGTTCCGCAAGCGGCTGAGTCAAGCGTAACACTTCGACCGGGTGACGCCCTCTAAACTCCTCCAGCCACCGAAACCTAGCGGAATAATGAAGTATTCGCTAACCAGCATTCGGTCAATCGGAATTTCGTTCGACATGAAGGCACTCGGCCCTATTCGGCATGTGGAGAGAGCACCGCTAGCGCTCTGAGGTGGTCGCGCTCTTTCTTAATGCCTCGAAATAGGCGCGGCCGCGTTTGTATCCTCGGCGGAAGGGCTCGCGCTCGTGGGTTCCCGGATAAAGGTCGCCGAGGCGCGCGCGACAGTCCTCGTAGGATTTGCCGCGATTGGCAGAATGCTGAGCAGCCTCGAAGCCGCAACGAAAATAGCGTTCGTCCTCGTCGAAGTCTCCGCCTTGCGCCTGGTAGGTTTCTTTTTCCGCATCGCGGAGGCCGACCCACCACATTTCACGGGCGCGGTCGATGCTTTCGGCACCCGCGTCTTCCAAAGCGCCGCGAACGGCTTCGGCTTGCGTTTCATCGTCCCCGATTGCGACCACGACGGAGTGGCCTTGCCGTAGCGCGTCTTCATAGACGAACAATTCGTCTTCGGGGAGTCCTTCAGTGGTGGAGCTTTCCATCGCTCCGCCCGCGGCGCCACCGGCGACAGCGCCGAGGACGCCTCCTGCGAGGCCAATGGCCAGCACAGGCCCGACGCCCGGCACGAGAAGGCTTCCCAGGATTGCGGGCAGGCTTCCAGCGGCGGCCACGCCGATGGCTCCGCCAACGGTTGCGCCCATAGCCTTGCCCATGCCCGGTTGCTCGGCCGCTTGCGTTGGAAGCTGCGCCAGTTCCGCTGGCGTCACGTCGAGGGTCAGAATATTGATTCTGTCCTTTGGAATGCCTAGCGGTACAAGCATGGCAGCGGCACGCTGGGCGTCAAAGCGCGACTTGAAAACGCCGACCACGGGTTTCATGATTTGGCCCCTTTTAGGCTGTGTCTAAATTGGAGCCTTGGGCGTTATTGCGAACAATCAGGTCTTTACTGGACAGCCGGGGGGACAAGCACTTCGCTCAGTTCCTGTTGTCTCGCAAGTGTTTCATCATGCCCAATTCCTTTTCCCACTGGCGCTGAAGGGTCAGGCACTGCTCGCACTTCCCCTCGTTGAGGTGCTCGGCGAACTGAACGATGTTTGCTCTGCGGAATTTCGGGCATGGCCGGAGGTCGGGCGAGATGCTCAGGACCGCAAGGACTTCTGCAGGTAGTTCATCGCTAAGTCTCTTTCGAGGTAAACATACGGCCGGGGGACCCAAGGGCGGGGACAGGCCCGGCTGGCCTCCCGGTTTTTCCAAAAGGGGGCCCCGAAGCCCTATCGAAGTAGTCGAGCGAGCAGCGACACCGAGCGGGACGTGTCCGGCAAACTGAACGAAGGGCGCGCAACCTATTCATTCTTCAATGAGCCTGGTCCAACGGAGTCAACGTCAGTTTGCGAACTTGCGACGGGAGCGTGCCTGTATTCCATTGCAAAATCATCGGCGAGCCTTTCACTGAATCACATTTCGGAAAGATTCGGGAGCCGATGAAAACACGAGACTTGCAATCGTGTTTGCGCTCAGAGTTTCCCTTTCATTTGCGGCACCTTCGATGAAAGGCGCGGTATGCGTGCATCTTGTCCGCGAAACGGATGGAAGCGGTCCTCACTGTGTGTAAAAGTCACGAGTAGCGACGCGATTCGCTTTCATCGACTCCCGAGCGAGGCCGTGTGCAAAACTCGAACGAAGAACGCGCAACAGATTGATTCTTCTACGAGTAAAATATTTTGGTTCACGCGAGTTCACGAGTCGCCGCACTCGTTAGAAACCTGAATTATCGTGAGTTCTGCACACCGAAGAGTCGAGCGCGCACTGAAAACGAGAAAAGTTATAAAAATTCGTTGCGAAAAAGTTTTTCATAGAGACAAAATATAGTCGGGTGAAGGGTATTCCGGCGCGCAGTATTCGGGAGGGCAGTCTCGCACAACGCCAGGCCTATGCTTTCTGGCGTCAAATCTCGGCTCTCACCTACGGCTTTTTGCACACGCTTCAATCTGCTTTCGCTTCTAGCCTCTGCCGCTCTGGCCTTCTCGTACTCTCTGCCGGTTCTCTTCTATCCGGTCCTTCGAGCATCTTCGTTCAGCCGTTCAATCCGTTCCAGCCTTTCTTCTACCTCGCGGAGCAAGGCGTAGGCGAGTAGGCGCGCTTGCGTCAAGCTGAGGGTGGCTATCTGTGATTCTCCCGGTCCGTGCTTCCCGATGCGTAGATTGATTCTACCGTGGCTGTATATTGGCACCGACTCTATGAACACCGGGGCTTGCGCGCTCTCCACAATCGGTTTTGTGTTGTTCTCACTTGGCATCGTTGTTTCCTTCCCGTCCTGCCTTGTCTGCCTTCCGGTTATACCTACCTCAGCGGCGATGTTCCCGGACGAACAGCCAGCCTACACCTTCGCAACGCTCACAGGTGCCAGCGCTCGTCAATCCGGTTGCCGAACAAGGCGGACATTCTTTCCAGTCGGTCTTCCGCATCGTGCGTCCATTCTTACCGACACATCGCTTTCCACCAACCATCCGGCCGCACTCTCCATTAATCAGGGTTGCGTTGTACGAGGCTGCGCCACAATTCGTGCATCGGGCGACAGGCTTCGGTCTCGGATTTACATTCGGCATTGTTCACTTTCCGGACGTAGCGACATCCGGGTCAGCGTTCCGGAGGTCCACATGGACGCATCAATCCGGTCTAGATGCCGAGGACTCTCGCAGCCTTGGTTGTCCAATATGTTCACTTTCCGAACGTCAGTATACCATTGGCATTTAACGAGATAATTACTACGCTGCTTGCGAAAGGGGACAGGCAAATGTGGATTGCGAAGGGTGTCTTGCTCGGGTTTGGATTGTTTGTTGGCGGCCTTTTCCTACTCGTCGTGCTCAGTGTCTTGTCCGCCATCGTAAAGGGGTCTATCCAATATAACCACGCGACGAGTGTTGGCGTTATTTACGGCATGACTTTCGGGAATCCATTTTTCTATCTAGCTCTGCTCGGCTGCCTGCTTGTAGGTGTATCGCTCGTGGGAAGCTGGCCGACTCCTGTGCGATAAGAGCGAGCGATTTGTTTTCGCGCTGGCGGTCCGGCATCCGCTTTCCGGACATCACTTTCTGTCTTGTCTGCCCGTCGTTCTGTTCTCTCCCTGTCGGTTTCCGGCCTTGGTTTCGCTCTGTGCGCTGCTACGAAGTTCATCACCTGCTTATTTTGAGTGAGCGTTATTCTCCCGACTACACTCACAACTTATGAAATTCCTACGATGGACCCGGGCAAGGTCGTCGCCACAGCGCACAAAAGCCGAATCCCCCAATAAAGCGTACGAGCTTCTTCAGGAGGCACACGCTCAGATGCGATTGGAGGAGTACGGCAAGGCTCGCGCGCCACTCTTGGAAGCGATTGGCTTCAGAGACAGCGTCAACGAGCCAGAAACGATTAGTTACATTCTCATGTCATTAGGCTCTATGTGGGCTCTGACCGAAAAGTATGAGGATGCAATTGCGTTCTTCTCTGACTACCTCACCCGCCATCCCGAAGATTCGGCGGCCTACTGTGGACGCGCAGAGGCTCTCTGGTACGCGGGACGCCTTCAGGAAGCTATTCGTGACTATTCGCGGGCTCTCGAATTGAAGCCGAGCGACATCCCGTCGCTTTCTGGTAGAGGCCAAGTCTTGGCTGAAGTCGGTGAGAATGGAAGAGCAGGTGTGCGTTTCCGCTCTCGCGTGCTCGAATTCCATTCCCGAGTTCTTCTCCAGCACGCGGAGCATCAACGCGCCGACGGGCGAACCTGGTGCCGGTGTGCCTGCTCTCTCGAAATATTCCTGAATCGTTTCCACGTTCGATTCTCCTCTTTACGCAGCCATGCGCGCCGATGTGTGCGCTTCGTCAATGGATTTGCCGTAGCTCTTCAGAAAGCTCTGCTCGTGATAATTGACTAGCAGTTCATCAGCGGCGACGAGATAACCGGGAGTGACCGCGAAGAATGCCGCCAACGGGAAATGTGTGATTTTGGATTCGTCTTCCGCTCCTTCAAGCCACTCCTGTCCATTCTTCCACTTGCGCTTCACCGCTATTTCAATCGCGCTTAGGTTGTACGGGCATGGGTCGGCGTTGACGTAGGCGAACCAAGCCCGCGCGGCTTTCTGCTCGCCGTGCTTTTCAATAAAACGTTCTAGGCGGAGCAAGTCCGTTTTGCGGACGTTTAGATCTTCGCGTGTTTTCGTCTTCCAGATTTTGTACAACCAAAGCCGCGTATTCTCCTCGCTGCTAGGTTCGTCCGGCTCTTGCTGTTTGGTTTGAGAAAGTTCGATAGACGAGATAGAAAGAGAATTCGCAGAATTCTCTCTACCACTACTACCTTGCGGAGACTTCTCGGAAACCCCCTCGGAAACTAACTCGGAGATTTGGGTGCCATTTTTTGGGAGGGGTAGCGGGAAAATTTGGCTCCCCTCCCCGGCCATTTTTTGGCAGGGGGGAGGTAAAATTTGGCATGGGTTCAACCTGTACCCCAGCCATTTTTTGGAGGGGGTTGCTTTTATCCCGCTTTACCGCACACCGTCCGGGATTGCGAGCCACCCACTCTTTGTGCGTCAGTGCGCGGCGAATCGTAGATTGTCCGCCTCGCGTCTGGATTTCCTCGACGAAACCGATGTCGACCAAAGACCGGATTGCCTTTCTGATGCTTTTCTCATCGGCGTCAAAATACTCTTCGATTTGACCTTTAGAGCCAAAAAAGTCTTTGTCCTCTGTCTGAACTCTCAGCATGAGGGCATGAACGAGCGCAGCGTGTTTGCCGAGCCTCGCTAGATGCCAATCGGCGGAGCAGTGGAATGCGGTCGTTGGTGTGCTCATCGCGGCACCTGCGACAACGCGCCGCTGCATTCTAAGAAAGAAATCGGTCGCCCGGTCGCCTTGAAATAATCGGCGATGTACTGCTGTCCGGCACAAAACGCGCGCAGACCTTCATCGTCGGCAAGCAACTGTTGAGCCAGAGTTGGCTTCGGCTTGACGACCAGCGCGACAGATTTCGCCGCAATACGCGGCTCGTCATACCAATCCATCTGCGAAAGGTCGACGTCGTCAGGCAGACATAACTTGACGCCAATCATTTCCTGCGGCAACGGCTTTGAGTTTTTAGGGAATTGTTTCCTACTACGACTACGGGAGGGAGTCAGTTTCATTGTTCACCGGAAAAAGGCGAAGGGCTACGGGTTGCGTAGCCCCCAAGGAAAACAATGAACCAAAGGCTTCCGAAGCGATGACTAGGCGCTCCGTTACTTCACTGGTCTGTGACAAGTTCACAGCCAATCTTTTTGATTGCGCTCTTCGGAACATTATTTTTTTGCCTTGGCCGACGGGCGTTTTGGCTCAGTCGGGTACTACTTCGCAGCCAGGCGGGTCAAGCCGGTGCGTTTGGCGTACTGGTTGTCCTGGGATTGTCCGGAAACCGGACGATGCCAACAATTTTTCGCCACGTCGGACCCTCGGATGGTTCGACGGTTGCAGCATCATTCGCGCTGCCGGTTCTAATCTGAACTGTAAACTATTATATGCCGATAATCTTATGTTGTCAACATGGTAATCACGACGTTTCGACACTTTTGGATACAATTGAATACAAACCAGTCGGCGTCGGTTGGTGCTTCGTGCGCAGCCATAAAAGCGAAGCGCCTCACCCGGGGAACCCGAATGAGGCGCAGTAGACGGAACTAAATATGCCCGACCCTTTGAGTCGGGAAACTTTTGGACTTCCTCGTCTGCTGCGCTTCGCTGCCCCTTGCGGGGCAAAGTCGGCTCTGCTGTGACAGGTTCCCTCCGGTTCAGTGGAAAATGACGGCCAGCTTAATAAGCCGAAAAAATTATGCTGCAACTCTAACGATTGCTTACTGTTGGAGGAAGATGTCAAAAAACGATGCCCGTTTCGAGCATTTTCAGAAAAATTTGAGCCTTAAAGGCACGAAAAAATCTCGCGCCCGTAAGTGGCCGGTGCGGCGCGCAAGCGGCTCGGGCCGACACTTCAATGCTGCAGGCACTCCGAGGCGCATTGACGAAATATCAGCGCAATAAGCCACTTTCTCCATCGAGTCGAAAATTCGCTGCACAGCGCGGCTCCCATTGTCAAAATGCAAAAGGTAGCCATTAAACCGATTTAATCTATGTCAAGTCTCATACTCTATATTGTGGTTCATAATGTGGTATGGCACTATTTATAGTACTAACAAAACAATCGTCGTAAGTCTTTTGTTTTCAGTAACACCTCAGGTGAACCTGCACATTCTAAAGATATTAGGTTTACAAAAACCCTTCCGGATGTCTGATTTCAGCGCTAAAGTGGGCAAAAGTACAGCGACCGAACCTGTCCAGAGTTTGTACTGTGCGCCAGTAGCACGCCCCGGATGCGTCCCACTACACTGGAATAGTAAACGAAGTAGTAAACCCCGGGGCTGACACCAGCCTGAAGGTTTTTGAGGTTTATGTCATGATTTTTCATCCAGTCGCAGTTGTCGAGGCCGCAGTAGTAAGCGTCGCAGCCGCTCCTCATCTTTGGTCGCTGGCCGTGCGCTGTTGGGGCTGGCTCCGCAAGTTCTTCAGCAAGAGCGAGAAGCCCGCCGCACCGTGGAGCCTGGTAGCATCCATCCGCCGCGTTCTTCCGAACGGGGGTTGGTTTGAATTCTGTTTCTCGTGGCAAAAAGGATGCGCGCCGCCGCAAACTCCCACTGCTCCTGCCATTTGCCAACCGGTGAATCAAATCGGTGCTCCAGCCAGTAGCGCACCGCCTCAGCTTGACGTATCTTCCAACTCGGACCCTGCGCCAGTGTCCGCTTCGCTCTTGCCAATCATCGTCGGAAATTGAGGCGTCAACGGCTTCACCTTAGCGGGCCGCCCAGTTCCCATCCCTCTTGCCAACGCTAATGAGTGCTCCGGGAAACGCTATCAATCCTTGCCTGGCGTCCAAAGCGCTCTCCTCGACTACGGCACGCATTCTGCCTAGCAATTACTTGAGTTGCAAGGAAGGGCTTCATGGCGAGCAAAACCCAATGGGCTATCGCCTGGTAAACGCGCTTACCGTCCATATGGATTTTTGACTCGCTAACTATTGGAGTACACCCGCCCCCCCATTTCCAAATAATTACGAACGAGAACCAATCACAGCGCACACGTATTTGTATTCCCACGCCTGCACTGCATCCGGCAGGGCAGAGAAGGCCAAACAAATGCCAAGCGCACTTGAGATAGCAGGGTCGCGCTCTGTAAAGCAGACGCGATTCGCTCCCATCTTCCTCAATCGTCCGAACGGAATCTATAGCAATAGAAATCCGTTGCGCGACGCGTCCGACACCGTCACCGAGCGATTCTACGGCGGCAAACCCTTCACGCTCATTGCTGGGCAAAACGTCGAGCTGACAAATAAGCAAATCTACGCGCGCCGCCCGGGTATCAGTCAGTTCTCTTCTGTCACCTACCCCGACGCTCCGGACACGTTCTACGCGTTCCGGAAACAGGACGGGACCATCAAGGTCATCGTCGACACCACTACTGCAGTCTATGCAGACAATCAGAACGGAACGAAGACAACAATCCTGACCAAGACTGTCGGTGCGGGCCAGTCGTACTTCCAGGGCGTCGCCAACACACTGTACTTTGGCGACGGCATTGACCTGAAAAAGTGGGATGGCACCAACACTTGGAATTGGGGTTCTACCGCTCCACTCGCCGCACCCGGCGTAACGATTACACCGTCCGGCTCTTCGGCCGTGCTTTGGCAGGCCATCACAGTCTATTCGACGATGGGCTTGCTGACAGATTCCAACGGCAACATTCAGCAGCTTGTCTCGGTCAATTCCAGCGGCACGAACACTACGCGTTATGGAACTACCGGAAGCGGCCAGCCTGCGTGGAATGTCTCGCTCGCAGGACATACCACCGACAACACAGTAACTTGGGAGAACCGCGGGCCGGTCGGCTTGTGGGCCCCCAGCACACTCTTCAGCAACTTTGGCGTCGGCGGGACTCTCGCGAATCCATGCATCATTTACGACCAGCGACCGATGCACTTTATGGAAACACGAACCCTAGTTTCGCCAGCGGGACTTCAGGAACAACGCGCCCGAAGTTCACCGGCGTGAACGGCAGCAAGGTTTCGGACAACAGTGGCGGTGGTGGAATCACTTGGGTTTGCATCAAAACCGAACCGGGAATCTGGCAGCCAAGTCACGCGTACCCGCTGTGGTCATCAAACTTCGTCGCTGGCGACATCGTCGAGCCCATTGCGCTTTCTTCTACATACAATCCTGCGACCCAATCCACTACATGGCAGATAGCCTTTGCTGGCGGAACATCAGGAAGCGGCGGCACCAATCCGGTCTGGGGAACATCGCCGGGTTTTCAAGCGACCGACGGCGACCTAATCTGGGTGTGTCAAGGCTCCGCGACGCGCGCGACTTTGACTGCGTATAGCCAGTGGGGCGGCACAGGTCAGCTTCTTTTCGGCGTCATCAAAGATTCAAACAACAATTTTCAGGTTTGCATTCAGTCCGGCACCACGAGTGCGACCGCAACAGGCAGCATTGCTTGGGGAACAAACTACGGCGACCAAACCGTGGATGGCGGCGTAATTTGGGCCTGCGTTGGTCCTTCGATGTCGTGGGCCGCGTCCACAATTTGGTATCTCCCGCTCGTCGGGTTTTCTCCGCCGCAAGCCACTTCTTCTTACGGCGGTCCGCAAATCAAGGACACGAACGCGAACGTTCAGGCCGTAATCAAATCAGGCAAGAGCGGCGCTATCCAACCAACATGGGGAACTATCGGCGCGCAGACTGTCGACAACGCTGCGACGTGGTTCTGTGTAGCTGCGTTTTCGGCGAACTCGCTGGCTTTCCAAAAGGGCTACATACGTTTACGAGTACAAGGCGCGTACGTAACCGACAAGTACAACACCACTCCTCCTCCGGGAGTTGCTGCGCCGCTCAATGAGCGCTGGCATCACATCGTTGGTCAGATGGTCCAGGAACTGACCCATAGTGTTGATTCTTTTCCTGCACGTCGGGCAGCCCGATACAACAACGCCTTTTCCGCCCTGCGCGACTGATGGCGGCTCATCTACGAAGTAAGAAAAATCGTGTTGGTGAATTTCCTTCTGGATTGCGGCAAGCAGTAAGGATTTCTGCACGGTCGGACTCCTGATGATGTGCAGAGGAAGGGAAGAGCAGTTTAGCACGCGGCGTAATGCTGACGGTCAAGGGCAACTTCCAAGCCGACCTCACTTGTCAACATGCCGTGCAGCGCGAACCACCAGGGCGCTTCCGTCAGGATTTACTTCCGGCGCGCCGCCCGATTGCCGCTGCCGCCGAAGAAGCAGGCTAGGCCGAACAGGTATCCGAAGTTGTACCAGGTTCCGTTGTTGTGGACCTCGTAGATACTGAGATTGCTTTTGAAGAGCGAGGCCACAAAAACGAACGGCGCAATAAAACCCTGCCAGAGCCCAAGCCAGAAGCCCGCGACCACGTCGTGTTCGCCCCTCGTTCCTTTGGACTGGTTCGATCCCGGAGCACATCCAGTCAGAATGTTCAGCAACAGTAGGATAAGCACAAGCAAGACCAAAGAGGATTTCATCGCAATTCCTCCTTTAGACATGCTTACGAAGCATGGGGATGAAAAGTCTCAAAATGGACCGCCAGATAGCGCCGCCCACTCCTTTCTGCTCGAATTGTGGGCCGGTTTGTCTAGCGACTCAATGTGGCGTTCCTCATGCCGCCTTCCCGCGCATGTCACTATGAACTTTTTGGAGTATGGATTCGGGGATTCGCAGAACACAGTAGCCGCGCTTGAACCTGCGCTCGGGGGAAGAGAGTTTGCGCCAATACTTTCTTTGTTCCTCTTAGTTCCTCTGTTATCAATCAGATACGAGCAATTAATTCAGTAAATGTCGTACTGCTCCCAGTGCAGCGTGGCGTCGGACTGAATGATGATGTGCTTGTGTGCGGTTTGCTCGAGTTCGTCGATCAGCATGGACTCGCGAGTCTTGAGCGCTTTGGCGATTTCCGGATGCACGCGCAAAGTAAGATTCGGGGAATCCGTGTTGGCAGTAGCCATCTTGCGCGCTTCGTTCTGGATTTCGTAGCACAGGGTCGGAATGGATTTCACCATGCCGGAGCCGGAGCACGACGGGCAAGGCTGGCACAGCACACGTTCGAGCGCTTGCTTGGTGCGTTTGCGCGTGATGCAGACGAGGCCGAATTCGTTGAACGAGAGCGCCTTCGACGGAGCTTTATCCTGGTCGAGCGCTTGCTGCAGCGCGGAAAGGACGCGTTCGCGATTGCGGCGCTCTTCCATGTCGATGAAGTCCACGACGATGATGCCGCCGAGGTCGCGCAGGCGAATCTGCCGCACGATTTCTTTTACCGCTTCGAGGTTGGTCTTGACGATCGTATCCTCGAGCCGCGTTGAGCCTTTGCCGACAAACTTGCCGGTGTTGACGTCGATAGCAACGAGCGCTTCGGTATGGTTGATGACGATGTATCCGCCGGATTTGAGCCACACCTTGGCTCGCAGCGCTTTGTCGAGTTCGTGCTGGATGCCGAACTCTTCAAAAATCGGCTGCTCCTTCGCGTAGAGTTTCACGCGGCTGACGAGCTTCGGCTGGAAGCGGCTCACGAATTCCGTGACCTTGGCGAATTCTTCTTCGTTGTCGATCCAGATGGCTGTGAAATCGTCGCTGACGTAATCGCGCAGGATACGCTCGACGAGATTCAAATCGCGATGCAGAATCGCCGGCGCTTTGCGTTCGTCGTGCTTATGTTTGATCTCATTCCAGGTCTTGCCGAGAAAATCGATGTCGGTACGGATTTCTTCGTCGGTCGCTTCGCCTGCCGCGGTGCGCACGATGAAGCCGCCGGGATATGCGCCGCGCGCTTCGCCGACCAGACGCCGCAGCCGCGAACGGTTTTCGGCACTGGCGATTTTGCGCGACACGCCAATGTGGTCGATCGTCGGCATGTAAACCAGAAAGCGCCCCGGTAGCGCGACATGGCTTGTGATGCGCGCACCCTTTTTGCCGAGAGGTTCCTTGGCGATTTGCACCACGACTTCCTGGCCTGCTTTCAGCATTTCGGAAATGAGCTGAGGACGACGGGAATGTCCGTGTCCGGCACTCCCATGGTGGCCGCGGTTTTGTTGATACCCGGCACCGCCACCCGGCCGACGCTCGAACCGTCCGCGCCCGCGCCCCCGGTCACCACCACGATCTCCGCCACGATCAGGACGTCCGCCACGCCCACGTTCTCTGCCTCCGCTACGGAACGGCCGTTGAAAACGTGAACGCGGATTGCCGCCAACGCGCGCAGACTGGCGTGGGAAATCGACTAGTGGTTCCGGCGCCTGTCCGGGAGTCCGCGAACGCGTTTCGCCAGGAAGCAGAATGACATTATCTTCCACGGGGGTAGGCACATCGCCGCCTTCGTGCGCATGTTCTTCGCCCGCTTCGTGAATTTCGTGCGAGGTATTGGTATCAACGTGTTCTCCGAGTGCCGCGATATGCAACGCATTTTCGTGCGCCGCGTCGGCTTCGGCTTCGGCAACAGCTTGTGGAGAACTGGCGATTTCCTGTACCTCCGGCTCCTCATCGTCGTGCTCTTCGCCTGACGCATCAGCGCGTTCGTTCGCCTCCTGGAGCTGGTTCTCATCGTCTTCGTCTTGTTCGATTTCCGCCGCCGACCGTTCGTCGTTTGATTCGTTTTCCTCGTTGTCCTCTTCGACCGCTTCATCTTCTTCGAAGATGGCGCCGCCAGAAACCGAGGCCGCTTGCACTTCCTGGCGAACCAGGTCCTGCTTGGCTTCGATCACACTGGTAGAAAGTTGCGTCGCTTCCTCTTCACTGATGTCCACTTCTTCGCGAGCGCTCTCCGCCTCGGCGGATTCACGATTGAAGGACGATTCCTGGTCCGTCTCGTTTTCGGCGGTTGCCGCGCTGCGAGCTTCATTGGCCAGGTCTTCCGCGATTGCCTGGTTTGGCTCGGCCGTCTCAATGCCTTCTGTCGAAGCCCCAGCGAGAAGCCAGCTTGGCAATCCGCCGCGAGAACGGCGAGGAGCGTTTGCGGGAGCCGGCTGGCCCGAAACACGTGGCTGCGGCTCTTCGGGTTCATTGTGCTGTTCGATGCGCTCGGGTTCTGCAATGGGAGCGGCAGCTTCTGGTACGGGGCGCCCGCGATACTTCGCGAGCGATTCACCCGGCAACACAAACGGTTCTTCGGTCGACTCCGTAGGAGACGAGGGGCGAGGGGCGTCCGAACGGCGGTTGTCAAAGTCGCGCCGCGGCCCACGATTCTCCGGGCCACGGTTTGAATAGCCGCGATCGCCACCACGGTTCTCACTACCTGGCGAAGCATACTTTGACGGGGGGAGGTCCCGGCCGCCTTGACGGAAATTGCTGCCGCCACGGCTACGTCCTCTGCCTCCTCGGCCAAAACGTCCTCTGCCGCCGCGGCCTCCAAAGTGTTGCCGGTCGCCGCCACGGTCGCCGCCTCGATCTGGGCCGCGGTCTCCACCGCGATCGCCGCCTCTGTCAGGGCCCTTATCGCCACGAGGCGCGTAACTTGGTGCCGGGCGGTACTGGGTGGGATTGTAGCGAGGCGCGAAATTCTGCGGGGCGGACTCGTTCGAATCCGGCTGGCGCTCGTCCTCTGTCTGCGTTTCATCCACGCCCGGAGCTCCGGGTTCTGCTTCTTCAAGATGCGTTCGGACGTTGTGGTGCTCGAATTCGGCGTGACTCTGTTCGGCGCCGGGCTCAACTGCCGGCAGCTCGCTTAGCCGACTGATCGTTTCCCCGGGAAGGACCTCGACGGTGGGCTCGCCGCCCGCTGCTTCCGCAACAGCGGCAGGCGCATGCTCGTGTGCGTGGCCATGATCGTAGTCTTCGAGATTTTCGAAGACGTCGCTGACGTATAGAAAGGCATCGCCATCCAGGCCGATATCCACGAAAGCAGACTGCATGCCTGGCAGGACGCGAGTAACTCTGCCTTTGTAGATGCTGCCGACGAGTGCAAATTCTTTTTCGCGCTCGATGTAAATTTCGACTAGCTGGCCTTCTTCCAGGATCGCGACTCTCCGCTCATGGGACGTCGCACTGATAACCAATTCTTTTGACATGAAAACTCCTCTTTTTTCGTTCCGGCATGGCCGGAATGGACAGGACGCATCGGCGCGGGTTGATGCCCAACGGTTGGACGGGAAGACGGAACCAGTTCCGGAAACACCGGAGCGCTCTCATGCCACACGTGTAGTGAAGCGGCCTGGGGGTCGTAGCCGAAGGAGAGTCGTTTGAACTCTGCGTAGCTTACGAGGCTGGTCCGTCGCCGGTTAAATCCGTGGCAAACGGGGGACGATGCTGTCCTCACTTAAAATTACCTATTCAGTTCAGGGTTTTGAACCAACTTCTTTTGCTCAGAGCTTGTAAGAAGCCTGGGAACCCTGAAACCTAACTTTCTGAACTTTCCTACTTTTGCGCTTCCCGGAAACCGGGATTGCCGATTTTGGTTCACGGCTTAATTGACGAAGCGGCGTAGCCGGACATTCATCACCAAGCCGATCGCCATGAACACAAACAAAGTGGCTGAGCCACCGTAGCTCATTAACGGCAACGGTATGCCGGTCACCGGCATTGCGCCAATGACCATAGCCACATTCACTAGAACGTGGAAACCTAGCGCTGCTGCGACACCCATTACCAGAAACATTCCTGCGCGGTCTTTCGCGCGCTGTGCATTCTGAACGAGTCGTAGCAGAAGCGCCATGTACAGCCCTAAGGCAAGCAGCACGCCTTTGAATCCCTGTTCTTCCGCCCACGCCGACATGATGAAATCGGAATACCGGACGGGAATGTAACCCAGTTGATTCTGACTGCCGTTGCCAAACCCTTTACCCCAGAAGCCACCGGAACCCACGGCGATTTTGGATTGGAGCAATTGATAGCCTGAGCCTTTGGCGTCGTCTTCCGGGTGCAGGAAAGACGTAATCCTTTCTCTCTGATACGGCTTGAGGAGGTGCTTGCTGACGGGAGGATAAAACACTGCTCCAACCAGCAGAACCCCAGCCAAAGTAAAAATTCCGGCGTGTTGCCACTTCAAGCCCGCCAAAAACGCGCCCACAGCCAACATGGGAAGGAGCACGAGAGCGGTGCCCAGGTCTGGCTGCTTGAGTATCAACGCCAGTGGAACGCCGACGAGCATACCAGCTTTTAGCAAATCGCGCAGGTCCAGCTCGTCCGACCGCACCTCCGCAAAGAAGCGGGCCAGCACGATGATTATAATCAACTTTGCGAGTTCCGACACCTGAAACTGTTGTCCCATCATAGGAATCCAGCGCTTGGCGCCGAAGCGGGAGTTGCCAAGTACTAGGACTAAGGCAAGAGCCACGAGGCATACAACATAAAGGATAAGCGCTTGATCAAGAATTAGGTGATAGTCAATGCGAGACAAGATGAACATCAGGGCAAATCCAACGATCAACCATTTCACCTGCTTGGTGTGCATTCCGGCGAGGTTGCTAGCATGGGTGGCGGAGTAGATTTCGATTACACCCAGAGCGCAGATGGCGGCGACGATAGCTAGCAGCCACCAATCGTAATCGCGAGTGCCGGGGGCGTCTTTCATTGGGGATCCGTGTTGGCCTGCGCGGAATTGGCTTGCGCGGACGCGGGATTTTTGGGTTTGAGGGCGACGGCAGGAGCGACGACGGCGGTACCGCTGGCGGGAGCGGCAGGGCGGGTATCGGCAGTGATGGTGCCGTTGGTCTTGTGATTCTTCTTGTCGTAGTATGCCTTGACGATATCGCGAACGACGGGGCCAGCTGCTTCGCCTCCGTGCTGTCCGCTTTCCTGCACGAGAACCGCGACACAGATTTCGGGGTTGCGCTTCGGCGCATAGCCGACGAACCACGCGTTGTCCTCAAATTTCTTCTGCTTGCCGAGGCGGTTGCGTGTGTCGTAGCCGATGACTTGAGCGGTGCCAGATTTTCCGCTGAATTCGATGCCGGT
>Ga0207646_10001382_pt1 | contig 30119 bp, 21 predicted proteins | sample KBSK5502metaG_FD_184343 | JGI IMG/M metagenome (GOLD analysis project Ga0207646, IMG submission 184343) | Corn, switchgrass and miscanthus rhizosphere microbial communities from Kellogg Biological Station, Michigan, USA - KBS K5-50-2 metaG... | ecosystem: Host-associated > Plants > Roots >... | reverse complement strand
GGGCCCGCTCCATTGCTCGTCGCTCGCCACCTCATACTCCGGATCGTCACCCTTCCATCCTGCGATCGCTTCGGCGGCGTGGCGCACCGGCTGCGTTCGCAGGTACTCCCTAGCTGCCGCCAAGGAGGGATCGTTTCCACGCCGCCGTGCGCGGGTGAACCCGCGGCTCGGCAGTGCCCTTAAAAGGGGCGTAGCCAACCCGTGCAGCACGCCGGTTTACCGGCAATGCCGAGTCGCGGCTTGAGCCGCGGACGTGTCCACACGAACACACGGGGCTCCCGAATCCTGTGTCCGCCCGGACACTCGACGTTCCTCCCCCCAACGCAACTGGTTGATTTGTTGACTGATGCCTGACGACTGACTGCTGGCCTCCCTCCTGCCTTACAGCGGGCGTCCACCGCTGTTCGAACGGCGCTCCCTGAGCGCCCAACCAGGAGGAGGATCTCATGCGGAAGCTCACCATCATCCCGTGCGTCATCGCCGCGTTCGTCGCCGGCGCGTGCGGGGACAGGCACTCCCAGTCGAGCGACGCGAACGCGGCCGAAGTGACGACCGTGTCGCCCGAGACGTCGAGCGTTGCAGCCCCGACCGGTCCCGTGACCGCGGGAACCGCTTCGTTCGACGGCGCCGAGGCAGCCTATACCGAGAAGCGCTACGACGAGGCAGTGCGGTTGTTCACCGGCTACACCAGCGAGCACCCGGGCAATGTCTGGGGCTTCTACATGCTCGGCCTCTCGGCCTGGAAGACGGGCGACCGCGACGCGGCAGTGCGCGCATTCACACAGGCGCTCGAGAAGGATTCGACCCACGTGAAGAGCCGTCTGAACCTGAGCCGGGTGCTCATCGAGCAGGGCAAGGCGGAGGAGGCGCTCCCATACGTTCAGGCAGTCGTGGCGTTCGATTCTACGTCGAACGAGGGTTACCGCCTGCTCGGGCGCGTGAAGCGCGAGCTCGGCGACTCGAGCGGGGCGATCGAGGCGCTCAAGAAAGCGATCGTGCTCGACGAGCGTGACGCTTGGTCGATGAATAACCTGGCGCGAGTGTACATCGGTCAGGGTCGGTTCGAGGAAGCGCTCGGTCCGCTCGCCCGGGCCATCGAGATCGATTCGACGGTCCCAGCGTTCCATACCAATTTGGGACGAGCCTTGGAGCGCACCGCCGACCGGAGCCGTCTCGCCGAGGCTTTCGTGGAGGAAGTGAAAACGTGGCGGTAGGGAACAGCCGGATCTGTTCGCATCAGTAGGGGCGCAGCATGCTGCGCCCCTACGACGTTTCCACCGCCCGCCCGAGCGCGACGATTTCCTCTCGGATCGCGTGCCGCTCGGCCAGGAGCCGCAAGAACGCCCACCGCCGAAACACGAAGAGACTGAGCGCCCGCGTCCCGCCGACGATGCGGTCGAGCCGCTCGAAGAACACCAGGGCTGCATAGGCGGTGAGCGGCGCGATCGCGAAGGCCAGCACTCCCGCCTCGATGCCCCGCCACCGCCAGACGATCGCCGCTACGAGGGTCCACGTGAGGGGGAAGAGCAGCATCGCCGCGAGCACCTTGATGCTCGCGAGCGCATCCTCCGCTCCCTTGGCCATCCCCGTCGCCACGAACCCGACAGCTCGGTACGCCGGATAGTGCACGACGACGCCCACCAGCGCGGCGGGCAGCAGCAGCAGGAGCACCAGCACCGCCTTGCCGACGTACCCGGCCACCCGGCCCAGCGTGAACCGACCGGGCGCGAGCTGGCGCGGATCGAGCCCCGCTGCGGCAAGCGCGGCCTCGTAACGGTCGATCCGGGTTGCCAGGGCCGCGAATCGCTCGGGCCACTGCGCCCGCACCACGTCGTACCCTGCCAGCAGGCGGCGCCGCAGCGCGAACTCGTCCGTGAGAGACGGCGGAGTCGCCGGCACATCGTCCTGCGCGCTGACGATGCGTTGCGCCCGGTCCACCAGCGCGTGCGCCTCGGCCTGCTCCGCCTGGAGGGTCACGGCGGCCAGCGCCCGTTCGATCCGGGCGGTCAGCTCGCGCACGGGCCCGGCGGGCGGCTCTTCGCCCGGCGCGAGCGCGACCGGCTCCACCGCGAACGGCTCGCCGAAATACAGCAGTGCCGCACTCCGGAACGTGCGCTTGGCCCGGTAGTACAGGCCCGCCGGCACGATCCGCAGCGGCGACGACTCCGCGAGTCCCGCCGCAGCCCCGAACGCGATGCGGGCGGCCCCCGTTTTCAACGGCCGCAGCTTGGGATCCGAGTGCGACTGGCCCTCTGGAAAAATGGCGATCGCGCCGCCGCGGGCGAGCACGGCGCGCGCCGTGTCGAACGTCTCGCGGTTCTGGGAGGGGTCGGAGCCCGCGTCCTGACGTCGGTGCACCGGGATCGCGTCGAACGCGCGACAGAAGAATCCGATGACCGGCATCCGGAACAGCGGGGCCTTGGCGAGCAGCGAGACGCGTCGCGGCGCGAGGCACAGCAGGAAGGCCGGATCGATCAACCCGCTCGGGTGGTTCAGGACGAAAATCACGGGACCGCGTTGCGGGACGCGCTCGGCGCCCGAGACTTCGATGCGGCGGAAAAAGATGCGCAGGATGAGACCGAACAGCGCCCGGAAGAACGCCCTCACGGCGACGGCTCGCCGCCGGCGCGTGCCCCCCGCCAGGCGGCGTAAGTCCAGATGATCCCTCCGACCAGCACGGCCAGCGGAATGATCAACACTGCCTCACCCAGCGAGCGCGCGTCGGACAGCACCCCGACGAGCGACGGGGAGGGGACGTCGCCCAGGAGGTGAATCGTGAAGATGCTCAAGGCCACCGCCGTGGCCCGCATGTGCGGTGAGACGACGTTGACGATCGCGGAGTTGATCGGGCCGGTGGAGGCGAACAGGCACAGCTCCGCCGCCACGATGGCCGTCCAATAGACGGCGGGGCGCGGCGCGGCGAGCGCGACCAGCGTGAGCGGTGCCGCGACGAGCGTGACCACCCCCGAGACCCAGAGATACGCCTGCCGCGAGGTGCGAAGGAAGTAGTCGCCGATCCAGCCTCCGGCGTACGTCCCGATGAATCCCGTGACCACCACGATCGCCCCGAACTGCACCGTCGCCTGCGCTTTCGGAATGCCGCGCGTGCGCTCGAGGAAGGCCGGCGTCCAGAACGCCAGCGCGCCGATCGCAAACGTATACGCGGCATAGCCCAACACCGTGAGGACGTACGGACGGTTGCGAACCAAGGCGGCATAGGCGGCGCGCGCGGCGCCGCCCAGCGACACGGCGTGGGCGTCGGCGGTGAGTCCACCGGAGTCTTGGGCACCACGGGGCGGATCGTACAGCCGCAGTGCGAGCGCCGCGAGCACCAGGCCGGGCACGCCAGCCACGAAGAACGCCTGGCGCCACCCGAAGTAATGATCCACCAGCCCGCCCACGATGTATCCGAGCGCCGAGCCGACGGGGATCGCGGCGAAGAACACCGCGAACACCCGGCCACGCCGCTCGCGTGGGAAGTAGTCGGCCAGCAGCGCCGGGGAGATCGTGCCGTAGGCCGCCTCACCGACGCCCACCGCGGCCCGGGCCACAAACAGCGACGCGTAGCTCGTCGCCAGGCCCGCGAGCGCCGTCGCAACGCTCCAGATCGCGACGCCCAGGCCCAGGAGACGCGTCCGGGATCGCGCGTCGCCCAGCGATCCGAACAGCGGCGCGGCGATCATGTACACGATGATGAACCCGGTCATGAGCGACCCGAGCTGCGTGTCCGAGAGCCCGAGCTCCGAGTGCTTCATGCTCTCGGCAAGCGCGGCAACGATCCACCGGTCCAGGTAGTTGAACAGGTTGATCAGCGTGAGGACGGCCAGCGCCCTCCTGCCGAGCCGGGCGAACTCAGGCCCTACAGGTGGGCCTTCAGCCACGACGTGAACAGACCGTACAGGTTCTCCCGCGTGGTCCCACCCGCGATCGAGTGCGTCTTGTTGGGATAGATCCGCATGTCGAACTGCTTGTTCGCCGCCTCCAGGCGCTCCACCAGGCGCTCGCTGTTCTGGACGTGCACATTATCGTCGCCCGTCCCGTGCACCAGCAGGAAGCTGCCCCGGAGACTATCGGCATACATCAACGGGGCACTCTCGTCGTAGCCGGCTGCGTTCTCCTGCGGCGTGCGCATGTAGCGCTCGGTGTAAATCGTATCGTAGAAACGCCAGTCCGTCACCGGCGCCACGGCGAGCGCCGCCTTGAACACGCCCGCACCGCGGAACATGCTGAGGGATGTCATGTAGCCGCCGTAGCTCCAGCCCCAGATGCCGATGCGATCGGGATTCACGTACGGCTGCGCGGCGAACCAGCGCGCGCCCGCGATCTGGTCGGTCGATTCGTAGCGGCCGAGGTGGAGGTAGGTCTGTTTCATGAACTTCGCGCCGCGCCCGCCGGTCCCGCGGTTGTCCACGCTGGCGACGAGGTAGCCGTCCTGCGCCAGCATCTGGTGCCACAAGTAGTTCGCTCCGCCCCAGGAGTCGGTCACCGTCTGGGATCCCGGCCCGCCGTATACGTTCATCAACAAGGGATAGCGTCGCGCCGGGTCGAATCCCTTGGGCTTGATGATCCACGCATTGAGCTCCACCCCGTCGGGCGTCTTGACCGTGATGAACTCCGGACGGTTGAGCCCCAGCCCCGAGACCTTCTCCCTCAGCTTCGCATTGCTGGCAATGGTGCGGACGAGCGTCCCGTCCGAGCGCCGCAGCGTCTGCACCGGGGGGACGCCGGCCTGGGAGTACGTCTCGACGTACAGCGCGAACGTGGGGGCGAACGCGGCGCCGTGCGTCCCGGGGTCGGTCGAAATCCGCGCCAGCCCTTTTCCGTCGAGCCCGACGCGCAACAGCTGCCGCCCGAGTGGCCCCTCGATGGCACCGCTGAAATAGAGGACGCGGCTCTTCTCGTCCACGCCATACACGTCCTGGACGTCCCAGCCCCCCGGCGTCACGCGCCGGACCAACGAGCCGCCCCGATCGAACAGGTAGACCTGATCGTTGCCGTCTCGCTCGGAGACGAACAGGAACTGCTTTCCGCCGTCGATCCAGCGGGGCTGGTTCGCATCCACCCAGGCGGAATCGGCGTCGGTCATGATCACTCGCGCGGCGCCACTGGTTGCGTCGGCCATCAGCAGATCGAGGCGATTCTGGTGGCGGTTGAGCCGGGTGAGCCACAGCTGGTCCGGCGCATCGGCGAAGTCCATCGCGGCGACGTAGATGTCCTTGTCCGGGCCGAGCTCGATCCACGAGGTCCGACCGGTGGAGATCTCCACGACGCCGATCTTCAACTCGGAGTTGGGCGTCCCGGCCTTGGGGTAGCGGACCGGTACGAGGCTCGGGTAGAGCGAATCCTGATTCAGCAGGTAGAACGGCCGGATCGCCGTCTGGTCCAGCCGCCAGAATGCGATCCGCCGGCCGTCGGGGCTCCAGCGAAACGCATCGCGCAGGTTCAGCTCCTCTTCGTACACCCAATCGGACGTGCCGTTGATGACGTTCTCTCCGCCGTCCCGCGTGACAGCCGTTTCGTCGCCCGTCGCGAGATCGGTGACGTAGATGTTGTTGTCGCGAACAAACGCGACCCGGCGTCCGTCGGGAGAAAACTTGGCGAACTGCTGGTAGCCGGGGCGCGTGCTCACGGGGGTGAGCCGGCGGGCGGTGAGGTCCCACACGAAGAACGTGCCCTTGGTGTTCTCCCGCCACACGCGGGCGGAATTCGCGAAAACGAGTAGCTTGGAGCCGTCACCCGAGAACTGGTATTGCTCGATGGCCACCGGCTTCACCGCCCCGGGCGGAACGAGGTCCGCGCCGCGTACGACCACGGCCTTGGTGCCGGTCAGCGCGTCCACGCGATACAGGTCGGTGTTCCCTGACGCGTTTTCCTCGATGGCCGTATACGCTTTGCCGTCGCTCGTCCAGGCGATGTCGACCAGATCGCTCACGAACTCCGGCGAGCCCCAGATGGCGTGCACGGTGAGGGGTGGGGCGTGGATGCCTTGCGCGGCGAGTGGCGCGATCTGGAAAACGGCGCACACGGCGATGAGTCGGCGAACGGCAGTCGAAACCATGTTGGCGTCCGGGGCAAGGGTTAGGGGTGTCCCAAACCTACGCACCGACGCCCCCCTCCGCCGCCGCTGGGACGGTGCAGCCTAGCGGAGCCGAGCTCCCTCGCCTGACTGCCGGGCACTGGCCGACGGGCGCCTACCCCCGGGAGCAGCTGCCGGAGCGGGTGCTGCAGTTCGGCACGGGCATGCTGCTGCGCGCCTTGTGCGCGGCGTTCGTCGACGCCGCGAACTCGGCCGGCGCGTTCTCCGGCCGCATCGCCGTCGTCCAGAGCACACCGCAGGGCCAGGCGCGCGCCATCAACGCCCAGCACGGCCTGTTCACCCTAGTGGAGCGCGGGCTCGAGCACGGAGCGCCGGTCGAGCGGACGCGACTGGTCGGCGCCATCTCGCGCGCCCTGCTCGCGGACGCCGAGTGGCCCGCGGTGCGGGACCTGGTCGCGCGGCCTGAGCTGCAGGTGATCGTGAGTAACGTGACGGAAGCGGGCTTTCGCCCGGACGCGAGCTTCCCCGCCAGATTGACGGATCTCCTGCATACGCGTTTCGTGCGCTTGCCCGACGGTCCGCCCGTGTTCGTCATTCCCACCGAGCTGCTGGACGACAACGGGCCGCGGCTCGCCGCGATGGTCGATCGCCTGGCCGACGGACTCGAGCGTGGGCCTGAGTTCCGCAGGTGGCTTGGCCGGCGGGTGCGGTTCTGCTCCTCGCTGGTGGACCGGATCACCACGGGCACGCCCGCGCGAGCTGCGCGCACGGCGCTCGAGCGGCGTCTCGGGTACGCCGACGCCCTCCTCACCGTCACGGAGCCCCAGGCCCTCTGGGCGATCGAGGCCGTTCCCGCCGAATTACGGACTACGTTTCCGATCGACGTTCTCCCCGAGTCGGTGATCATCGCGCCCGACATCGGTTTCTATCGGGAACGCAAGCTGCGACTGCTGAACGGCGCGCATACTGCCACCGCGCCGCTCGCACTCCTCGCGGGGGTGCGGACGGTGCGGGAGGCCGCCGAGCATCCTCGCCTGGGCGTCTTCCTCCGCCACATCCTGTTCGAGGAGATCGTGCCCTCGACGAACCTGCCGCCCGACGCGGCGCTGGCGTTCGCGGGAGCCGTGATCGATCGGTTTCGCAACCCCTGGCTCGATCACGAGTGGCGCGTGATCGCCGCAAACCAGACAGCGAAGCTGCGGCTCCGCGTGGTGCCGTCGCTCACAGGATTCGCCCGAAAGCGGGGGATCCCGCCGCAGGGGTTGGCCCTGGGCCTTGCGGCCTATCTGCAATGGGCCCGCTCACATCCCGCCGGCGACGCCGATCTGCCGCTGATCGAGCGGCACTGGCGAGCGGCGGAGCCGAATGGCTTGGAAGAACTGGCCAGGACGGCGCTGTCTGACACGGATCTGTGGGGCGTGAATCTCGCCGAACTGCCGGGACTCCTCGAGGCCACGACGCGCTGGCTGGTCCTGCTGCAGCGCGACGGCGTGGACAAGGCGCTCGCGGCGCTGCCCGGCATGCCGGAGCACGCAGCCACCGGACGGACCGGATCATGACCCTCTCGGCGGCGACCTTCCCGGGGCTCGATCCGCTGCTCCAGAGCGGTGTGATTGCGGTCGTTCGGCTGTCCGAAGCGGTCCGGCTGGGTCCGGCCGCCCGCGCGCTGGCGGCGGGAGGCGTGGGCGCAGTGGAGGTCACGCTGACCACACCGGGCGCGATCGACGCGATCGCCGACCTCGCGTCCGACAAGGAGCTCGGGCGGTGCGTCATCGGTGCGGGCACCGTGCTCGACGAATCCGCGGCTCGCCACGTCATCGACGCCGGCGCGCGTTTCGTGGTGAGCCCGGCGCTCAACCCGGCCGTGATCCGCGCGTGCCGCGACCGCGAGGTCCCATGCATGCCCGGCGCCTTCACCCCCACCGAGCTGCTGGAGGCCTGGCGCGCGGGTGCGCCGGTCGTGAAGCTGTTCCCTGCGTCGGCGGTCGGTCCCGGCTACATCCGCGACGTGCTCGCGCCGCTGCCGTTCCTGCGGCTCGTGCCCTCGGGCGGGGTGTCGCTCGAGAACGCCGGCGAGTGGATTCGCGCCGGCGCCGCCGCGGTGAGCGTGGGAAGCGCGCTCGCAAGCGCCGCCCTACTAACGGACGAATCGACCGCTGAGCTCACGGCGCGCGCCCGGTCGTTCGTCGAGCGCGTGGCGCAGGCCCGGCGCCACCTGGGCAACCCCCAGTGACGCGGGCGGTCACGTTCGGCGAGCTCCTGTTGCGGCTCAGCCCACCCGGTGAAGAACGACTGTTCGAGTCGAGCGACCTCGTGACGTGCTTCGGGGGCGCGGAGGCGAACGTCGCCGTCGCCCTGAGCCATTTCGGCGTGCATTGCGACTACGTCACGCGCGTGCCCGGCAATCCGATCGGGGATGCCGGCGTGGCGGCGCTCGAGCGCGAAGGCGTCGGGACCGAATGGATCGTGCGTGGCGGTGAGCGCCTGGGGATCTACTTCGTGGAGCCGGGCGCCGATCTGCGCACTATGCGCGTCGTGTACGACCGCGCAGACTCCGCGTTGGCCCGCATCGAGCCGCGTTCCCTCGACTGGCCTCGGGTGCTCGCGGGCGCCGACTGGTTCCACGCCTCGGGGATCACCCCCGCGCTGGGCGACGGGCCGGCCGCCGCGCTCGCGGACGCGATCGCCTACGCGCGCGTCCAAGACATACCCGTCAGCTTCGACTTGAACTACCGCGAGGCGCTGTGGCGCGACCGCGACCCGCGACCGCTGGTCGAGCCCCTGGCGCGACAGGCGACCCTCCTGATCGCCAACCCGACGGCCGTGCGAGCCATGCTCGGGATCGAGGCAGACGACACCTCGCTCGCGACACCCGAGCGCGCGCGGGAGCTTGCGACCCGGCTCGCGGACCGTTGCGGGGTCGCGCGGGTCGCGCTCACGCGACGCGAGATGCTCGGGCCCCGCCGCCACGGCTGGAGCGCCGTACTGTACGATGCGGAGACCCGCTCGTTCGCGCAGAGCCGGCGGCACTGCGTGGACGTCGTGGACCGGGTGGGTGGTGGCGACAGCTTCGCGGCAGGGCTCGTCGCGCGCCTCGTCGGCGGGGACGCGCCGGCGGGGGCCCTCGAGTTCGCGGTGGCGGCGAGTGCGCTGAAGCTCACCGTGCCCGGCGACTTCAGCCGCGCCAGCGTCCGGGACGTCGAGGAGCTGCTCCGCACATGATCCCGAGCTTTCGCTGGTTCGGCGCCGCTGATCCGATCCCGCTCGCCCACATTCGACAGATCCCCGGAGTCACGGGCATCGTGAGCGCGCTGTACGACGTGCCGGTGGGCGACGCCTGGAGCCGCGCGCGCCTCGGCGCGCTCAAGGCTCAGGTCGAGGATGCCGGGCTTCGCTTTGCTGTGGTCGAGAGCGTCCCGGTGCACGAGGACATCAAGCTGGGGCGCCCCGGGCGCGATCGGCTCATCGACAATTACTGCGCCAGCATCGCGAGTATGGGCGAGCTCCGCATTCCCGTGTTGTGCTACAACTTCATGCCGGTCTTCGACTGGACACGGACCGACCTCGCCATGCGGCTGCCCGACGGGTCCACGGCGCTCGCGTACGACGATCGGGCGCTCGCCGCCATCGATCTGTCGCGCGGAACCGGAGAGCTCCCGGGGTGGGCCACCGCGTACCAGCCCGCGGATCTCCAGGCGCTGCTCGCCGCCTACCGCGAGGTGGACGCGGAGCACCTATGGGACAACCTTGCCTACTTCCTCGAGCGCGTGGTACCGGTCGCCGGGCAGGCCGGCGTGCGCCTCGCGATCCATCCCGATGATCCCCCCTGGCCCATCTTCGGACTGCCGCGGATCATCACCAATGCCCAAGCCTTGGAACGCCTCGTGACGCTCGTGGACAGCCCGGCGAACGGCGTGACGTTCTGCACCGGGTCGCTCGGCGCGAGCCCCGAGAACGATCTGCCGGCCATGGTCCGTCGTTTGAGAGGGCGCGTTCACTTCGCCCACTGCCGCAACGTCCGGATCACGGGTGAGCGCCGGTTTCACGAGACCGCCCATCCTTCCCCCTGCGGCAGCGTGGACCTGTTCGAGGTACTCCGCGCCCTGAGGGACGTCGGATTCGCGGGCCCGATGCGCCCCGATCACGGCCGCATGATCTGGGGCGAGACGGGGCGCCCCGGATACGGGCTGTACGATCGGGCGCTCGGTGTGACGTACCTCCAGGGCCTGTGGGAAGCCCTCTCGCGGATGGATGCGTGAGCAAGACGGTCGCTGCCCCGCCCCGGCGCATCGGATACCGCTGGACGGTATGCGCGCTGCTGTTCGTGGTGACCACGATCAACTATGTCGACCGCCAGGTGCTCGGGATCCTCGCGCCCACGCTGCAGCGCGAGCTCGGGTGGTCCGAGGCCGCCTATGGCGACGTCGTGTCGTGGTTCACCCTGCCCTACGCCTTCGGATTCCTCGCGGCGGGGCGGCTGTTCGACCGGATCGGCGTGCGGCGCGGGTTCGCGGCGGCCGTAATCGCGTGGAGCCTAGCAGCCATCGCCCACGCGTTTGCCCGCACGACGGCCCTGTTTTCCGCCGCCCGTGCTCTGCTGGGCGTGGCCGAGTCGGCGAATTTCCCCGGCGCCATCAAGGCCGTCGCCGAGTGGTTTCCCAAGAAGGAGCGGGCGCTGGCGACCGGCATCTTCAACGCGGGGACGAACACCGGCGCGATCATCACGCCCCTGCTCGTTCCCTGGATCGCGCTCACGTGGGGTTGGCAGTGGGCCTTCATCGCGACGGGCTCGCTCGGGTTCTTCTGGCTGATCCTCTGGCTCGCCGTGTACCGCAGTCCCGAGTCGAACCGGCGCGTTTCGAGCGACGAGTTCGCGCACATCCGCAGCGACCCGGCCGACCCCGAGAACGCCCGCGTGCCCTGGATCCGACTCCTCGGTTTCAGACAGACCTGGGCGGTCGCAGCGGGGAAGCTGCTGGCCGATCCGATCTGGTGGTTCTACCTGTACTGGCTCCCGAAATTCCTGGACGCCCGGTACGGGATCAAGCTGGCGCAGGTGGCGCTCCCGCTCATCGTCGTGTACGTGGTGGCCGATGTGGGATCGATCGGTGGAGGGTGGCTCTCCAGCTCGCTGATCAAGCGCGGCTGGACGGTCAATCGGGCGCGCAAGACCACGATGCTCGCCATGGCGCTCCTGATCGTACCAACGGTGCTGGCGCCACTGGCGGGGAGCATGTGGACCGCCGTTTTGGTGGTCAGCGTCGCCGCGGCGGCGCACCAAGCCTGGTCTGCCAACGTGTATACCCTGGCGAGCGACATGTTCCCGCGCGCGGCGGTAGGCTCAGTGGTGGGGATCGGCGCATTCGCCGGCGGCATCGGCGGCTGGGCGTTCCAGCGCGTCACCGGCCGGATTCTCGAAGCCAACGGCAACGACTACACGCCCATCTTCATCGTTTGCGGGCTGGCCTACGTCTCGGCCTGGACCATCATTCATCTCCTCGCCCCGCGGCTCGAGCCCGCGACCACCGCATGAACCGCCACGAGGTACTGAAAATGCCCGACCATTCCGTGCCGCGACGTGCTTTCCTCACGGCCACCGCCGCGAGCGTGGCCGGCGCGGGCCTCACCCCCTCGTTCCCCCTCTCCACGTTGTGGGAAAGGGGACAGAGGGCGGGGTCTGCCGCACCGCCCGCTCCCCTGCAGCTGGGCGTGGCGAGCTACTCGCTCCGGAACTTCCCGCGCGACAAAGCGATCGAGATGGTGAAGGCACTGGGCACGCCCTATATCAACCTCAAGTCCGTGCACCTGCCCTACGAGTTGTCGCTCGAGCAGCTGGCGGCCGCACGGCGCGAAGTCGAGGGCGCGGGTCTTCACATCGTGGGCGGTGGCGTGATCACCTTCGAGCAGGATACCGACGAGGACGTGGGGAAGTACTTCGCATACGCCAAGGCGGCCGGGATGCCGCTGATCGCCGCGCACGCCGACGCGCAAACGCTGCCTCGCATCGAGCGGTTCGCCAAGCAGTACGACATCAAGGTCGCCATTCACAACCACGGCCCGGAGGACAAGCGGTTCCCTTCCCCCTATGACGCACTGAAATATGTGCGCAACATGGATCGCCGGATGGGACTGTGCATCGACATCGGGCACGCCGTCCGGGCGGGCACGGACGTGGTGCGGGCGATCGCGGACGCGGGACCGCGGCTCCTCGACATGCACGCCAAGGATCTGCGCGATCCGAGGACAGCCGCGAGTCAGTGCATCGTCGGCGAAGGCGTCATCCCCATCGCCGCCATTCTGCAAGAGCTCGAGATCGTGGGGTACGGGGGCTACGTTAACCTGGAGTATGAGATCGACGCCGACGACCCGCTTCCGGGGATGAAGCAGTCGTTCGCTTACATGCGCGGCGCCCTCGCGGGGCTCGACGTCGCGCGCCGTCGCACCACGTTGAGAAGGGAGTAAGGAGATGATCCTACCGCTGCTGGTGGCGCTCGTCGCTCAGGGGACGTTGACCCATCCCGTCGCGCCGAACACGCTGACCGCGGCCGAGCGAGCCGCCGGCTGGCGGTTGCTGTTCGATGGTCGCACGCTGCGCGGGTGGCGCGGGTTGGGCTACGACAGCGTCCCCACGGCGCATTGGGTGGTCGTGGAGGGCGCGATCAAGAAGATCGCGAGTGGCAACGTGCCGAAGCTGCCGGACGGTCAGCCGCAGAGCGGCGGCGATCTGATGACCGCGCAGACGTTCGGCGACTTCGAGCTGACCTGGGAGTGGAAGGTCACACCGGGAGCGAACAGTGGGCTCAAGTACAACGTGTCCGAGGAGCTGTCGCTCGCGAACGCGCCCAACCACGCGGCGCTCGGGTTCGAGTACCAGATCCTCGACGACGATCGCCACGCCGATGGAAAGCTGCCCAGCCACCGAGCCGGAGCGCTGTACGACCTGCTCCCCCCGAGCGACAAGAAGCACGTGCAGCCCGTGGGCGAGTGGAACCGCTCCACGATCATCTTCCGCGGGAATCACGGCGAGCACTGGTTGAACGGCGAGCGGATCGTCGAATTCGACCTCGGCACTGCGCGGATGGATTCGGCCCTCGCGGCGAGTAAGTTCCGCTCGATCACCGGGTTCGCCACGCGCCGCAAGGCGCACATTGTCCTCCAGGATCACGGGGACGAGGTCTATTTCCGTAACCTCAAGGTTCGGGACCTATGAAACGCCGAAAGTTCTTGAAAACCGCCTCAGCGGCCGGGTTCGGCTTCGCGGCCGCACGATCGCCGCTGTTCGGGCTCGCCCGTCCTCCGAAGGACAAGGTCGTCGTCGCCGTTATGGGCATGAACGGACGGGGCACGGTGCTCGCCCGCGGTTTCGCCCGGACGGCCCACGCCGACGTGGCCTACGTATGCGACGTGGATTCGCTCGTGCTCGCCAAGGGCGTCTCCGCCGTCGCCCAAGTCCAGGCCAAATCTCCGAAAGGACTCGGCGACTTCCGCAAGGCGCTCGAGGACAACAACGTGGACGCGCTGGTGATCGCGGCGCCCGACCATTGGCACACGCCCGCCGCGCTGCTCGCGCTGCAGGCGGGGAAACACGTCTACATCGAGAAGCCGTGTGGGCACAACCCGCGCGAAGGCGAGCTGTTGGTCGAGGCGCAGCGCAAGCACGGGCGCGTCGTGCAGATGGGGACGCAGCAACGCTCCGCGCCACGCTCGATCGAGATCGTGCAGGCGATCAAGGAAGGCGCCATCGGGCAGCCCTACCTCGCGCGCGCCTGGTATGCCAACACGAGGGGCCCGATCGGCCGCGGGAAAACGGTGCCCGTCCCCGCGAACCTGGACTACGAGCTGTGGCAGGGCCCGGCGCCGCGTACCCCGTACCGCGACAATGTCATTCACTACAACTGGCACTGGTTCCGGCGCTGGGGAACGGGCGAAATCTTGAACAACGGCACGCACGAGATCGACGTGGCCCGCTGGGTGCTGGGCGTGAGCTACCCCACGCGCGTCACGTCCGTCGGCGGCCGCTATCACTTCGCCGACGACTGGGAATTCCCCGACACACAGGAAGCCTGGTTCGAGTTCGCGGACGGGAAGACCATCATCTGGCAGGGGCAAAGCTGCAACGGCCTGACCACGTACGGCCGCGGGCGCGGCACCGTCATTCTGGGCACCGCCGGCAGCGTCGTGCTCGACCGCGACGGCTACACGATGTACGATCTCAAGGAGAAGGTGGTGAAATCGTCCCTCTCCGTGCAGGCGGGGGACGGCCTCAACACCCGTGCTGACGACGAGATGACGGCGCTGCACATCGACAACTTCGTGGACGCGATCCGCACCGGCGCCGCGCTGCGGCAGCCGATCGAGGAGGGCGCAAAGAGCGTGCTGTTGGGACACCTCGGCAACATCGCGCAGTCGACCGGCCGCGCGCTGCGCATCGACCCGACGTCGGGCCGGATCACCGACGACGCGGAGGCGATGAAGTTGTGGCAGCGGGAGTACGCCCCGGGCTGGGCACCGGCCGTGTAAGCCTGTGACCGCCGTCCTCGACCAAGACCGCTTTTTCGATCCCGATCCCGCGGTGCGCCGCGTCGCGCGCGAGCTGTACGAAGAAACGCGCCGGCTGCCCATCGTCTCGCCTCACGGTCACGTGGATCCGCAGATCCTGGCCCGGGACGAGCCCTTCCCGGAGCCCGCGGCGCTGATCGTTCAGCCCGACCATTACATCGTGCGCCTCTTGTACGCCAACGGCATCTCGCTCGAGGCGCTGGGCATTCCGCGCCGGGACGGAGCGCCCGTCGAGACCGATCCGTGCAAGGTGTGGCAGCGGTTCGCCGACCACTACTACCTGTTCCGGGGCACGCCCAGCGGCGCGTGGCTCGATTACGAGCTGCACGAGATCTTCGGCGCCCGCGACCGGCTGTCTGGCGAGACTGCGCCCCGGATCTATGACGAGATCACCGAGAAGCTCGCCTCTCCCGAGTTCCGGCCGCGGGCGCTGTTCGAGCGCTTCGCGATCGAGGTCCTCGCCACCACCGACAAGGCCAGCGATCGGCTGGAACACCACCGCGCCATCCGGGAGTCCGGGTGGAAGGGGCGGGTGATCCCGTGTTTCCGGCCCGATGCGGTGTTCCAGATCGCGTCCCCCGGCTGGCCGGCCGAGCTGGAAGCGCTGGGCCGAGAGCACGGCGCGCCCCTGGTGGATTACGCCGAATTCCTTCACGCCCTGGAGGATCGCCGCACCTTCTTCAAGAGCATGGGGGCTACTGCCACCGATCACGCGGTGCTCGAGCCTTACACTACCTGGCTTCCCCCGAACGAGACTGAGGTCCTGTACCAGCGGGCGAGGCAGCGCGACGTGGCAGCGGCGGATGAGCGGCGGTTCATGGGCCACCTCCTGATGGAGATGGCACGGCTCTCGCTGGAGGACGGTCTGGTGATGCAGATTCACGCCGGCGCGCTGCGGGACCACAACCGACCGCTGTGCGAACGGTTCGGTCCCGATCGTGGCGGGGACATTCCGGTCGCCGCCGAGTTCACGCGCAACCTGCGCCCGTTGCTGAACGCCTACGGCAACGATGCCCGCTTCACGCTCGTGACCTTCACGCTCGATGAGTCCACGTACAGTCGGGAGTTGGCGCCGCTGGCCGGCCATTATCCGGCCATGCGCCTCGGCCCTCCCTGGTGGTTCCACGACTCGATGGAAGGCATGCGGCGCTTCCGCGAGCGCACGACGGAGACCGCCGGGATCTACAAGACCGCCGGCTTCAACGACGACACCCGCGCGTTCTGCTCGATTCCCGCCCGGCACGATCTGGCGCGCCGCGTGGACGCGAACTATCTCGCGGGGCTCGTGGCGCGCCACGTTATCGACACGAGCGACGCCCGCCGCATGGCGCGGGCGCTCGCCTACGACCTGGTGAAGCAGACTTACAAGCTGTGCGCCGCACCCCCCCCCACGTCAGTCCTCGAGACCGTCGTTGTCATCATCCTCGAACGCGTCGAAGGAATTCTGGATATTGTTCGCCACGAGGCTTTCGTTCGGCTGGCCCTTATTGGCCGACGCCGGATCGATGAGCGCGGTCTTGGAGCCGTTCAGGAACCAGCCCGAGATGTCGACGCGGAGCGTGATGTTCACCGCCCCTCCCTCTTGGACAGTCACGGGCGGCACGAGGCCTGCCTCTTCGCCCTGGTCGACGTCAGAGGTGAAGGTGAAGTCGCTGCGCGCCCCGGCCTGACTGTACGTGCCGGTCACGCGGATCGACACCCCCGCGAAGTCGGGGTGCGCGACAATGAACGCTGCGTCGTCGCCCGCGTTGGGCTTGTGGATCTCGAATTCGAACTTGTCGTAGGTGCCGGCAGGCGCCACGACCGACACGAGCTGCGCGATCGCCGCGCTGCCAAGGGGGAGCGATAGAAGCACTGGCCCGGTCTCGAACTCCTGACAATCGCCGTTGCCCTCGACGGCGTCGCAGGCGGCGACATCGGCCCGCTTGAGCTCGATCTCGCGCAGCACCAGGTCCACCGACCGTACGATCACGGTATCGTTGCCGAGCGTGATCATGGTGCTGTCGCCGCTCGTCGTCACGGCCGCACCGCCGCCGCGCGCAGTGAGGGAGAGGCTCATGGTCCCGGTGGTCCCGTCCGTGCACGCCGCAACGACGAGTGCCGGCAGCAGAGTGAGCAACGTCAGATTCTTCATACTTCCTCCATGGATGTGGACCAGGACGCGAACTCGCGTGTGGAGGGTGGCAAGCGGTATGCCGCGTTCGGGGCGTGCCCCGACGATGCCGGGACGCCACGACGTGTGAGCGAACTCACGTGTGTTCCGGACACGTGGCATTCTTGTCTGTATCAAATCGGCGCAGCGCCGTCCGCTGTGAGCCAGGAGGGGCGATGAAACGGATGAGTCAACGCGAGCAGGCGGAGGCGTTGCGGCGGCTCCATCGGGAGCCCGGAATCTTGGTGCTTCCCAACGCCTGGGACGTGATCACCGCCCGCGTGATCGAGAGCGCGGGATTCGCCGCCATCGCCACGTCCAGCGCCGGGGTCGCCTGGGCGCTCGGCTACGCCGACGGCGAGCGCATCAGTCGCGGCGAGATGCTCGCGGTGGTCCGCCGCATCGCGTCAAGCGTGCACGTGCCGGTGACCGCCGATATGGAGGCCGGGTACGGCACGACGCCGGAAGCCGCCGCCGAGACCGCGCGCGGCGTCATCGCCGCAGGCGCCGTGGGGTTGAACCTCGAGGACGGGACCAACGACGGTCGCTTGGCGGACGTCGCGCTGCAGCAGGACCGGATCCGCGCGATGCGCGAGGCTGGGGCGGCGGCCAGCGTCCCCCTCGTCATCAACGCGCGGACCGATGCGTTCGAAGTCAAGGAATGGTCGCCCACGGAGCGACTCACCGCGGCCGTGCGACGCGCCAACGCCTACCGGGCCGCCGGCGCCGACTGTCTGTTCGTTCCGCACGTGAGCGACGCGGCCACAATTGAGGGGCTGGCCCGCGAGATCGAGGGACCGCTCAACGTCATTGCCGGCCCCCCCGCCCCAACCATCCCGGAGCTCGAGCGCCTCGGCGTGAAGCGCGCCAGCCTCGGTCCGCGCGTGGTCCAGGCCGCGCTCGGTCTCGTACGCCGCGCGGCGATGGAGTTGCGCGAGCGCGGCACCTACGAGACGATGGTCGACCTGTTGATCCCGTTCACCGAGCTGCAGCGCCTGGTCGCGCCCACCCCTTGACGAGTTCGAACGAGCGGGTATATTTATGCCGTCAAGTGAATATTAATGCTTTCGGGTTAATACTTTTGGGTGGCCCCGACATGACGCACGACTGTACGCTGAACGCCGTCGCTATTCTGAACCCGGCGACTCCCACCGATGGGAGCGGGCGGCGGGCGTAAGCGCGTAGGCGACTCAAAGCAAACCCCCGGCCCGCTCCCAATCGAGCGGGCCGTTTTGTTGACCGGGCGTGACGAGGAGACACGATGCCCGCAGCCGACCGATCGCGTTGGGCCAACAGCCGCACGCGGGACCTGGACCCCTGGCGGGAGCACGATGCCTGCGGCGTAGGGTTCGTCGCGCGCGCGTCCGGAAAGCGCTCCGCCGACATCACGCGCCTCGCGCTGCAGGCGCTGGCCCGGGTGGCCCATCGTGGCGCCGCGGCCACGGACCGCTCGGGCGACGGGGCGGGTCTGCTCACCCAGATCCCCGCCCCGCTGTTCTACCGCGAGGCGGCGAATCACGGACTGGCGCTCACGCCCGGCCAACCGTTCGCCGTCGGCTCCTTCTTCCTCCCGCGCGAGCACGACGCACTCGGCCGCGCCACCGCCATCATCGAGGAGGTGCTCTGCCGCGAGGACCTCCCGGTGCTCGGATGGCGCGACGTGCCCGTGAACCTGGACGTTCTCGGCGGGGGAGCTCGCGTCTCCTGCCCCACGATTCGACAGGCCATCCTCGCCGCCCCGGCCAACACCGAAGCGACGGCCTGGGAGCGCTCCCTCTATGTCGCGCGCCGCACGATCGAGCGCCGCATCGCCGACGCAGGGCCCGGCCTCGAGCCGTTCTTCGTGTCCTCCCTCTCGTGCCGCACGCTCGTGTACAAGGCGCTGCTCACCGGCACTCAGCTCGCCGGCTTCTTCCCCGACCTCGCGTCCTCGGACTACGAGACCGCGATGGCGATCTTTCACCAGCGCTACTCGACCAACACGACGTCGAGCTGGCCGCTCGCGCAGCCGTTCCGCATGCTCGCTCACAACGGCGAGATCAATACGCTCTGGGGGAATCGCAATGCGATGCGGGCCCGCGAGCCGGCGCTCGCCGGTCCCCCCTGGGGCGACGCGGTGGACCGCCTCAAGCCCATCATCTGGTCCGAGGGAAGCGACTCGGCGAGCCTCGACAACGCGCTCGAGCTGCTGGTGCGCTCGGGGCGCGACCCGATACATGCCCTCATGATGCTCGTCCCCGAAGCACACGAAGGGGCGGTCGAGATGGAGCCCGCCCTGAGGGGCTTCTACGAGTTCCACGAGTGCCTGGTCGAGCCGTGGGACGGGCCGGCCGCGCTGGCGTTCTCGGACGGCGTGTTCGTGGGCTCCGCCGTCGACCGTAACGGCCTGCGCCCCTGCCGCTACAAGATCACCCGCGACGGGCTGGTGGTGGCGGGCTCCGAGTCGGGGCTCGTGGACTTGAACGCAGGCGACGTGGTAGAGAGCGGCCGACTAGGACCGGGCGAGCTGCTCGTGGTGGATACGCGTCGCAAGGCGATCCTGCGAAACGGGGAGGCGAAGCGCGAGGTGGCGCGGCGCCGCCCGTACAGGCGGTGGGCGGCCCGGGGCATCCGCCTGCTGCGGCCTACGGCCGCCGTGCCCGACACGCCGCCCACGCCGGAGCCCGAGCGCATCGCCCGACAGCTGGCCTTCGGGTGGAGCTTCGAGGACTTGCGGTATGTGCTCGAGCCCATGGGAAGCGCCGGGCAGGACGCCGTGTGGAGCATGGGCGACGACACACCCATCCCGCCGCTCGCGCGCGTGCCTCCAGGCCTGTACGCCTATCTGCGCCAGCGCTTCGCCCAGGTCACGAACCCGGCCATCGACCCGCTGCGCGAGACGTTGGTGATGTCGTTGCGGATGCACCTGGGACGGAGGGGCTCGCTGCTCACCGACCGGCCCGCCGGGCTGCGGCTGGTGCGCAACGAGCACCCCGTCCTCCTGGGGGCGGAGATGGCGGCGCTGCGAGCCGGCGCCGGCGCGCAAGTCGTCACCCTCGATGCCACCTGGAGCGCCGCCGGGGGAGCGGCCCCCGACGCCTTGCGCACCGCGCTCGACGGGCTGTGTCGCTCGGCCGGCCGCGCGGTGCAAGAGGGGGCGCGAATCGTGATTCTGAGCGACCGGGCGGCCGACCGCGAACGCGCGCCGCTCCCGATGCTCCTGGCGGTGGGGGCCGTACACCAGCACCTGCTCGAAAGCGGCCTGCGGACGCGACTCGGTCTTGTCGCCGAAGCCGGGGACGCCTGGGACGTGCACCACTTCGCTGCGCTGATCGGCTACGGCGCGGAAGCAGTGCACCCGTGGCTCGCGCTCGAGTCGGTGCAAGCGCAAGTCGCCGAGGACGACGCGCGCGCCCGGTTCCGCGCCGCCGCGGAGACGGGCCTCCTCAAGATCCTTTCGAAGATGGGCATCTCGACGCTCTCCTCCTACTGCGGCGCCCAGATCTTCGAGGCCCTGGGGCTCGGCGCCGAGGTGATCGACCGCTGCTTTACGGGGACCGTCTCGACGATCGGCGGGATCGGATTCGCCGAGATCGCCGAGGACGTCGTGGCGCGCCACCGGGCCGCCTATCCGGAAGCCGCGGCCGCGGAGGTGTTGCCCGACCATGGGCGCGTGCGCTACCGCCGCGACGGCGAGGATCACGGCTGGTCGCCACAGCTGGTGCGGGCCATGCAGACCGCGGTAAAAGCCGACACACCCGAGGCGTATGACGGCTTCCGGGCACGCGTCGCAGCCCGGCTGCCGGCCAGCCCCCGCGATCTGCTCGCGCTTCGTAGCGGGACTCCGATCCCGCTCGACGAGGTCGAGCCCGCGGTGGAGATCCGCCGCCGCTTCGTGTCGACGGCGATGTCCCTCGGCGCGCTGTCCCCCGAAGCGCACCGCGCGCTGGCCATCGGCATGAACCGGATGGGCGCCCGCTCGAACTCGGGCGAAGGCGGCGAAGACCCCGACACGTACGCGCCGCTCGAGAACGGCGACCGCGCCGATAACCGCATCAAACAGGTCGCGTCGGGCCGCTTCGGGGTCACGACCCAATACCTCGTGCGCGCGGACGAGCTCGAGATCAAGATCGCGCAGGGCTCGAAGCCCGGCGAAGGCGGCCAGCTGCCCGCCCACAAGGTCACGGCGCTGATCGCGCGGCTGCGGCACTCGGTACCGGGCGTTCCCTTGATCTCGCCGCCGCCGCACCACGACATCTATTCGATCGAGGACCTGGCGCAGCTCATCCACGATCTGAAGCAGGTCAATCCCCGCGCGCGGGTCGGCGTGAAGCTGGTGGCGGAAGCGGGCGTCGGACGGGTCGCCGCGGGCGTCGCAAAAGCCTACGCCGACTACGTGCTCGTCTCCGGCCACAACGGCGGGACGGGGGCGTCGCCGCTGTCGTCGATCAAGCACGCGGGATCACCGTGGGAGCTGGGGCTCGCGGAGACCCAGGCGATCCTCATCGAGAACGGCCTCCGGCACCGGATCGAAGTGCGGGTGGACGGTGGGCTGCGCACGGGCCGTGACGTCGTGATCGCCGCGCTGCTCGGCGCGGAGAGCTTTGGCTTCGGTACGGCGACGCTCGTCGCGATCGGGTGCGACATGGCGCGGCAATGTCACCTGAACTCCTGCCCCACCGGGATCGCCACCCAGCGGCCCGAGCTGCGCGCCAAGTTCCGCGGCACACCGGAACAGGTGGTCGCGTACTTCACGTGGATCGCGGAGGATGTCCGCCGCCTGCTCGCGGGGCTGGGCTGCCGCTCCCTGGACGACGCCATCGGCCGCGCGGAGCTGCTGGAGCGGGTGGACCATCCCGAGGTGCCCCGCGCGCAGATGCTCGACCTGTCGCTGCTCCTGGCCGACTCAGCAGCGGGAGGCGACCCATCACGGCGCCGCACCGTGGCGCGCAACGACCGTCCGGGAGTGGAGTCGTTGGACGACGAGATTCTCGACACGCTCGGGCCGCGGCTCGACGCCGGCCGCCCGTTCGCGGGCGTGTACGACATCGGCAATCACCACCTCACGGTGGGCGCGCGCATCGCCGGCCGGATCGCCGACCGGCTCGGCAACGTCGGCCTGCCTCAGGGATCGATTCGCCTCCGCTTCCGCGGCAGCGCGGGGCAGAGTTTCGGAGCGTTCGCCCTTCCGGGGATGCACCTCGAGCTCGAGGGGGAAGCGAACGACTACGTCGGCAAGGGGCTCACGGGCGGCGAGATCGTGATCCGGCCGTTCCGCGAGGCAGCAGCCGCGGGTCGCACCGACCAGCACGTCCTCCTGGGCAACACCGCGCTGTACGGGGCGACCGCCGGAACGCTGTTCGCCGCCGGGCGAGCGGGGGACCGGTTCGCCGTGCGCAACTCCGGGGCGACCGCCGTGATCGAAGGGGCTGGCGCTCACTGTTGCGAATACATGACGGCCGGCGTCGTGGTCGTGCTCGGGCCCGTGGGGCGCAACTTCGCCGCGGGGATGTCGAACGGCACTGCTTACGTGCTCGACGAAGCCGAAACGTTTTCGGCCCGCTGTAACACCGACATGGTCGCCGTACGAGCGCTCGAGCCGTCGGACGAGCAGGTCGTGCTCGAGCTGCTGCGCGAGCACTGCGCGAAGACCGGCAGCGCGAAGGCGCGCCTGATTCTCGACTCGTGGGGCCGGTACGGGCCGCTGTTCCGCAAGGTAGCCCCCCACGCGGCTCCGGCTCCCGTGGCTGCACCCGCGGAAGTGGCACCCGCCGTGGTGACTTGACGGTCCCCGGGACGCCGCGCCGGGCGGAGCAGGAGGCCTCAGACGCGCCGACGCAGCAGCGGCAGCTCTAGGCTGTCGCGCAGCGCCTGCCAGCTGGCCTCGATGATGTTCTCCGAGCAGCCCATGGTGCTCCAGCGCTCTGCCCCGCTGGCGGACTCGACCACGACGCGGGGCTTGGCCGCGGTGCCGAGGTGCTGGTCCACGATGCGCACCTTGTAGTCCACCAGACGCACGTCGGCGAGCTCCGGGTAGTGCGGCAGGAGCGCCTTACGTACCGCATTGTCGAGCGCGTTGACCGGACCCGCACCTTCAGCCGCGGTGTGCATCACTGCGTCTCCCACCTGCAGCTGGATCATTGCCTGTGCCGTCATGTCGCCGCCGCTCCGCCGCTCGACGATCACGGTGAAACCGAGCAGCTCGAACGGAGGGCGATAATCGGGGGACGAACGCCGCACGAGCATCTCGAACGAGCCATCGGCCGCTTCGAACTGCAGCCCGGCGTGCTCGAGCTGCTTGACGCGCTGGAGCACCTCCTTGTCGTGAACGCCGCCCCCGGGCGCCAGGCCCAGGGCGTCGGCGCGGAGCCGGATGTTCTGCCGCCCCGACAGCTCGCTCACCACAACGCGCATCTCGTTCCCCACGAGCGCCGGATCGATGTGCTGATATCTCTCCGGCAGCTTCGCCACGGCCGCGACGTGGATGCCGCCCTTGTGGGCGAACGCGCTGGCGCCGACGTACGGCGCGTGCGCATCGGGATTCAAGTTCGCGACCGCCGCCACGAACAGCGCCACCTCTCTCAGGCGTCGCAACTGCTCGGGCGGCAGCACGGGACAGTCGAGCTTGAGCTGCAGCGTCGCGATGAGCGGGATGAGATCCAGGTTGCCGCAACGCTCGCCGTACCCGTTGATGGTGCCCTGGATGTGCACGCACCCCGCGCGCACCGCTGCCAGCGCGTTGGCCACGGCGAGGCCACTGTCGTTGTGAGGATGGATGCCGAGCGGCGTGCCGAGCTGATCGCGGACCTCATGTACGCGCTGCTCCACGACCTCGGGCAGCTCGCCTCCGTTCGTGTCGCACAAGACGATGCAGTCCGCGCCCGCGCCAGCCGCCGCCCGCAACGTGGCGAGGGCATAGTCCGCGTCCAGGCGGTAGCCATCGAAGAAGTGCTCCGCATCATAGATCACCTCCCGGCCGAGCCGGCGGAAGTAGCCCACTGTCTCCGAGATCATGCGGAGGTTCTCGTCGCAGCTCGTCTCGAGCACACGCTCCACGTGCAGCGTCGAGCTCTTCCCCACGATCGTCACCACCGGCGTCTCGGCTTCGAGTAGCGCAGTGAGACTGGGATCGTCCTCGCACCGGCCGTTGGCCCGCCGGGTCATCCCGAAGGCTGCGATTTTGGCGTGGCCGAGCCGCTCCTTCCGGATACGACTGAAGAACTCCGCGTCCTTGGGGTTCGAGCCCGGCCAGCCGCCTTCGAGGTAATGGATGCCGAGGTCGTCCAGGCGCCGCGCGATCTTGACTTTGTCGTCGACAGAGAGCGACAGGCCCTCGCGCTGCGTGCCGTCCCGCAGAGTCGTGTCGTACAGGAACATGTTCATTGCTCCTCGCATGCTTCCATCAGGATGACAAAAGCGGCGCGGCCCCTCGAGCTCTGGAGAGGCCGCGCCGCGCATCATCGGGGTCCTGCAGTCCGTCAGCCGAGTGCCAGCACGCCGCCTCTCAGATGGAGTCGGATGGCGATGCTCGTAATCGACAGACTACTGCAACGGACGCTCATACCTGTGATACTAACCGCCGGGCGGGATGCGTCAATCCCACGACTTCGGCGCCCAGGAGCTCGCGCACCCGCACCACCTCACCGACCACGACCGTGGCGGGAGGCTCGAGACCCTCCTCTTGAACCCGCGCGGCAAGCGTGGCCAGCGTGCCGACCACCGTCCGCTGGGAGGGCAGCGTACCGTTCGCGATCGCGGCGGCGGGTGTGTCGGCATGGGCGCCGTGCGCCAACAGCCGGGCTGTGATCTCGGGTAAGGCGGAGAGCCCCATCAGCACGACCAGCGTCGGCACCCGCGCGAGCGCCTCCCAGTCGAGGTTGGACGCGCCATCACACTCGTGTCCCGTGACCACCGCGAAGGCCGATGCCAGCCGCCGGTGGGTGACCGGAATCCCGGCCGCAGCGGGCGCGGCGATCGCGGACGTCACGCCGGGCACGACGTGAAACGGCACCCTGGCGACGTGCAGGGCCTCGCACTCTTCCGCGCCGCGGCCGAACACGAAGGGATCACCGCCCTTGAGCCGGACCACCGTCAGCCCGCGCCGGGCCCGGTCGACGAGCAGCGCGTTGATCTCGTGCTGCGCCCGGTCCGCTGTTTCCCCGTGCGAGCGCTTGCCCACGAACACACGCTCGGCCGTGCGCGGCGCCTCATCCACCAGGGCGGGCGCTACGAGGCGATCGTACACGACCACGTCGGCCGATCGGAGGATCTCCAGGCCTCGCGCGGTGATCAGGCCGGGGTCGCCGGGCCCGGCACCGACCAGATAGACAACCCCCGGCTCGCCGTCCGCGAGTGAACTCGCGGCACGGCTCTGCCCGTAAACGGGCAAGGCCGCTTCAGCGGCCGGGCCGAGCCGCGGCTTCAGCCGCGACTCGAGCGGTCGCACTTCGCTAACCAGGTTCTCGATCCGTTCGCGCGCCCCTTCCGTATCCCCCCGGCGCACGAACTCGATCACGTCCGAATCCACGATGCGATACCACAGCGCCGTGCGGGCGCGGGTGTCCGGGACACGGGCGGCCAGCTCTGGCCGCAGCTCGCCCAACAGCTCGCACAGCCGCGCCTCCGCGGGCCCGACCAGCCGGGCGACGCGTTGGCGCAAGCGAGCGGCGAGCGCTGGGCTCTTCCCCGATGTCGAGACGGCGACGGTAATGTCTCCCTCCCGATGGATCGCGGGCGCGATGAAGCTGCAGTGGTCGAGATCGTCGACCGCGTTCACCAGGACGCCCTCTCGCTCGGCCTCGGCCCATACTGCGGCATTGGCCACGCGATCGTCGGTCCCCGCGATGGCGAGTCGGGCACCTGCGAGATCACCCGATCGATAAGGGCGGCGCCGCAGATCGATTCCGCCCGCCGCCGCGAGCTCCGCCAGGCGGGGCGTGGTCTCGGGACTCACCACGGTGACGTGCGCGCCGGCCGAGAGCAGCCCAAGCACCTTCTGCTCGGCGACCGCGCCGCCGCCGATCACGACAGCGCGGCGCCCACGGAGGTCGAGAAACACCGGGTAGAACGTCACGGGCTGACGGGGACCGAAGCGCGCAGCGCCTCGATGCCCACCCGATGGCAGAAGTCGCCGAACCGCTCGTCGTCGAGCCGCTCGTCCCGGTAGCGCTCGAACAGCGGCCGAACGGTGGCGACGAGCCGGTCGCGCGGGACGAGATCCGCGTACAGCGTCCCCAGCCTCGTCCCCAGCATACTGCCGCCCACGAACAGGCCGTACTTGTGCAGCGAGCGACCGACGAACGCGAGATCGGCGGTGTAGGGCCGCGCGCAGCCGTTGGGGCACCCGGTCATCCGGACCGTGAGTGCCGCATCCGCCACGCCCAGCCGCTCGAGCTCCGCCTCGAGCTCCGCGATCACGTCGGGCAGCACCCGCTCCGCCTCGGCGACCGCGAGCCCACACGTCGGGAGCGCCGGGCACGCCATGGACCAGCGCCGCACGACCGAAAGCGCTCGGTGACCGGCGATGCCATGGTCGGCCAGGATCCGGTCCACAAGCCGCCTGTGCCGGTCGGGGATATCGGTCAACAACAGGTTCTGCTGAGGGGTGAAGCGGACGCCGCTGCCGACGGTCTCGACCACGCGGCGCAGCGCGCTCCGCAGCCGGCGTTCGTCACCGTCCCGGATGCGGCCGTTCTCGATGAACACGCCCAGGAAGGAGCGTCCCTTCCCCTGCTCGTGCCACCCGAGATGGTCCTCGATATCAGAGACCTCGACGGGTGCCGCCGGCGCCAGCGGACGACCGAGCTGGCGCTCCACCTGATCGCGGAACCAGTCGAGTCCCTCCTTATCGAGGAGATACTTGAGCCGGGCGTGGCGCCGGTCGCTGCGATTGCCGTGATCCCGCTGCACCTTGACCACGGCCTCGGCCACTTCCCTCACCTCGCCCGTTCTGGCGAACCCCAGCGTGTCGGCGAGTCGCGGATAGGTGTCCGTCTTGCCGTGCGTGCGCCCCATGCCACCGCCCACCAGCACGTTGAATCCCGCGAGCCGCTCTCCATGTGTGACGACCAGGAACCCCAGGTCGTTCGAGTGCACGTCGCAGCAGTTGTCGTGCGGGAACGCGAACGCGAGCTTGAACTTGCGCGGCAAGTAGCGCGTCCCGTAAATCGGGTCGGGCTCCGCCGGGCCGCCGGCCACCGGCTCGCCGTCGAGCCAGATCTCGTGATACGCCCGGGTGCGCGGCAGCAGGTGATCAGACACCTGCCGGGCAACTCGCAGGACTTCCTCGCGCAGCCCGCCCGCGAGCGGCGCGGGGCATGCGATCACGTTGCGGACCACGTCGCCGCACGCACCCAGCGTGGTCACCAGCACGTCGTTCACGGAGCGGATCGTCGCTTTGAGATCGCCCTTGAGCACGCCGTGGAACTGGTTTCCCTGGCGCGTCGTGACCCGCAGCGTGCCGTTGCCGTAGCGGTCCGCCAGCTCGTCGATCACGAGGTATTGCTCGCCGGTGAGGACCCCACCCGGAATCTTGCAGCGGACCATGAACTGGTGTGCCGGCTCGCTGTCTGTCCCACGCCGCTCACGGCGCTGGTCGCGATCCTCCTGTTGATACGTCCCGTGGAACTTGAGGAGTTGAGCCCCCGCGTCCGAGAAATGATCGGTGCCGAGGGCGAGCTCGTCGGCGAGAGGCCCGCGCAGACCGCGGCTTTCCTCCTTCACCCTCTCCGTCGCGCTCAGCGGCTTGTCGGTCATGCGACCACCACCTCGCGCAGTCCATCGGCGAGCACTTGGCCGACTTCCGGCCGGCTGAACTCGGGCGGCGGCAGTGTGCCACTCCGCAGCAGCTCCCGCACTTTGGTACCGGAGAGCGTCACATGAGACTCGCCGTCGTGCGGGCAGGTCTTGGGCGACGCCATGCCGCCGCACCGCCGGCAGTAGAACGTGTGCTCGAAGCAGATGGGGTGGATACCGAGCTCGCCCGGCGCGAAGCGGTCGAAGATGCGCTGCGCGTCGTAGGTGCCGTAGTAGTTCCCGACCCCCGCGTGATCGCGGCCCACGATGAAATGGGTGCAACCGTAATTCTTGCGCACCAGCGCGTGGAACACGGCCTCCCGCGGACCGGCGTACCGCATCGCGGCCGGGAAGCCGGCGAGCAGCACGCGATCCCGCGGGTAGTAGCGCTCGAGCAGCACGCGGTAGCTCTTGACCCGCACGTCGGCCGGGACGTCGTCGTCCTTGGTGGGCCCGAGGAGTGGATGCAGCAGGAGCCCGTCGACCGTCTCGAGCGCCGCCTTCTGGATGTACTCGTGCGCCCGATGCACGGGATTCCGCGTCTGAAAACCGACCACCGTGCGCCAGCCGCGCTCCGCAAACGTGCGCCGCGTGTCCGCGGGATCGAGCGCCAGCTCCGGGAAGGCCGGCGCGGTGCGTCGCAGCAGCCGGATGTCTCCCCCCACCAGGAAATCGCCCTGGCCATAGAGCTGCGCCACGCCGGGGTGCTTGGGGTCGGTCGTCCCGTACGCGAGCTGCGCCTCCTCTTCTTTCGAGTGTGTGAACACCTCTCGGACCTCGAGGAGGGCGATGATGCCGCCGTCCGGCGCCTCGAGCGCCACCGTGTCACGGACCTTCCTGGCGTCCGTGACACGCAAGGTGATTGGCAGCGACCACGGGAGACCGTCAGCCAAACGCATCTCGTGAAGGACGCGCTGGTAGTCGGCCAGGCCCATAAAGCCCGTGAGCGGGCTGTACGCGCCGGTCGCGATGAGCTCGAGATCCGCCACCGTCCGTGCGTCGACCGTCAGGGACGGAAGCGCGGCCGCCAGCTCCAGCGCAGCCGGGTACTCCTCGCCTGCGATCACCCGGCTCACCAGTGTCCCGCCGTGCGCGGCGATCGACGTCGTTTCAGCGCTCATCGCTCAGGCCTCCTGCTTGACAGTGAAGGTGTGGAGGCCGCATTCGGTCTTACCGGTGCCGCTCCACCGCCCCGCGCGCTCCGCCTCGCCGGGCGCCGTGGGGCGGGTGCACGGCCAGCACCCGATGCTCGAGTAACCCTGGTCGAGCAGCGGGTGATACGGCACGCCATTTTCCCGGATGTAACGCCACACGTCCGCCCGACTCCAATGCGCGAGGGGAAACACTTTCACGATCGGTCGGCCATCGACTTCGTGATACTCGACGAGCTCGCTCGCCGAGCGGCTGGAGGACTGATCCTGTCGCACCGCGCTGATCCAGGCGTCGAACCCGGCGATGGCCCGCGCGAGCGGTTCCACCTTGCGAATCGCGCAGCAGCGGTCCGGGTCCGTCCGGTACAACGGACCTGGATCGGTCAGGGGTTTGAGCTCCACGACGTTGAGGCCGTAGCGCTTGGCGAACCGCTCCTTGAACTCATACGTCTCGGGGAAATGGAAACCGGTGTCGAGGAAGATGACCGGCACCGTGCGGTCGATGCGGGTGAGTAAGTGCGCCAGCACGACGCCGCCCCCGCCGAAGCTCACGGTCAGCGTCGTCTTGCCCGGGAACGTATCCACCGCCCACGTGAGGGTCGTCTCGGGATCGGCACCCCTCAGGGCGACGGCCTGCTCACGAACTTGCGCGGCGCTAAGCATCGCCCGGGCTCCGGAGGTGGCCGAGCTCGAAGAGCCGATCGATCACCCGGGACGTGCTGTCGGCGATCTCCTCACGTTCCGTATCGATCACGAGCTCCGCGGCCGGCGGCTCCTCGTAGGGGTCCGACACGCCGGTGAACTGCGGGATTTCCCCGGCCAGCGCCTTGCGGTACAACCCCTTGGTGTCGCGGCGGATGCATTCGTCGAGCGAGGCCTTCACGTACACCTCGATGAACGCGCCGATTTCCCCGCGTACCTCGTCCCGGATCGCGCGGTAGGGCGAGATCGCGGCCGTGATCACCGCAACGCAGTTCCGCGTGAGCAGCTTCGCGACGTAACCGATGCGCCGGATGTTGGTGTCGCGGTCCTCGCGCGAGAACCCGAGGCCCTTAGAGAGGTTCTGGCGCACCTCGTCCCCGTCCAGCACTTCGACCGGGATGCCACGGCGGCCCAGCTCCGCGCTCACCGCGGCGGCGAGCGTGGACTTACCGGCGCCCGACAGGCCGGTGAACCACAGGGTGAAGCCGTGCGTCTGGGTGATGCACCTTTCCGTTACCAGCTCAGGTTGCAGCATCGTTCTCCGATTCCTCCCATCGTCCCCCCTCTCCGCGACGCGGAGAGGGGGACAGGGGGTGAGGTAAAAACGAAACGGGCCCGCTTCCCTGGGAAGCGGGCCCGATTTGCGTCGCGCGTGCCGTTTACAAGCTAATCGAGCATCATCCGATGCCGGCAACCACAGCGCCACAACCGCGTCCGCTCCCCGAGGAGCGAGCACACATCATCC
>Ga0207646_10001381_pt1 | contig 30119 bp, 27 predicted proteins | sample KBSK5502metaG_FD_184343 | JGI IMG/M metagenome (GOLD analysis project Ga0207646, IMG submission 184343) | Corn, switchgrass and miscanthus rhizosphere microbial communities from Kellogg Biological Station, Michigan, USA - KBS K5-50-2 metaG... | ecosystem: Host-associated > Plants > Roots >... | reverse complement strand
CACCGCGATGGCCTGGCGACCAGCTGCGCCGTCACCACGCTGGCGAGCGACGTCGCCCGCTGTAGCAAGCGGGCGCGCTCCGCCTACTCGCGCCAGGTCGTCATCTATCTAGAGTTGCTCACCAAGTTGGTAGGGGGGCGCCCCAGGAAATCGCGCCGGGCCAAGGCCATCGCCGCGCTCTCCGCGCTCGTCGGCGCCGTCTCGATGGCCAGGGCGGTGAATGACGAGACGTTATCTCGCGAGATCCTCAAATCAGCCGCCGATGAGCTGAAGACCACTCTTAGATAGCCGCCCACGTCTCGCGGCGCGAAGTCACGGCTCACGTGGCCACGGTCAGCACCACTCGAAACCGCGCTCTCCCGCTGATCATCTGGTCGTACGCATCGGCGGCCTTTGCCAGTGGGTAGCGCTCGATCATGGGGCGGACCCCCGTCATGGGTTTTTAGTTTGGGCGTTACCCGCGGCCCTTCACGCCCGGTACCAGGCGTGCAGGGACCGCGCGGGCCCATGGCCGGGCGCCAGGCGCTCGGCGAGGGCTACCCGTTGACCCAGTCTACGAGGTCGGCGAGCACGCGCATGCCGTCGTGGGGCATGCCGGCCCACGCGCGCTCGCACCCGCCGAGCGGGAGGACGTTCGAGACGCCGCGCGCCGCCAGCGCGTCGCGTAGCGCGAGCCGCCGCGCCTCGGGGTAGACGCCGGCCGTCGAGACGCCGCGGTGGCACAGGGCAACGGCCTCCTCGAGCCGGTCCACGCGGCGCACCACGACGAGGCGCGAGAGCGGGTGCTGCTCGAGGTCGAACGGGCCGGGGACGACCACGACCGCGGCGCGGAGGTCGCGCCCGGCGCCGCCCACCGGCAGCCAGCGCGCGCCGGCCAGCGCCCCGCGCCGCAGGCGCTGGATCCAGCCGGCGTCGGCCGGCGCGGGCGCGGCCGGCGCGACGGCATCGGCGGCGGCCAGCGCATCGCGCAGCGCCTCCGCGTAGCGCAGCGCCCCCGCCTCGTCCGACTCGACGTAGTGCACGAGCGACGCGATGCAGGCGCGCTGGTTCCAGATGACCGTGTCCGCCGCCGCCCGCCGCGCCGCGGCGGCGGGGCCGCCCACGCCGCGCGCGTCCGCGAACGCCTCTCGGCCCACGAGGCTCACGCCGTAGCGCGGGTTGAACGTCAGCGTGCGGATCGCCGCTGCACCCGCGAGCGCGCCGATCCGCTCGACCGCGTCCGGCGCCCCCCATACGACGACGCGGTCGAACACCGTCGGCTCGAAGAGACGCTCCTCGACGCGCCCGTCGCCCCCCTTCCAGTAGACGAGCGAGAGCCCGTCGGCGAGCGCCGCCGCGCCCGGGTGCGCGCGCGCCGCGGCCGTGAGCGCGAGGCCCAGCGCTGCGCCCGGCAGCACCGCGCCCGACGGCAGCTTCACGACGCCCCCGCTCCGGGTGGAGAGGATGCGCGCGGCGCTGGCGGGGGCGACCACTGGCGCGTTCCCCGCCGTCACATGAATCTGGAGCGTCGGGAGCGCGCGCAGCGCCGGGCGCCCCCGCGCGGGCGGTGGGCCGCCGCCACCGCCGCGCCGCTCAAGCTCGGCCAGGATCTCCGCGGTCGGCCCGTCGAAACCCGGCGCGTCCAGCTCCACCCAGCCGTCGAGGAAGCGCGACCCCGCCACCCCGCCCACGCCCAGTTCGCGGTCGACCACCTCGCGCACGGCCGCGCCGCGCAGCATCGCCGCGTTCGTCGCGAGCGCTGCGTCGAGCAGCACGTCCGCGAGGCCGCTGGTCTCGGACGCGAGCGAGCGGAGCCGCCGACCGAGCGGCGCCTCGGGGGCGCTCGCCTCGGCGACGTCCTCCAGGAGTGCGCACGCGCGCTCGAACGGCACCGCCGCCAGCGCCGCGCGCTCGGCCGCGGGGTCCTCGTACAGGAGCGCCGCGGCGTCCACATCGGGCAGCACCAGCACGCGATCGCGCTCGGCGCGCGCCCGCATCGTCGCGCGGTCGACGAGCGTCTCGCGCAGCACCTGCGCGCCCGCGCGCCCCTCGCGCGCCGCGACGCGCGCGTAGGACGCCCGCGGCCCCGCCGCCGCCAGGGCGGCCCGCGCCTCGTCCGCGCCGATCGCCGGCGGCGCGACGAGCCGCCCACGCACGAGGTGCGGTACCCGCACGAGCCCCCCCTCGAGCAGGCAGAACAGCCCCTCGCGGTCGAGCGCCTCGACGATCGCCCCGCCGCTCACGCGCGCACCGTCGCGAGGATGCCGCCGCAGCCGCGCACCTCGTGCCCCGGCGCCCGCCGCACCTCGCCCGCGATCGCCGGCCCGACGAGCCCGCACGGGCAGCACTCGCGCACGAGCCGTACCTCGTCCCCCGTCACGACGAACCCGGGGTAGCTCGTCGTCGTCGCGTCGAGGAACCCGAAGACCCCCGTCACGTCCGGCCCCGTTGCCAGCGGCACGAGCGCCTCGTCGTACACCAGCGGCTCCAGCAGCGGCGGCACGTGGAACCGCCCCGCCTCGCAGGACATGAGCGGCGAGTTCAGCTCGACCATCGAGTACGCCTCCATCACGCGCCCCGCCCCCACCCCGAGCGCGCCCTCGATCGTCGCCGCCAGGGCCGCGCGCTGCACGCGCTCGCCCTCGAAGCTCTTCCACCCGCCGCCGAGCGTCACCACCGACCCCGGCGCGAACCGCGGCGCCCGCGCCGCCTCCGCCCGTGCGCACAGCTCCTTGACCTGGTACGGCGCGCCGAAGAGCCAGACCGCCCGTCCCGCCGCCGTCGCGCGCCGGCACGCCGCGAGCACACGTGCGTACGCCGCCTCGCGCCCGTCCGCCTCGCTCGCAGCCGCGCCCCCCGTGCTGAGCGGCGTGCGCGCCCGCAGCGCCTCCCGCAGCGTGTCCGCGCGGATCTCGAAGTCGTACAGGTACTCCACGCGCGCCACCCAGCGCGCGATCTCGACGCCCGCGCGCTGAATTCCCATGCGCCCGCCGCGGAATCCGAGCACCACCGCGTCCATCTCGCTCAAGTTCAGGCCCATCCGCTGCAGGCGCGCCATCAGGTAGCTCGGCCCGTTCGCCGTATACGACTCCCAGCTCGCCGGGCCTCGCGGCACGAAGCTCAGCTTTCCGCTCGTGCCGCTCGAGTACAGGACGTGGACGCCCGCGCGCTCGAGCCGCTCCAGCCAGTCGTCGACCCCGCCCGCGCCGGCGGCGGCCGCCGCGCCAGCCGCGCCTTCCGCGCACGCGTCACCCAGCCAGCGCCCCATCGCCCCGAAGTCTCCCGCCTCGAGCCAAGCCGTGTCGTAGGACTTGAACCAGTCGTCCCCGACCGTGCACGACTCCACGATCGCAGCGAGTCCCGCGTCGTCGCCGACCCCCGCGTCGTCGCACATCCGCCGGTAGGCCGGTATCGCGGCACGGTAGTGCGCGTGGCACGCCGCGATCGCGCGGTGACGCAGCCGCGTCGCCTCGCCCTCGTCGTAGGCGTCGCCCGACGCCCACGCCGCCGCCGCCGCCCGCAGCGCGCCCCCCAGCTCGGCGATGCGCTCGACCGCGCTCATCACACGCACTCCTCGATCGTCAGCCCCCTCATCCACGGAAGGTGCTGCGCTCGTGCGCGCCAGCGGGCTGGGCGAGCTTCGTCTCTCATCAGGGGCTATTGTGGCACCGCGAGGACTGCGGGAGCGCGGAAGTGTGTCGTCAAGGCGCGCCCGGAGAATGTCGTTGTTTCCGCATCGGTCATCCAAGTCTCGTGAGATGTCGGGCAATGCTACAATGCCACCGCGTCGAACCCAAGGGAGTCGAAGCGAACGCTGGCGATGCGACTAGGTGGGCACCGAGGGCGCAGTGCGGCCCGCCAGCGAGTGGCGTCCGGCGAAGACGCTGGAGGAGGCGGTGGCCAACCTGGTCAAAGGCCAGACCCTGCCGCGGCGCAACTGAGATCGGCCAGGCCCCTCACCCCCTGCCCTCTCCCCTGACCTCGCTCGGCGGCGTGGCGATTTGCTACCCTAGCGGGCGTGCCCGGTGAGGAGGGGGATGCCATGGCGTACTGGTTATTGAAGTCCGAGCCCGATGATTGGTCGTGGGCCGAGCAGGTCGCGAAGGGCCGCCAAGGCGCGGAGTGGACCGGAATCCGCAACTTCTCGGCCCAGAACCACCTGCGCGCCATGAAGAAGGGTGAGCAGGCGTTTTTCTACCACACCGGCAAGGAGCGCGCGATCGTCGGCATCGTCAAGGTGATCGCAGAAGCGCACCCGGATTCGACCGACCCCGCCTGGCGCGCCATCGACGTCGCCGCGGTCGAACCGCTCCCGACGCCGGTCGGCCTCGATCGGATCAAGGCGGACAAGCGCTTCGCCGGCATGGCCCTGGTCAGGCTCCCCCGGCTGTCGGTTCAGCCAGTGACCGATGCCCAGTGGCGCCTCGTCTGTCAGATGGGGGGCCGCGGCTAGGCCCACTCCTGCCGCGCCCGCTCGCGGAGCTTGACCTTCTGAACCTTGCCCGAGCTCGTCATCGGGAACTCGTCGACGAAGACGACGTGGCGGGGAATCTTGAAGCTCGCCACCCGCCCGCGGCAGTGCTCGATGACCTCGAGCTCGGACAGCGCACGGCCGGCCGCGAGCTGCACGAAGGCCACCACCACCTCGGACAGCCGGGCGTCGGGCAGCCCGACCACCGAGGCCGCATTGACGGCGGGGTGGGTCATCAGGAAGGCCTCGACCTCCATGGGATCGACGTTCTCCCCACCGATCTTGAGCATGTCCTTGTAGCGGCCGATGAACCGCATGTGGCCGTCCGGACGCATCAGGCCCATGTCGCCGGTGTGAAACCAGCCGTCGGCGTCGATGGCCAGCGCCGTCTCCTCGGGCCGCTTGTAGTAGCCCGGCGTGACGATGTACCCGCGGACGAGGATCTCACCGGGCACCGACACCGGCTGGTCGGCCCCCGTCTCCGGATCAATGATGCGCACCTCGTAGCCGGAGCCGGGATAGCCGTTGGCCTCCACGCATTGCTCCTCGGTCGAGTCGAGGAAGGAGAAGGTCACGCCGATGCCGACCTCGCTCATCCCGAATCCGGTCATGAGATTGCCGAACGTCTTTCGGGCCCGACGGGCGATCGGGATCGAGCTCGACATGCCGGTGCCACAGATGCCGGTGCGCACGCTCGACACGTCCCGGGGGGTTCGCTCCTGCGCGTCCAACAATTCCTTGTAGTGCGTGTCGAAGCCATGGATGATCGTCGCCCTCTCGCTGGCGATGAGATCGAGGCACTCGGCGGCGTCGAAGGTCTCGGTCAGCACCTGACGGGCCCCCCGGATCATCGACATGAGCGGCCCCTCGACGAAGCCGAAGGCGTGGAAGAGCGGCAGGTACATGAGGATCACGTCGTTGAGGGTCAGGCCCATGCGATCGCCGTGATCCCAGGCGTTCCGGATCATACGGTGGTTGTGCACGGCCCCCTTGGGAAACCCGGTCGTCCCCGAGGTATAGAAGATGAAGGCGCTGTCCTCCGGATCCACCCGGGCGGCACGCTCGCGGAGCGCAGCCGCGGTCACGGACGTCCCGCGATCCAGCGCCTCGCGCCAGTCGGTCACGTCGGCGTCGGCCCGATCCGAGAGCACGACCACGTGGCGGAGGCAGGGGAAGCGCGGATCCGGCCGTGAGCCCAGGGCCGGTACGACCTCGCGCATCATGCCGAGATAGTCCACCGGACCGGAGCGGTCGGCGAGGAGCACCGCGGCGGCGTCCGACTGGGCGAGGATATAGGCCATGTCCTCGGTGCGGAAGCGCGTGTTGACCGGTACGAGCACGGCACCGATCTTGATGATGGCGAACATCGCGTCGATCCACTCGGGACGGTTGACCATCCAGAGCGCGACCTTGTCCCCGGGCGCGATGCCGAGTGCCAGGAGTCCGTTCGCTACCGCGTCGACGCGGGCGTTCATCTGGGCGAACGTCCACCGTCGTCCCTGGAAGGCGAGGGCCTCACGCGGACCCCATTGCCGGGCCGCCCGCTCGGGCAGAAGTCCCATCGTCTGCTTCACGTACCAGTCCCCATGACGGCCTCCTGTCACCTCCGACGACCTCAAGCGCCCGTCCCGCCCGCCCCACCCTCCCGCTGCTTGCGCAGGAAGTCCTCGACCTCTCGCATCAGCCTGTCCGAGTCGAGCTCTCCGCCAGGTAGTGGTTGCTGCTCCTCGCCCGCCGCCGCGTCGTACTCCTGCTCCAGCTTCCGCACGTGCTCTCGGGTGGCGCGGTCCCGAGCCACCGCCCGATCGCATTGGACGCGGAAGTCCTGGATGGCCTCGGCGAAATGCGACATGTCCGGGCTCAGGTTGAGCAGGCGGGCCACATGGGTCACCAGGGTTTCGATCGCCGCCGGATTCTCGGAATCGCGCAGATAGTGCGGCGCTTGCCCCATGAAGCCGACGTGCTGCATTCCCCGTCGCTCCGCCGCGTCCAGGACGATCGTGGAAATACCGGTCGGGCCCTCGTAGGTCGGAGGACGATAGATGCCCCAGGCTTCGAGCAACGACTTCACAGCGGGCTCGGTGCAGCGGGCCGTGACACGCACTGGCCGGGTATGAGGAGCGCCCGCCAGGAGCGCCCCGAGCGAGACGATCCGCCTCACCCCACAGCGCTCGGCCACGTCGAGGAACGCCTTCGCATAGGTTTGCCACCTCTGATGGGGCTCCGGGCCGCAAAACAGGAGGAGGCCGTCCCGTCCATCTCCTGGATGCCACGCAAAGAACTCGCTTCGTGGCCAGTGGATGTCGCGGCCCCCGTCGGCCCTCAACCGCACCTCGGGCCGCTCCTGGGTGAACACGAAAAACTCCTCAGGGTTTATCCGCGCCAACCGCGCGGCCTGGAGGTCGCCGGCCAGGTGGCGCAAGGCGCCCGTGGCCGCCCGGCCGGCATCGATCCATCCCCCAAACGCCATGACCATCGTCGTCAAATCGGCGGGCGGCTCGCGGTCGAACTCTACATTGTCCATGAGTATCCTCTCGGCGGTGTTGGCGGACCCGGATGAAGCGCGTCAGGCGGGACTTGTACGAGGTCAGGTAGGGCAGGTCACGCGCCATTGGTCCTCCCTCGAAGCGGAAGAATGCGGCAGACCAGCTTAGCAAATCGGCGCGGGAAGAAGCTACGCGGTCGCGACGGCCTGGGACACACCCAGGGCCTTGGAGGGAAACGCCCTCCAAGGCCCTGTGCTTTCGGCCCGCTTCGGGTGCTCAGGGGCCAGCGCGATGCGACTCATAGCCAAAGACTGGTTGGGGCTCATGGCCATTCTTTTGGAATCCATTCATGTGAGTGCAGACTCCGTCACCTGAGCGATGCTGCAGGTCCCGCCCATGTAGTCTGCCAGGCGCTTCCGGAGGAAGAGGCGCGTCCGGTGCGCGCGCGACTTGATCGTGCCCAGCTTGATGTGCAGCGTCTCGGCGATCTCTGGATTCGAGAGGCCATCGACATCGTGCAATTGAGAAACTGCTCCCGCCCCTGCGCGCGCGTCTCGCGGCCGGTCCGATCGAATTCTTCCCAAAGCGCTTCATCGCGGAAGGCGAGTATGTCGTCATGCAGGCGCAGGGCCGGGCGACGGCGAAGAGCGGGGGACCCTACAACAATACGTATTGCATCGTGTGCCGCATCGTGGACGGCAAGATCAAAAAGATGACCGATTACGTCGACACCGAGGTGATCATCAGCACCCTAGGCGCGTGACAGGCGACGCAATCTCGTCACGCCGCCCGAGACGCGCGCCGTCGCCGCCTCCCGGCCTTGTGGTCTAACGTCGAGGACCGTACGGACTTGGTCACGTTGAGTTCGCGGAGGGCCATCAGGAGACGCCGCCGGTGAGCGGGCCGTAGCTTCCGAAAATCGAACGTCTCGAGCGGCCGATATCTCAGGTGGTCGGGGGACGAGGAACGGTGCGGGACGATTGGCTTTGGTTTTCTCTTCATCCTGTGCCTTTCGCGGGACTACCACATTTGGCTTCCGGACATGTGAGAGGCCACTCTCGACAGGATCAGGAAGCGTGTAGGCGCTCGGATACAGTATCGATGCCGTCATCTAGGTGCAACAGTCGAAGGCGCATCGCGTCACGCCGGCGCTCTTACGCCAGGTCGGTACAGATCCAGAGCCAACCGGGTCCGGCAGTGGCGGGAATACCCCGCAGCGTTGTGGGTCCTCTACGACCTTGGATCACTGCCCGACGGGTCAGTCAACTCAAGGACAGTGCCAGACGAGCACGAGCAGCCGGTAGCTTTGGTCTCCAAGACGGAGCAGGTCACGGCTGCGCCGTCATGGCAGGCTCCTCACCAGTCTGAATTGCCCATCTCGCCCGAAGGTGACCGCCGCGACCACGACACGGAGGTCAGACGGGCTGCTGCGGGCGCTTCGGGTCTGGCCAGTCCACGTGGAAGAACTTCCCGCGCGGCGCGTCCACGCGCTCGTAGGTGTGGGCGCCGAAGTAATCGCGCTGGGCCTGGAGGAGGTTAGCGGGGAGCCGCGCCGATCGGTAGCCGTCGAAGTAGGACAGCGCGCTACCGAAGGCGGGCACGGGGATGCCGTGCCGCACCGCGAGCGCCACGACCTCGCGCCAGGATACCTGGCCTGCGGCGAGGGCCCTCTTGAAGTAGGGGTCGAGCATCAGATTCACGAGGCCGGGGTCGCGGCGGTAGGCCTGGGTGATCTTCTGGAGGAAGTGCGCGCGAATGATGCAGCCGCCACGCCAGATGGCGGCGATGGTGCCGAAGTCGAGCGCCCAGTCGTATTCCTTCTGCGCCGCCGCCATGAGCTGGAAGCCCTGGGCATACGCGCAGATCTTCGAGGAGTAGAGCGCGCGGCGCACCGCTTCGACCAGCTTGGGCTTGGAGCTGCGGTATGGCGTCGGCGGCCCCTTGAGCACCTTGGCGGCGGCGACGCGCTCCTCCTTCAACGAGGAGAGGCAGCGCGCGAATACGGCCTCGGCGATGGCGTTGGCGGGGATGCCCATATCGAGCGCGTTCACACTCGTCCACTTGCCCGTGCCCTTCTGGCCTGCGGCGTCGAGCACCGCGTCCACGAAGAAACGCGTCGGCCTGGCGGGGTCGCGCTGCTTGAGAATGTCGGCGGTGATCTCGATCAGATACGAGCCCAGCTCGTTCTGGTTCCACTCACCAAAGATCTCGGAGAGCCGGTCGGGCGTCATGCCGCCGAGCGCGGTGAGGAGATGATAGGCCTCCGAGATTAGCTGCATGTCGATGTACTCGATCCCGTTGTGGACCATCTTCACGTAGTGGCCCGCGCCGTTGGGGCCGATGTACGCGGTGCAGGGCTCACCGCCGGTCACGGGTTTGCCGGGCGCCCAGTCTTCCAGCGGCTTGCCCGTCTTGGGGTCCACCTTGGCGGCGATGGCCTCCCAGATCGGACGCAGGTGCTCCCACGAGGCCGGATGCCCGCCCGGCATGAGCGACGGCCCGAAGCGCGCGCCCACTTCGCCGCCGCTCACGCCCGAGCCGAAGAAGCGGCAGCGGTCAGCATACTGCTTCTCCCGGCGGATGGTGTCGGTCCAGAGACTATTGCCGCAGTCCACCACGATGTCGTCAGGCTCGACGCCCGCGCCGAGGAGCTGCTCGACGACGGCGTCCACCGCCGCCCCCGCCTTGACGAGGATGAGGATCTTGCGCGGCTTCCTGAGCGCGGCGACAAAGTCGCTCAACGCGGTGGCCCCCACGAGTCCGCCCGGCGTGTCCCCGTGCTCAGCCACAAACTTCTCCATGACGGCGGTCGTCCGGTTATAGACGGCGACTCGGTAGCCGTGGTCGGCCATGTTGAGCGCGAGGTTCTCGCCCATCACGGCGAGCCCGATCAGTCCGACGTCGGCGCTGGCGCGAGCGGCTATCGTCATGGCCCACACTCTACCCCAACCCTCTCCCCTCCGGGGGAGAGTCGCGCGGGCGGCCTCGAGTAATATAGAGGACTATAGGGCCCCATGAACACGCTCGCGCTTCTCGTTGGCGGAGGTCCCGCCCCCGGTATCAACGCCGTGATCGCGGCCGCGACCATCGAGGCACGCAATCGTGGCTTGCGGGTACTCGGGTGTTTTGACGGATTCCGTTGGCTGACCCAGGGGGATGCTGAGCATGCCGCCGAGCTCGACATCACCGATGTCTCGCGTATTCACTTTGATGGAGGCTCGATTCTGCGCACGTCACGCGTCAATCCGACACAAACGCCTGAGGGGGTTCGCCGGGTAGCGGACACGCTTGCACGCCTCAGGGTCGATCACTTGATCACCATTGGCGGCGATGACACCGCCTTTGCCGCGTCGCGCCTCGCCGACACGTTGCCCGGGCTGACCGTCGCCCACGTGCCAAAGACCATCGACAATGATCTGCCGCTGCCGAGCGATATCGTGACCTTCGGCTTCACCACGTCTTGCGATCTCGGAAAAGACCTCGTGCGCAATCTCATGCAAGATGCCGCCACAATGGAGCGGTGGTTCTTCGTCACCGTGATGGGACGGCACGCCGGCCACCTGGCCTTAGGGATTGGTGGTGCGGCTGGGGCCACGCTCACCGTGATCCCCGAGGAATTTCCGGAGCCCCGGCTCCCTCTCGACCGGCTCGCGGACATCCTCGAAGGGGCCATCATCAAGCGTCGGGCACAAGGCCGCAATCATGGTGTCGCGATCCTCTCCGAAGGGCTCGGGGAGAAGCTCGATTCCGACACACTCGGGCCGGTTGAGCATGACGCATATGGCAACGTTCGGTTGGCGGAGTTCGATCTCGGCCGGCTCCTTAGGGAGCGCGTGACCGCCAGCCTCCAGACACGCCGCGTGGATGTGACGATCGTCGCGAAGGACCTCGGGTACGAACTGCGGTGCGCCCCACCGGGCGCGCATGACATCCAGTACTGCCGGAGCCTCGGGTACTGGGCCACGCGCTTCCTCCTGGAAGGCGGGAGTAACGCCATGGTGACGATTCAGGCGGGCCGACTGGTGCCCATCCCCTTCAGCCAGATGCTCGACCCGCAGACCGGGAAGATTCGGGTGCGGTATGTCGACGTGGAGTCTGAGGCGTATCAAACACTCTATGCGTACATGATTCGCCTCAAGCCTGAGGATTTCGACATTCCACAGACGCTGACAGCGCTTGCAAAAGCGGGACACATGAATGAAGTGGAATTCGTCACTCGGTTCGGAGCGTTGGTACGATAGTAAGTTGCAGTGCTCCCTCACGGGCGGCTGGTGTCTGGGACCTTATGTCACGGTGACGGGGCCCAAGGACGGGGCCACCGCCGCCGGAGGGCGTTTATGTTACCTATCCCCCTGAGGGCAACAGCGTTGACGCGCGTGATCTCGTGAGCCTCGTCCAGGAATATGAACGTCAGGAGCGTTGGCGCCGCTGGGACGACGCGCTCGCTAGCCTGCCCCTGCACCCGGGCGAAAAGATCCTGGATCTCGGATGTGGGCTCGGCGACGTCACGGCTCGCCTGCAGCGCCTCGGCGCCGATGTAGTCGGGGTCGATATGAACGATGAGCTCCTGGGAGCGGCGCGTCGACTCCATCCTGATGTTCGCTTCGAGAGCCTCGATCTGAACGCTCTCGATGCGTCTCCGCTGTGTCCGGTGGACGGCATGTGGGCCGGCTTCGTCGCGGCGTACTTCCCCAGGCTCGAGGCCACGCTAGAGCGATGGCGCAAGGGGCTCGCACCGAACGGATGGATCGCGCTGGTCGAGATGGACGACCTGTTCGGGCACACGCCATTTCCCACCCGGTGGTCCAGGGAGCTGGAACGGTTCTATGAGGAGGCGAGGACGGCGGGTCGGCACGACTTTCAGAGCGGTCGACGTCTCGCACCAGCGCTGAGGGCTGCGGGGTTCGATGTTGTCCACGAGAGCACGCTCGAGGACGACGAGCTCAGCTTCCAGGGACCGGCGACGAGTGATGTCTTGGAGGCGTGGCAGCAGCGGTTGGACCGGATGGCCGGGCTCCGAAGCTTCCTGGGGCCGTCGTTCGAAGACTTTCGGCGCGACTTCATCGACGCGCTGACATCGCCTGGCCACCGATCATCAACTCGTGTCGTCATGGTGGTGGCGAGAAAGGCGGCGAGCGAACGATGAACACGGCACCCGCGACGACTTGAATACAGAACGAGACCGCCTTAAGATCGCCGGCGCGAGGAACGCCACGAGACCGGCCGCAACGCCGCATAGGCCCGCTACAAGAGTGATGCGTATCGCTCGTGAAGCTCACCGCCGGGCGCGCTACCCGCCCATCCTCGCCACCTGGCTCTTCCGCCACTCGGCGCGAGATGCGAAACCGGGGCGATTCCGACACAGCGCCTCGGTCTCCTTGAAAATGGTCTCCACGGGCTTCTCGATGTCGAAGGGTTCGGCCACGGGCTGCGGCGTGTGCCACGGGGTGTCGACGAAGAGTTCGATCCGGTTGCCCTCGGGATCGGGGAAATAGATCGACCAGGCATTGCCGTGGGTGACGACCCGGAACTCCTTGATGCCCTCGTCGCGCGCCCGCGCATGCATCGTCTTGAGATCCTCGAGGGTCGTCAGCTTGAACGACATCTGGTTGATGACGTTGAACTCGAGGCCCGGGGGCCGACCCGTGGCCAGCACGAGCTGGTGGTGCTCGTCCGGATCGCGGGACAGGAAGACCAGATCGGATCCGCCCGGGAGCTTCCCGCGGTCGCTCACGAGAAGCCCGAGCACGCGCGTGTAGAATTCTTCCATCCGGGCGAGGTCCGTTACGTAGAGCCCGAAATGGCTGAACGAAACGGCGGGCAGTGTCGTCATGATCACACCTCCACGATCGACGTGCGGACGAGCGCCTCACCGATCTCGACGGCGCTCTGGTGGACGTTGCGGATCATATCACGGGGTCGCAGCCGCGATCACCCGCCTCCGGCCCTTGGACGGGTCCATCGGCGGTTCTATAATGGCTACCGAGTGTTGCTCCGCCCGCCTCGCGGGCAAGGCAGGGAGGATTGCGGTATGGGTGCCACGCAGACGTACTCCGTCGTCGACCCGGCCAGCGGCAAGGTCGACCGGCGCATCTTCAGCGACCAGGCCGTCTACGACGCGGAGATGGAGAAGATCTTCGGACGCGCCTGGCTGATGATCGGGCACGAGAGCCTGGTGCCCGAGGTCAACGATTTCTTCCATACGTACATGGGCGAGGACCCGGTCATCCTGACCCGGGACGGCCGGGGCAGGCTGCATGCGCTCCTGAACATGTGCCGGCACCGTGGCAACCGCGTGGTTCGCTGCGACGACGGCAACGCCACACGCTTCATGTGCACCTACCACGGCTGGTCGTATGGCAACGACGGCCGGCTGGAGCACGTGCCTGGGACGTCCGAGGCCTACTACGACGCGTTGGACAAGCCGTCGCTGGGGCTCGTCCAGGCCCGGGTCGAGACGTATGCGGGGATCGTGTTCGCCACGTGGGCCGAGGATGCCCCGAGCCTCGAGGCCTTCCTGGGGGACGCGCGCTGGTACCTGGACACCGTCTTCAACCGGCGCGACGAGGGAATGCAGGCTCTCGGCCCGATGAAGTGGCTCGAGCCCGTCAACTGGAAGACGATGGTGGACAATTGCTCCGACAACTACCACGTCCCTACCACCCATCTGTCGAGCGCGAGGGTCCAGACCCGCTACCTCGGTCGGCCACGGCTCTCTCACAAGGATCAGTTCGAGAGCCCGAACAAGCACGTCTTCGTCAATGGCCACGCGCTCACGTTTCGCGAAGCGCCCGACAATACGCCACGCTACGTGCACGGCATCTCGAAAGATACCTTCCCGCTCTTTCAGGCGTACCACGAGGCCACCCTTCCCGAGGTGGAGCGTCGACTGGGCGCGTTTCGCGCGCGCCACGTCCAGCTCGGCAATCACAGCATCTTCCCGAATGGCGTGCTGGGATTCCGGCTGGCTCTCCCGCGTGGTCCCCTGCAGACGGAATTCTGGCATTTCGTGCTGCTCGAGAAGGGGGCCCCCGAAGCGCTCAAGCACGCGATCCGAATCGGGAGTCAGGCAAACAACGGCGCCGCGGGACTGTTCGAGCAGGACGACGTCGACAACTGGCGCCAAGTGACGGCGGCGAGCAAGAGCCGCCTCCGCCGCCGTATATCCCAGGATCTCTCGATGGGGCTTGGCCACGCGGGCGCGCATCCGGAGTACCCGGGAGTGGTGTCCGAGCGCTACATCTCCGAGAACAACCAGCGGCTCTTCTACCGGCGCTGGGAGGAGTTCATGAATGCCGAGAGCTGGGCGGACATCCCCATCGCGCCGATCATCGCGCGCTTCGAAGGCACGGCCACCATCCGGGGGTAGCGCCAAGCCCCGCGTGGGAAAGCACGCGAGCGCCGAGGCCGCGACCCTGACGGTGACACCCCGGCAGGCCTTGTGGCTGGAGCTGATGCCGTTCTACATCCACGAGGCCTGGCTTCTCGACGAGCGCAAGTTCAAGGAATGGCTGGACCTGTTCACGGACGACGTGCTGTATTTCATGCCCCGTCGGAAGAACGTGCTGCGTCGCGAAGCGCACCGCGAAGTGACACCGCTGGGGGACCTCTCCCTGATCGAGGACGACCGGCGCTATCTGGAGATGAGGGTGGCGCGCCTGGACACGGGCATGGCGTGGGGAGAGGATCCCCCGTCACGCACGCGCCATCTGATCGGAAACCTGGTGGCGGAGCCGCTGGACGACGGCGAGGTGAGAGCGAAGACGGCCTTCCTCGTGTACCGCTCGCACCTGGAAACCGATCACCAGCTCCTGGCCGGAAGCCGCGAGGACGTGCTGCGCCGGGTGAAGGGCGCTTGGAAGATAGCGAAGCGCACCATCCTCCTCGACGCCAACGTGCTTCTGGACAAGAACCTCAGCATCTTCCTCTAGAATCCGCAGGCGGCTCAATAACCCTTCAGAAACGCGAGCACGTGCGCCGTATACTCGTCGGGCTTCTCGAACGGTGGCCAGTGGCCGCAGTTGTTCAGGAGCACCACCCGCGAGTTGGTGACGTGGTTGAGGATGGCGATGCTCACCTCGAAGGCGACCATCCGGTCATAGCGTCCGTGGATCAAGAGCACGGGCGCCTGGACCCCGGCCAGCTCCGGCGTGTAGTCGTGCGGCACGCTCACGGACTGCTGCCGCGCCGCGTCGAAGGCGGGCGACCAGGTGTGCGCCCGGTGGACGTAGTCCACCAGCTCGTCGGTGACCAGCGCCTCATCGTCGATATGCACGCGCAGGTATCGGCGGATGTTCTCGCGCGTGGGATTGGCGAGGGCCTCGCGCGTGGCCCGGCTGCCCTCCGACGGCCGATTGGCCATGAGGTAGCGGTCACCGCCGGTGCCGATGTGCGATCCGCCCATCACGAACTTGTTGACCCGCCCCGGATACGTGATGGCCGCGACCATGGACGATTGGCCGCCCTGCGAGTTGCCGACGAAGTGCGCCCGCGGGATGCCCAGCGCGTCCAGGAGAGCGACGGCCGTCCGCGCTTGCACGGCGTGGACGCCCTCCCGGTAGACGATCGGTCCGGTCTTGCTGAAATTGGGCAGGTCCATCAGGATGCACCGGAAGTGCTGCGAGAGCCCGCCCACGACCTTGTGGAAGGTGATCCACGCGGTCGTGCCCGGGCCATAGGAGTGCAGGAAGAGCACCGGGTCTCCGGTGCCGATGTCGTGGTAATGGACGCTCATGCCGCCGGCCTGAACGGTCTTGCTCGTCGTTGACTCCTGGAGCCCGGTCGATGTGATGAACGCCATCTATCTCTCCTTGTCAGGCGAGCCGGAGCCGCGCGTGGGAGGCGGCAGTTCGGCGAGACCGAGGTAGGCGGCCCGGATGCGAGGGTCGGCCGCCAGCTCGTGTGCGGCACCGCTGACCACGATGCGTCCCGTCTCCAGCACGTACGCGCGCGAGGCGAGCGCGAGCGCGCGGCGCGCGTTCTGCTCGACGAGCAGCACGGTCACGCCCTCGGCGCTGATGCGTCCGATGACGCCGAAGATCTCCTGGGTGAGACGGGGGGCGAGGCCGAGCGACGGCTCGTCGAGGAGGAGAAGGCGCGGCCGGATCATGAGAGCGCGCGCGATGGCGAGCATCTGCTGCTCGCCGCCCGACAGGGTCCCCGCGAGCTGTCGCGCGCGCTCGCGGAGCACGGGGAAGAGCGAGAACGCGCGCTCGGTCGCCTCGGCGATGCCCGCGCCCGGCACCGTATGGCCGCCCACGAGCAGGTTCTCGCGCACGGTGAACTGAGGGAAGATCTCGCGCCCCTCGGGCACGTGTCCGACGCCGGCGGCGACGATGGCATCGGGCGCCGCTCGGGTGATGTCACGGCCGTCGAACACGATGCGGCCCGTGTGGGAGCGCACGAGGCCCGAGATCGCCCGCAGCGTGGTGCTCTTGCCGCTGCCGTTGGCGCCGAGGAGTGTCACGATCTCGCCGGGCCCGATCGCGAGCGACACGCTCTCCAGCGCGCGGCGCTTGCCATAGGCGACCGACACCGTGTCGAGCGCGAGGAGCTCACTCATCGAAGCCCAGGTATGCCTCGACCACGGCGGGGTCGCGGCTGACCTCCGCCGGCGTTCCCTCGGCAAGCTTGCGCCCGTGCTGGAGGACGGCGACACGGTCGGAGACCCCCATCACCAGCTCCATGTTGTGCTCGACGAGCAGGATGGTGAGCTGATCGTCGTCCCGGAGGCTCCGGATCAGCTGCATCAGCTCCTGCGTCTCGGTGGGGTTGAGCCCGCCCGCCGGCTCGTCGAGCAGGAGCAGGCGAGGCTCGAGCGCGAGGGCCCGCGCCAGCTCGAGGCGCTTCAGGAGCCCGAGGGGGAGCGCCGCCGCGTCGCGCCCGGCGGCCTCCCCGAGCCCCACCCGGGCCAGCAGCGAGTGCGCGCGCGCGCGTGCCTGCGCCTCCTCCTGCCGGACGCCCGGAAGCCCGAGCGCGGCCGCGATCACGCTGCCGTGGAGGCGTGGGTGGGCGCCGATGAGCACGTTGTCGAGCGCGGAGAGGCCGCGGAAGACCTCCGTGTTCTGGAACGTCCGCGCGACGCCGAGACGTGCCACCGCGTGCGGAGCGCGGGCCAGCAGGTCGTGCCCGTCAAAGCGCACGCGCCCGGCCAGGGGGCGGTAGAGCCCGGTCACGATATTGAAGACGGTCGTCTTGCCGGCCCCGTTGGGTCCGATGAGCGCGAAGATCTCCCCCGCCCCGACGGCGACGTCGACGTCGCTCAGCGCGGCGAGGCCGCCGAAGCGGATCGATAGCCCCGCCACGTCGAGCAGCGCGGACGACGGCATCACGGGTCGGACTTGATCCAGTCCGAAAGCGGCTTGAAGTGCCCCTTCTCCACGCGCACCCAGAACCCCTGCTTCTGCGTGTCATGGTCGGGCCCGATCGTGATGGGCGGCACGATGCCGGTGTCGAAGCCCTTGAGTGTCTCGAGGGCGGCCACGAGTCCGTCGCGGGTGAGAAGCCGGCCCGCCCGCTTGGCGCCCTCGGTGAAGAGCATGCCGGCCAGATAGCCGGCGAGCGAGTAGCGATTGGGCTCGTTCCTGGGGAAGTACTTCAGGAGCTGCTCCCGGTAAAGCTTCACGCCGGCCACATCGGAGCGGACCGGATCCGGCAGGGTGGACAATCCCTCCACTCCCTCGGAAGCATCCCCGGCGAGGGCCAGGTAGGTCTCGTCGGTGAGTGGCCCCGTCGACACCATCAGCGTATCGCTCCAGCCGATCTTCTGCCGCTCCTTGAGGGCCTGCGCGGCCGGGCCGGGCGTCAGCACGAGGAAGGTCACCTCGGGCTTGGCCGCCTGGAGCTTGGCGATCTGGGCGCTCACGTCGGTGACGCCGCGCTTCACGGGCTCGGTCGCCACCAGCTTGAGGCCGTGACGGGCGAGGTCGTGCTCGAACGCGCCGAGGAACGACTTGCCGTACTCGTCGTCCTGGTAGAGGGCGCCGAAGCGCTTGAACTTCCGCGGGCCGGCGAGATGGTCGATCATCATGCGCGACTGGCGGTCGCTCAGCACGAGGCCGCTGAAGACGTACTTCCGGTTGCGCGTCTCCGTCGAGCTCTGGAAGGGAAAGAGCATCGGCACTTTGTTCTGCTCGAGGTACATGAGCGTCGCCACCACCGGCGGGGAACCCTGGGGCGCAATCACCGCGAAGATCCCGTCCTGCTCCACGAGCTTCTTGGTGTTGGCCACGGCATCCTGCGGACGGTAAGCGTCATCGTAGTACAGCGTGCGTATCTTGCGGCCGTGTATGCCGCCCCCGTCGTTGACGACACGGAAATAGAGGTCGACCCCGAACCTGGTCAGCTGGCTGCCCGTGAAGGCCAGCGGCCCCGAGAACGAGTTCGACGAGCCGAGCAGGATCTCGGTGTCCGTCACTCCCTGCTCGGCGGCGGCGGGTGTCGCCCCAAGCGCGGCCAGGACCAAGAAGAGCGTCGCCCATCCCTGTCTCATGACTTCCTCCTTGTCATCGCGGCCAGGCCACCGGGCATGAACAGCATGCAGACGATCATGATCGCGCCGAAGATCAGCGGCCGGTAAGCCTGGAACCCCGCCAGCGAGTCGTTGAGCACGGTGACGATGGCCGCGCCCGCCACGGAGCCGAGCACGGAGCCGAGCCCGCCCAGGATGATCATGACCAGGAAATCAACGGAGAGGAACACGTCGAAGGCGTCGGGGGAGAGAAAGCCCACGACGAAGGCGAAGAGTCCGCCCGCCACTCCCGTGTAGAACGCCGACAGCACGAAGGCGATGGTCTTGTAGGCGGCGGCGTGAATGCCGCTCGCCTCCGCGGCGATCTCGCTCGTGCGGATGGCGAGGAAGGCGCGTCCCGTCCGCGTGGCGGCGACGTTGAGCGCGGCCAGGATCATGGCCGCCGCCACGGCTACGGCCAGGTAGTAGCGCGCCGCGTCGGTGTCGAGGGTCCATGGACCGAGGCGCGCCAGGGGCACCCGGAGGCCGTCGTTGCCGCGCGTCAGCCAGTCGAGGTTCGTGATCGCCTCCGTCACCACGAAGCCAAAGGCCAGCGTGGCCATGGCCAGGTAGAGGCCCTCGAGGCGAAGGCACGGGATGCCGAGGGCGAGGCCGACGAGGGCGGTGGCGAGACCCGCGGCGAGCAGCGTGAGCGGCACGGGCAGCACGGGAAGATGCAGGGTCAGGAGCGCCGCCACGTACGCACCGATGGCGAGAAAGCCCGCGTGACCGAACGAGAGCTGGTTCGTGTAGCCCGACAGCAGGTTGAGGCCGATGGCGACGATGGCATTGACGGCGACCAGCGTCCCCAGGAACACCACGTACGTCGGCGCCACCAGCGGCCAGCCCAATGCGGCCGCCGCCGCGAGCGCCAGAGCGGTCGTGCGCACTAGACCTTCCTCGGCTCGACACGGCCAAAAAGGCCGCGCGGGCGCGCGAGGAGGATGGCGATCATGACGAGGAAGGGCACGGAGTAGCGGACGCCGGTGGGCAGGTAGAGCGGCGCCAGATTCTCGATGACGCCGAGGAGCATGCCCCCCACCACCGCACCCGGCATGGAGCCGAAGCCCCCGAGCACGGCCGCGGTGAAGCCGTTGATCGCGATCAGTCCCATCTTGGTGGAGAGGAAGGTCACCGGCGCGATGAGCACGCCCCCCACGGCCCCCACCACGGCCGCGAGCACCCACGCGCCGGAGTACACGCGCTCCACGCTGATGCCCATCAGCCGCGCCGCGTTCTGGTTCTGGGCAACCGCGCGCATGGCGCGCCCGAAGCGCGTGGCGCGGAAGAGCGCCACGAGGGCAAGCATGAGGACGAGGGAGGCGCCGATGATGCCGAGGGACACGGGCGCCACCCGTACGGGGCCGATGCTCACGGGCCGGTTCGAGAAGAGCGAAGGAAACGGCAATTCGTCGTTGGTCCACACCATCCCGGCCCCCGCCCGCAACACGAGGGAAAGCCCGAGCGTGATGATGAGGACGTCCCAGTGCGTGGCCGAAACGGCGCGGCGGATGATGGCCCGCTCTACGACGTACGCCAGCACGCCACCGGCCGCCACGCCGCAGGCGAACGCGAGGGGCGCGGGAAGCCCGGCGGCGCGCTGCGCCGACCACGCCACGAACGTCGAGACCATGAGCATCTCGCCCTGGGCGAAGTTCAGGGTGCGCGTGGCGTTGTAGACGATCACGAGGCTGAGGGCGACCAGAGAGTAAATGCAGCCCGTCGCGAGCCCGCTGACGACGACGTGCGCCACGGCGGACCCGCTCACGCCCGCGCTCCGAGCGCTACACCCGGTCCGCGTGAGCCCATTCAGGTGTCACTCGTCACGGGGGCCTGAGTTCACGGCAGGAATACTGCTCTGGCACGCGCACACCTGTCAAGCCGACAACAGCCGCGGCGCCGGACTGTCGAGCGAGACAGTTGCCTCGGCCGCCACTCGGGTCTACGGCGTCGCCGCCCTCGCACCCACAGCCATCGTGGCGCTCTCGCTCGTCCTTCCGAAGTGCCATCGAATGTCGATGGACAACTGGCACGCGGACGAGATTCTCGCACACGAACAACTTCGGGAAGCGCGTGCCGAGGGAAAAGACCCGTGATGCGAGCGACGATCCTGATGCTGGCCGCCCTGGTGGTGGTCGCGGTGGTGCCGTTGCCGGGGCAGGCCCAGACGTTGGAGTTCAAGCTACTCCCCCGCTACTCGATCGCGACGTTCAAGAGCGACGCGCCGCTGGAGACCTTCGTGGGGCACTTCAGTGACGTGGCAGGCGGCATCCGGGGCAGCCTCAGCGTCGAGCCCGCCAGGCCGCAGGGCGGCAAGGCGACGGTGCGGGTCGACATGACCCTCGTGCCGACCGGTATCGACAAGCGCGACGCCGACATGCGCGGCAAGCCGTACCTCCCTGCCGCAGCTGGGGCAAGTGGGGCCTCGTGATATATTGGTGTTCCTTCAAGCCTCGCCGCTTCTGTGGCTTGCGGTCACGTGACAACAATACCCATCGCCATGGGGATCACCGAGAAGATCGGCCTGGGACCTTTTGAAGCTCGTGAGGATTGGGTGTCGGCGCCTGCGATCGGCACGGCGTACGCGCCGGCGTAGCCACCACCATTCTTGTACGGCTCCTGATGCGCCTTGTCGCGAACCGCTCCCTAGGAGGCCGTCATGAATATCCGACCCCATCGCATCAAGGAGATAGCGCTCGACGTACCGCTGCTCAGATCGGACACGCCCGGGGTGGCCAACGTGCTCCACTTCAACAACGCGGGCGCGGCCTTGCCGCCGCGTCCGGTTCTCGACGCGGTGACGAGCCACCTGGCGCGCGAGGCCGCCATCGGCGGCTACGAGGCGGCGGCCGAAGCGGCCGATCGCATCGCGGATGTCTACGACGCCGTCGCCACGCTGATCGGTGCGCGCACGGACGAGATCGCGGTCGTGGAGAACGCCACGCGCGCCTGGGACATGGCATTCTACGCCGTTCCGTTCCGGGCGGGTGACCGCGTCATCACCGCGCGGGCCGAGTACCTGTCGAACTACCTCGCGTTCCTGCAGATGAAGGCGCGCGTGGGGATCGAGATCGACGTGGTCGACAGCGACGCGTCCGGGCAGGTCGACCTCGCCGCGCTCGAGCGCGCGATCGGTCCGCGCACGAAGCTGATCGCGATCACGCACGTGCCCGGGAGGGGCGGGCTCGTCAATCCGGCGGCCGACGTCGGCCGCATCGCCGCGCGCCACGGCCTCCTCTATCTGCTCGACGCCTGCCAGTCGGTCGGCCAGCTCGCGGTCGACGTGCGGGAGATCGGCTGCCACATGCTCTCGGCCACGGGCCGCAAGTATCTGCGCGGGCCCCGCGGCACGGGCTTCCTGTACGTGCGGCGCGACACCATCGAGAGGCTCGAGCCGCCGTTCATCGATCTCCAGGCCGCCTCCTGGACCGACGGTGACACCTACGTCGTCCGCGACGACGCGCGCCGGTTCGAAAACTGGGAGCGATTCATCGCCGGCCAGATCGGCCTGGGCGTCGCCGCCCGTTACGCGATGCGGGTGGGCATCGACGCGATCGAAGCACGGGTCAAAGCGCTCGCGACGCTGCTGCGGGGGGAGCTCGCGAAGCGACCCGGCGTGCGCGTGCACGATCGCGGAGTGGAGCTGTGCGGGATCGTCGCCTTTCTCAAGGACGGCGAGGCGGCGGGCAAGACGCGCGACCGGCTACGCGCCCTGAACATCAACGCTCACGAGGCCCGCCTGTCGCGGATCGATCTGCCCGCGCGCGGAGTCGACGCGCTCGTCCGCGCCAGCGTGCACTACTACAACGACGAGGCGGAGGTGGAGCGTTTCGTTCGGGCAGTGGCGGACTAGCCGCAATGGACGGACCTGTCGACCCGAGCCCTGTTCCGAGTGTCGAGTCCCGAGAGCGTCTTCTGACCCTCGTTCGGGGCTATCGGATCTCGCAAGCGATCTACGTCGCGACCCGGCTGGGCATTCCCGACCTCCTGGCCGACGGCCCTCGGGAGGTCGACGAGCTGGCTCACGCGAGCGGGTCTCATCGGCCTAGCCTCCACAGAGTCCTGCTGTTCCTCGCCGGGGTCGGAGTGCTCGACAAGGTCGGGCCGCGCCGCTTCGCCCTGACCGAGCTGGCGGCCCTGTTGCGCACGGGCGTCCCGGGCTCCCTGCGGCCGGCCGTCCTGCTATTGCTCGACGAATCGCACTGGCGACCGTGGGGCCACCTGCTGCACACCGTGCGGACCGGAGAGACCGCGTTCCACCACGCCCACGGAGCGGGCCTCTTCGACTACCTCGCCGGACACCCCGAGGTGGCGAGCGTGTTCAACGTGGCCATGAGCGGCAACTCGCCCGCCCACGCGCGCCTCGTCGCCGCGACGTACGACTTCTCCCGGATGAGCCTGGTGGTCGATGTCGGGGCCGGACGCGGCCAGCTGCTCGCCACGATCCTCGAGCGGTACCCTCGACTGCGCGGCATCCTCTTCGACCAGCCTCACGTCATCGAGGGCGCTCGGCAGATCCTCGACGCGGCAGGCGTGGTCGACCGCTGCGAGCTCGTCGGAGGGAGCTTCTTCGACACGGTGCCCGCGGGTGGCGACGCTTACATCTTGCGCGGCATCATCCCGGGCTTCGAGGACGATCAGGCGGTTGCCATCCTCACGAACTGCCGCCGCGCGATGGCGGTCGGTGCGCGCGTCGTCCTCGTGGAGCGATACCTCGCCGCGGATCCCCGCGAGGCGCTCCCGGTTCTTTACTCCGACCTGGAGATGCTCGTCAACGTCGGGGGGCGGGAGCGCACGACGGACGAGTATGCGACCCTCCTGGCGCGCAGCGGTCTCCGACTCTCCCAGGCCATCTCTCTGGGGCGCCTTCCAGAGGCGATGGGATATCACCTCATCGAGGCGCAACGCGTCTAATATCAGCGCCCCGAGGAGGCCACCATGGCGACCACGCTTGCGACATGGACCATCGATCCCGTGCACTCGAGCGTCGAGTTCTCGCTCGACTACATGGGCTTCTCGACGTACCGCACAGGCTTTCGCGCGCTCGAGGGATCGCTCGAGTTCGATGCGGCCCGGCCCGCCGCCTCGTCGGTCGCCGCGTCGATCCCGGTGGCCAGCGTCGACGTGACCAACGATCGCCTCATGAGCAGGCTCATGGACCCCGACCTGCTCGGCGGCAGGGACCATCCGACGATCACGTTCAAGAGCACCCGGGTCGAGGCTCTCGACCCGGCGCACTGGAAGGTGACGGGCGACCTCACCATTCGCGGCGTGGCGCAGCCAGTCGTCCTGGACACGCGCTATCTCGGCCAGGCCAAGCACCCGTTCAGCGGCAAGATCGCCGCGGCCTTCCGGGCGGAGACGGCGATCGACCGGCGCGACTTCGGGGTGACCTGGAACGCGGCCATGGACACGGGTGCCGCGTACCTCGGCGAGCGCGTGCAGATCTCGCTCGCCATCCTGGCCGCTCGCCAGGACTGATCGAAGAACATCGCGCTCTTCTACGGTTTCTCCTTCTTCGATCAGTTGCCTACGCCCTGCGCACGCCCGCGATCCGCGCGGTGCTGGGGGTTCTCTTCGTGATTAGTTTCTGCGCGTTCAACTTCAGCATGTGGGTGCCGCTGCTGGCCAAGAACGTCCTCGGCCAAGGCGCCGAGGGGTTCGGCTTCCTCATGGCCGCAGTCGGGGTGGGCGCCGTCTCCGGCGCCCTCACGCTCGGCACCGTCGTGCCCCGCCACCCGCCGCTGGCCCTGCTCCACGCCAGCGCGGCCGCCGCGTGCTCGGTGCTGCTGGCGCTGTCCCTGGTCGAGAACGTCTGGCTCACCGCGGTGGCCCTGTTCCTGCTCGGATACGCCGGCGTGATCACCGCGGCCGGCTGCAACACGGCGCTCCAGCTCGGCTCGTCCGGCGAGCTGCAGGGACGGGTCATGAGCCTCTACACGCTGATCCACGGCGGTTGTCCGCCACGGGCTTTCTCAGCCCGAAGGACTACTTGGACGCCGTTGACTCGGATGGGATCTCACGTCCCCTCAGCGCTACTCGAGCCTGACTGACGCGCAGAGCACCGTCGGGACGGAGCGCCGCGTAGGCCGCCAACCCTGGCCGGCTGAACAGCCCAGCGCGCCCCTGTGCTATCCTGACCCGGCCTGTCAACGGGCGGTGGTGTCGGCACGCCTTGTAGCTCGGTGTCTTCGACCCATGCCAGGGCCCCCTCACGCCGCGCCGGGCATCGAGGGGTGGAGGTCGTTCCATGGACGACGTCAAAGCGTGGCTCTCCAAGCTCGGGCTGTCGCAGTATGCCGAGGCGTTCGAGCACAATGACGTCGCACCATCTCTCCTCCCGACCCTGACCGATCAGGATCTGCGGGAGTTGGGCGTGCACTCGCTGGGGCATCGCAAGATGCTCCTGAAGGCCATCGGCGAGCTCGATCGGGCTGAGCTGCGAGAGCTCGCCCCCACACCGGAAGTGCGCCCGGCGCCACCCACCGCCGCCCCCGCTGGCGCGGTAGGAATCGAAGTCGAACGCCGCCAGCTGACGGTGATGTTCTGCGACCTGGTGGGCTCGACGGCATTGTCTGAACGGCTTGATCCGGAGGAGCTGCGTGACGTCATCCGCGCCTACCAGGAGTCCGCAGCTCGAGTCATCGAGACCTTCGGGGGTCGCATCGCCCAGTATCTGGGTGATGGCCTCCTGGTCTACTTCGGCCATCCGGTCGCCCACGAGGACGACGCTCAGCGGGCGGTGCGTGCCGGTCTCGGAATCATTTCCGCGATCCACGAACCGACGCGTCTGAGGGACGATGCGCCGACACGGCTGGCGGTGCGCATCGGCATCCACACCGGGGTGGTGGTGGTCGGCGACGTCGGTGGGGGGGCACGACACGAGCGGCTCGCGCTCGGCGACACGCCCAACCTGGCCGCGCGGCTGCAGGCGTTGGCCGAGCCCGACACCGTCGTGATCAGCGATCGCACGCGCCAGCTCGCGGGAGGCAGCTTCGAGTACGCGGACATGGGGCAGCATGCCCTCAAGGGCATCGCCCAGCCGACCCGCACTTGGCGCATCGTCGGGGTGAGCGACGCCGCCAGCCGCTTCGAAGCCGCGGCCCGGTCTGGGCTGTCGCCCCTCGTGGGGCGAGAGCAGGAGATCGGACTTCTCACCGAGCGCTGGCACCTGGCGCAGGAAGGCGAAGGCCAGGTGGTGCTGCTGTCGGGAGAGCCGGGCATCGGCAAGTCGCGCATCCTGGATGCGCTGCGCGAGCGCCTGCAGGACCAGGTCAAGAGCACGTTGCGCCTGCAGTGCTCGCCGTACCACGTTGATAGTCCGCTCTATCCCACCATCGCTACGCTCGAACGGACGCTCCGGCTCGGGCGCGACGAACCGGCATCCTCCAAGCTCGACAAGCTCGAGAGGTTGATGGTGGGACAGTACGGGCGCCCGCTCGAAGACGTCCGCTTGGTCGCCACCATGCTGTCGATCGCGTGTGCGGAGCGCTACGGGCCATTGGCCATGACCCCGCAGCGCCAGAAGGAAGAGACGATCCGAGCGCTCGTCGACATGATCGAGGCGATGGCGCGCCGCCAGCCCACCGTGATGCTGCTCGAGGATGCGCACTGGGCCGATCCCACCAGCCTGGAAGAACTGGATCTCATCGTCGATCGGGTCCGCCGCATCCCTCTCCTCGTCGTGCTCACCCACCGTCCGGAGTTCCGGTCGCTATGGTCTGGGCATGGCCATGTCTTGGCGCTGAATCTCTCGAAGCTGACCCGCGCGCAGAGCAGCGCGATCGTGACCGCGCTGGCGGGCGGAAAAGCGCTCCCCGTAGACCTGCTCGAACAGATCCTGGCCAAGGCCGACGGGGTGCCGCTGTTCGTGGAAGAGCTGACCAAGTCGATTCTCGAATCCGGTGAGCTCAGGGAGGCGGGCGATCAGTTCGACTACGTCGGCGCCGCCCGCTCCGTCACCGTCCCCGCGACGCTGCGAGACTCCCTGATGGCGCGCCTCGATCGCTTCGGACCGGTGAAGGAGATGGCGCAGGTCGGAGCGGCCATCGGGCGCAGGTTCAGCTACGAGCTCATCGCCGCCGTTGCCCCCGTGCCCCGGGCACAACTCGACCACGGCCTGAAGCAGCTCACGGAGTCGGGGCTGGCCTTCCGGGATGGGACGATTCCAAAGGCCGTGTACACGTTCAAGCACGCCCTGGTGCAGGACGTGGCCTACGACTCCCTGCTCAAGAGCCGACGACAGGAGCTACACGGCAAGATTGCGCGGGCGGTCGAGGAGCAGTTCCCGAGCCTGAAGGACGCCGAGCCAGAGCTGCTGGCGCACCACTACACCGAGGCGGGCCTGGCCGAGGCGGCGATCGCGCATTGGCAAGAGGCAAGCCAGAGGGCCATGCAGCGATCGGCCCACATCGAGGCGGAGCGCCACCTGAGGAAGGGGCTCGCGGTTCTGGAGACGATGGGAGAGACAGTGGCACGCAGCCGCTTGGGCATATCCCTACAGAATGCCCTTGGTGTCTGCCTGATGCCGACGCGCGGCTTCGGCAATCCGGAGGTGGCGAACGCGTTCGCGACGGCCGCGGCCATAGCCGGCAAGGAGGGCGATGCGCGGGGGCTATTCGTTGCCTTGCGCGGCCAGGGTCAGTATCAGATGATCTCGGGGGACCTGCGAACCGCGCGCGATCAGGCCGGTAACATTCTGGCTCTCGCGGAGAAAATAGATGATCCGGGGTTCTTCATCGAAGCCCACCATCTGGGCTGGAGCGCCCTGACCTTCACCGGGGATTTCGCGGCGGCTCGCCGCCACGCGGAGCAGGGCCGGGCTCTCTATGATCGCGGCCGCGACCATCGCCTGACATACCGGTTCTCTGGTCACGACCCGGGCATGTGTTGCCGGTCGTTCGGGTCCCTCGCGGCGTGGCAGCTCGGATTTCCCGACACGGCCCTCGCGATGTGTCGAGACGGGTTAGCCCTTGCGGAGGCGGTGTCGCATCCGTTCTCCGTCACGATCGCCCTGTGGGGGATGGGCATCCTCGCCTTGCTCCGCCGCGACAGCAGCGAGCTGCGTGTGACCGGTGAGACGATGATTGCGCATTGCCAGGAGAAGGGATTCGCGCCCTTCATTCCGGTGGGGAAGATCTTTCGAGGCGGGGCGTTGGCCGCCGAGGGGTCGCTCGCGCAAGGCGTCGCAGACATTCGGGAGGGCATCGCCGGCGTACGCTCCAAGGGGACCGAGTACACCGTGCCGACCTTCCTTGCGTGGATGGCGGCGCTGTGCCTGGCAGGCGGGCAGATGGAGCAGGGCGTGACCGCGCTCGAGGAAGGGCTGGCCATGTCAGAGAAGAATGCGGATCGCTTCAGCCTCCCGGAATTCCACCGCCTGAAGGGGGAGCTCCTGTTGGCAGCCCCCCGCCGGGCCGAGTCCGCCGCCGAAGCCTGTTTCCGGGAGGCCATCGAGATCGCGCGCGCGCAGGACGGCAAGGTGTTCGAGTTGCGCGCGACCACGAGCCTGGCACGCCTCTGGGGGGCGCGCAACCGGCGCGCCGAAGCTCGCGCTCTGCTGGCCCCCATCTGCGGGTGGTTCGCCGAGGGGCTCGAGACCAAGGACTTGAGGGAAGCGAAGGAGCTGCTCGAGCAGCTCGGGTAACCGCCGCTCGCCGAGCCTCACGCGTCGCAACCTAAGCCCGCGGCGCTTCGTGCTCGCGCTGGAGATGACATCCGTGTACTCGCTGACGACCGCCCAGCCGCACCGCGCAGCAAGCTGATGGAGTTCTTCAAGCTGCAGGTCGAGTTCCTGGTCGTACTGACGCTACCGTACAGGCCACCGTCCGAGGTTACGTCATCTGCGAGAATACCGCGAGAACGCGGGGAGTTCTGATCTCGCGAACAATGTCCAGAACGGTGAGCATTTGTCGGTTCTTTCGTAGTGGTACCCAAGCCTGTCCTGGAACCCGACGCTGGCCGCGGGACGACCCGTTGCAGCCTGCAGCAGCATAACGGCGATGAGCGCCACGACGCTCATGCCAACTCCCGCGTATCCGCCTCCGCCTGGTCCCCCCAGAAGCGCATGTTCATCTCCCGATACGCTGCCGTCGCGCTCGTCAGATATTGTCGGGCCTGCTCCTGCTTGTCGGTCTTCCGGAAGAGCTTGCCGAGGTCGAAGTGGCAGTGGGCGACGAGCGGACGCATGCCGAGCTCGCTGGCCAGAGCCAAGGCTGCCTGGTAGTAGCCCTCCGCCGTCTCGACAGCAGACGGATCGCGACGAGAGACGATTTCACCGAGCAGGCGGAGACCCCATGCCTCGTGACCGCGCTCCCGGTGGCGCTGCGCCAGCGACACGGCCTGCTGCGCACGTTCCAAAGCGTCGTCGAAGCGCCCTTCGAGCAAATAGGCCTCGCCGAGCCACGCCAGCTGCATCGCCCGTCCCACGCCCATCGAGCTCATCGTCGTTGCGTTCTGTATGACCTCCTCGAGAAGGTGCCGGCCCTCGTCAGGACGCGCGGATAGCGCGTACGCATATCCGAGACGGGCGAGGACCGCCCAGGGCTGGAGGTTCCTCTCACGGATGACGGCTCGCGCTCGCTCCAGCGCATCGATGGCCCGGGCGAGGTCACCCTGAGCAAGGGACACGCTACCGAGACCTGTCAGGGCCTCGGCAAGAGTGAAGGGGTGATCAGCGCTCTCCCCCACTCTGAGTGCTTCCTGAGCATGCGATTTCGCATCGACGAATCGTCCGAGACTCGAGAGCGTCAGCGCCTGCCAGCTGTGTGACCACGAGGCGAAGAGTGGCGACTCCTCGCCACGGCCTTCACTCGGGTCCTCCGCGCACCGCGAAAGGAAGTCGAGGGCCTGATGGAAGTCACCGATGGCGAAGTATGCCTGGCCGGTTCGGTACCGGGCCTCGCGCTCGAGCTCTCGATCTCCAGTTTCCGTCGCGATCGCCATGGCGCGCTGTCCTACCTCGATCGCTTGAAGGTGCTCGCCGGCGACGTTTCTCAGCCTTGCGCAGATATCGGCCAGAACCCGCCCCAGGCGGGCACGATCGCCGAGTCTGGTCGCCAGATGTTCGGCTTCGCGCATGACCGCGAGAACGTCCTGATATCGCCCGAGTGGTATGAGTGCGACCCGCAACTCGAGTCGTGCGTCGATGGCCTGCGCGAGCGTCTCAGGGGTCTCGGGCAACCGCTCGAGTGCCCGCAGCGCATCCCGGAGCAACACGGCCGCCGCGTCATACGAAGACCGGGCCATCGTCCTTCGGGCCGCCTGCCGAAGGTACCTGGCCGCCTTGTCCCACGCCTCGGCGCCGAGCGCGTGGCGAGCGAGACGCTCGACCTCCTCACTCGGCGGGTCGGCGTGTCGACGCTCAAGTGTTTCCAGAATGCTCAGGTGCAGCGCCATCCGTTGCTCCTGCAAGAGGCTCGCATAGCCGACTTCGTGCGTCAGGGCATGCTTGAAGCTGTACTCGAGCTCCGGGAAGAGGTGCGCCTCGTAAAGGAACTCGGCACCTTGAAGGTGCGCGAGACCGTCACGAAGGTCCCCTTCCCCGTCATCGACGATGGCCTGGAGCAGAGCGAACGGCACGTCTTTGCCGATCACAGAGGCAGCCTGGAGTAGGCGCTTCTCGGCCGGTGGGAGCCGGTCGATGCGTCCGGCCAGCAGCGCCTGCACCGTCGCC
>Ga0207646_10001380_pt1 | contig 30122 bp, 30 predicted proteins | sample KBSK5502metaG_FD_184343 | JGI IMG/M metagenome (GOLD analysis project Ga0207646, IMG submission 184343) | Corn, switchgrass and miscanthus rhizosphere microbial communities from Kellogg Biological Station, Michigan, USA - KBS K5-50-2 metaG... | ecosystem: Host-associated > Plants > Roots >... | reverse complement strand
CGCGGCGGACCTCGCACGCCTGGCGGCGCTGGTGGCAGGCGACGACGCGGACCTGGCCCTCGGCGCGCGCGCGACCGGTGCCGGATTCCCGATCCATCAGCGCGCCGGGAACGCGATCACCCTCGCGCTCCTCCGCCTTCTTTACGGGCTCGCGCTCACCGACCTGGCGCCGCTCCGTGTGATCCGCGGCGAGCTACTGCGCAGCATCGACATGAACGGTTCGCGGTACGCCTGGATCGTGGAGATGCTCTGCAAGGCGGCACGGCGCCGAGCGCGGATCGCGGCCCTGCCGATCAGTTACGGACCACGCCGTGGCGGCCGCAGCAAGGTGAGCGGCTCGCTCCGGGGCAGCCTCTTCGCGGGTGCGGACTTCCTCCACGCGCTCTGGCAGTTTCGCGCCTGGTGAATCCGTCGCCGCGCGCGCTCTTCGCGCTGCTGTTGGCGGTCTACCTTGTCGCCGGCTGGTGGACCACCAGACGGGCCGCCGCGACCGGCGACGAGACCGAGTACTTCCTCGCGGCTGACACGCTGATCCACGGCGAGGGGCTCGCGTTGGATCGGCGATTCGCTGAGATCTCCGCTTCCAGCTACGCGCCCGCCCAACCGATCAGCGAGACGGAGTTCCTGACCATCACTTCACCGTCGTCCGCGCATCCCGGTCGCTATCCGCGGCACGACGTCGGTCTGGCATTCCTCATCGCGCCCCTACTGGCGCTGGGAGGCCGCGCGCTCGTGGTCGGGGCGATCGGTCTCGCGATGGCCGGCGCGGTGGCGATCACCGCCGCGATCGTGCCTGCCTTCGGAGCGACGCCGCGAGCGACATTCGCCGCAGCCGCCGTCGTCGGGCTGGCGGTCCCGGCAATCACGTACTCGGGCGAGGTCTTCCCGGACGCGGTTGCCCCGCTCGTCGTCGCCCTCGCCGTCGCGAGCATGGCGGGACGCGCGCCAACCTTCGTCGCGGGTCTCGCAGTCGCCGTGCTCCCTGTGCTCCACCTGCGGTATTGGCCGCTGGCGCTCGGCCTCCTCACCCTGACGTTATGGCCGTCTCACCGTGATCGGCGGTCGGTGGTCGCGCTGGTGGCGCCGCTCGTCGTGACGCTGCTCGCCCTCTCGCTCATCGACCTCGCGACATACGGCGTGGCGCTACCGCATGCGGGTTTCCTCCTCTTCTTCTCCGGCCGGGAAGAGGACATCGCTTCCTACACGCGTGGAGCGGAAGGTCTGCTCGGACTCTTTCTGGACCGTGCGTTCGGTCTGTTGCCCGCGGCACCGTTTCTTGCGATCGCGTTCTTCGGACTGGGCGTGGCCCTTCATGAAAAGCAAGCTCGGCCGCTCCTCACCGTAGCGCTCCTGTACCTCGTGCCGGCGTCCCTCCTCGACTGGACCGGGGGGTTCTCGCCGCAGGCGCGCTACCTCGCGCCGCTGATCCCGATCATCGCCCTCGTCCTGGCGCTCGCGATCGATCGCGCCCCAAGCACGCTGGGGCTGCTCGCCGTGCCGCTCGCCATATGGACAGCCGGTCAGTCGCTCATCTACATCGTCGTGCCGGGCCTCCGCTACGACGTCTACTCGGTGCCGCCCTATGCCGACCGGGCCTGGCTGCGACTTGTGGGCGTCGCGCCGAGCGGAGTCTTTCCGCTCTTCGGCACCGACGGCGCGACGGCTGGCCTCTTGGCGGTTTGGGGCGGCGCCCTCGTGTTCCTAGTGGCGTTAGGTTGGCTGTCATCGCGGCGTCATAAACAGCCCCCACGATCGGACGGGTGAACCCGAACATCTCGGCATGGCGGGGCGGGGCGATCGGCGCGGCGGCGGGCGCGGTCGTCGTCGCCCTCATGTTCGGTCTGCGTCTCTCCGCAGGGATCCAGGCGCTGCCGGACGTCGCGGCGGACGCGATGACGCTCGTCCTTCCCGGCTCGGTGTTCGGGTTCCTCATCGATCGCCTGCAGGAGTACGGACGTCCCTCGCTCCTCGTCGGCGTCGCGGTCGGCCTGGTCGCACTCTGCGGTCTCCTTGGCGCGATCGCCGCGACTCGACTCTCGAGACTCGGACACCTGCCGCGCGGAGGTGCCATTGCCGCGGCGCTCGCTGTCCTCACGCTCCCGATCGTGTTCCTGGGCGCGGGGGAGGACGCCGTTGGTCCGGCGATCGCGACGGCGGCGTACTGGACGCTTTTCGCGGGGCTCCTCGAGGTCGGGCTCTCGCCCGCGGCCGCGCGCCCGCTCGTCGCGCAACACGCCACCGAGCGACGCGCGCTCCTCCTCGGTGCGGGCGCGCTCGCCGGGCTTTGGCTCGCCACGTACCTCGGCGGCAGGCTCGGACGCGCTGCGAGCCTCGGCGGGACACGGCCGACCGTCGCGGCGACGCCTCCACCCTCGCCCGCGACGACGCCGATCCCGGGCGCGACCGACCCCACGCCGGTGGACGCGTTCCCCGGCCTCAAAGGCATCACCACGACGAAGGACTTCTACGTCATCACGAAGAACGGCCTCGACGATCCCACGATTGACGCCGGACGGTGGCGGCTCCAGATCGGCGGCCAGCGGCCGTACGCACTCGGCTACGACGAGCTTCGCGGCCTTCCCGTCTACGAAGCGCCGCGCACGCTCGAATGCATCAGCAACATCGTCGGCGGATCGTTGATCTCGACCGCGATTTTCTCCGGCCCGCCGCTCAAGGACCTGCTCGAACGCGCCGGCCTCCCGACGGGCACGAAAGAGATCCGCTTCAACTGCGCCGACGGATACACGGAGAGCCTCCCGCTGGACGCGGCGCTCGACCCGACGACCATCGTCGCCCACACGATGAACGGCGAGCCTCTGTCGAAAGAGCATGGGTTCCCGGCGCGTCTCCTCCTGTCGGGCCGCTACGGCGTCAAGAACCCGAAGTGGCTCAGCGCGCTCGTGCCCGTCGCGCAGTCGTACAACGGGTACTGGGAGCAACGCGGCTGGAACAAGGACGCTTTCGTTCGCACTTTCAGCCGGCTCGACCTGCCACAGGACGGTGCGATCGTGCCTGCGGGGGGGCCATATCCGTTCATACGCGGCGTCGGCTACGCGGGATCGCGTGGGATCAGCAAGGTCGAGATCTCCTTCGACAGCGGGAAAACGTGGGACACGACGCAGCTCCGCCGGGTGCTGCCGCGCGACAACTGGATGCCGTTCACGTATGTCTGGACGCCGCCGGGCCCTGGTGCGTACGAGGTCGTGGTCCGCGCGTACGACGGCGACGGCTTGGTGCAGGACGCGGCGGAGCACGACTCGTTTCCCGACGGCGCAACGGGATTGCATCGCACCTCCATCAAAGTCGCGTGACGATCGAACCGTGCGCGCTCGAGCGCTGGTTCGCGTCTGAGCGCACACCGCGCCGCTACGATCTCTCGGCGTCCGGCGCGAGACCGATAACGCTGCGAGAGCTCCTCGGAGTCGCCTCGGCGGCTGAGCGCGAGGAGTTCACGGGCGTGTCGCTCGGCTACGGACCGCCCGCAGGCAGCGCCGCGCTGCGCGCCCTCGTCGCGACCCGGGCCGGCGTTCCTTCCGAGGACGTCCTCATCACGTGCGGAGCCATCGAGGCGCTGCATCTCGCGGTGCATGCGCTCGTCGGCCACGGAGACGAAGTCGTCGTGCAGCAACCGATGTATCCCGCCGTCGCCGGGCTCGCGCTGATGCGCGGAGCCGTGGTGCGGCGCTGGCCGCTCGCGCCAGGGACGAGCTCTGCCGCGCGTGTCGACACGCTGGTCCCGCTTCTGACCGACGCGACGCGCGTCGTCGCGATCACACAACCCAACGGGCCAACCGGCGATGTCCTGGATGAACACGAGTTGGATACGTTGGCCCGGCTGCTCGCTGAGCGCGGCATCCGACTCCTCTCCGACGAGGTGTACCGTGACCTCGCGATCGAGCCGGGCCTCGCCGTCCCCACGGCGGCGCGTCACGCGAACGCGATCGTCGTGGGCGACGTGGCCAAGCCGTTCGGCCTCGGCGGGCTGCGGGTCGGCTGGCTGATCGCACGCGACGCCGTCCTCCGCGACCGCATCGCGACTCTCCGCGACTACACCACGCTCTCCGTTCCCACGCCCTCCGACGCGCTCGCACGGATCGCGCTGAGGCACGTCGACGGTCTCCTCGAGCGGCCGCTCGAGAACATACGGGCGAATGTGGCGCGCCTGCGCGCGCTCGCGGCGCGCGACGACCTGCTCGCGCTCGACGCTCCTCGAGCTGGCGCGACGGCATTCATCCGGGTCGCCGATGCGGATCGCGTGCAGCGCGCTCTCGCCGCGGCGGGCGTGCTCGTCGTCCCAGGCGCGCTCTTCGGCGAGCCGGATCACCTCCGCATCGGGCTCGCCGGCGACCAGACCGAGTTCGTTGACGCGCTCGCGCTGCTCGGCCGAACGCTCGCGGGCGGGCGGGCGATGCGCGACGCGTAACTGAGGCGCGTGGATAACGCTGGGCGCCCTCGCGCGGGCTCAGCGGTGGGAATGATTCGCTTGTGGACGTTGAAAACCGCAAGTTTTGGAGCATTTCGCTGTTCCGCCTGTCACTGCTCCAGCGAGCCGCGTTCGCTGAGCTCTTCGCTCACGAAGCGATGCACCGCATCCAAGGCTGAATCTCCGCGCAGAGTCCCTGCCTATCTTGTTGAGCGGAGCGAAGGGCTCCCTTTCCGGCGCGGGCCGTGCTCGCTTGCTAACTCACGTCGTTTGTTAATGCTTACCCCGTAAAGAAGCCTGCGCTCCGCCAACCGGACCGGCTAAAGGCCGTGGTGATTTACCTCGGCGCGTTCCTAATCCTCGGACGCTTGCTCCAAGGCAGCCTGCCGCCACCCCCCGACCTTGGCGGTCTTTGGTTCTACGCCGGGATCGCGGCACTCGTGCTCGGCACATTTCTAGACGAGCCGTTCTACGCAACACCTGCCGACGCCCTGCTGAATGGGGTGGCGGTTCTGGTTGCAGACATCGCGCTGACGCAATCCGGTGGAGTCATTGACGCGCAGTCCCTCGAGATCGGGCGGGGGTTTTTCGGTGCCTATGCGGGTGTGGTGATTGTCATTGCCTCGGTGGCGATAAGTCTGAAAGACGAGGTGGGTCTGTCTGGACGATTGGCGGCTGCGTGTGCAGGAGTAGCCCGGGTGATAGGCGCCGGGTCAGTTATGTATAGCCTGGCGTTCTTCGGCACTGTGTACGCCGCATTCGCGGATTCGGCGGGGAAGCTCGCGGTTCTGTATCTGACTTGGGTGGCGTCCTTCCACTTGTCGCCCGTCGAGCGTCTGCTGACATTTTTGGACCGCGCGCGCGCGGCCAATGCGAAGTTCGGAATCGTTGAGCAAATCATCGATCCGGGCTTGCTAGTTGTCCGACTGCGGCGAGGCGTAACGGTAGTTCTTGGCGCTCGCGTCAAGGTAGGTGTACCCCCGAAGTCCGGCACCGTCGTAACCGTCACCACTCTTCTGGGTGAGCAGCGCGCGCGTGTATCGGTGTCAGGAGCCGCCTCAGTTGCTGTCGGAACCGAAGTGGCGCTCGAAAGTGCCTCCGCCGTTAGCGGGATTGTTGGCTTTGCGATGGCTGGCACGACGCTCAATGAGTTGCGGGTAGAGCTCGTACCGGATGCGGGTAGAGCGGGCCTGGAGATCGGCCGCTTGCTCGAAACGCCCGTTGGAGATCGCGAAACGTTGTTTCAGGTGGTGTCGGCGGAAATCGAGGAAGAGGCCGGCCGGGCATATGTTCGAACGCCGTCTGAACTGGTTGCCACGAAGCTGGGCCGATGGGCTCAGGAGCAATCCGCGTTTGTCGCTGAGTCGTGGATGCCCGACTCTGGCTCGATCGTCACGTTGGTGCCCGCGGTGGAGGCCGCGTTCGAGTCGAACTACCTCGGGCACGTCCCCTTGACGGCGTATGGCGTGGGCTTACGAGTGCACGAAGCCGTCACGCACAACACCGCGATTCTCGGAATTCTCGGCGTCGGCAAGACGCATCTTGCATGGGAGCTCATTCATCGGATGCTTGCCGATGGCATCAAAGTGCTCGTGCTCGACATAACTGATCGCTACGCACCGCATTTCCACGATGTCTGTCCACCGACGGTTCAAGAGGATCACGAGAACGCGATACGGACGGCGATTGCAGCGCGAGTGAACGATCTGACGGTTCGGGGCAACGAGGCTGGCAACGTACCCGATTTTGACGTCGCTCTCAGGGACCTACTGAGTCGGTTCTTGAACGGGCCTGCCAGGTTGATGATTCTCAACCCGAGTCGGTTTGAGGTGACTCGGATGGAAATGAGGCCGTCCTTCAACGCTCCGACCAGAGCGCTGATGCTGGCCCGGTTATCGATGGTGGAAATAACCCGGAAGGTTGGGGAGACAGTTCTTCAACTGGTTCAAGCCATGCCACCGCCGGAAGACGAGCGCGCGCGCGTGTGCCTGGTGCTCGAGGAGGCTCACTCTCTTGTGCCCGAATGGAACTCGACGACCCAGGATGCCGACCGAGAGGCCGTCAATGGAACGGTTCGAGCTTTGCTTCAGGGGCGCAAGTACGGCTATGGCTGTCTGCTCATTACACAGCGCACCGCAAATGTGACGAAGAGTCTCCTGAACCAGTGCAACACGATTCTGGGGATGAGGGTCTACGACGCGACGGGGATGGGATTCTTGGAGAACTACGTGGGCGAAGCCTATTCGAAGGTTCTCGGAGCGCTGAAGAACCGGGAGGCAGTCTTCTACGGGCGAGGCTCAACGTGTGAAGCGCCGATCGTGATCCGTCTTAACGATTCCGGGGCGTTCAGGCTTGGCTTCTGGGATGCGGCGGTCGCAGGCATCAGTCCCACGCCAGCGTTCGCTGACCTAGCGGGGCCACCCCCTGTCGCCGATATTCCTGAGGATCCGCACGAAGTGCCTTTCTAGGTGGTTGCCCATGCGTTGTAAGCGGTCATTGCCATGAAAAGCGACTACCTACCCCGGCGCGGGCGGTGCCGTGGAAGTGGTCGTGCGGTCGCTCGCGCTTCTGCCGAGGGCTCGAGTTGCCGGAGGAATGAGCGTGCCTAACCGACGCCTCACCGCGGACGAACTCACGATGGCCAACAAGGTGCTCGACCTCGTTCGCTCGCGGATTGACGAGCTCTGCGGCACTGACAAACCACTGCGCTTCGCGTACAACCGGAAGATCGCCAAGGAGCTCGGTTACGACGAGCGCGGCAAACCCACAGGCCGGATTCGCCTAAAAGCCCAGAAGCGCAAGTCCCAAAAAGGAATGTGCGCGCTCGGCGCGCACCAGCTTCCGCAACGAGGTTCGGTGCTCGATCGGTTAGAGGCCGAACGGGGCTACACCGCTGAAAATACCCGACTCCTCTGTCCCGACTGCGACGCGAAGGTCCAAGCCGATCGGGGATACCGGTAGGCACGATCGCCATTGCTGAGCGTGCCCGGCCGCCGCCTCCGACGGACGAGCTTGTGAAGGAGCCTTACCCCGCTTGGTACATCGAGCTGTACTGACGACCCGGGCGCCGAAGGGTTCGACGGACTCATAGCGACGGCCGCATTGGTCGTCGCCGCATCGCTGTGGAGATGCTATAAGCACGATCGGTGGTTGCGAAACTGAGCCGCTATTCCGTGATAGGGCCAGTCACAGTTCCGCGCCAACGCGTTGGCAATGGTCGGATGGTCGCGACCGACAAGCTCGACGACTTCTGGCTCAAGTCGGGAGGCTCCACAGCAGAGCACGGGTGCTACGTGTTCTGTATGACTAAAGGAAAGAGCGTTGTCCCGTGGTACGTCGGGGTTTCACGGTCTGAACCCTGGCGAGCTCACAGGATCAGGAAGATCACAGAAGTCGCAAGGAGCGCAGCCATCGCGATGTTGAATGCACGGGCGGCACGCTCCGAGTGCAACAGGCGCTGGAGCACAGCGCCGAATACGAGCCACGGTAGAAAGCACGGGACGGTCATCGCCGCGAACGTGATGCCCAGCTCGACGGATTGACCGACCGCGCTCCCGGCGGCCGGGTCAAGGAATGTCGCGGCCGCGGCCGCGCATATCAGCCAGGCCTTCGGATTGATCCACTGGAATGCCGCCATCGCCCAGAACCCGGGCGACCTGTCGTGCGCGCTCGCGAGGGGCCCCGCCGTCGCGGTCCTCCAGGCGAGCCAGCAGAGGAAAGCCGCACCACACACTCGCACGACCGTGACCAGAAGCGGGCTCTCCAGGATCACGGTACCGAGACCCAGCGTCACGACCGCCATCAACGTCGCCATGCCGGCGCTCGCGCCGACGAGAGCGGGAAGACCGTGTAGCAGCCCGCGCTGCGCGCCCGTCGTCGCGAGGAGCGTGTTGCTCGGTCCCGGGGTCGCGGCGGCCGCAACGCTGAAAGCAATGAACGCGACGAGCTGCTGCGTGATCAACTGAACTCCTCGCACCGCGGCGAGAACACGTCGATGATGATCAGGACCTTCACAGGTCGAGCCACCCTCCGCCGACGATCGTGCAGCGTCCGCCGACGTGCACGCTCGTGATCCGATCGCGAGTGCCCCCGACACGGACGTACAAGAGTGATGGGCGACCCATCTCGAAGCCCTGCTCGGAGACGATGCGCATGCCGTCCGACAGCCCGTGCCGCACGAGGAACGCCCCGAGCGGCCCGTTCGCGGAGCCCGTCGCGGGATCCTCGGCGATCTCCTGCCCAAACATGCGCCCGTGCACGGTGGAACCCGGCTCGACCGTGTGTGTCGTAAAGACGTACGCGGCCTCGGCGAGCTCGCGCGGCGACGCGCGCCTCACCGCATCGAGGGTCTTCACGGCGACGAACATGAACCGGAGGCCGCTGGACCCGATCTCGATCGGAAGCGCGGGCTCGAGATCGGCGGCATCCAGCGCGAGGCTCGCGGCGACGGCATCGCGGTCGGCGACTCGCTCGAACGTGGGGAGCGGCTGTTCCATCTCAGTGAAGCCGTCGCGCACCGTGACCTGGACCGTCCCGACCTGCTCCTCGAGGCGGAGCGTCGCATCGCGCCCGCGAGCGAGTACGAACGCGGTCCCGATCGTGGGGTGGCCCGCGAATGGAAGCTCGCGCGTGGGGCTGTAGATCCGAATCTTGTGATCGCCGCCGTGCTCTGCTCGGACCACGAACGTTATCTCAGTGAGGTTGAGCTCCTTCGCGCCGACCTGCATCAATGCGTCGCTCACGCCTGCGCCGTCATGGAACACCGCGAGCTGATTGCCGCCGAACTTTCGGTCCGTGAAGACGTCGACGAGCGTGTACTCGTGGCGGGTCACGACCGGCTGGCCACGACGCCGATCCATCCGGCGAGATGCTCACCGGGGCGGTCATGGATGGCCGTCGGCGCTCGTAGCCTCGCGTCCACGATCTACCGGGCCAGCGCTTCTCTGATGCTCTTGAGGTGGCTCGTTGGGTGGCGGATCGCGACGCTCGCCACCCAGCCGACGGTCTGCGTGCCTGCCCACCCCCATTCCTGCGTGACCGCCAGCTGCTCGCCGGTCAGCGAGCGTATGAACTCGGAGGTGCGCTCTGAGCCGGCCTTCAGGTCGCGAAGAGTCTCTTCTCGCGGTCTCATGGCAGCCTTGCGCGCATGTTCTGCGTTGCGCTGCGTGATCGTCTCGCGGGTCAACTCGACTGGGCGGCCGCTCAGGAATTCCTGGACCCAACGCACCACATCCGCGTTGATCTCTGCGATGTGGTCGAACATGACTCCAACAGGGCGCTGTTCGTTTGCGCAGTTCGTCGTCCAGTCTGCCGGTGAACAGCCGTCGGCCACCGCGATGACCTGGGCCATCAGCGCGTCGTACTCGTCAGCCAAGTCAGATGCAGTCATGAAATCGGACCGTAGCCGCTCTTGCTCACGACTGGCTTGAACGATCCTGCGACTTGGTCGGATCTCATCCGGCTTCTCGCACCGGCGCTAGAGCTGACAGTTGGTGCTGCGGATCAGGAATGCGGCCGTCGAGTCGAAGCAGGACGGTTCCGGAGAGCGCCGCAGCAAGCGCGCCACCCCACCAGACGGCATCTGGCGAGCTCTGCAGGAGAAGGCCACCAATGGCCGGGCCGAGGGCCAGGGAAATGGTGAACGTCAGACCGTAGATCGACAAGTAGCGGCCGAGGAGATGCGCTGGAGCCATATCGGCGACCAGCGGCCCGAGCACGACAATGTGGATGCATTCGGCGACTGCGAAGACGATCGCAACACCGGCGAGGAGACTCGTCGCAGCGAGCTCCGAATGGGTCAGCGTCGCTGGCAACACCGCAAGCAAGCTCAACGCAAAGAGCGCGCTGGCGGCCGCGAACGCGTGTGCGCGTCGCACGCGTGCCACGACGCGCACCGCCGGGATCTGCGCGATGACAACGAAGGACGTGTTCACGAGAAAGATGATTCCGAGGCCTTCCGGGCCGACCGGTGTGTGTGTAGCTGCAAACGGGGCCAGGATGTTTGAGAAGAACGTGTGGCCGACGACGATGAGCACGGTGTTGGCTGCGATCACCATGAGGAAGAGCCGATCTCGAGCGACTGCGCCAAACCCGACTCCGTTGATCCTTGTCGATGCGGCGGGGACGGCATTGGGGACCGGCACCGCTGCGAGCACGACCAGCGCGAACCCGACAAAGGTGACAGCGTCGAAGACATAGAGCAGTTGGAACGAGCTGAGCTGCTGTGCGGCTGCCACGAGGAAGCCGGCGACCGTCGCGCCGAGACCGAGACCGAAGTTGCCCGCGACGCGGGAAAGCGCGACGGAGGCCGCGCGCTGCTCGGGCCTCACTAGCCTGAAGACCAATACGCGGTTGGCCGTCCCTGCCGCGCCGTTGCCGACTCCGCCGATGATCGCGCAGAAAAACGCCTGCCAGGGCTGGTCGACGAAGGCGAAGCCGGCGTAGCCAACCGCGCTCGCCACGCTTCCTGCGACCACGATCGCTTTGGGTGAGTACCGGTCGAGCAGCGCCCCTGTTGGCGGCGTGGCGATCGCGGCCGTCGCCATGATCGCCCCAAGCACCAGCCCGGCCGTCGACGTGGAAAAGCCACGGACCTGGTGCAGATAGATGATCTCGAAGGGAAGAATGAGCCCGTAGCCGAAGTAGTTGAGGGCGTTTCCCGCTTGAAGGATCAGCACGGGGCGAGCGAGCCCGGTGCGCCAACCCCCGATGAGGCGTGAGACGAGGCCGCTCATCCGGCGAAAGCCGTCGCGGCGGCGCAAGTGTCATACCTCATCTGCACAGACCTCGCACACGCCGACCCCTTCGACGACGACACGTGCGTAGCGCGCGCACGTTCGCCGAAGTGAATTCACGCGCGATCAGCGCGTCTCCTCGACGACGGCCCAGGCCTCGATCTCGACCCTGGCACCGAGCGGGAGCGCCGAGGTCCCGAAGGCGGTCCGCGCTGGGAACGTTGAACCAAAGAACTGCGCGTAGGGACCATTGAGGGCCGGCCAGTCCGCGATCTCCGCCAGATACACGTTGACCTTGATGACCTGCTCTCGTTTCACACCGGCGTCGGCGAGCACGCTCGCGAGATTGCGGAGCGTCTGCTCGAGCTCGGGCCCGAATCCGCCCTGCACCAGCTTCCCGTCCTCGCCCAGGCCGATCTGACCTGATGTGGCGATCGTCTGTCCAATCCGACGCCATAGGCTGAAAGGCCCGACCGGCTTTGCCATGAACCGCTCCTTCACTGTTTCGTTTCGGCCTGCGCACACCTGCACGACTCCGTTTTCCGCAGGGACCACTTCCCCATTCGCGCCGCGACGTTGTTGAACACGTCGCGGAGCACTCCGGGACCGTACTAGCTCTCGATATGGGCGGTCTTGAACGATCGTGCGTCCGCACGCGCACGGACCGCAGCCCAACCACGTTTGCAAAGTGCGCGACGTCGTGGTCTCTAGCGAGCGGTCTGCTCAAGGTTCGTGGCAGGCATGGCCTGGGCACCCACATCGAGCACCTGGGCCTGGTCGTCGGACGCCGACGAATCAGGAAGCGTTGCTGCGCGCGCCCCGACGTGGTCCTGCGCGCTTGTGAGCCGCCGACCGAGGATGACGCCGATGCCGATGGTGCCAACGCAAAAGAGGCACAGCAGCACGATCCACATCGCGGCTGCACCCGCTGCGATGAAGCCAGTCACGATGGCCGGTGAGGCGATGAAGCCCAGCGAAAAGGCGAAGCCCGAGATCGAATTCGCACGGCCACGGATCCTGTCGTCCGCGAGGCTATTGAGCAGGGGACCTAGGGTCGGTGCAAAGAAGATTTCGCCCAATCCGAATAGAGCGCTGAAGGCGAGGACGCCGGCAACCCGTGCCGCGGGCACGCTCGGCAGCGCGGACAGCCCCAACAGAGCCCAGGACGCGGCCCAGATGACTCCGATCAGCGTCACAGCGACGCTTCGGCGGAGCCGCCGGATGAGTCGAAGGACCAGCAGTTGCGTCGCAACAATGAAGACAGTGTTGACGGTGAGCGATAGCGCGACGACGCGTATCGACACGTCCGCCACCACGGTGGAGAACGCCGGCAGACCGGAGTCGAACGCGGGGTAGCCGACGAACGCCATGAGCAACGAAGCGACGATCACCAGTCGAAGTCCCGGGCGCGCCAGCACGTCGCGGTACCCCGCCTCGGGTGCACTGCGGTGCCGCCGCGGGTGCGGATCTTCGATGAAGGGAAGCACGCCGACGAACACCAGGCACGAAGCCGCGTTGGCGAGGAAGAGCGCCTCGAAGGGCGTCGGACTCTCGCCGGTGCCGACGACTGCGGCGGCGACCGCGGCCCCGACGCCGATCGCGGCATTCTGTGCCGTGAAGTTGATCGCGAACGCGCGCTGCTGCGCGAGCGGGTCCGGGGTGAGCCCGGCGATCATCGTTTGTCGAGTCGATAACATCGGTACCCACACCGCGCCGTACAGCAGCACCGCGGGTACTGCCGTCTCGATGCTGTGAGCCAAGGCGAAGAGGACCTCGGCGACCGCCTGTCCAAGCATCAGCGCGACGAGGACACGCCGGGCACCGACGCGATCGATCAGGGCGCCGGAGATCGGCACGACGATCAGGCCCGCGATCGCAGCGCCCGCCAGGAGCGCCCCGACCACGGGGAGGTCGATGCCCCGGACCTGATGCAGGTAGATGAGCGGGTACGGAATGACCAGCCCGTTTCCGACCATCGACACGGTGTTGCCCGCGAGGAACAGGCGAGTCGAACGGGGCAGCCGGGTGACCTGGTTCAGTGGATCCGCTCCTGGTGCAGCTGAACGTTGCTGGGCCGGCGCTGCCCACGACCCCGAGCGAGAAGAGCAGGAGCGGCGGGATCGATCCCCACCGAATCGCCGCCACGGGAAAAGCGCCTGAGGCATTGCCGCGGACCGTACGAGCCGTGGATGCCGACCGTCTTGAACGATCCTGCCGCCGAGGCTCGGATTCGATAAGCTCGGGCGTCCAGCACATACGGCATCGTGGTATACCGACCGGTATGTATACTCACAGCAATGACAGTCCGGCGACCTAATGCGCACGACGCGCTCCTCGGAGCGACAAGTGAGCTGACCTATGCGCGCGGGATCACGGCCACGGGAGTGGACGCGATCGCGGCGCAGGCGGGGGTGACGAAGCGGACCCTGTACCAGCACTTCGGCTCCAAGGATCAGCTCGTGGCCGAAGCGCTGAGCGAGCGAAGCCGACGGGCACTCGTTAACCTCGAGGCCGGCGCGAGGCGCCGCTCCGAGGAAACCGGCGAACTGGCGATCCTGGCGTTCTTCGACGTAATCGAGAACGCCCTGAGCACAAAGACGCGGGCTGGATGCGCGTTCATCAATGCCTCGCTCGAGATCAACTACCCCCGCCATCCTGTTCGTGAAGCTGCGCTCGCGCATCTGCGTGCTCGCGAGGAACTCGTTCGCCAGCTCCTCGTCGAGGCGGGCGCAGACGACGCGGACCTCGCCGCCCAGGTGGTACTGCTCGTCGATGGTGCATACGCCGTTGGGGGGTCTCGACGGGATCCGGCCGCGGCGCGACATGCGAAAGCGGCCGTCGCTGCCTTACTCGCGAGCAGGGGCGTCTCGTGATCACCCCGGCGTTGTCCACGACGAGCACTCGCCCGGCCGCGCCAGGCGCCTCGACCAAGGCAGCAACACTCCCGCAGTTCCGAGCGGGGAGCGCGCGCCCGGCACTCTCTGCACCGGGGACGACGGCTGCAGTCCAGGCGGCGCCAGGCGCGGCGACACGCCACCGGCACCCGTCGGTGATGGGTGGCATCGAGAGCTCGCTCACGGACACTGCGAACGGAAGAGGCATCGATGTCGGCGGTCTCAAACGAGTCCGCGGCCAGCGGTCAGATTCGATACGGTTCGGACCGAGCGCGTATGGGATCGAACGCCTAGAGGTGTACCTCTCCACGTGCGCCTTCGAGCCCCATCGGCACGACACCTACGCCATCGGAATGACGACCGCCGGCATCCAAACGTTTCACTACCGCGGGTCGCGCCACACCTGCCTGCCGGGGCAGCTCCACGTTCTGCACCCTGATGAAGCGCACGACGGCGCGGCGGGAACTGACACCGGGTTCGGCTACCGAATTCTGTACATCCCGCCCGAGCTCGTTCGGGAAGCGCTCTCCGGTCGCGCGCTGCCCTTCGTCGGCGATCCGATTCAGCCGTTGGTACCAGCGGCGGGGCGTATCGCCTCCCTGCTTTCCGATATCGACGAGCCGATCAATGAGCTCAGTTCCGCTGAGATCGCCGTCGCGGTTGCCGACGGCCTCGTTTCGCTGAGCGGCTGCCCCGAACGCCGCCCAGCGGCGATCAATGTCAGGGCGGTCGAGCTCGCGCGCGACTATCTCGCCGCCCACGCACGTGAGCAAACCTCGGCCTCGGTCCTCGAAAAGATCGCGGGTACCGACCGCTTCACGATCGCTCGCCACTTCCGGTGGGCGTTTGGGACGAGCCCCGACCGCTATCGCACGTCGCGCCGCGTGGCGCTGGCGCGGGCCGCGATCGAGAGCGGGCAATCACTTGCCGAAGCTGCTTCGGAGGCCGGCTTCGCTGACCAAAGCCACATGACGCGTCAGTTCAAGCGAACCTATGGCCTGACGCCCGGTCGCTGGAGGGCCATCACTGGAGACTCGTCGCGAACGACCGGCGCGAGCACCCCGCGACAGTAACCGGCCAAGAGCGTCGCCGAGAAATCGAGGACACACGACGGGCGATCTGGTACTTCCCACACATCAGGTGCGGCTCGCAGTCGCGCCTGGTCGTTCCTCTGCCCGCAAGGGAAGAGAAGCATGAGCACCTTAACAGCACGCGTACCGCGGCAAACAGCCTTGCGTAGCGACACGCCGCTCGCCACCGTGATCGAGACGTTCTTCATCCACAACGGAATGGCCGCGAAGACCAAGGACTTCTACCGCGGCAACTTCAACGCATACGCCGCGTGGCTCCGGTCGCGCCTCGAAGCAGAGCCGAGACTCGCCGATCCCAACGCCGACTACGCCAGCGCCTACCTCCGCGAGCTCGAGGCCGCGATGCGCGGCCCCGGTGCGGATCTTTTGTCCCTGCAGCGGCAGGGCGGCTCGGAGCGGCTCGAGATGGTCGAGCGCTATAGCCACGCCGTCCCGCTCAGAGATCGCTCCGCTCTCCCCAACCCGCTCGCATCGGCGACGCTCGTCCACTACCCTCGCGACGCCAAAGCCGTCTGACCTTTGTAAAGCCGCCCCGGGTCAGATGCCCGTGAGCGAGGCTTTGCATTTTTTCCCGCCCTAGCTTGTAATCGCGACCCAGGCGACTCGCGTAAGCGGGCGCGGAAAAATCGGTGGGCTGAGAGGGAATCGAACCCCACAGCCGAAGGCGGCGGATCTACAGATAGACGCCCGTGACAGACACTTCGCGGCAGAGAATACGCAGTTTTCCGAACAACACTCGAACGCCCGCTTCCGAAATAGTCAGGGGAGTCAGACGCCCTACAAAGTCAGGAGGCGGAGGAACGACCACTCCCCGACCTCGCGTGCTGCCTTCGCCCGATAGGCGGACGTATCCGCCGTCTATCGAGCACCCGCATCCGCACGACTGTTCAACGGCCGACTGCGATGCCAGAACCACGACCAGAGTCCTTGACTGGACCGTTCATTACGGCGTCAGACGGTGGATGTCGCGGGGGAACGCCGTGACGGCCCGCAGGTTCTCCTCGCCGATGAGGCGCGCCACGAAACGCTCCAGTCCGATCGCGAAGCCACCGTGCGGTCGAATGACCTCTCGCCTAAGCAGGCTCGCGAAAATCGGTGGGCAGAGAGGGAATCGAACCCCCACAGCCAAAGGCGGCTGATCTACAGTCAGCGGAGCTCACCACACTGCTCAATCTGCCCGCGATGGGTGCGCTGCGTTCGATTCTACCGGTCTGAAGGCCGCTGGGCGATCAGCTCACGATGCGGAGGGACCGCGGCTTCATCACCTCAGCATCGACTACGGGCTCCTTTCGATTGACGAGAACGGCACGGTCCCACACATCGTCAACTTCTACCTCGAGCTGGAACGCCGACCAGTTCCCCGACTCAACCGCGGCCGCGACCGACTGCGGAATTCGAATCGTCAACTCATCAGGCTGGCGCTGCGGCCCGCCCGCGGACTCGACGACCAGCCGGCCGGTCGCGTCAACGATCCGTGCCCTTTTCGGTCGAAGGTCAGCTGAGGTGGAGCGAAGGCGCAGTGTGTGTCCGATTCCGTCGTACTCCAGCGTCCAATCGAGGGTGATGACTTCGGCGGGGTTTGTGCGGGATGCGATCCCCTCGCCCTCAGTTGAGACGGTGGTCGCAACGAGCCGGAGCGTTCGCGTCAGACTAGCAACGCGCTGCTCGGCCGCACGAGCACGGCGCTCGGCGGTGCGCCGATCGCGTTCCTCGTCCTGGAAGGCCTGTTCGATGTGTGCGATCTTCGCGCGCAGGAGTTCGAGCTCGCTCACGTCCATCGCAGCGAGCTTCTCGCGCGCCGCGCGCAAGTCCTCGCCGTTCTCACGTGCCTGCTGAGCAATGCCTTTCGCGCGCTCTTCGGCGTGGGCGCGCATGCCATCGACCCTGCGCAACTCGGCACGTGCGCGCACGAGCTCCTCGACGGCCCATTGGAATTGGCGAGCGACAGCCGCGGCGCGGTCGTCTGCGAACGAGCTCAGCGCGCTCTCTCGATCCCCCATCCAGCTCCGCATGGACGAGACGGCCCGGCGCAGCTGTGCCATCGCGAGCATCGCTCCGACGCACGACGCGGAGAACGCACCGACCGCCATCGCGCGCCCGAGGCCGTCAAGAGCGATCGCTCCCGCACCGAATACCGCAAGGCACGAAATCCAAGGGACCGTTGCAGCAAGCCGTTGCCTCCGCGTGCGGACCGGAACCGACTCTCCTTCGCTTCCCACAGGGGCACCTTGTCATGCCCGCGCCGGCGCGATAACCCCCGTCAAGCGCCGTGAACATCACCCGCCAGTACTAGGACCGAGCCGACACCGCCGGTAGAAGGAGCGCGCCCTACCCTATCTATATGCCATTCCGCATGAAGGTCGCCAGCGGGGTCGCGATCGCGTTGATCCTCGTGATCGGGGCGGGCCTTGCGCTCACGGCTCGCGAGCAACCACCGGTGGCTCTGCCGAGCCCATCGCCGACGGCGACGATCGCGCCGGAGACGCCCTCGCCGACGCCGACTGCCTCGCCCACAGCGTCGCCGTCTCCGTCGCCGATCGTCGTCGCAACGCCTGCGGCGACGCCACGGCCTCGCCCGACGACGAACGTCGCGGGCATGCAGCTGATGACCTATTACTTTCAAGCCCGCGCCCAGTTTTCGCTCTTCCCGCCGACCCCGCAGATCGATTTCGACGAGCCTGCGGACGAGAACGGCGATGCGTGGTACCGCGGGCTCAACGCCGCGGGGCAGCCGATCTTCACGGTGCGTGAGGACTACGTCATGACCCCAAGCACCGCGTTCCACGAGATGGGCCACGCCTACCAGGATCTGGCGCAGCGCAGGTCCGCCGCTTCGGACGTGATGGCGAAATTCTGGGCGTATCGCTCCTTCCCCGGAACGTGGCAGGACGCGCTCAGAGAAGCCAACATGCAGACCGGGATGGCGCAGTGGATCAAGCTCCCGGGCGAAGCGTGGGCCGAATCGTTCAGCGTCGCGATGATCGGCGGCGGACGCGAGAAGACGCTCGACTACGGCCGCACGATCAACCCCGTGGGCATGAAAGCCTTCTTCATGTCGCTCATGGCGGCGCCCTAGGTAGAACGTCGTCCCCTAATCTGTGCCCGCATGTCTTTCGAACGGATCGCGGGCGCACCTTTGGGCGCTGAGCCCGCCCCCGCTCCGCACCGCGGCGAGGCTGCGCCGACAGGTGAAGCATCTCCTTCGATGCGGCTGCAGATCCTGTCCACCGAACATTGGAGCCTGCTCGCGTCACGATCACTCGCGTGGAACGAGTCGTTCAGCCGCGCGGGTATGTTCCTTACAACGCTATCGGGCGCGATCGTTGCGCTGGGACTCGTCGGTGGGGCAACCGGATTCGGGGAGGCTTTCACCCTCTTTGCCCTGGTGATCCTCCCGGTCGTGCTGTTCATCGGCGTGGCAACAGGGATCCGCCTGGGCGCGTCGAACTACCACGAGGCGTTGTGCGTTATCGGCATGAACCGAATTCGGGCCGCATACCTGAAGCTCGCGCCCGACCTCGAACAGTACTTCGTGATGAGCGCGCATGACGATCTGCGAGGTCTCGGCGTCACGATGGCTGTGGAGCTCGGCGCAGGCCGGGCGTTCTGGTTGGCTCAGATGATCGCTGGTACTCCGACGGTCGTCGCGGTCCTGAACTCCGTTCTCGTGGGCGCGATCGCCGCCATCGCCGGGCTTCGCACGGGGGCCGCGCCTCCGCAAGTCCTGCTGATGGGCGCGGCGGGCTTCGTGATCGGGGTCGTCTTGCAGGCCTGGTACGCCCGAAGGCGCATCGGCAAGCTCCAGGCCGGGCTACACCCCATGTTTCCTACGCCAATAGACGAATAAGCAGCAATCCTGAATCAGGCGCGCCGGCGGAAGAGAAGCGCGAAGGCGAGAACGTGGGCGATCCACAAGATCGGCACGAGGATCGTCACCACATACCAGAACGAGCCCATACCGAGGCGCGCGATGTCGTATCGCACACCGCCGATGAGCGCGTTCACGAGGTCGGCGAAGCCGACGATGTTCGTCACCCACACGAGCGCGATCGCGAAACCGAGCCGCGCGCGGAGCGCGAGCAGCGTGATGACCGCGAGCACGCTCGTCGCGAGATCACCGTAGGCGACGGCTTCCGCGAAGTCGCGCGGCAGCGCCGTCCCGGCGACGGATGTCACGAGGACCGTAGCGCCGATCGGCCGCAGCGCGTGAATGATGGTGAGCGCCGTGAACGCGGTGGTGCGCTCGAGCGACTTCAGCCACGGCCAGACATACCACCAGGCGAGGAGCCCGAAGACCACAAACGAGAAAAAGGTCTGGATCCCGAAGACGGCGAACGCGTCCACGGCGGGAGCGTATCGGAAAAACGGAGCTGAGCCGACCCCGGAGCGGTTAGCCCGCGATAGGCAGACAGCCCCGAGCCTACTGATTGCGCACGACGATGGCCGACTCGGTGCGTACCTCGCCGCGTAAGCACGATGGCGACACGACCGAGCATCCGCGAGACTCCGCTGATCTAGAGATAGACGCCCGTACGCGACCCTCTGCCGCAGGAACCTTGCGATTTTCCTACGAAACTGAAATCTCAGCCTAGGGAATCAGACAACCTACAAGGTCAGGGCCGGAGGAACGACCCTCCCAGCCTTGGGCATGAGTGATCCCTGCAATACCCGCCGGCCAGGTGTCGTGTGTGCGCAGTGGAAGGGCTTGACGCTTTCGCGAACGTGTTCGGCGGGATTGTCGGCGGCTTTTACGAGATCCCGGCCGCACGCCCGGTCAGCACCGACGCGACGACGCGGTGCGGGCGAGCGTCACGCAGCACAAACCCGGCTGCGGATCAAAGGTCGCCTTCAATCCGCTCGCCTCGAGTCCGGCCAGCACGCCCTCCATGAAAGCGAGGTTCATGCCACAGACCAGCTCGCGATGGCCTCTTGCCAGCGCGTCGAATGGGCAGTTGCGTAGGCGGACCACTCCGCGAGGCTCCTCGATCGGCTCGAAGCCGTTCTCCTCCAACACCTCGACAGCCTTGCGCAGCAATGCCGCGGGACCGGATCCGCCACGAGCACGGGCCCGAGCAGCCGAGCCGAGCGACTCTCCGAAGGTACGAGCTCCCGCCGCGACCCTCGCGTGGCGATCCCGCCGGGGGCTCCCATCGAGCGCCTGCGCGAACAGCTCCGCCGCGAGCTCGTAGCGGCGTGCTGGCAGGTCGACGTGCAGTTGTCGCGCGCTCCGTCGGTAGAGCTTGGCCGGCCGGCCGGCTCCCGGCCCGGTTTTTCCGCTGAGCCGGCGGAAGCTCGTTTCCGCGAGCCCTGCTTCGACGAGCTTGTCGAGATGAAAGGCCGCGTTCTCGCGGGTCGTGCCGGTCGCCTCGGCGGCTTCTTCCCGGCCGACGGGCTCGGGCCGCCGGCTGAGGTAGACATAAAGAGCGCGCCGGACCGGCTCATCCAGGACGGAGATCTTGGCGATCGCATCGGCAAGGTGATCGGGCATGCTTCAAGTCTATAACGGACCTCCACTAGTAAAAGACTTGACATCGTGGCGTGCCGTTCTATAACTAGCGTGCACCAGTGTTAGAACCTGGGGAGCAAGAAAAAAGAGTAAGGGGTTTCGTCATGGCAACGTCGAAAGAGCCGGTCCGACTCGCCCTGCGCAAGCTGTGGGCGGACCATGTCATCTGGACACGCCAGTACATCATCGCCGCGGTAGCTGGCACGCCGGATGCCTCCGCGGCCGCCGGGCGGCTGCTCAAGAACCAGGAAGACATCGGCGCCGCGGTCGCGACCTACTACGGCAAGGCCGGCGGCGATCGCCTGACCGAGCTCCTCAAGGAACACATCATGATCGCGGTCGATCTCGTCGCGGCGGCCAAAGCCGGCGATCAAACTGCGTTCGCGAAGCATGACGCGCGCTGGACCGCCAATATCGGTGAGATCGCGGCGTTCCTAGCCGGTGCCAACCCGAACTGGCCCAAGAAGAGTGTGCTCGACCTCCTAGCCCTGCACCTCAAGCTGACCAAGGATGAGACCGTCGCCCGAATCTCCAGCGACTGGGCGGCCGACGTCGCAGCGTTCGACGACATCTTCAACGAAATCATGGTCGTCGCCGACACGCTCTATGAGGGCATCGTCGCGCAGTTCCCCGATCGCTTCGCTGCGAAGGGCACGAAGTGACCGGGCTCGACACGCGCAGTGCGTCGCCAGAGTGGGCGACGCTGCCGATCGGGGCTCCCGCGCCGGTGTTCGAAGGCCTGTTGGGGGTGGATGGCGGACGGCACGACCTGACGAGCTTCGGCGATCGCGACGTGCTCGTGCTGATCTTTTCGTCCAACCGTTGCCCGACGGCGAAGGCCTACGGCGGGCGGATGAACTCGCTGCAGCGTCAGTACGGCCCGCGAGGTGTGCAGCTCGTTGCCATCAATTCGAATGATCCGCACCTCTACCCGGATGAGAGCTATCCGCGCATGATCGAGCGGGCCGCCGAGGACCGGTACACCTTCCCGTATCTGGTCGACGATGGCCAGCGACTCGCCAAGGCGTACGGCGCGATGTGCACCTTCCACGTCTTCGTGCTCGACCGTGACCGTCGCGTCCGATACGAGGGGCGCTTCGACGACTCTCGCCTCGAGGCGCGCGTGACGAGCAGCGACCTCGCACATGCCCTCGACGATCTCCTCGGCGGTCGAGAGGTCCGGGTCGCGAGCACCGTCCCGTTCGGCTGCAGCCTCGACTTCGTCTGAGATCGGGTGCACGTGCAGCCCTCGATCGTGACCACTCCCGCGGTGCGCCCACCGCGAGAGGCTTACGTCGGATCCGCCGCGCGCGCCCCTCGGATTTCATTCCTTGTCGCGGCGATCGGGGGCGCCTGGATCATCGCGGTGGCCGCCGAAGCGACCGGCCAGGGCTCCCTGCTCCACCACCACGCGTTGATCGAGAGTGGCCCACCACTCTGGGTCGCCCTCGCGCTCTTCCTCGTGGCGTGGCAAGTGATGATCGTGGCGATGATGTTGCCGGCCAGCCTCCCGGCGATCCGCGCGTTCGCAGCCGTCTCGCGCAGGGTGCGTCGGCCAAGGCTCGCAATGGCGTCATTTCTGGGTGCGTATGCGGTCGTATGGGCTCTCTTCGGGCAGCTGGCCTTCATGGGCGACGTCGTTCTGCATCACCTCGTCGACGCGGCGCCATGGCTCGGCACGCGGCCGTGGCTGATCGAAGGGGGCGTCCTCGGACTCGCCGGTGTTTATCAGTTCGCACCCAACAAACGGCGCGCCCGCGAGGCTTGCTGCAACCGAGTGGCTCTCGCGGCCACCATCCGGGTACCGGCGTCGGACGCGTTCCGGCGCGGCCTTGAGCATGGCTTCGACTGTCTCGGCAGCGCCTGGGCACTCATGCTTGTGATGTTCGCGGCGGGCTTCGCGAATCTCTGGTGGATGGTGGCCCTCACCGGGGTGATGAGCTACGAAACGATGGGGCGGCACGGTCAGCGTGCCGCATTGGTCGCCGGCGTCGTCCTCGTCCTGCTGGCGCTCGTGGTGGCGTCGTCCGGCTCGGGGGCGATGCCGCCGATGGCAGGTCTGATGTGGAGGTGAAAGGTGATGCGAGTACGGATCGGTAATTTGAAGGATGCCGAGCCGAGCCGTATCCGCTTCCTCGACGTCGCTGGCATCCAAGCGTCCCCTCGCGGACCTCGACGCGTTTCTGCACCTGGGTCAGCCGGCGCCTGACTGATAGATGGAGGTAGCGGTCATGTTGGTACGGATCGGTAGGGCAAAGGACGTGCAAATGGGAAAGATGCGCGTATTCAAGGTGGCGGGCACGCCGGTGAACGTCGTCAGTGCCGACGGCAACCTGTACGCCATTGACGACACCTGCACCCACCAAGGCTGCTCTCTCGCTCGCGGTCAGCTGACGGGGACGACGGTGACCTGCGCGTGCCACGGCAGCCAGTTCGACGTGACGTCCGGTGCCGTTCTGCGCGGACCTGCCGAGGAGCCGGTGCGTTCGCGAAAGGTAGAGATCAGGGGTGAGGACCTGTTCGCCGAGGGCTGATGCCCGATCAATGTCGAAGGTCGACCTGTGCGTCTACGGAGCCGACCCCGGCGCGTTAGCCCGCGATAGCCAGACGGCGCCGAGCCTACTGATTGCGTACGACGATGGCCGACGATACGTACGTCGCCGCGTAAGCACGATGGCGACGCGACCGAGCATCGGCGAGACTCCGCCGATCTACAGGTAGACGACCGTGATGCGTGCGTCGCCGCCGCGGCCTCGAGGTTTTCGAAGAAACTCGCACGTCATGCTCGCGAGAAGTCAGGGGGGTCAGGCGCGGAGAACGCGCCAGGCAAGTAGGCCGATCCCCCGTGCCCACTGGGGCGTAATGTCCCGCCCATGCTCACGGTTCTTGCGCTTGCCCAACTGCTGGCACAACCCGCAGAAGCAGTTGCGGTGGAATTCAAGGCCGCCCTCGGATGGTCAAAGTCGAAGGGGGGCACGGCTCGAATGCCTGTGCGACGGTGCGTGTCTGGCAAATCGCGAGGGCGGCCACATCATCGTCGGAGCAGCGCAGGTCGGTTCGACCCTCAGGGTCGAGGCATGGTCGACGGCGACGATATTCCTGATCCGACGAAGCTCGGTCAGCTGTTCCCTCAATACTTCGATCCGGTTTTACCGATAGAGACTGCGGAGCTCGACGCTGTTCTCTCAGCTTCACGATGAGCGCCGTCGTCGCACGCCGAATCGCGGATGCTTTCGCCACTGGGAAGATTGATCACGTTGAAGCGCTCTTGGCCCAGAACTACGTCGATCATCAGGGCATCGGTGCCGGCGACCTGGTCGGACCGGCTGGCTTCCGCGAGGTCGTCTCGCGGGCACGGAGCCATTACCACCGACTCGATGTCGAGGTCCTCTCGCTGATCGAGAGCGGCTCGTTCGTCGCGATGGCTCTGCGGTGGAACGGCGTTCCGGGGGATACCGCGCCTGCGCGGCGAGAGACGCTCGAGGTCCTTCGTTTCGTCGACGAGAAGGCCGTAGAGCACTGGGGCTGGCGGACCAAGTGATCAGCCGAGCGCTGGTGGGGTCAGATTGGGGGTCAACGCTGTCCTTGACGGTCAGCGCGACCGGTCGGGCATGGATTTTTCCACGCCCGCCTGCGTCGTTCTCCTGAGCCGACCCCGGGGCTCGAACCCGGAACCGGTGGTTTACAAAACCACTGCTCTACCGTTGAGCTAGGTCGGCGCTAGACAAAAAGTCTAGAGGCTACGACTTGGCTGGCTGCCGCGAGAGCCACGCGCGCATGTCCGCCTCGTGCTCGGTGTGGAAATGTCCGAACAACGTCGCTCCGGTCACCGGCGCGCCCTGCATCCATGGAAAGCGTTCCGGATGGTCGAGCGAGTCTTCGGGCATTTCCTTGATCGCCGACACCAGCTTTTCGAAGACGGCCCGCGACTCGGCGAGGGTCTGGCGCACGGACTTATCGCGATCGTGTTCGTGGAACCACGCATTGATCTCGTCGTCGTCATGGAGCTCAGCGGGCCACTCATGGGCGGGCTCAGGCCGGCCGTGCGCCACAGCCTCGAGGCGCCCGACGGTTCGCCGCCGCCATGCCGTGAGGTGCGCGACGATGTCCTTGATCGACCAGGCCCCCGCGACGCCGGGCTCCTCCATGCGGTCCTCGCCGATCTGTGCGAGGAGGTCTTCCCAGGCCTCGTACTCCGAATTGAGCTCAGCCAAGAGGTCAGCTCGACGCATCGTCGCCCTCTTCCGATTTCTCTTGGGCTGATTTCTTCGTCGAGCGCCTCTTCGCCGGCGCCTTGCGCTTCGGCTTCGCGGCCACCGCGGGCTCGTCCGTCGGCGCGGTTTCGATCTCGGCGGCCGGTGCGATCTGATCCGTCTCGTCGGTCCCACCCTCCGGCGCCTCGGCGGGTTCGGCGCGATCGTCCTCGGAGCGATCCTCCTGCGTCTGCTGCGGCTCGTTCTCCCAGCCGCCGTTCTCCTGCGTCTCGGCCGGTTGTTCGGGTCGCGGAGTGCGGGTTTGCGCGGGTGGCACATCGCGGCGGCGCTGGCGCAGCGCCTCGTAGAGCATCACGGTGCCGGCGGCAGCCGCGTTGAGCGAGCTCACCATCCCTTCCATCGGAAGACGCACTGCCTGATCCGCGCCCTCGAGCACGAGACGGCGGATCCCTTCGCCTTCGCCACCGATGATGATCGCGGTCGGCCCGCGGTAATCGACCTCGTCGTACAGAAGATCGCCCGACTCATCGGCCGCGACGACCCATATGCCCTTTTCCTTAAGCGCGTCGATCGCCTGCCTGAGGTTCGCCACATCTGCGATGAGCAGATGCTCCGTCGCGCCGGCGCTCGTCTTCGTAACCGCGGGCGTGAGCCCGACCGCGCGGTGATGCGGGATGATGACCCCATCGACGCCGGCTCCCTCGGCCGATCGCAGGAGCACTCCGAAATTCTGCGGATCCTGTAGCGAATCGAGCACGAGCACGAGTGCTGGATCGGAGAGCGTGTCGAGATGGAGCAGGAGCTCGTCGAGCTCCACGCCAGCCTTGCCTTCGACGATCGCGACGACGCCCTGATGGTTCTCGATCGGTGAGAGCCGCGCGATCTCCATCTTGTCGGTGTAGCGAACGAAGATGCGCCGCTGCTGCGCCTCGGTGATCAGGTCGTTCACCGCACCGGTGCGCACGTTGCGGTCCTGCGAGACGTAAAGCCGGCGGATGTTTCGGCCGGCGCGAATGGCTTCGAGGATGGCGTGCGGGCCGGCGATCGGCTCGCCGACCGGCTCGTGCGATGGCGCGGCCGTGTGGGGCCCTGCCGTGACGCGGCGGATCGCTTCGTTGTATCGCTGCTCGCCACCGCGGCGCTGTCGCCACTGCCCACCGCCCTGCGGTGCGGGACCTGGACCGCCAGCGCCCCCACGCCATCCCATCGGCCCGCGCTGACGTTGCGCCTGACGACGCTCGTATCCGGCGAGCTCACGAGACTGCTCGCTCTCCTCGCGAGGGACGAAGGGCTGCGGACGGAACTGCGGTGTGCCGATCTGCGGACGCGGTGCACCGAACTGGGGACGCGGCCCTGCGTAGGGCGGTCGCGGGCCACCGAAATTTCCACCACCACGGCCGCGCCGGCCGCGCCGCCGGCGCCGCGCGCCGTCCTGGTCGCCGAACTGCGGAGCCGGCTGCGCTCCACCCGACTCGCCCGCACCGGATGGTGGGTTTGGCGCGGCGTTGCCTGCGGGCTCGCCCGCCGGCTCCGGCGCGCGTTCGCTCGCTCCCTCGTTTCCGGTGCGCTCTGATTCGTCCATGGTCATGCTCCTTTGCGACCGACGCGCTCCCAGCGCGTCCCGTCCTTCGTGTCCTTCACTTGAATGCCGAACCGCTCGAGTAGTTCCTTCCGAAGTGCGTCGCTCTTCGCGTAGTCGCCGCTCTTCCGCGCGTTTTCACGCTGGTCGAAGACCCCGCGCTCTTCCGTGCTGAGCTCGTCCTTCGCCGCCGCTGCGCTCCGCAGCGAAAGTGCGAGCACTCGATCCATGTCGAAGAGCATCCACAGCGCGCGCTCTTGCTCGTCCGTGTCGACCATCGCCGCGAGCGCGAGAGCCTTTTCTGCCGCGGCGAGCGCCTTCGGCGTATTCAGGTCGTCGGCGAGCGCTCCACGGAACTCGCGGGTGATCGCGTGTTCGATCTCGGGCTCGGCGATGCGGCCCTGCGTCGCCGTGTATGCCGCGCGGATGGTCCGCCGCCAACGCTCCAGCCTCGATTGTGCGGCGTTCATGCCCTCGCGGGTGAAGTCGAGACCATTGCGGTATCCCGCCCCGAGGGCGAGCAACCTGAACGCGAGCGGGTCGTAGCCCCAGCCTACGACGTCATCGAGCGTCAGGAACCCTCCCTTTGACTTGGCCATCTTCTCGCTGTCGACGCGAAGAAAACGCACGTGCACCCAGTAGCGGACAAACGGCTTTCCCGTGGCCGCTTCGGATTGAGCGATCTCGCACTCGTGGTGCGGGAACAGGTGATCCTCCCCGCCGGAGTGCAGGTCGAAAGTCTCACCGAGGTATTTCATCGACATCGCGGAGCACTCGATGTGCCATCCGGGATTCCCGCGGCCCCAAGGAGAATCCCACTGCTGAAGGTCGCCGGCCTTGGCGCGACGCCACAGCGCGAAGTCCGACGGGTGTCGCTTGTTCTCGTTCACTTCGACGCGTGCGCCGGCGATCCGTTGCTCGGGTGACTCTGCGTTCAGACGCGTGCCGTAACCGGGGAAAGTCGTCACGTCGAAGTACACCCCGTCCGCAGCGACGTACGCGTTGCCCTTTGCGATCAGCTGCTCGATGAGCGCGATCATCTCGGGGATGTGGTCCGTGGCCTTCGGGATCACCTGCGGGTCGAGGACGTTCAAGCGACGCCGGTCCGCCATGAAGAGGCGCGTGTACTCGTCGGCGATCTCGAGTGGCGTTTTCCCGGCACGCTGGGCGCCGACCGCCATTTTGTCGACGCCCGCGTCGGCGTCGTCCACGATGTGGCCGACGTCCGTGATGTTCATGACCTGCTTCACATTCAGGCCGAAGTACTCGAAGGTCCGACGAACGACATCGGCAACGAGATAGCTGTAGAGGTTTCCGATGTGCTGGCGGTCGTAGACAGTCGGCCCGCAGTTGTACATGCCGACTTCACCGAGACGCAGCGGCACGAACGGCTTCACCGATCGCGAAGCGCTGTCGTAGATGCGGACCGTTTCGGATTCGAGCCGCTGGATCAGTTCTTCTCCTTGGCGCTACTTCGTCGCCAGAGCCACCGCCAGCGCGGCGATTGCCTCGCCTGCGCCGATCTCGCCCACGCCATCGTTCGTCTTCGCCTTGACGCTCACGCTTTCCGGCGTGATGCCCAGGCCGCGTGCGATCGTCTGACACATCGCGGCTACGTGCGCGCCCACGCGGGGCGCCTCCGCGATGACCGTCGCGTCGATCGAGACGACGGCGTAGCCCGCCTCGCGGACCTTCGATCCGACCTGGCGCAGCAGCTCCTGGCTGTCCGCGCCAGCGAAACGCGGATCGTCGCTCGGGAAATGCGATCCGAGATCGCCGAGGTTCGCAGCTCCGAGGACCGCGTCCATGACCGCGTGGAGGAGGACGTCACCATCGGAGTGGCCAGCGAGCCCCGTCGGGTGCTCGATCGCGACACCGCCTAAGACCAGGCGGCGACCCGCCGCGAGACGGTGAATATCGTAACCGAGGCCGGCGCGCTGCGGCACCGCTAACGAATCTGCAGCGCGGGCATGCCCACAAGGCCCTTCGCGACGAGCTCCCGCGCGTACGCGAGGTCTTCCATGGTCGTGATCTTCAGGTTGCGTCGCTCGCCAAGCACCATCCGCACGGGGAGCCCAGCGGCGCGCACGGCCGCGGCGTCGTCTCCGAAAGACCGGTCCGCTGCTGCGACCCGTGCCCGCTCGAGAACCTCTCGCTGGAACGCTTGCGGGGTCTGCGCCGACCAGAGGCCTTCGCGCGACACCTCCTCTATTGCGACGCCCGCCTCGTCCGCGCGGCGCACAGTGTCCGCGAGTGGGAGCCCGGCGACGGCGCTTCCTTTCGCGCGCGCGATCTCCACGCAACGCGCGAAGAGCGACGGTGGCACGAAGGGCCGTGCGGAGTCGTGGATGGCGATCACGTCGGCCTCTTGTGCCGCGGCCAGCGCGGCCCAGCTGGACTGCGTTCTGGTGTCACCGCCCACAACGAGGCTCGCGTCCGGCGCGCGCGACCGAACGATCGTTTCGACGAGGCGCCGCGGCACATCCGGCCGCACGACGACCACGATCCGAGCGAACGCTCCTGAAGCGATCGCCGAGACGAGCGACCAGACGAGCACGGGCTGACCACCGAGGTCAGCCGTGATCTTGTCAGTCCCGGCACGCATCGAGGTGCCCGCCGCGAGGATGGCGCAGACCGCGCCCGCGTTAGCGATCGATGGCACGCGGCCGGCGTGTCTCGGTGATCTCACCCTTCGGGTGGCCGAAGATCATCCGGCCACCGACCGTCTGAAGGACGCGCATCACGGTGACCGCGAGCTCGGAGCCGATGTGCTTCGCGCCGTTCTCGACGACCACCATCGTGCCATCCTCGAGGTACCCGACCGCCTGCGCGGACTCCTTGCCTTCCTGGATCACCCGCACCGTGATCTCCTCGCCCGGGAGAACGACCGGACGTACGGCCTTCGCGAGATCGTTCATGTTCAGTACGGTGATGCCCTGAAGCTCGGCAACGCGATTGAGGCCGTAGTCGTTGGTCATGATCGGTACACCGAGCGCCCGCGCGAGGGTGATCAGCTTCCCGTCGGCGCCAGTCCCGGCGGGATCGTCTTCCGATAGCTCGACCTTGACGGTCTCCTCTTTCTGCATCTTCGCGAGCATCTCGAGACCCCGGCGACCGCGCTCGCGGCGCGAGCCGTCCGGCGAATCGTTGAAGTACTGGAGCTCGGCTAGGACGAACTTCGGGATGATGAGGGTTCCGCGAACGAAGCCGCTCCGCACGACGTCCGCGATGCGCCCGTCGATGATGATCGAGGTGTCCAGCAGGACGCGCGCATCGGCCGTGCCGCTCTTGCGGCTGCCGCGAAAGCCTTGCGCGAACGCGCCCAACTCGTTCCGTTTGACGGCCCCAGCCGTCGCCCCCATGACACCAAGCACCACCGCCGTTACCAGCGGTGCGTAGCGACCTATGTCACCGGGAAGGAACGAGAGTGGGAATGCGAGAAAGAGCGCAAGGATGAGGCCCACCGCGCCGCCGAACGCGCCGCCGATGAGATCTCCACCCGACGCCGCGCGGAGCCAATTGACGATGTAGGTCGCGGGCATGACCGTGACGTAGGGAGCGCCGAGCCATCCCAAGATCGCGCACGCGGTAGCGAGAAGAAGAACGACAAGGATCTGATTGGTGAGCGGCGTGACCTGGGTGACCTGGAGCAGCGAAGATCCTAGGAAGAATCCGAAAACG
>Ga0207646_10001379_pt1 | contig 30135 bp, 28 predicted proteins | sample KBSK5502metaG_FD_184343 | JGI IMG/M metagenome (GOLD analysis project Ga0207646, IMG submission 184343) | Corn, switchgrass and miscanthus rhizosphere microbial communities from Kellogg Biological Station, Michigan, USA - KBS K5-50-2 metaG... | ecosystem: Host-associated > Plants > Roots >... | reverse complement strand
AGACGCCAATCGCTCCTGATACGACAATCGACCCGAGCCACAGTGTGACCGGCCAGCCAATCCCACGGGTGAGCTCAAGGAAAAGAAGGTAGAGGGAGGACACGCCGACCGGGCCGAGGAAGGCGGCAACCCGGAGCGCCGCAACCCGCTGGGGTCCTGGCCTGAGCCACAACATCACCAGGTCGGCCAACAGTCCACCCATGATCGCGACCGGGATCAGGTCGAAGTGCTGCTCCAGCGAGCCCAGGAGGGCGCCGTTCAGCCCGACAAGAAGGGTGATGCTGCCGAACGGCAACGTGAACCGACTGAGCAAGTAGAGGACGACGCCGGTGAGCAATGCGGTCTGCACCATGATGCCCAGGATGCCCAGCTCCTGTCCGTACTGAATCGTGGCTGGAAGCGCAGTCTGGGTCGCCGCCCAGGTGTTGACCAAGGGTTGGTCGAACTGGTCGAAAAAGGTGAACATCGACAGCAGGAGGCTGGCCGAGACGACGGCCGTCAAGGGGGCTCGGGTTCCCGGGCGCCGCCAGGCCGCGCGCAGAGGCCCGGTCACGATCAGTCCAAGCGACAGCATCAAGAGAAGGTGGGGTGGGCTGATCAGGGCCGCGAGACTGACCTCAATCCCGAACCGGAGATGCCAGAACATGTCGATCACGCCTCCGATGCCAAACATCACGCAGCCGAGCAGCGAGAGGCCGTAGCCTGTCGGCAGGACCTGATCGGGGCTGTGACCTCGCGCCCGGTTCCGCAGTGCGCTCATTGCCAGGAAGATCAGGATGGCCAACATCCCGGAGTACAGCACCGCATGCCAGGGCGTGAAGAACGTCTCCAGCTTCGCCAGGTGCCGATGCGCCCACGAGTCAAGGTAGGCACCCGCCATCAACCAGGTACACAGGGCAACCACGACCCATTCGAATTGCCGCGTAGCCGGTATCGATCCCCGGTCTCGGATCAGCTGACGTGCTACCGCCGCCTCAGCGCTTGCCAACTCTCTCGCCTTTATCACGTCACTCCTCTTTGCAATCAGTAAATTCCGTGATGACACTGCCCCGGTTCCGCCATAGGCTCCGGGCGACGTCTTGGTAACGCCGCAGCGGCCGAGGACGTAACGGCCGAGGTCTTCACCAAGGCGCTCCGGGGCATCAGCCGGTATCGTGACCGCGGTCGCCCCTTTTCCTGCTGGCTCTATCGGATCGCGCGCAATGCCGTGGCCGACCATTTTCGACACGAGCCCGTGAGTCTGGCGCTGTCGGCCTGGCTGCCCGATACCGCCACCCAGGTCGCGGCGACAGCGATCCGCCGCCTCGAGGTCGAAGGCCTCTGGCGGCTGGTGGAACGTCTGCCGCCGCGGCAACGCCTCGCCATGATCCTCAGGTTTCGCGATGACCTGAGTGCGCGCGAGGCCGCCGCCGTGATGGGAAAGTCGGAAGCGGCGGTGAAGCTACTCATCTACCGCGCGGTCGGGCGCCTCCATTCCGAGCCGGCGGTTCCGCAGGATGTGCCAGCGCGATCAGCTCTCGCTGTGAGTTGATCCCGAGCTTGCGATAAATATGCTGAAGGTGGGTCTCAATGGTATTGGGGCTCACGAATAGCTGGTCGGCAATCTGACGCGAACTGACTCCTTGTTCGGCAAGGCTACGGACCCGGAGCTCGGCTGCCGTCAACGCATCCGGATCGACCTCTCGTCGATGCTGCCGTCCGTGTGCCAGCTTGAGCTCCTCGCCCGACTTCTTCGCCCAGCCCTCAGCGCCGCACCTCTCCGCCAATTCGGCGGCCTGCCTTAACAGCGGTCGGGCCGCCCGATCGTGACCGGATCGCCGCAGTAGCGCACCGAGCCGGTATCGAAGGCGGGCCTCGAGCACCGGCATTCCGCTTCCTGCCGCCAGCATGATCGCCTCGTCGAGCAGGCGTTTTGCGGCCTCGAGGTCACCCTCGATTTGCTTCAGCGCGGCCCGAGCGCCAATCGCAACGATCCGCGGGAAGCGGCAAGGCAGGCGTTCTGCCATCGAGTCGAGCGACGCCACAATCGCCTGCGCATCTTCGATTCGCCCTCCGTACAGGTATGCGGTGATGGCGTCCCCAGACCAGGGAACGACACAAGGCTCGAGGATTTGTAATTGGTTGGCCAGGACTCGCAGTCGGTCGAATAGCGCGCAGGCCTCCGCCGTCCGCCGGCCGTGCATGGCCAGCACCGCCTCGATATGAAGCAGCCAGACGCGCCCAGCCCAGTGCTCGTTGGGATCCGCAAGCGCGCTCGCCCTCCGGTACCATTCCGCGCACTCCTCCATCTGACCGATCTCGGCCAGCGTGTACGCGTGGATGACGGCGGCCCAGAAGGCCCGCTCGGGCGCAAGATCTGCGAACAGCGTTGCCCGGTCGGCGAGCTGAAGCGCTTCCTGCAGTTTGCCCATCCGAAGGCAGGTGTCACCGTGCATGACGGCCACCGTCGCGATTGCTACTGGGAGCCCGATGCGCTCGGCCGCCCGCATGCCGATCTCGTACGCGCGGGTCGCCTCGGCGAACCGCTCCGTCCACTTCGCCATGTTGCCGTAGGTGCCCAGCGTGCCCCAACTCCAGGCGAAGTCGGTCGTGTCGGCCTCAGGATTAGCCAGCGCGTCCCGAACCGCGCCGTCGAGCACCCCGATTCCTGCGGGGTCCCCGCCGACAAAGGTGCTGAAGGCCCAGGCGGTGTCGGCACGTACTCGGAGCCTCGGCGAGCTACCCACGGCGAGCTCACGCGCCTGTTCCAGCAAGGGCGTGGCCAGGGACGGACCCCCGCTCGGCCATGAGATGAACGCCTCGTCGAGCAGCGCCCTGACCGCTTCCGATTTGTCCGACGGCAGCGCGCCGACGACCGCAGCGCGGAAGGCCTCGCCAGCTTCCTGGACCGCGCCCCGGATGAACAGCGCTCGTCCAAGCATCCGCTGCGCCGCGCTCCGCACCTGGGCAGCCAGGTCGGATATCGCCAGGAGACGCCGAAACGTCGCGATGGCGCCCCGCCCGTCGCCGCTGTCGAGCAGTACCTCACCGAGATCCATCAAGAGGTCGGCAGCGGCTGCGGAGCCGGCCAGCTCGACTGCCGCGAGCAGGCGTTGTTTGGCGCGGGCGATCGCACCTTCCCGCATGGCCGTCCGGCCCGCTTGCGCGAGGACCGCAACGGCCTCAGGATCACCGATCACGCCCGAACGGGCCGCATGTTCGGCGGCCTCCGATGGGTCAACTGCCGCCGCAACGAGCAGGCGGAAGGCGCTGGCATGCCACCTCGGCCGCATCGGCGGGGGAATCTCGTCGTAGACGACTTGCCGCAACAAGGGATGCGCGAACCGCGCCCAGCCGGGCGCGTCGGACCTGAACAGACCTCCCCTCGAGAGTCCCTCGAGCGCCCGATCGCCCTCGACGGGTGAGAGCTCGGCCATCGCCGTCGCGATGGTGGGACGAAACCTAGTTCCCAGAACGCTCGCCGCTTGCACGAAACGCATTCCCTCTGCCGATACGCCGGTGAACCGGGCGCGCAGGAGCCCTACCTTGGTCCCCGCTAAATTACCGTCGAACTCCGCGAGGCCCCGTCCGCGCGCGACACTCGTGGCCACCTGCTCGAGCAGGAGCGGGTTCCCCGCGGCCAGCCCGGCTGCCCGGCGGGCGGAGGATCGCGAGATCCGACCGCCGGCACGATCGTTCAACATTGCCGCGGCGCCGACCTCGCTGAGTGGCGAGAGGCGCTCCAGGATCGCATCACCGTCATTGGTCAGCGGCCCCACCGTATCAAGAGCGGCGTGAGGCCACGGCCGAAGGGTCCCGATAAAGGCGATTGACAGGTTGCCGATCCTGCGGCAGAGGAAGGAAAGTAGTGCGAGCGAGTCCTCGTCCGCCCAGTGGAGGTCATCAAGCAGCAGCAACGCCGCCGAAGGCAGTCCGTCAAGAAACTGAAGGGCCGCATACAACCGCGCCGCCCGGGCCTGCACGGCAGATCGTCCGCCTGTCTTTTTGTCACTGGGGCTCCGGAACCCGAGTCCCCGGAGCGCCTGGTCGATGATGCCAAACGGGAGGCTGGATTCGGCAGCGTCGCCCCGTCCGAAGGTGATCTGGAACTGACCGCCACCCGCAGCGGACGCCCGGTCGAGCATCGTGGTCTTTCCCAAGCCCGCTTCCCCAACGATGAACAGGCTGCCTCCCCGACCCTCGCGGGCCTCGGACAGCAGGCCCTCGATAACCCGCAGTGTCCCGTCGCGCTCCCAGATTTGTGCCTGGGGCATGCCCTCCCCTCCCCCGGCAATCCTAAACCCTCAGTACCCTGCCCCTGCGCGCGCTGCGGCGCTTAACGGCACCGCAGCGCCGAAAAGGCAATAGGCTTGGCGCGAGACGAGCGGCTCCCGCCCAGATACACTCGGGCGACTCAAGTTCGTTTTAGCGATGGCGCTTCAGGGAGCCTGAGGATCTCGACGGCATCCTCCTGGAACATTTCAGCCGTGGCTCCCCGAATGGGCCGGAATCCTACCGGCTTTCCGAGGATCGTGAGCCGGGAACGGGAGGGGCCGCCCACGATGGACGAGCCCTCTCCCATTCAAAAAGCGTCAGCTACGAATAGGGTTGCCTACTAACAAGGGTTGCCGCCTGACAAGTTGTTGTGGAAATCGTCATAGATGTTCCGGGTGGCGCCCGCGCCGCCGAATCTCAAGTACGTCTGCAAGTAGAGAGGCCCGTACTGTTGCGAGCTCTCGGTGATCGAGGAGTTGGGGAGGGTGAACGCGGGGCTCCCGTCCACGGGATTGGCCCCAATGAAGTTACCGAAGATCCAGCCGACGCAGCTGCCGGCGCTGGCGGCTGTCTGGCCAGCGGTGTAGAACGGATAGAACGTCGCTGGAACCCCGTCATCGGTCAGAGGCGGATTCACGCAGCCGACTCCGGTTATGCGGTCACAATTGTTGGACGGACTGACGGACTTCACCTCGATCCGGGGCATGTCCGATTCCAATGCTGCCTCGGGGTAGGTCGACCCATTCGAGACCGGGCTGGTGAACAAGATCGGCGCCGGGTGATTCGAGTTGCCGTCCGGCCACAGCGTCTGGTACGGCACGCCGTCAAACCCACCGTTGATCCCAATGCACCCAGAGGTCGGCACCAGCAGACTCTCAGATGCGGGGAAGCAGAACGTGTCGTCCCGGTCAGACGGTTCGATGTCGCCGGCGACCCCCTCATTCTGCGCACAGCTGCCGAAGAGCGGCGTGTTGAAGGGCGGCGCCCCGCTGACGAGGTTGACGACCCGGCCGCAGTAGTCGAAGTGTCCGATCTCGTCTGAGAAGGCGATGTTGTAAGAGTGGGCGGCCCAGATCACCCGGGTCTCTTGCGACGAGGTGTTGTACATGGGATGGAAGTTGTAGGGGATGTTGTTGCACGTGGTGCCCGCGGGGGCGAACTGGACCATGCCGAAGTTGTTGGCGGCGCTGGCCACCATGAATCCATTCTGTCCTGGGTCGCTCAGATCGTTGATGGTGATCTTCAGGCCCGCAGCCGTGTCGGCGAGGGCAACCGAAAGCTGATCACCCGAGTGGTAGAAGGCGACATCGGCGTGATTGGGGTTGGTGCTGGTGGGGTTGAAGGTGTCGGTGTTCGCTTGCACCGGGTTGGGCGGGCCAACCGGCTGGCCGTCGTGGGTGATGAAGGCGAAGTTGACGTATTCGAGTCCCGTGATCGCGGCGCAGGTCGAGTTGAGCACCTGCCCCGTCACCGGGTCCTCGGACAGACTGTCGATGTTGAGCGCAGCACACCACAAGGTCGGATCGCAGCTGACCCCGGCAGGCCACGGCGCCCAGCCGGGCGGGTAGAACTGCATCTCCATGAAGGCGCTGCCGGCGTGGTGCGCCAGCTCCGTGCCGGTTGGATTCGGATACGTGACGTTGTTGACGTCGCTGTCAGGCGTGCACGTCGTTCCAGCCCCCGGGAACGTCGATTGCGATTCGGGGTATGACTGGTCATCGCACATCGCCATGCCGAACCAGAAGGCCGGATGGAGCTGGAAGTTGTACGATTTGCCGTTCGTGCGTGGATCTCCCTTGACGGAGGGATCCTTGGGCAGGGTCAGCTTGTAGGTCATGCTATTGCCGGAGCCGACGGTGTTCGAATAGAACAGCAACGACGGCTCGTCATGACCTACGTACGCGCTGGCGCCAAAAGCTTCTGAGTCGTACGTTTCCGTGCAGAGCGTGCGGCTGTTGGAACAGTCGATACCGGAGTGCTGGGCGGTTTGCGATCCAGCCACTGCTGGAGCACCGGGCAGCGCCAGCGTCCCGAAGAGAGCCACTCCCGCCAGCACGTACGCCGGCTTCCGCAGCATTGGTAATCTCACGTCCCTATCCTCCTGACTTGTGTCGACAAAAGGGCCGCCTTATTTCTTGACCCAGCAGGCAAGCAACGTCGTTGACACCAACGAGACGTGGTCAGTTTCTCAAGACCTCCCTCCTTGAACGGTTTCCCCGACTCGTGTTCCACGCCTTACGAGGCTGCGTCGAGAAGGATAGGTGTTAAGGTTCGGAAAAACAAGGGTTCAAATTCGGGCTAGACGCCCTGGTCTCCGGGACGCTATCAGGGCAGGCGAACCGCCACATCCCACCGAGCCGCGGACTCCTCGTCGGACCAGCAACGTTCGCCGGTTGATTGATCCGGGGCAGGACCTGACGCCTGGATTAGAAAAGCGGTACTGCTAGCAGCGATATGACGAAAACTGATATGAGACCGGCGCGACCGGTCTCGAACTCGCACTTTCGGCCCCCCAGTCCAGCAAGTTTGGCTCCCCCGGGGCGTTGATCCCACCATCCCCGATGTCACACCCACTTCGGTTCGTCTCAGGCGCCAGGCGGATGATAATGAACCGCGGGCTCTGGAAGGAGCTGAACTACCTCCTCGCGTCCGTCAGCTACCTGCTGTCGATCGTCCTGATCGTTATCTCGCTGCGGATTGTCGCGCAGGATGGCGTGACGCTGGGGGCGGTACTCACCACTCTCATTGCGCTCTACTTCCTACAACAGGGGGTCTACATCGTGATCGTGGCGGCGATCGTGGAACGACGGCGCTCCCGGGACCCGATCCACTTCCCCGACCGGCGCAACGCGGCCTGATCCCCAGAGTCGTGATCGACGAGAGGGCCAGAGGAGGCGCATCAAGCTTCACGCCGCCTATGGCCGCTCATTGTGTGATCCGCGCAGCCACTCTGGGGAGGTATCCGGCATTGAAGTTGACGGCGGTGCCCGACCCACCGGTGATCACGACGTTGTAGGCGACCAGCTGACCGTCAAGCGACGTCCCACTCCCACCCGTGATACTCACCTGACATTGGGGCGAGTAGAAAATGCCGATAAGGTGCGTCATGGATCCGCCCGTGGTCGCACTGGCGCACTGGTTGGTATTGTTGGCCGGGTTGTTCCACACGATCATCCAGTTGTATTGCTTACCGGAGAAGAGAATGGAGCCTGAACCGCCGGTGACTGGTCTCCCGCAAAGACGCAATGCGGCTAAAACTAGCCGAAGACGAGTATCGAACTCCCATGGCCAACCTGACTGGCCAACCTGACCTTTTCGATTACCTGCAGCTAACGGCCGTCGACAAGGCAGTGCAAATGGCGTTCATGACCGTGGGGCTCGCGCGCCCGACGCGGCGCACAAGGCGGGCGCGGGCGACGAGCTGCACGTTATCAAGGTTGGCCACAGATTCGATGTGGATGCCGTCCGCCGATCCCAGGCGAACCTCGGTTGACAGGCCGCGAATTGTCGAGCTGACCGGCGCGCTGATAACCGACTGGAGCAACTGGCCCATTGGATCTCGACTCAGGATGACGACGGGGCGCACCTTATCCAGTCGGGCAAGCCACAGCTCACCGCAGCGAGGCGCTTTATTGGTTGTTTTCGACCTCGGGATAGAGGGCCTCCGAGTCGGTCTCATCAGCCAGACCGCTCGTATCTGCCAGCAGGGCGATGGCCGCTTCAGGGGCCGTCGGGAGGATCCGACGATAGGCGGCGATGTCCCGTCGAAGGCGCTCCGCGTGTATGAGGCGGTCGAGCGCAAGATCGATCACCTCAGAGGTTGAGCGCGCCGCCAGCAGAGCTCGGGCGTGGTCCGCATGAGGGCGCATGTCAGGTGGCGGGCTTGAGCCCCTTCGAAGTCGGTCCCGCGCTGGGTTAGGAGGTCTTCTTCAGCTCCTCAGCCGACCGGCCGAGAGCAAGCTTCCTGTCAGACTAAAGGTAACGAACCAGAAGCTCTGATAGCCGTCGACCAGGGCGTAGCCTCTGGGTTTGATCGCGACGCGATATGGGAGGGAGGACATCCAAAGGCGCCGGCGGCATCATACGAACCAGCCCGGGTTGCTGAGGCGCAACCCCCCGTAGACAACCGCCGCGATAGCGAGCACCACGAGGCCGATCCGATCCCAGGGCCCAAGCGCGATGGTGCGCTGCCAGGTCCGCTCTTTCCGGTAGCCGAAGCCCCGCAATTCCATCGCCACGGCGATCTCATTCGCCCGGCGCAGGGCGCGGAGAATGAAGGGCATCATCACGGGAATCAGGCGGATTAATTTCCGCAGCGTGCCCCGAAGCTCCATCCCGCGCGCCTGCTGGCTGTCGTAGATCTTTCCGAGCTCTCGCTCGAGCAGGGGGAAGGTGCGCAACGAAAGGCTGACTAGCATGGCGTAGCGATAGTTCAGCCCGGTCTTGAGCAACAGCAGGGTCAGCGCGGTCGGATCCATCCAGATGAAGGTCAGCAGCGAGGCCAGCACGATGCAGTAGATGCGCAGCGCGACTTCCAGCCCGATCGGAAACCCCTCTCGATACAGGCGGATGCCGCCGACCTGAAGTAACGGATGAGGTCCCGGATGCAACAACAGCTGGATAAGCACGATGACGGCCGCCACCGACAGCATGGCCCGAGCTGTTGGCCAGAGATGCAGAAATGGGACGCCGGCGAGAGCCGCCGCCGCCAGGATCAGCATCAGGTAGGCAGCCAGCAGGGCGGGCCGGCCGGTGGTGACGCTCACCAGGAGCATCACCCCCAGCCAGGCTACCTTGACGCGGGGATCAAGTCGAAAGACGAACGAATCGCGATACGCATAGGTCGTGAGAACGGGCACGGGTCAGTCGGCAACCCTCGAGCGCGCGATCGCTTGCGAAATGAGGTAGGCGAGCACGGTCGCGATCGCGAATGCGGCAACATCCGTCAGGAGCTGGAATTTGAAAGCGAGTCCCCAGGTCAGGTGGAAGACGCTATAGGTGGCGGGGATCATGGGCGAGTACCCGATCAGGATGGCGGGGGCTAGCAGCACGGCGAACTGATACCACTTTCGCATGCTAAGGACCCGCGAGACGAAGACCACGATGACTGGATAGATCGCGTTGTTGATCAAAAAGGCCCAGGAAACCGGAGTGCTACCGGTGATGACGGCGAAGAGCGCGTTGGTCTCGCCGGTGATCCAGCCGGCCGGTAAGCGGAAGAAAAGACCCGATATGACGGAGAGCGTCGAATGGGTGCCTCCCGCAAGTGGGAACCAGGTTCCCCCCGTCATTGCGGTATCGACCCGTTCGAGGATGCCCGCGTTGATGATGGTCATGACGACACCGAGGATGACGCCGGCAACCAGCGCTTTGGCATCGAAGCGGAAGATTTGCAGCTGGTAGCGGCTGAGCGGTTGCTCTTGGCCCACCCCCTGGAGTGTGCCGGTCTTTACGGACATGTGATTCACCCCTTCCCTCTAAGAAGTACGTCGCGTTGCGGCGGTTAGCTGCCAGCACCCCGCGCCGGCCATCACCTCCTCAACCCGGCCAGCACGGCCTCACCAAGGGCCGGCACGTCATTCGTGCCAGGCGGAAGGGCGAGAGCGGCTACCAGGTGCATGAACTGGGGCAGATGCACGCCGGCCGCCGAGACCTCGGCGAAGTGCTCCTGAACCCTGGCGGTCGGCAGATCGAGCCGGATGGTGCCCCGGCGCATCACGACCACGCGTTGAGCGTACTCGAAAACCAGCTCCAAGTCATGCGTGATGATGAGGACCGTTCCTCCGCTGGCCCGAAAGTCCTCCAGCAGGCTCATGAGGTCGGTCGCCTCCCGGTGGTCCAGGCCGGTGGAGGGCTCGTCGACCACGAGGATCGGTGGCTCGAGCACCAGGGTCGACGCCAACGCCAGCCGTTGGCGCTGTCCGCGGCTGAGGGTATAGGGGTGCTCGCTCCTGAGGTGGTCGAGCTTCAGTCGGCGCAGCGCCGCCATCGTCTCCGCCTCGAGTTGGGCTTTGGCCACCTTTCGGGCGCGAAGCCCGAAGGCGACCTCGTCGAAGACCGACCCGTTGAAGATCTGGTAGTCGGGATCCTGGAAGAGGTAGCCGACCAGGCGTGACGCCTGCGCCACCGTGAGCCGGGAGATGTCCTTTCCCCCCACCACGACCGTCCCGGGCGGTGGTGGCAGCAAGCCGATCAGATGCTTCGCCAATGTGGTCTTGCCAGCACCGTTTTCGCCAATGATGGCCAGGAACTCGCCGGGGCGGCAACCCAGGCTGACGTTATCGAGCGCCCGAGCGCCATTGGGATAGGTGAACGACAGGTGTGCGATCGCGATCAGCGGACTGACCGCGACGCTGGCGGCGGCCGGCCGGACCGCGGCGACCGGCAGCCTGGAGGCGGTCACCACCCCTGGAGGCGACGGGGCGGAAGGCGGCAGCGGCGGCTCGCCGGCCAGGCCATCCACCACCTCTTCCACGGTCAGGGGAACGGTCCGGGTATTGACCCCGCGCTCCTTAAGGTAGTGGTGCAGCAGAACTGTATCGGGGATGCGGATGCCGAACGCATCGAGATCCGGGCTTGCGAAGAACGCGCGGATGGGCTGATCCCGGACCACCGTGCCGCCCTGCATCAAGAGGATGCGGCTGGCGAAGCTGGCGACGTCGCCGAGGCGGTCTTCGACCACGACGATGGTCTTCCCGGCCTGGTTGAGCCGGTGCAGGTTCTCGTAAACCTGGCGGCGCCCCGCGGGGTCGAGTTCGGCGGCCGGCTGATCGAGCACGAGTAGGGGTGCCTCGAGCGCCAGGAGGCAGCTCAACACCACCCGCTGGGCCTCACCGCCCGAAAGCTGGTCTGAACCCCGTTCGAGGTACTCAGCCATGCCGGTGAAGCGGAGGGAAGCGATCACGCGCCGCTGAATTTCGTCGATCGAGAGACAGAGATTCTCCGGACCAAAACTCACGTCCTCCCGGACGGAGAGGTTGAACAGCTGGTTCTCCGGGGCCTGCATGACGAATCCCAGCAGGGGCGCCACCTCGGCGAGGCGAAGATCTCGCAACCGACGGCCGGCCACGAAGACGTCGCCCTCGAGGTCGGCGCTGATGGAGTGGGGAATCACTCCGGTCAGGCAGTAGCACAGGGTAGACTTGCCGCTGGCCGCCGGGCCGCTGATGACCACGAACTCGCCCGGCATGACGGACATGTCAACATCCCGTAGGGCGACGTCAGGCGCGGCATAATAGCGCGCCGATTTGATTTGCGCACGTAGTAGGGCGGACGACGTGCCGACCATCGCGATGAAATATAGGGTTCGTTCGTCAGTGTGCGCGTCAGGCATGCTCCGCACCACTAATTCGACGTCTACACCCAGGTGGTGCTTGAGGGCTCTTCCCCCGTCAACAACCTCCCGAGGAACTACAAGCTAGGCCGGACCGGTCAGACCGTCGCCTCGTGGGGGAACTTGGATTCTCAGCGCGTGCGTCCTGCGGGCGGCAAGCTCAATTCTCAGCTCACCGCTTTCTTCACGAGCGCGGCGATCCTTGCCTCATCGGTGGCGTTCAACTCCTTCAGCGCGAAGGCGACCGGCCACAGGGCGCCTTCGTCGAGGTGCGCCGAGTCGTTGAAGCCGAAGGTCGCGTACCTCGTTTTGAACTTCTGCGCGGGTTGGAAGAAGCAGACGACCTTGGCGTCCTTGGCATACGCGGGCATCCCGTACCAGGTTCTCGGCAAGAGGGCTGGCGCGCTGGCCTTGACGATGGCATGGAGCCGCTCGGCCATGGCGCGATCCGGCTTCGACATCTCGGCGATCTTCGCGCGCACGTCGCTTTCCCCGTCCGCCTTGCCAGCGCGCGGGCCCGCCTTCGTCTCCTGGGCGCGCTCCCTAATCGCGGCTCGTTCCTCGTCCGTGAATACCTTGGACGCCTTGCGGGTCGCAGTGGTGCTCTTGACGGACTTCTGCGTGGCCTTCGTTCCAGGTTTCCTCTCAGCCATGGTGTTTGCTGACCTCCTGCGTGCGGTGCTGAGCCGTGGTCGCTACGTTACGGATCGGAGCCCCGCTTCTTTACTTTAGTGGGTCGCCGTGTGCGAGCTATCCGATCGCCGGCGCCGTTGCCCGGTGATGGGCAAAAGAGCTGAAGCGGCTCTCGGCGTCGACCACCTTAGCGGTGCGGAGGCGCGGTGACCCGCCGGCCGCCGTCCGCTCGGTTGGGACAACTAGTGACGGCCTAGTGAAGGCCCCGGGCGGTGAGGCTGGCATCGGGCAGTTCCCCGACACGTTTCTCAAGCCTCTGAAGGTGCAACGCGCCGCTCGTTCACGTCGACGCACGTGAAGCCCAACTCGTGGCCTGGCTGGCTACCTGCCATCCTGACGAGCAGGTCGACGCCGCTGCTCGCGCCGTCGAGCGGGGTTTGCGGCAGCGCAGAACGGCCGCCGGTGAGTTTGACGGGCGCCGAAGCATCAAGGCTCTAACCGCCCGCTTGGAGCGCACGACAGACCTATACTGGTGGGGCCACATCTCGAAGGATGACTATCAGCGGGAGCGGGCGCCCATCGAGGCTGAACTGGCCCAACTCAGGGGTCAGCCGTTGGTACCGACGGTCAGGCAGTTTTCCGCGCGAATCGCCGACCCGGTCGGCGCATGGACCGATGCAACCTCCGACCAGCGCGCCAGGCTAGCCTCGAGCGTCCTGTCCGAGACACAGGTCCAAGACCGGACCATAATGGCCGTCCGGCCTCGACCCGGCTGGGCTCCCTACTTCGAGGAGTGCGTTGCGTCCTTGGAGCGGGAGACGAGTCTCGAACTCGCGAAGGACCCAAGCTGGAGAGGCAAGCGGATTCTCGATCATGCGGCTTAGATTGTCGCGGGTTCGATCGGAGATGGGACGCTCGGATACCATGCTTGCTCCAATTCACGCATCGAACCGGAGGATTGGCTCGGACGCGTGCAATCTGCATACACATATCGTGCTGATTCGTGTAACATAGCGACTGTGCGTCAACCAGCGCGCCGTCTTAATGTCACCCTCGATCCCGCCTATGCGACCAAGCTGGCCAAACTGGCGGAGCGAACGCACGTCAATGAGGGCACGCTCGCACGATCGCTTCTCACGCAGGCGCTAGATGAAGCTGACCCTGATCCGCGACACGTAGCTGCCCTCCTGGATGGTCTGCCCGGGGCGTTGGAGCGGGCTCGCCAGGGACTCGAGGAGGCCAGAGCTGGTCGGACAATAGCACTGGACGACCTTTAAGAGCGCGTGGCGCGAGTCGAAGTATCCAGGTCGGCCGCGGCTGACTTTGACCGGTTGATCCGGACTCAAAGTCTGCCAAAGGACACGAAGCAAAGGTTCAAGCGCAGTGTGCGCTCGCTCGGTCGCTTTCCGCGGCTCGGGCCGGAATTGGGTGGCCGGTGGTCAGGCTTTCGTTTCATTCTTGGGCCATGGCGCTGGATGCTGATCGTTTACGTCCATCTTGAAGACGAGGATCGAGTCATCATCGTGACCATCCAGGACGCTCGGTCCTCGCACGCCGTTCGTTCTGGCGAATGATGTCGAGTGGACGTTGAAAGCGGAAGATGGATTTGTCTGCACAGACGAATAGCAAGAGGGGTGAACGGGAAAGCGGGAGACCAGCCTCAGAGCCCACTCAGGGCAGTCGAGACACCCCCACCAGGGCAGCTGCGGGCGGCTCGCGGCCAGCATCGTCACTGAGTCACAGTCGCGGGCGGCAGCGCACCCGCTATTCGCCTGGGCTGGTGGCTTCGAGGAGTTACTTGGCCGTCCCGGTGGAGCGGGAGACGAGGGTCTTCCGCGCACTTCCCACTCAGCCAGCCCACCGTCGAGTCCTATTCAGCTAGCGGAAAAGGCTTGAGGAGCTAGCCGCTGCCATAGTCTGACCCCTGGTATCGGCGTCGCTTTCGCTAGAGTGCGGTCGGTGGCAAGAGACGAGGTTCCGGAACTTGAATGGCGAGTCAGTAGCGTCGCTATGCTGCGCGCACCGGGACGGCTACGGGCAATCGGGGAAATGATGGACAGCGACCCCGACCTCCGTCCGACGATCGCCGCCCGCACGTTCCCGCCGAGGCGAAGGCTCAAGGGCAGCTTCGCGGACTACGCGGCGGCTCTGGAGGCTCGATTCGATCCAGCCGAAGCGGAGGGCTGCTTTTTCGAACGAGACATTACACCGCGTGGGTATGGCGACCTGTTGCTGGTGGACAATGGACGACTGCGCATCAACCGGACCCACGAGATGAACGGCCTATTTCAAGACGTCGACTGGTACGCCACAGATGAGGGTCTCCACCGCTTGTCCGATTACCTCAGCCGGATCGCGGACGCCATGAGTGCGTTTCACGGATACTGCGTACTCAACCTAATCAATGCTCAGAGGATCCGCTTCCTTAAGAAGAATGCAATGACCTGGTTTGGCAAGCTGACCGGGGTCGGCCGAGTTTTAGAAGACCAGGTCCGCGAGGTTCCCGACGTGTACTGGTGGAACTATTTCGGACCGTCGTTTGTTGAGCGCTGGGCCGGGCGGATCGACTCACTCGGCGTCAAACAGGTCAAGACTGCGGCCGGCGGTGTTGTCATCTGGGCAACTGATTCTCCGTTCGTCTACGACCCCAAGGTCAAGAAGCTGGGCGATTATTCGTGGAAGCGTCCGTTCTACGACGTGCTGGGCGCCGACGTCTTCATGTGGGAGGGCCAGAAGCAGCGCGAGCCAGGCGAGGTCGTGCCGAGCTGGGACGATCACCATCGAGTGGCCGGCGTCGACGTGAGCGCTCTGACTGGGGCCGAACCTCCCTCGATGAAGGGCCGGTTTCTACCCCGAGTCGTCGTATTGAGGCAACAGGCTCCACCTGACGAGCCCGACAATTAATCCTCGGGTCCCGACCGGTACAACAACTGTCGCACCCGAAAGCCGCCGGGTGGACCTGAAGTTCGAAAGCTGGAGCGGGAGACGAGCCTCGAACCCTTCGTGGGATGAAGATACTGCGAATGCCTGCGCCGTAAGGAAGCCGCCCGTCCCGTCAGGGCCGGACCTCATAGCCCATCTGTCGGAAATCGACGTCAAGAGCCCACACCCGTTCGCACCCTAGCCTGTCAATGAGGACCTTACTTGTGCAGTCGGTAAAACTCCACCATTTGTCTCCATGCGTCGAGAAGATTGCCCAGGCGTCGCGGCGGTCTTCGTCGCCAACGGGTTCAATAATCAAGCGAGGAGAGGTGAGCATTGCCTCGCCTGCGGCGGCACCTGCTTTATGGCCAACGCGGACTTTCAAGACCGTCACCGTCTCATCGAACACGTAGTCGGTGGTTACCGCGGCGGTCACCTCGGCGCTCCAGGCTGAGCGAACCCGGCGATGTAAGCGCTCCGAATCGGTCAAAGCGGGCCGCCCCGAAGCTCGTGTCTACGAAGACGATCGCCTACGTCCGCTCAGTCCTGGCCCGCCTTGGGTCGGACACACCGGCTTGCTGCTAGGCCCGTGATGATCATCGGCGCCGCGCACTCAGCAGGCTCAAGCTCAAGGATTAGCGGGAGACGACTCTCGAACTCGCGACCTCACCGCGTATCTGAAGTAAGCCAGATCGACGACTAGCCCTCGTTTTATGGATGGACCATGCAGGCCAATGCGCCAGCATACCCGCTCGTTACAACGGCTCGCTGCCTGCTGCTCATCAATGGCGTGGGCATCTGGATCGCGGTCGTCCAATCCGTGCCGGGCATCTCATGGTATGGCTGGATCGGCTGGCTGGTGGCCGTACCCATCGCGCTCGCGTACAGTCTCCCCCACCTCATCACGGCGATCCGGGGGAACCTCTGGACGCCGAGCAGGAGGACCGGCCAGTTCCTTCTCTTCAATGCGTGCCTTGGTCTGTACCTCCTGTGGCTCGCCTTCAAGCAGTCGGATCCCGAGCCACACCTCGCGATCTTCGGTGCAGCGTCAGTTGGCGCCGGCTTGCTGGTCGCCATGGTCACGACCCGTAAGGGGCTCCGTTACAGACGACTGGCAACAACGGCAGTCGTACTTGCGATGGTCTATATGGCCACCTACGCGCTACCGACGACGATCCCCGCCGTCGCAGCCATTCACCTTGAAGGGGTCGTGACAATCGCACCGAACACCATCAGCCTTGTGCGCAACCCGTCGGAGGAAGAACTGGGGCGGCGCCCCGTGTACGGAGATACGTTCACCGTCGATCCAGGTACTTACACCGTCCGGATCGGCTGCAGCGGCTGCACGGATGGGTTTGAGGAGACGATCGAGGTGCGCATTGGGCAGTCGGTCGTCGTGCCAGGCAACTGCCCAGGCTAGAGTGCCGTGGAGCGGGAGACGAGTCTCGAACTCGCGACCTCAACGTTGGCAACGTTGCGCTCTACCAACTGAGCTACTCCCGCGTTGCGACTCCGAATTATAGCCATCGCTGATCGCCCGATCGGCCGGCGCGGGTACCGCGGCGAATTCGCCGTTACCGGCACGTCGCGACTCCGTCACCTGGGCGCATGGAGGGCCGCAATGCTCGGGCGCTATCACTGGCAGCATGGGTCTGAGGGGGACCGCTGTCCGCTTGCTCGTGGCTGGCGGCGTCGGTATCAGCCTGTTGCTCGCCACCGCCCTGCCAACCGCGGCCGATGAGATTACGGACGCCCAGGCCCGGCTGCAGGTGATCGGCAAGCTGAAGGGCACCCTCAAGGACAACCTGCAGAAAGCCGAGGCGCAGGAGATCGCTCTCCAGCAGCAGCTGCAGGAGACCCGCGACACCATCAACCAGACGATCGACAAGATCGCGGCGGCGGAGCGGCGGATCGCAGAGCTGGAGCGCCAGATCGGCGTGCTCGACGCCCAGATCGCCGAGGCGCGGCTGGAGCTGCAAAAAACGAAGACCGAATATGCGAGGTTCGTCCGCAGCGCCTACAAGAGCGACGCCGATCCCCTCGCGCAGTTGCTGGCGGCCCCCGATTTCCAGGGATTCCTCAACCGGGCGGTCGCCATCGAACACCTGACCTACCTCGCCAACAAGCTCATCGACCACATTCACCAGGTGGACCAGCAGCTACACCACCAGCAAGACCTGGTCAAGGCCAAGAAGCAAGAGGCCGACAAGCAGCGCGCCGACCTTGTCGGCCAGAAGGCCGCGCTCATCCAGCAGCAGGCGCATGAGCAGGACCTGCAAACCAAGCTCCAGCAGAGCATCACGCAGGTGAAGTGGGAGATCACCGCCATCGACGGCCAGTCGGCCGCCCTGGCCCAGCGCATCGCGGACATGGAAATCGCACGGCAGGACCAGCTGATCGCCGAGGCCGAACAGGCCGCGTGGCAGCAGGCGCAGTTCTGGATGCAGAATAACCTCTTCACACTGCCCAGTGCGGGGGCCAACCATTCGACGAAATACCCACTCATCTGGCCGTTGCAGCAGGGCACCATCACGCTGCTCTTCGGCCCTTGCAGCCAGGCGTTCGAACCGCCGGCATTTAGCTATCCGCACTTCCACACCGGCGTCGACGTCGCCTACAACCAGGGCACGCCGATCCTCGCCGCCGACGACGGCGTCGTGGTGGCGGCAGCCTCCAGCGTAATCAACGGCCAGCTGGTCGGCTACGGAAACTACATCATCCTCGCCCACCGCAACAACTTCTTCTCCCTCTACGGTCACCTGCTCGGCTTCCAGGTCAAGGCCGGTGACAGCGTCCGCCAGGGCCAGCTGATTGGCTACGAAGGGTCAACCGGCAACTCGACCGGGCCGCACGTCCACTTCGAGTACCGCTACGGCGGCCAGCCGACCAACCCCCTCCCCTACCTGCCGCCCAACGGGCCGAACACCTTCAGCCAGTAAGGGCAAAGGCGCGAGCGTCGTCGCGACCCAGGCGTCGCTCCAGCCTTTGCTGGCGGCGCTCGAGATCCGCTCGCCACTGCGCGTTCGAAACCACGGCGATCGCCAGCAAGCGAAGGGCGTCACTGACGATGCGACGAGCCGCCGCCAGGTCTTTAGCCTGGTGCTCGAGCAGCTTGGCGAGCTCGATCGCCGCCGGGTACGGATACGTCTGCGTCTGCCAGCACTCCTCCAGCACGGCACGTGCTTCGTCCCACCGTCCCTCACGTCGCAGCAAGCGGGCCAGTCGCAGGCCCAGGGCGCCGCGGATGGTTCGCGGCGCCGCGCTAGCCTGCTGCTCGCGCCAGAGCAGCCGATACTCGCGGATCGCCTCGACCTGAAAGCCGCGAGCCTCCAAAAAACGGGCGCGGCCGAAGCGATCGAGGGGATGGAGTTCGTCGGAGCCTCCCAGCAGGGTCTCGAAGCGCGCCAGCAATAGCGCCATCGACAGCACGTCCTGCTGGTTGTGGAGGAAAACCGAATCGAGGGCGCGCGGATCACCCTGGCGGAGCCAGGCGAAGTACCGGCTGGGGATCAGGCTGCCGGGGAGATCATCGGCGCGATGCAGGTCGAGCACATCCTGCTCGATGGTCTGCAGCGCGCAGTCGGGCAAGCGAGGGCGAAAGATTCGTCGTGCCAGCGTAAGCAGATCGAGGTGCGGGGGCGACGGCCACCGTGCGCGGTGCATGACCAGCCTCGTTTGCAACAACGGCCAATCGAAGCTCCGACCGTTGTAACTGACCAACACGCCAGCCTGGCTGATGCACTCGCCCACGGCCCACAGCAGCGCCTGCTCCTGGTCGAAATCGCACAGAAAATACTGCGCCAGCGCAAGCCCCTCCCCTTCTCTCCAAGCCAGACCGACGAGAAAGGCAACCGTGCCGGTGCCTCCGGACAATCCCGTCGTCTCCGTGTCGAGGAAGAGCGGCCGTCGTAGTTCGTCCGGGGCAAAGCCGAGGCAGGTCGAGAGAGCGCCGACCTCCTGATTCCCGTCGTCGGCAAACCATTCGCGGCGGACCGCGACCGAGCCAAACGGTGTCGCCTCTTCGAAGCAGTTGCTCGGGAGCCGTCGAGCGCCCTCACCCTGCCCTCCCCCAGCGTGGGAGGGAAAACCCAGCCCGTGCCATGTCGTGGGGTTTGGAAATCGGGGACGTAGCGAAGCTTCGGTTCGGGGGCGCGCGGTGATGGCGGCGATGCGCTCGCGCAGCGCAACCAGGTCGGCGGTCACCGAGCGGGGGCGGCGACCAGGGCGGCCAGTTCCAGGAGACGCAGCGCCACCGCCTTCCCCTCCTCCCCTACCTCGAGCGCCGGGCCGACACACGATGGGCAGCCGCTCTCACATCCGCAGCTGAGCACCAACTCGTGGGCAGCGACCATCACCGCACCGGCGGTCTCGAAGAGTCGCGCACTCATGCCGACGCCGCCGGGGTACCGCTCGTAGACGAAGACCGCCGGGGTGCCGGTGTGCGGCGCACGCGTCTCTGCATACGCTCCCAGGTCTCGCGCATCGCACATCAGGAAGAGGCAGCCCACCTGGCTGATGACATTGGCCATGCCCTGCAGCCCACCCTGCATCGCCGGACGCGGAAACTGGCGTGCGACGCCGGCCGGGATCTCCAGCCAGAACGCGGTGGTGTGCAACTGTTGCTCCGGCAGGCTGATCGGTCCCGACCCAATGTTCTCGTGCGTGTGGAAGCGGATTTTCTTGAAGATGGTGGGCAGCGCCGTCACCCGCACCTCACCGTGATGCACCGCCAGCGGCTCCGCCGGCCGGCTCGCAAACGTCTCGAGGACTTTGATACTGACCGCGAGGTTGGCGTCGGTGTAGTAATCGACTTTCACCGGCCGGACGTAGGCCTTCTTCTCTTCCCAGTCGAGCCGGTCGACATGGTATTGCGCGCCTTCGTGCAGGTAGATCGCCTCTTCGTGGAGGAAGACGGGCGCCGAAAACTGGTCCATCTCGCCAACGACGCTGGCGCCCCGGGTGACGTCGACGATGACGACGTTGTCGGCGTTGGCGCTGCGCAAGCTCACCCCTTCGGCGGGGAACGCGTCGGCGCTCCAGTGCCAGGCATCACCGGCCTGATGGACCGCCCCATCTTCTTCGAGAATGCGCAGCAGCTCGGCGACCGGGGCCCGCCCAAACGCTTCGCCATTTGACAGCGGCAGCTCGAAGGTCGCTGCCTGCAAATGGGCGCTGAGGATCAACAGGTTGTCGGGATCGATCAGCCCCTGCTCCGGGTCGCGGCCAAGGAAGTACTCGGGATGGTTCACCAGGTATTGGTCGAGGGGGCTGCTCGAGGCAACATAGACGGCGGCCGCGGCGCCACGGCGCCGACCCGCCCGCCCGATCTGCTGCCAGGCGCTGGCGATCGTCCCGGGGTAACCGCATAGGATCGCGGCATCGAGGTGGCCGATGTCGATGCCCAGTTCCAGGGCGTTGGTGCTGACCACGCCACGCACCGATCCATCGCGCAGCCCGTGCTCGATCTCGCGCCGCTGCAATGGGAGGTAGCCGCCGCGATAGCCGCGGATCGTCCCTGACTGGCCCAGGCGATTCGCCAACGATTGCTGCAGATAGCTGAGCAGGATCTCGACCTGCAGACGTGTCCGGCCGAACACGATCGTCTGCACCCCGCCCCGCAGGAAGGCCTCCGCGATCCGCTGGCTTTCCAGCGTCGAGGAGCGGCGAATGCCGAGCTCACGGTTCACGACCGGCGGGTTGTAGAAGAGCAGCCGCTTGGAGCCACTGGGCGCGCCGTTGTCGTCGACCAGGGTCATCGGGCGGCCGGTCAGCCGCTCGGCCAGCTCCTTGGGATTCGCGATGGTCGCGGAGCAGCAGATGACGACTGGGTGGCGGTCGTAGAAGGCGCAAACGCGCCAGAGCCGGCGGAGCACGTTGGCCAGATGGCTGCCGAAGACGCCGCGGTAGGCGTGCAGCTCGTCGATCACGACGTAGCGCAGGTTGGCGAACAGCTTGACCCAGCGGGTGTGATGCGGCAGCACCCCGGTGTGCAGCATGTCCGGGTTGGTGACAACGATGTGGCCCGCCTGCCGGATCGCCTGCCGGGCACTGACCGGCGTGTCGCCGTCGTAGGTGTAGGTCTTGAGGTCCACCTTCAACTCGCCCACCAGGCCGTGCAGCTCGGCCAGCTGGTCCTGGGCCAGCGCCTTGGTTGGAAACAGGTAGAGAGCTCGCGCCTCCGGGTCCTTGAGCATCGCCTGCAGGACCGGCAAGTTGTAGCAGGCGGTCTTTCCCGATGCCGTTGGGGTCACCACGACGAAGTCCTTGCCGGCGAGCGCCAGGGCAGTGGCCTCGGCCTGATGGGTATATAGCCGGCTGATGCCGCGGGCGGCCAACGCCTGCCCCAGCCGCTGGTCCAGCGACGCGGGAAAGCCGGCAAAGCGAGCTTGCCGGGCGGCCAGGGTGTGGTCCAGCGTCAGGTGCCGGCGGAAGTCATCCTGGGCGAGGAGCCGATCCAGTACGAACTCGATCGACATGCTCACGCATCTTAGCGAACATATGTTCGCAGCGCAAGCCCTCCCACCCTGCCCTCCGCCAAATGGGGAGGGATGTGAACCACGAGTAGCGAAGCCAGATCAGTCGCGCAGCTTGAAGTACTTGAAGCCTTCAGCTACCGGAAACTGCTGGCCCCTGGCCATCTCGGCGGCGCGCTCGCGGATCGTCTGGTCCAGCTCGGCCCATCCGCCGACCTGGCTTTTGTGCTCACGCAGGGCCTCGATCTTGAGGTCGATGGTCTCGCTGATGTCGACCCAGAGATCAGGCTCGTTGGAGCCGGTCAGATAGATCTCTTTGACCTGGTGCGGTTCCAGCCCTTCGTCCAGCAACTCAGGAAAGACGAGCCGGGTATCGGAGCCAGGAATGATGGCATCCAGCGTGGCGTCCCCCGCAGCACGATGGTCGGGATGGTTGATGTAGCGCTGGCCGGTCCAGCGTCGGGTAGGGTCGGGCGCGACCACGATATCCGGGCGGGTGCGGCGGATCCAGCGGGTGATCTGGCGGCGTAGGTCGAGCGTTGGCTGCAGGGAGCCGTCGTCGTAGCCGAGGAAGAAGACATCTTTGACGCCGAGCTTCATGGCCGCCGCCCGCTGCTCGGCGTGACGGATCTGGGCCAGACGCTCGGCAGTCATCGCCGGGTCGCTGCTACCGCGGTTGCCGTCGGTCAGGATCAGGTAGGTCACCTGGCGACCCTCCTTCGCCCAGCGAGCTACCGTGCCGGCCGCGCCGAACTCGGCATCATCGGGATGGGCCATCACGACGAGGACGCGAGCCTGTCCGTCCGGCGAATCCATCAAGCGGGGGTCGGAATCGCCGTCGAGACCTCGTAGTCGACGAAATCCTTGAAGTGCGCGCCCTCGCCACACACCGGGCACTTGGGATCCCGCTTCAGGCGCAGCGTCCGGAACTCGTCGGTCAGTGCGTCGATCATCAATAGCCGCCCAACCAGCGGCTCGCCGATGCCGAGCAACAGCTTGACCGCCTCGTTGGCTTCGAACAGCCCCACGATGCCGGGCAGGATCCCCAGTGTGCCGGCCTCGTCGCAGCTCGGCGCCAGCTCGGGCGGAGGCGGCTCGGGGAAGACGCAGCGGTAACACGGCCCCTCGAACGGCTTGAAGACGCTTACCTGGCCGTCGAACCGGAAGATACTGCCGTGCACGACCGTCTTCTTCAGCAATACGCTGGCATCGTTCACGAGGTAGCGGGTGGGGAAATTGTCGCTGCCGTCGACGATCAAGTCGTAGTCCCCGAAGATGTCGATGATGTTGTCGCGTGTTAGTCGAGTCTGGTACGGCACCACCTTGACATCCGGGTTCAAGTCTTCGAGCGTCTGCTTGGCGGAGTCGACCTTGGGTTGTCCGATCCGCTTGCTGTTGTGCAGGATCTGCCGCTGCAAGTTGCTTTCGTCGACGACGTCCGAATCGACGATGCCAATGGTGCCGATGCCGGCCGCCGCCAGGTAATAGGCGGCAGGCGAGCCCAGCCCACCGGCGCCGATGATCAGCACCTTGGAATCGAGGAGCTTCAGCTGCCCCTCCTTCCCCACCTCGGGAATCAACACGTGGCGGCTATATCGCTTCTGTTGCGCCGGGGTCAGGTCGCGCGGCACGGCGAACTTGAAACCGGCATCTTTCCAGGCTCCAAAGCCGCCCTTCAAGGAGGTGACATTCTTGAAGCCCATCTGCTGCAGGGTTTCGGCTGCAAACGCCGAGCGGTTACCCGCGGCGCAGTACGCCACGATCGGAGTGTCGTAGTCGGCAACATACTGCTCGACCCGCGATTCGAGGTAACCCCGCGGAATATGGATCGCGCCCGGGATGATGCCCTGCTCGACCTCGTCTTGCTCCCGCACGTCGATCACCACCGGCCGGTCGCTCCCGTTGCGCGACGCGTCCAACTGCCGGACGTCGACTTCACGGATCCGTGACTTGACGCCCTTGAGCATCTCGCGATAGCTGGCCATGTCGCTCTTAAGTCTACCCGCGCTCGGCCGGATTCATTCCGTTCATCGCCCTTCCGCATGCGGGCCATTTTTTCCTCCTCCTCCGGGGGAGGGCAGGGTGGGGCTGAGTGAAGTCGGGGTGGGGTCTAAATGGTGGTGGGCGTGCGGGCCTTCTCCAGCCGGGCAACGATGGCGTCGGCCACCTGGCTGGTGCCGACGGAGGTCGGATCATTGCGGTCGGCCTTCATGTCGTAGGTCACGTTCCGCCCTTCGCGGATGGTCTCGGCAATCGCGCCCTCCAGCATGTTGGCGGCGTAGGTCTCACCCAGGTGATGGAGCAGCATCACCCCCGACAGCATCATCGCCATCGGGTTGATCTTGTTTTTGCCCGCGTACTTCGGAGCGCTGCCATGGGTGGCTTCGAAGACGGCGATCTCGTCACCCAGGTTGGCGCCCGGGGCAAGTCCAAGGCCGCCCACCAGGCCGGCGCAGAGATCGGACAGGATGTCGCCATAGAGGTTCGGCGTCACGATCACGTCATACTCGCGCGGGTTCTGGACCAGCTGCATCGACATGTTGTCGACGATCCGGTCGTTGAACTGGATGTCCGGGTGCTCTTTGGCGATTTCCTCCGCGACCTCGAGGAACAACCCATCCGTGAACTTCATGATGTTCGCCTTGTGCACGGCGGTCACCTTGCGCCGTCCGTGGGTGCGCGCGTAATTGAAGGCATAGTTGACGATGCGGGCGCTGGCCGTTACGGAGATCGGCTTGATGCTCAAGCCCGAGTCGGGCCGGATCTTTTTACCAGTTCCGGCTTCGATCTCCTCGATCATCCGGGCCGTTTCCGGCTTGCCCTCCTGGAACTCGATTCCGGCATAGATGTCCTCGGTGTTCTCCCGCACGATGACCAGGTCGATGTTGTCGTAGCGCGAGCGCACCCCTGGATAGCTCTTGCAGGGCCGCACCAGCGCGTAGAGATCCAGCTCCTTGCGGAGCGCGACGTTGACGGACCGGATCCCCTTCCCGATCGGTGTCGTCAACGGCCCCTTGATCGCGACCTTGTTGCGGCGGATCGATTCAAGGACGTGATCCGGCATCGGGGTGCCGTATTTCTCCATCACGCCGAGTCCGGCATTCTGGACGTCCCAGTCGAACTCGACGCCGGTCGCCTCCAGCACCTGGCGGGTGGCTTCACTGACCTCTGGACCGACCCCGTCACCGGGGATCAGGGTCACGCGGTGCCGTGCCAAAACGCATTTCATGCTAACAGCGGCGCGTTGATATCCTTCTCAATGTGGCGCACACCGGACTGCGGAGCAGCCCCTTCGAAACCCGGGCGCAAAGTCCGTTGGCGCAGGCCAATTACAAGCTCTGGATCGAGCACGCGCGCGCCGAGAACCGGCGCGAGCTGGAGCGGCTGATCGCGACTCTGCACGACGACTGCGAGTACGAGGTGGTGCCGCTCGGCCAGCGCTGGCGCGGCAAGGATGAGGTCCGCGAGTTCTACCGTGGCCTCTGGCGCGGGATCCCCGACGTCAAGCTGACGCTGCTGAACCGGATCGATGCCGAGGACTCCATCGTCGAGGAGTCGACGGTCTTCGGCCGGATGGACGGGCCGCTCTTCGGGGTCGAGCCCAGCGGCCGCGAGCTGCGCTATCGCGTCGTCATCTTCTTCCCAGTGCGCGACGGGCTGTTCACCGGCGAGCGGGTGTACTTCGACGTCGCTGAATTCGCCCGCCAGGTCCCCGCCGCACGTACCCTGCTGGACGGGTCGCAAACCTGAACCTCGTTGATAGGGTCGCGGGATTTCCCGCGCGTATAATCCCGCGGGCATTATGAAGGTTGGCGTTCCGAAAGAAAGCCTCGCCGGCGAGCGCCGCGTCGCCCTCGTTCCGGAAGCGGCGCGCGGCCTGGTGAAGGCCGGCCTCCAGGTCGCGGTCGAGACCGGCGCCGGCGTGGCAGCGTTCTTCAGTGATGGGGCCTACATGGATGCCGGCGCGAACGTGACGGACGCGGCCACCGCCCTGGGTAGCGACGCGGTCCTCAAGGTCCAACCCCCCACCCCGGCGGAAGCCGGCCGGTTGCGCCCGGGCGCGGTGCTGATCAGCTTCCTGCAGCCCGCCAGCAATGCGGACGTGGTCGCGGCGCTGGCCAAACAGAAAGTCAGCGCCTTCAGCCTCGACCTCGTGCCGCGCATCAGCCGGGCGCAGAGCATGGATGCCCTGTCCTCGCAGGCCGGCATCGCGGGCTACAAGGGGGTCTTGATCGCCGCCAATCACCTCCCGAAGTTCTTTCCGTTGCTGATGACCGCCGCCGGCACCGTGGCGCCCGCCCGGGTGTTGGTGATGGGTGCCGGCGTGGCCGGGTTACAGGCGATCGCGACCGCCCGCCGGCTGGGCGCCGTCGTGGAAGCCTATGACGTGCGGCCCGCGGTCAAGGACGAAGTCCACAGCCTGGGCGCCACCTTTTTGGAGTTGCCCCTCGAGGCCCAGGAGGGGGCCGGCGGTTATGCGCGCGAGCAATCGGAGGACTTCCTTCGGCGGCAACGCGAGCTGCTCGGTGACCGGGTTGCCGCCTCTGACGTCGTGATCACGACCGCGGCCATCCCCGGCCGCAAGGCGCCCATCCTCGTCACCGCCGACATGGTTCGCAGGATGCGCCCCGGCTCGGTGATCGTCGACCTGGCCGCTGAGACCGGCGGCAACAGTGAGCTGACCAAAGCGGGTGAAATCATCCAGGTCGGCGGCGTCACGATCGACGGCACCCGCAACCTCCCGAGCACGATGCCGGTGCACGCCAGCCAGCTCTACAGCAAGAACGTCTCCACCCTGCTGCTGTTACTGGTCAAGGACGGCGCGATCAAGCTGGACTTCAACGACGAGATCGTCAAGGGCGCCTGCGTTACTTACGACGGCGCAATCGTCAACCCACGCGCCAAAGAGCTGGTGGAGGCCGCGAGCAAGTGAACGACAACAGCCTGCTGAACGAGTTCACCATCTTTGTGCTCGCCATCTTCATCGGCTTCGAGGTCATCTCAAAAGTGCCGACGATTCTCCACACACCGCTCATGTCCGGGACGAACGCCATCCACGGCATCATTCTGGTCGGGGCCATCCTGATCGCCGCCACCGCGGGCGACCCGCTGCAGATCGTCCTCGGTCTGATCGCCGTGATCCTGGCCACGATCAACGTCGTCGGTGGGTTCGTCGTGACGGACCGCATGCTCGAGATGTTCAAGGGTCGTCCCACCCCCTCGCAGAAGGAGACGCCCAACCCGAGAGAGAAGACCCCCGGATGACCGTGGCGGTCGCGCTCGCCTACCTCGTCGCCGCTGTCCTGTTCATCCTCGGTCTGATCCAGTTGAGCTCGCCGAAGAGCGCCCGCCGCGGCAACCAGATCGCGGCGGTCGGCATGGTGATCGCGCTGTTGGCGACCATCCCTCTCCTGCATTTCACCGGGGCCGGCATCGCGATCACGGTTGTCGGTCTCCTGATCGGCGTGCCGATTGGGGCCTTCGCCGCTCGCCGGGTGAAGATGACCGCCATCCCGCAGATGGTGGCGCTGTTCAACGGCGTGGGCGGTGGGGCCGCCGCCGTCGTCGCCGTGTCCGAACTCCTCTTGAAGGGGTCGCACCCACTGTTCGCCGTGGCGTTTCCCAGCGTCTTCAGCATCGTGATCGGCTCCGTGTCCTTCGCGGGCAGCCTGGTCGCGTTCGCCAAGCTCCAGGCGCTGTTGACGGGCACGCCGATCACCTATCCGGGCCAGCAGATCGTCAACGGCGCGCTCGCGCTGGCGATCCTCGCGCTGGCCGTTTACCTGATTGCCATCGCCTCGACGCCCCTCATCTTCGTGCCCCTCCTCGTTCTTGGCCTCGTCCTGGGCGTGGCGTTCGTGCTCCCCATCGGTGGTGCCGACATGCCCGTCGTGATCTCACTCCTCAATGCCTTCACCGGCCTTGCGGTGGCGGCCGGCGGGTTCGTGCTCGGCAACTTCGCCCTGATCGTGGCCGGCACCCTCGTGGGCGCCTCGGGCACGCTGCTCACCAAGCTGATGAGTGATGCCATGGGACGCTCGCTAGGCAACGTCCTTTTCGGTGCCTTTGGCACAGTGACGGCCGGAACCGCCGGCGCGGCGAGCGCCGAAGGCAAATCGGTGCGATCCGGGACGCCGGAAGACATCGCTACGCTGCTCGCCTACTCGCGCAAGGTCATCATCGTCCCCGGTTACGGGCTCGCGGTCGCCCAGGGCCAGCACGCGGTGCGGGAGCTGGCCGACGAGCTGGAGAAACGCGGTGTCGAGGTCGAGTACGCGATTCACCCGGTCGCGGGTCGGATGCCGGGTCACATGAACGTCCTGCTCGCCGAGGCGAACGTCCCCTACGAGCAGCTCAAAGAGATGGACCAGATCAACGACGAATTCAAGTCCGCGGACGTGGCGCTCGTGGTCGGCGCCAATGACGTCGTGAACCCGGCGGCGCACAACTCCCCGGGCAGCCCCATTTACGGGATGCCGATTCTCAACGCCGACCAGGCGAAGAACATCGTCTTCATGAAGCGCAGTATGCGACCCGGCTTTGCCGGCATCGACAACGAGCTGCTCTACGACCCCAAGACGGTCATGCTGTTCGGCGACGCCAAGGACTCACTCATGAAGCTGGTCGCTGCCGTCAAGGCCGCCTGACGCCGACCTCGCCCCGCCTCTGGCTTGCCGCCTGCGGAGCGGAGGCGGCAGCCGAAGTTCACCGGCTCACCCAGCTGGCCTTCAAGGATTACGGCTGGCTCGACCCGCCAACCGGCGCGCTGCGTGAATCTCAAGACTCGGTCCGGGACGACCTCGCGCGCGGAGGCGGCGCCCTGGCGTCGATCGGTGGGCGCGCCATCGGGTGCCTCCGTTTCGAGCGCGAGCCGGGCTACCTGCACGTCCGTCGAGTCGCGGTCGACCCGGAATGGCAACGCCAGGGCGTCGGGACGGCATTGATGGCCTGGGCCCACGATGCGGCGCGAGCGGAAGGCTATACCGAGGTCCGCGTCGGCGTTCGCCGGCAGCTACCCGAGAACCTGGCCTTCTACCAGCGACTCGGCTACCAGGTCGTCGCCCCGCACCGCCATCCCGGGCACGCGGAGGTCACCTGGATCGAGCTGGCCCGCTCGGTCTAACGCGCCGGTTCGTCCGGCTTGAGCTCCAGCGCCAGCGAGTTGATGCAGTAGCGCTCCCCGGTCGGGGCCGGCCCGTCGTTGAAGACGTGACCGAGGTGTGATCCGCAGCTCTTGCAGAGGACCTCTGTCCGGCGCATGAACAGACTGTTGTCGGAGCGGAGTTCGACCGCTTCAAGGTTGGCCGGCTCGTAAAAGCTAGGCCACCCGGTACCCGACTCGAATTTCGTCTTGGAACTGAACAGCTCGGCGCCGCAGGCGGCGCAACAATAGGCGCCGTCAGCCTTGGTATGGACGTACTTGCCGGTGAACGGTCGCTCCGTGCCCTTGGCGCGTAGAACGTCGTACTGCTCCGGCGTCAGCTCGGCCCGCCACTCCTTGTCGGTCTTCGAGATCTTGGTGCTCACGTGTGGAGTCTACCCAGATTGCTCGGCTTCTAGTTACCGCTGGCAAGGGACGCCGAACTGACGCTTCCGGTGGTGGGGTTGACCACGACGTAGGGAGTGCCGAGGGCCGGAATCGAACCGGCGACACCATGATTTTCAGTCATGTGCTCTACCGACTGAGCTACCTCGGCACGAGTCGGTATTCTAGCCCGGCTGCACAGCGCGTAGTGACCTTCATCCGGAATACGGTCGGCGGCTGACCCTCGCCCGGCCGGGTTACAATCGCGCCAGGGAAGGGCCGGTCAAAATGCGCTTCGTCTATAACGACCCCTACGCGCTGCCGAGTGCGATGCAGGAGCTGGCCGGTTCGCAGCCGGTCGCCACCCGCAGCGAGCGCGACCTGCCGTTCGCGGTCGATGTCTATCGGCAAGAGAACGAGATCGTAATCGAGGGCGCCATGCCCGGTGTCGAGGCGAAGAGCAACCCACCCAAAGGCCGGCAGAAATGATGACCACAACCGGCGACGGCGGGTCCCGCGAGGAACTGACCACTGAGCTCGCGACGCTCGATCGCCAGCTGCGGGACCTTTCGCAACAGTGGGAAACCGTGGAGCAGACGATTACCCAAAAGACCCGTCAGCGTCGTGAGCTGATCGCCCGGCAGGAAGAGACGAACGAGGACCACGCGGAGGAGATCAACCGGCTGCAGTCCGACGTCTACGCGCTGCGCGACCGACTCAACCAGCTGCGCGACTCACACCTCGACTTCAGCGCGCTCTACCGGATCCTGCAGCAAGCCCGCACCTAACGAAACCCCCGGTTTCGCGCCGGGGGTTGTCTCTGTCGGACTCGATCAGGTCGCTCTGGACGCTATCCCTGCTCTACTCAGCCTGTCCGAACTTCTTGATCTCCTCCAGCTCCTTGGCTGTCAGCTCGCGTGGCTGCTCGCCGCGTGCGACCTTCGCCGACTCGACCTGATGCTTGATGGTCTCGACCACCTCCGGGTTCGCCAGGG
>Ga0207646_10001377_pt1 | contig 30158 bp, 31 predicted proteins | sample KBSK5502metaG_FD_184343 | JGI IMG/M metagenome (GOLD analysis project Ga0207646, IMG submission 184343) | Corn, switchgrass and miscanthus rhizosphere microbial communities from Kellogg Biological Station, Michigan, USA - KBS K5-50-2 metaG... | ecosystem: Host-associated > Plants > Roots >... | reverse complement strand
CGTTGCACGGCAACGTCGACACGCGCCTGCGCCGGCTCGAAGCGGGTGAGACCGATGCGCTCGTACTCGCCTGCGCCGGACTGGATCGGATGGGGCTCGGTGACCGCATCGCCGAGCGACTCGAGCCCGATATTGTGCCGCCGGCCCCGGGGCAGGGGGCGATCGCGGTCCAGGTCCGAAGCGACGACGGGCGGATGCTCGCGGTGGCCGCAGCCATCGACGATTCGCGCACGCGTCTGGCGGTCGAGGCCGAGCGCGCGTTTCTGAGCACATCAGGCGGAGGCTGCCGGAGCCCGATCGGGGCGCTGGCCACCGTCGTCGGCGACGAGCTCGATCTGCTAGGCGGGTACGCCAGCCCGGACGGCGTCCGGACCGCGATCGCCCGCCGTCGGGGGCCCGTCACGTCGGGGAAGGAACTCGCCCGCGCGCTCGCCGTCGAGCTCGACGCCCGGGCTCGTCTGCGACTGAGCGCGGGCATCGGTGATTGGAACGGCGGACCAGCGAGCGCTCGCCGCGTTCTTGTCACGCGAGCCGCCGAACAGGCAGCCGAGCTTGTGTCAGCCCTACGCGACGCGGGCCTCGATCCGATCCCTGTTCCGGCAATCGCCGTTGAATTCGAGCCGCCGCACGGCAACCTCGACACCGCCGCGGGCCGCCTCCGCAGCTATCGCTGGGTGGTGATCACGAGCGCGAACGGAGCGCGGGCGATCCTCAAGGCTGCGGAGCGCGTTGTGACCGAGCTTGGTGCACCTTCCTGGGCGGCCATCGGACCGGCGACCCGGAGCGTCCTGGAACAGGAGGGCATCGAGGTCGCATTTCAGCCAAGCCGGAGCAGCGGACCCGCGATGGGGGTCGAGCTCCCGGTTGTCGCCGGCGACCGGATCCTCGTCGTTCGCGGCGATCTTGGCGACGAGGAGCTGGCGCTCGCCTTGCGGGCACGGGAGGCCGAGGTCGACGACGTGATCGCCTACCGGACGCGAGAGGCGCCCGAGAGTTCTCGCGCGCTCCTTCGCCGCGCGACAGCGGATGGGCCGATCGCAGCGGTGGCGTTCACCAGCGGCTCGACCGTCCGCGGCCTGGTCTCGCTCGGGCGGGACGAATCGATCGACGTTCAATCGTTCCGCGCGGTCTGCATCGGCCCCGAGACGGCCGACGAGGCCCGTTCGGCCGGGTTCCGGATCCTCGTGGTCGCCGCGACGCCTGATGTGACCGCCCTCGCCGCAGCCACCGAGACCGCGCTCGCCCGCCAGCCGGAGGAGACACCATGACCCTCGACCTTGAAGCACCGCCATCGTCGGCCGCGATCGGGATGGCCGCGGCGCTACCGGCTCGACCCCGCCGGCTCCGACGCACGCCGGCCCTCCGGGCGCTGGTCCGGGAGACACGCCTGCATCCCTCGACGCTGGTCGCCCCGCTCTTCGTCCGCCCCGGCTCAGGCGTGCGCGAGCCGGTTGCCTCGATGCCGGGGGTCGAGCGGGTGTCGGCCGACGTGGCGGCCGAGGAGGCCGTTCGCCTGGCCGAGCTCGGGGTCGGCGGGGTCATCCTCTTTGGCCTACCAGCGTCGAAGGACGCGCTCGGCTCCGAGGCCTCCGACGACGAAGGGATCGTCCAGGACGCGTTCCGGCGAATCCGCGCCCTCGAGCTGCAACTCGTGACGATCGCCGATACCTGCCTCTGCGAGTACACCGACCACGGTCACTGCGGCCCGCTCGCGGCCGACGGATCCGTCGACAACGACGCAGCGCTCGTCCGGCTTGCCGAGACGGCCGTCGCCCAGGCGCGGGCGGGCGCCGACATCGTGGCGCCCAGCGCGATGATGGACGGCCAGGTCGGCGCAATCCGGGCGGCTCTGGACCGCGAGGGCTTCGGCCAGACCGCGATCATGGCCTACGCCTCCAAGCACGCCTCGGCCTTCTACGGCCCCTTCCGCGAGGCCGCCGACAGCGCGCCAGCGTTCGGCGATCGGCGCGGCTATCAGATGGACCCGGCCAATGGCCGCGAGGCGCTGCGCGAGATGGAGCTCGACGTCGCAGAGGGTGCCGACATCCTGCTCGTCAAGCCGGCACTGCCCGCGCTCGACGTCATCGCCGCCGCACGGGCGCGGTTCGATCTGCCGATCGCCGCCTACCAGGTGTCGGGCGAGTTCGCGATGATCGCCGCCGCCGCCGAGCGGGGCTGGCTCGACGGACGCCGGGCGATGACCGAGGCAGTGACTGCGATCGTCCGCGCCGGCGCCGGGATCGTGATCACCTATGCCGCTGCGGACGTCGCGACCTGGCTGCGGGACGAGCGATGAGCGCCGACGAACAGGTCTGGATCCAGGCGCTCGGCCTCGGGCTCGATCCCGCCTGGCGGCGCCGGACCGACGAGGAGCGCCACGACGACGGCTGCCGCTTCGGTGAGGCGGCAGCGGCCGCCGAGATCGAGGGAGTCCGGAGCATCAGCTACTCGTCGATCGGCCTCGAGCCCGGGGTCGACGTTCTGTTCTGGCGGATGGCGCCGAGCGTCGACGCTCTTGAGTCGTCGGCGGCGGCCCTTCTGCGCACGGGACTTGGCCGCTGGCTGACGGTGACCCACTCGCTCATCGGCCGGATCGGCCCATCGCAGTACGTCCGCAAGCCGACTGACCAGGAGCAGTCCCTTTTCAGCGGCGACCGGTCGCGCTATCTCATCGTCTACCCGTTCACGAAGAGCACGGACTGGTACCTGCTCTCGAAGGAGGCCCGCCAGGGCGTCATGAACGAGCACATGCGTGTCGGTCACGAGTACCCGACGATCCGCCAGGCGCTGGCCTACTCGTTCGGGCTCGACTCGCAGGACTTCGTCGTCGCCTACGAGACCGATGATCTCGTCGCCTTCGGGGACCTCGTCCGGGCCCTGCGGGCGACGGAGAGCCGGCGGTCCACGGTCAGCGACACCCCGATCCTGCTCGGAATCCATCGTCCGGTCGACGAGATCCTCAACCTGCTGGGGGCCGGGTGATGGCAGGCACAGTCGTGGGCTCCCGCACGTCCTCGCTCGTGGAGCGGGCCGAGCGGCTGTTCCCGGGCGGAGTCAACAGCCCCGTGCGCGCCTTCCGGTCGGTCGGCCGCCCGCCGCTCGTCCTCGAGCGCGGCGCAGGGCCGTACGTCTGGGACGCCGACGGTCGTCGCTACATCGACCTTGTTGGAGCCTGGGGGCCGGCGATCCTCGGCCACGCCCACCCCAGGGTCATCGACGGGATCGTCGCGGCCTGCGCAAATGGGCTGGCCCTCGGCGCGACCAACCCGCTCGAGATCGAGCTCGGCGAGGCAATCCAAGCGGCCATGCCGTCGATGGAGCGCCTCCGGTTCACCTCGTCGGGCACGGAAGCGGTGATGAGCGCCCTCCGGGTCGCTCGCGCGGCGACCGGTCGGGATCTCGTCGTGAAGTTCGCGGGCGCCTATCACGGGCACTCGGACGGCCTTCTCGTCGATGCCGGCTCCGGCGTTGCCACCCTGGCGATCGCGGGCAGCGCCGGCGTGCCCGAGGCGGTTGCCGCCACGGCGATCGTGCTGCCATACAACGACCCGGCCGCGGTGACCCGGGCCTTCGCCGACCATGCCGACCGGATCGCGGCGGTGATCGTCGAACCGGTCGTCGCGAACGCGGGCGTCATCGCGCCGGCGCCGGGATTCCTCCAGCACCTTCGCGAGACGACCCAGTCCGACGGCGCCCTGCTCGTGTTCGACGAGGTCATCACGGCGTTCCGGCTCGGGCTCGGCGGCGCGCAAGCGCGCTTCGAGGTCACGCCGGACCTGACCACCCTCGGCAAGATCATCGGTGGCGGGATGCCGATCGGTGCATACGGTGGCCGCGCCGACATCATGGACCTCGTCGCGCCAGCCGGTCCGGTCTACCAGGCGGGCACGCTGTCGGGTCATCCGCTGTCGATGGCAGCCGGGATCGCCACCCTTGAGGAGCTGATGCCCGATCGCTACGTCGCTCTTGAGGACACCGTCTCCGAGCTGGCCGCCGGCCTGGCCGATGCCGCGGCGGCCGCGGGGTGCCCGGTCGCGATCGCTCGAGTGGGGTCCCTCCTGACGGTCTTCTTCCGGCCGACCGTGCCGACCGTGCCGACCAACGCCGCCGAAGCTCTCTCCGCGGACCGCCCCGCGTACGCTCGGTTCTTCGGCTCGATGCTGGACCAGGGCGTCTTCCTTCCGCCCTCGCAATTCGAGGCCTGGTTCCCGTCGATGGCCCACGGCCGGGCCGAGGTCGCCGCGGTGATCGCAGCCGCCCGGATCGCATTCGAGGAGAGCGCCGCGTGAACGATCGCTTCGTGCGTGCCTGCCGGCGCGAGCCGGTCGATGCCACGCCGGTCTGGTTCATGCGCCAGGCAGGCCGATCGTTCGCCGCCTACCGGAAGCTCCGCGAGCGTCATGGGATCCTGGAACTCGCCAAGACCCCCGACCTGTGCGCCGAGGTCACCCTGATGCCGGTCCGCGAGCTCGGCGTCGACGCGGCCGTCCTGTTTGCCGACATCATGCTGCCGCTCGAGCCCATGGGCGTCGGTCTCCGGATCGAGCCCGAGATCGGGCCGATCATCGACCGTCCGATCCGGTCTGCCGCGGACGTCGCCGCCCTCCGAGCGTTTGACCCCGCCGAGGTCTCGTTCAGCATGGACGCCATCCGCCTGGTCAGTCGTGAGCTCAACGGAAGGGCCGGCATCATCGGCTTCTCGGGCGCGCCGTTCACGCTTGCCTGCTATCTCATCGAGGGCCGCCCGTCGCGGGACTTCGCCACAGCCAAGGCCTTCATGTACCGCGAGCCGGCGGCCTGGCACGACCTGATGGCGCGGCTGGCGACGATGGTCGTCGTCTACCTCCGCGCCCAGGTCGAAGCCGGCGCCGACGTCGTCCAGCTGTTCGACAGTTGGGTCGGTGGCCTCGGCCCGGCCGACTACCGGGAGTTCGTCCAGCCCCACGTCCGGCGGATCTTCGCGGGGCTCGGCGGTGTGCCGACGATCCACTTCGGGACCGGCACGGCGGCTCTGCTCGAGTTGCTGGCCGAGGCCGGCGGCGATGTCATCGGGCTCGACCACCGCGTCTCCCTCGCCGATGCCTGGGCGCGGGTCGGTCATGACCGCGGCGTCCAGGGCAACCTCGACTCGGCGCGGTTGCTCGCGGGGTGGGAGGCGACGCGGGCGGGCGCTCTGGCGGTCCTCGACGAGGCTGCCGGTCGGCCCGGACACGTATTCAACCTCGGCCACGGCGTGCTGCCCGGGACCGACACGGACCTGCTGCGGCGGCTCGTCGGCCTGATCCACGAGCAGACCGCCCAGGCCAAGACGGTCGTCGAGGTGGTCGCGTGACCCGGTCCGAGCGCGAGGCCGTCCTGCTCATGACCTATGGCTCGCCGGCCTCGCTGGAGCGCGAGGACATCCGCGAGTACCTGGGTCGGGTCCGCGGCGGGCGGGAGCCAGATCCGGAGCTTGTCGACGAGTTCACCCGCCGCTACCGGCTCATCGGCGGCTCGCCGCTGGTCGACATCACCCGCGCCCAGGCCGCCGCCCTCGCTGAGGTCGTCGGTTGGCCGGTTCAGGTCGGCATGCGCTTCTCCGAACCGTCGATCGTGGCGGGGCTGAAGGCGCTCGCAGAGGCCGGGGTCTCGAGGGTCGCGGCGATCATCCTCTCTCCGCAGTATTCGCCGCTTCTGATGAGCGGCTACGCTCGCGCGATCGATGAGGCGCTGACAACGCTCGGCGATGGGGCGCCGGACGTCTCCGTCGCGGGTGCCTGGCACGAGGAACCGGCGTTCGTCGACGCGCTCGCGCGCCGCGTCGTCGAGGCGCTCGCCGCGCTGCTACCCGCCGACCAGGGGTCGGTCCACGTCCTGATGACCGCGCACAGCCTGCCGAAGCGCGTGGCCGATCAGGAGCCGAACTACCTCGCCGAGCTCCGGGCGACCGCCGAGGCGGTGGCGGTGAAGGCCGGGCTGGCGGATCACGCCTGGACGTTCTGTTGGCAAAGTGCCGGTCACGAGCCCGGCGAATGGATGAAGCCTGATTTCGCCGACTTGATGCCCGAGATCGCTGCCTCAGGCGGGCGCTTCGTGCTGGTCGTCCCGGTGCAATTCCTCGCCGACCACCTCGAGATCCTCTACGACATCGACGTCGGGGCTCGAGAGCAAGCCGAGAAGCACGACCTGGCGTTCGCCCGAATCGCCTCGCTCAATGCGCATCCGGACCTCATCGAAGGGCTGGCCTCCGTCGCTCGACAAACGCTGAAGACGGGGCTCCCAGCCGCGATAGGTTAGCGATCCTCAGACGCGGCCAGGCGTGCCTTCGCCGGCGCCATCTGCGTTCAAATTCGCGTTCAGCACCCGACCAGCAAATTAGGCGCGCAGAACTCGCCCGCTCAGAGCATGTCTAGGCTCGATTGAGCGGCCGGACCCTGGAGAAATCCGCCGCCGAGTCGTCGTCGTATCGCATCGCGTACAGGCGGGAATCGCAAGGAGGTCGGCGATGAGTGGTCGGAGATCGCTGGGAGTCAAGGCAGTCGTTGTATTCGTCGGGCTGCTCATGGTTGCCAGTCCCGTCGCCGCGGCCTCGGGCGCGGCGGTCAAGATCGGTGAGGCGAACGAGAGGTACTTCTTCGCGCCCACCACCGCGTTCGTCAACGTCGGAGGTACGGTGACCTGGACGAATGGGACCGACGCATTGCACACGGTCACCTCAGACACCGGTAGCGAGCTCAACTCCCCGACGATCGCCGCCGCCAAGACGTTCACGCACACGTTCGCAACGACCGGCACATTCGCATATCACTGCACCATCCATCCGTATGCGGTGGGCAAGGTCGTCGTCCTCGCCGCAGGCGCGACCTTGCCGGCGACAGACACCAGTCCCGTCGCCGGCACGAGCACGGGCGATGGCTCGATCGGCCTCGTCATCGTTGTCCTGGCCGGCCTCGCCGGGGCAGGCCTTGTGCTCCGGCGCCTCCGGCAGAACGCGTGATGCGCGCCAGCCCCGTTGCTAACGCGCCCGCACGTTCGATCTGAAGCGGAATAGGCGAGGACACGGGACAGGGTCGCCTGATCAGCATCCCTCGCCATGTTGCGCGGGTAGGAGTGAGGTCGAAACCGCAACATCTGGTGGTTCAGCGGAGGCTTGAACCTGGGTTCTGTCGTGTGGCGCCCACGCCCAATCGGTTGGCGTACTGTGACGGGATGGCGATCCTGGATCTGCTCCTCGTCGCGGCGTGGCTCGGCCTGGTCGTGGCGGTCCCTTCGGCAGTCCACTACAGAAGGACGGGCCAGCCGCCGATCCGGCGACCCGTCCGTCCGGGTGGACCGGCCCGGTGGGCAGGAGTGTTCACGGCCGTCGGCATAGCCCTCGCCGTCGCGGCGCCAGTCGCCGAGCTCGCGGGGTTCCCGCGCTTCACGCCGCTCGACGGGTCGCCGATCAGATGGATCGGCGTCGCTCTCGTTGTCGGCGGCGTCATCACCACGCTCGCAGCGCAAGCCGCGATGGGTGCGTCATGGCGAGGGGACGTCGATCCTGATGCCCGCACCGCGCTGATCACCAGCGGCCCATTTCGGCTCGTCCGCAACCCGATCCTGACGAGTGGCACCGTCGTCCAGGTCGGCCTGGCGCTCGTCGTTCCAAACGTCGTGTCGGCCGCGATGCTGATCTCGTTCTTCGCGGCGATCGAAATCCAAGTTCGGCTCGTCGAGGAGCCGTATCTGCTTCGCGTTCACAGCGACGCCTACCGCGCGTACGCGGCTCGCACGGGACGGTTCCTCCCTGGCGTAGGCAAGCTGCGATCGCCCTGATCGTGCAGCCTCCTTGGAGGAAGCATGCCTGCACGGCTCATACCCCAGGACGTGTGGTTCGGGCTTACAGAGCGCGACATCGTAGGGATGGCTTTCGAGGAAGGATTCGAACCCTCGATCTCGTGATCCGGAGTCACGCGCCGGATTCACGTCGCGAGCCAATCCGTAAGCCCTCCAGGACAGCGATGTCTGTCCGATTCCGCGATGAGTCAAGCGCACATCCCGGCACGAGTTGGGCGCCTATCGTAAATCTCGCAAAGCGTCAAACGCCATCGGGCCAACCGACCCGTTTCGCCATTCGCCGTATAGTCGCGACCATGGCGAGCGCACGACGCCTCCTGAGTTTCGTTGCGATGACGTCGGTCGCACTCGTCGTCGCCCACAACTTCGTCTTCCTGCTGGCGTATGGAGCTGGATTCGACGAGGCGCTCGCCCACACCGGGCACGATGGGACATGGGGGACGGCCGTCGCGGTTGTCCTCGCAGCCGCGTTGGGCCTGCTCGGTCTCGGAGCGTGGCGGTTGTATCGGCTCGGGGTCGTCGCCCGCTCACTAACCGCGACGGAGGGGAGGCTTCGCCCGGAGCCGAAGGCCTTTGCCCGGCAGCTGGTGGGCCTCTGGCTCCGCCTGGCGGGCGCAACGACCCTCCTCTTCGTGGTTCAGGAAAACCTCGAGCATCAGCATGCCGGCTTGGAACTGCCGGGGCTCTCCGTCCTGGGGTCTGCAGAGTACCCGGACGCGACGTTCGTCATCGCGGCAATCGCCTTGGCGGTGGCCTTCGTCGTCAGTCTGTTCCGGTGGCGCCGCGACGTCCTCGTCGCGCGGATCACCGCGGCCCGCGGGCCACGGTTCCGGGCCCGGCCGACGATACAGACTCGACGGGCCATCTGGGTCGAGCCCCGTCACGCCTCGATCGTCGTTCATCAGTTCTCCGGGCGGGCGCCGCCGCAGCTCAGCACCGTCTAGGGCCGCACCCCGGCAGGACCCGCATCGCCCTCGATCTGGGCGGTGCGCCGAGGCCGTTCTGCGTCCCTCCCAGACCTGGCTGCGCATGCGTTGCCACCTGTCTCCTGGAGGCTGACCGTGTTTCTCATTCGACCTCGCCGTATCGGCGTCGCGGTTGCCGCGGCGACCGTCCTCTCCGTTGCCGTCGTCGGCACGATCCAGGCCCACGTCCTCAAGGACTTTGGCCCGTACAGGGTGGCCCTCGGCTGGTCCGTCGAGCCGACGTACGTCGGCCAGGTCAACGCCGTCCAGGTCGTTGTCAAGGACAAGGCGGGCAAGGCCGTGACGGACCTTGCCGACGGCGATCTCAAGGTCGTCGTCAGCATCGGCGGCCAGGACTCCGCGGCCCTTTCACTTGACAACAAGTTCGACGAGGACACGGGCCTTGGGATCGCCGGCGACTACGAGGCTCCGATCTCGCCGACGACGCCGGGTGACTACACCTTCCATCTGACGGGCACGATCCACGGCCAGGCCGTGGACGAGACCGCCACATCGAGTGACTCGACATTCAACTCGGCGGTCGAGGCAACAGACATCCAGTTCCCGAACAAGCTGCCATCGCTGACCGCGATCACGACCAGCCTCGATCGGATCAACGCGCGGCTGGCGGCGAGCCCATCGCCGGCTGCTTCGGCCGTGGCCCCGGCCCCGAGCGCCGACACCGGTCTTGCGGACGCCGTCGCAGCAGCTCAGACCACCGCCTCGCAAGCCCGGGACGCGGCGTCAAGTGCCCTCCTCGTCGGACTCCTGGTCGGCGCCCTGGGCGCGATCCTCGGGGGTGCCGCCCTGCTTCTCGTCCGTCGAACTCGACGGGCCTGAGAGGGATGTTCCGGTCGCGGGCCGGCCTGGGCGTCAGCGCAACCGGCCTCGCGCTGGTCGCCCTGCTCGCCCTGGCCGGTCCGGCCGGCGCCCACTCGCTCCCGCAATCCTCGAGCCCGAGCGCGGGTGCGACGCTGTCGACGCCGCCCGAGAGGGTAACGATCACGTTCGGCGAGCGACCGGATCCCAAGCTCTCGTCGATCAACGTCCTCGACTCGAGCGGTGCCCCCGTCACGGCCGGCCCAACGACCGCCTCGATCGGCGATCCACTAACCCTCGAGGTGCCCCTCAAGCCGCTGACCGGCGGTGTGTACACGGTGGCTTGGCGGACGGTGTCCGCGGTGGACGGCCACCGGGCGACGGGCTCATTCGCGTTCGGCCTGGGGACGACGCCCTCCGCGTCCGGCATTGGTTCGAATCCGGCCGGGGTCGAGACGAGCACAGCGGGGCCATCGCTGGCCGCGATCGTCGGCCGCTGGCTGCTCTATCTCGGCTTGGTCGGGCTGCTCGGCGCGAGCTTCTTCGGAGCGATCGTTGCTCGGGTTCCGTCACCGGTCACCGGCCGCCTCCTGCCGAGCGCGTGGGTGCTCGCAGCCATCGGGACCGCAGCAGTCGTCGCAGACGAGGTCGCTGAAGCGGGGGTGGACATCGGTCAGATCTTCGGGACGTCCTTCGGGCCGGCAATCGTCGAACGCATCGTGCCCCTCGCCATCGCGGGCCTCGCGGTCTTCCTCGGCACGCGCTCCACGGCCATGTCCCGGGTCGCTCTGACGGTCGTGGTACTCGCCGCAACCGGCGCCCTGCTCGCGGACGTCCTCTCGAGCCACGCCGCGGCCGGCCAGAACCCTGCCCGCGACGTCGTCATCCAGGCGCTCCATGTGGTTGCTGTCGGTCTATGGATGGGCGGACTCGTCGGCCTCCTCCTGACGGTCCGCCGCGCGAGTCCAGATGCGTCGACGGCCCGGACGGCGAAACGGTTCTCATGGGTCGCCACCGTCGGAATCTTCATCGTCGCCGCCACCGGCGTACTTCGGGCGATCAGCGAGCTCGGGACGATCGGCGCGCTCTTCGCGAGTGATTTCGGTCGGCTTCTGATCGCAAAGACCGCGCTGCTCGGGATCCTGGCCGTGCTCGGCGCGGTCAACCACTTCCGCAACGTGCCTGCTGCCGGCCGCGTCCTGTCAGGACTGCGGCGGGTCGGCTCGGTCGAGATCCTCGTGGGCGGGACGGTCGTCCTGCTGGCCGCCACCCTCGTCAACGTTGCGCCGCCCGCGTCGGTCGCAGCCGCCGGCTCGACGGCCCCACCGAGCCCGGCGCCGACGCCGCTTGTCGCCACAGGCAGCGATTTCGGAACGTCCGTCCGGGTCAATCTCGAGATCTCGCCCGGTCTGACCGGCTTCAACACGTTCAAGGCGACCGTGACCGATTACGACACCGGCGCACCGGTCGCCGCCGACGGCCTGACGCTACGTTTCGCGATCCCGGCTCGCTCTGATGTCGGTGGCTCGCGCCTCGACCTGGCGCCTGCCGGCAGCGGCATCTTCAGCGCGACGGGTGGCAACCTGTCACTCGATGGCGCGTGGCAGATCACGGCCGTGGTGGCGCGGGGCACGTCCGGGGTCGAGGTCCCCTTGACGGTGCTGGCTCAGGCAACGCGCCAGCAGGTCGACGTGAACCGCGTGGCTGGCATCCCGACGATCTACACCGTCCACCTGCCGGCCGGTCGAACGGTCCAGGTCTATCTCGATCCCGACAAGTCCGGCCAGAACGACTTCCATGTGACCTTCTTCGACGCCGCGGGCACCGAACTTCCGGCAACGAACATCGGCGTGACGGTCGCGACCGGCGCGGCCGCGCCGCGACAGCTGAGCGTCCGGACGCTCGAGCCCGGCCACGTCGTCGCGACCGTGACGGTCCAGGCCGTGCCGCAGGTGTTCTCCATCGTCGGAACGGCGCCCACCGGCGACGAACTTAAGGCCGCGCTGACCATCACGCCAGGTTCGTGACTGCGGTGAGGCAACCCTGCGATCCCGATGCCCGCACCGATGCCATTCCGACGACCCCAAACGTGAGGCTCAGATGATCAGATCCCTTCCACGACCCCTTGTCACGGTGCTGATCGCCGTGATCTTCGTCGCCTGCGGCCCGCTCGCGCCGCCCAGCAGCGCGGCCCCGTCCGCACCCGCCGCTTCCGGCATCCGGCCCTCCTCACCGGCGGTCGTCGCGATCGTCCAGCCCGCCTCCGGCGCGACCGTGACCGGGACGACCGTCCACGTCGTGCTGTCGCTGACCGGCGCCCAGATCGTGAGCGCGACGACGACGAACATCCGGCCCGACCAAGGCCACGTCCACCTGTATGTCGACAACGTTCTCGTATCGATGAATTACGGCATCGAGCAGGACCTGCCGGTCCACGCCGGGACCTACGTTCTGAAGGCCGAGTTCGTCGCGGCCGACCACGCCCCGTTCAACCCGCGGGTCTGGTCCCGGGAGGTCTTCTTCACCGTCAAATGAGACCCCGAGCGGCGCTTCTCACCCTCTTGGCCGGCCTTGGCGTCACCGCGGTCGCACAGCTGGTCGCCCCGCTGGGCTCGCCGCCGCTGTACGACGGTGTCGTCGTTCAGGATCCGTATCGGTATCTCGTGCCTGGGCCAACGCAGGTCGGCTCGCCCACGTCCTTCACAGCATCCCTGGCGATCGCAGGATCCACGAGCCCGCAGTTCGTCGGGGCCACGACCGAGAGCCCGCCCCAGGCGCAGCTGATCGCCCAACCGGGCGCCTTCGTCCTCCCTGCGGGCACCACGGCGATGACGGTGTCGATCGAACCCGTCGCTGCGCCGGCGTCGCCATCGACCGGCCCGATCGTCGGCAACGTCTATCGATTCAGGGTCCTTGACCAGGCCGGCGCGACTGTCGCGATCAACCCGTCCACATTGCCGACGCTGCTCCTGCGCGCGCCCGAGGGCGTGACGGACGCCGTGATCGCCCGCTTCTCGGATCGTGCCTGGCACGAGCTGCCGACCGAGCCGTCGGGTCAACCTGGCATCGCCATCTCGAACGTCGACGCGCTCGGAGACTTCGCGTTGATTGCGCTCCCGACGCCGGGTGTCTTCGGCCTCGATCCGAGGCTCCTGAGCGTGGCGGCCGCGGCGGCCGTGCTTTCGGCAGTCGTCCTGGGCATCTTGATGTCGAGACGCCAGCGCCGACACACCGAAGGTCGCGGCGCGCCGGCTCAGCGTCGCGGCGCGCCGTCAAAGCGTCGGAGCAAACGTCGGCACCGAGGTGGTCCGCGATGAGCACAACGGATCAATGACTCGAACCCGACGACCCCCCGATCAAGGAGGCACCATGTCTGGCCGTCAGCCCCGCCGAAGCCTTGGTCCGCTGCTCGCAGCCGCCGCGCTTGTCGTTGTCACGGCGTGCGCCCCGCCCGCCCACCTGCAGTCGACGTCTTCTCCCGCCTCGGCCGGAGACATCCGGATCGGCGCCGTCTTTCCAATCGACGGAAACGCCGCGGGCCTCGCGAGGGAGGAGCTCGCGGGCGTCCAAGCGGCAGCCGACTTCGTCAACTCCGATGGCGGCATCGCTGGGCGGCGGATCGACCTCGTTGTGCGTGACCTCGAATCGGGCAGCGATGCGCCGGCGGTCATGGCCGCCCTGGAGGCGGACGGCGCGACCGTCGTCGTCGGCGCCTACGCGTCGGCGCTGTCGATCCCGGCCAGCCAGGCGGCGAGCGACGCCGGTCTCGTGTACTGGGAAGCGGGAGCGGTGGCCGATCGGCTGACCGGGCGTGGCCTGCCGCTCGTCTTCCGCGTCGGCGCGAGCGGCACGAACCTCGGGTCGAACTCGGCGGCCTTTGCCGCGACCCAGCTCGCGCCGCAGCTCACGAAGACGCCCGCCCAGATGCGCGTCGCGATCGTTGCGGCGAATGACGATTACGCACAATCCGTGGCCGACGCTGCGGCCGCGACGGCCGCTGTCGACGGGACTCCCGTCATCGCCCGCGCCACATATGACCTGACGATGCCGGACTTCCCCGCCGTCATGACCCAACTCCGCGATGCCCGGCCCGACGTCGTCATCCTCGCCTCCCACATCCCCGACGGCGTCGCGTTCCGGCGCGCGATGCTTGCGTCGAACCTGCACGTCGGCGCGCTCATCGGCTCGACGATGGCCGAGTGCGACCCGGACTTCGCGGGCGACCTCGGGCGGGACGCGATCGGCGTCTTCGCATCGGATCGCCCGACCGGCGGCTTTCAGCCGACCGCCCTCGATCCGGCGGCGCGAGCGCTCTACGACCGGTTCGCCACCGCATCTGCGGCGCGGGGACATGGGTCGCTGAGGTCCGGCGAGTACGGTTCATCAGCCCCCGCTGCGAGCTCGTCCGAGTACGCGATCAGCGGCCCCGTGGAAGCTGGCAGCGCCGCGGGGGGGCCGAGCGAGGAAGCGCTCTCGGGCTTTTCCGCTGCCTGGGCCCTGTTCCACGATGTCCTGCCACTGGCCGCTCGGTCCGGTCCGCTTGACGCATCGGCGATCGCAACCGCCGGACGATCGACCGACCTGCCGACCGGTGCCCTGCCGAACGGTGCGGGCCTCCGTTTCTCCGCCGATCCGGCGACGCTCGGCCAGAACGAACGAGCCGCGGCGGTCATCTGGCAGTGGCAGGCGGTCCGCTCGTACACCTTCGTCTGGCCGCCGACGTACCAGACCGGCGACGTCGCCTTCGTCCCCCTGGACCGATGACCGCTATTGCGCTTCGACCGTCAGCTCGGATTGCCCGCCCGACGTTCATCCTCGCCGGCGTCGCTGCGGTCGTCGGACTTCGATGGATCGCCACGGTGCAGGGGTCAGCGGGAGCGCTGGCGATCGGATTCGTGTTCGGGCTCGGCCTGCTCGGCGTTGCTCTCGGGAGCGGCTGGCGGCCCGTGCCGGAGCGCCGGTCATCAATCGCCATCGGGGCGGCGGGCGGCGCTGTTCTTGTCCTCCTCGCGATCGCCACACGCTCGGGTCAGCTTCCGTGGCTGGCGCCGGCAGCGCCGTTCGCCCCGTGGGTGGCCGTGACGGTCCTCGTCGCGACCGCCGAGGAGCTCGTCCTGCGCGGGGCGTTGTTCGATGAGCTCGACGGGAGCGTCGGCGCGACCGGCGCGGTCCTGATCACCAGCGTCGCGTTCGCGCTCATGCACGTCCCGTTGTACGGCTGGCACGTCGTGCCGCTCGATCTCGGCGTCGGTCTGTGGCTCGCCGGTCTGCGCCTCGCGACCGGCGGGATCGCCGCACCAGCCATGGCTCACGCCGTCGCCGACCTAGCGACGTGGTGGCTCTAGATGGCTCGCGCCCACGTTCTCCTGCCCGGCGTCCTCGGGGCGGGTCTGCTCGTCATCGTCGCAGCACGGCTGGTGCTTCCGACCGCGCCGCCGCTTTACGATGGGATCATCCCGATCGAGCCCTATCGCTGGCTCCACCCACCGGCAGGTCAGCCGGGCGGCGCGACAGGCGCGACCGCCGACATCCCCGTCCGGAGTGGCAAGAGCCCGCTTGTCGCGGTCGCCACGCCGGAGCTCGAGCCGCAGGCCCAGGTCTTTGCCCAGCCCGGCGGTCTGACCATCCCGCCAGGCGCACAGACGATCAAGGTCTCGATCGAGCCCGTCGCGTCCGAGGGCGTCCTGGCTGACGGCGACATCGATGGGAATGTTTATCGGATCAGCGTCCTCGACGACGCGGGCGTTGCGTTGACAGCACCGCCATCGGCCCGGGTGAGCGTCGTCCTTCGGGCGACGGATCCGGCCCAGGCGGAGGCGACGATCGCGCGCTTTTCGGGTGGCTTCTGGCAGCCGCTCAAGACCTCATCGAGCGGCTTTGGCGGGTCGTTCATATCCGTGGTGACCGAGTTCGGCGACTTTGCCGTCATCGTCCCAGGACCCGGCCCAAGCGTCGCCGCGACCCAGGTCGCGACGCCATCAGTGGCGGCGTCCGCCGTCCCGGCCGGGCGGTCGGCCATATCGCCCGGCCCGGCACCGGGATCGAATGCTCCGATTTCGCGAGGCGACAACGCCGGAGTCCCGGGTTGGCTACCAGTCGCACTCGCCGGATCCGTGACTGTGCTCGCGTTTCTTCGCCTCCGCGTCCGGAGTCGACGGCGGCGCGATCGCGATCGGGGCGCCCATCGGATCCGGTAAGACGGAAGGTCCTGGGCGTTCAAATGACGTGGAGTTCCCACTTCCGCTTGCTACGGCTGTCGACGACGCCGGCTACTACGTGACGGAGCCTCGGCGCGTCGTCGCCGGGACGCTTGCCGGGCGCGGACCACTTCATAGCACTCGATCTCGTCGGAGAGGCATGCTGCATTCCAGATGTTCGCCGAGCGCTAGAACGCTCGTCGATCACAGGGCGGTTCACGCGCCGCGGCCCGCCGTGGCTCGAAATGTCCGTACCGCCATGACTTCCGGGTCGACGCGTGACCGGGGCCTGGCCAGTAGCCTGCCCCCATGCGCATTCGCACCGCGGTGGTCAGGACGGTCGCGAGTCTGGCCGCGCTGATCGCCATCCTCGCGCTGCCGACGACCGCCATCGCTCACGTCAATCGAACGGTCGGGCCCTACTCGTTCTTCCTCGTGCTTATCGAGGAGCCGCTCTTCGAGACCAATCGAGCCGGCTTCGAGTTCCGCGTCCGCGACGGTGATCGACCCATTGCAAACCTGGAACGCACGCTGCACCCCGTGGCAACGAGCTCGGCGAAAACGGTCTCGCTCGTCGTGTCGGGCGTCAACGCTCAAGGCTTCTACGACGTCGAAACCGATACCACCGGTCAGCCCTTTGATCCGGGAGCCGGCGGCGACTGGACGCTTCGACTGACCGGGACGGTTGAAGGCGTGGCCGTCGACGTGTCATTCCCGACCGCGTTCCCCGCATATCCGCGGGTGGCGACCGCCGCTCGCCCGGCGGCGCCGCGAGAGACGACCACTGGGGTGGACGTCTGGACGCTGGTCGATGGCGGCTTGCTGCTTGCTGCCGTCGCGGGGTTTGGCCGCAAGGTTCGACAGCGACGGCGACGGAGCGCGCCGGCTCCGGCGGTCTAACCGCAGGAGGCCGCGCTGCTCCGGCTTTTGCCCTTCACGTTGCTGAGGGGTCGTGGTCCGAACCGATCGGGGCCCACGCTGCTGTGTGGCTGGCGAGGAAGGATTCGAACCTTCGATCTCCTGATCCAGAGTCAGGCGCCTTACCGCTTGGCCACTCGCCAGTGGTCGGCCCGCTTTCACGTTCACGGACCGAGTTTTCCATCTCAGATCGGACGCCTCGCGCCGTCTGAATCCGGGGGTGTCAGGCGGCCATCCCCAGAAGAGTCAGGCGCACCAGCCGATTCGCCTGGATGTCAAGCGAACTTCGGGTGCGACCCGCCCATCTTACCGTGCCCACGCAGAGCGCCTCCGCCTGCCAGCGTCGGGCGGTCGGACCGCTCAGGCCAAGGAACCACGCAGAAGGAAGGAAGGAGCCATGACCGGAATTCGGATCAGGAAGATCACGGTGCCAGCCATCGGTATGCCCCCGGCCGCTGCCGTTGCGGGCCCTGGTGGACGAGGTCCTCCGCGCGGTGGAAAGGGAGAGAGCCGCGGAAGCCCAGGCTCGGGCCTCGGGCCAGCCGCGCGACTCGTCGGCTGCGCGCCGCACCCGCCCTCCCGTGCTCGTTAGCCCCCTTGGATTCAGGTTCGCTCCGTCCCCGGTCGAGGGCTCTACGGCCAAATCGTTAGCTCGTGGGCATCGAGCGGGCAGTCGTCGGCGTCAGACTCGGGATGACGTGGCAGATGCCTGACGGGTCGTAGTCACCTCCGCTCCTGTGCTGACGCCGCCTCCGAGTCGGCCGTCGAAGGCCGATCGCGCCGATCGCGTAGGCGACCGCATCTGCGGGACTCATCGCCTGGCCAGCCGCCCAGGCCTCGGAGACCGCCTGCTCGCCGATCGCCTCGACGGCCGCCGGACTCGGATCGACCGTCTGCATCATCTCCGAGGGCGCTCCGCCGCCGACCCGCTCCTTGATCGCCTGCGCCGCGGCCCAAAGGCGCACCGCCCGCGGAAAGTCCCGTTCCGCGGCGTCGACGTTCGAAAGCGGCTCGAGGACCATCGCCACCTGCGGCTCCGTGTTGGCGTCGAGCGCGATCTGGAGCGATTCGGCGTAGTAGCGGCGAGCCGCGTCGAACCGTCCACTGAGCTGCTCGAGCTGTCCGAGGCCCGTGATTGCCTCCGTCAGCCAGAACCGATCGCCGCGCTAGCGAATCACCGGCAGGGCGGCATCCATGTACCGGCGAGCGGCGTCGTAGTCACGGGCGAAGAACTCGACGCTCGCGATGTTGAATTCTGCGAGCGCCGCCTGCCATGCGTCCCCCACGGTCTGGAAGAGGTCTCGAGCCTCGGTAAAGAGCGTCCGGGCGAGCTCGAGCTCGCCGCTGAGCATCGGCAGATAGGCCAGGTCGTTGAGGCCGCGGCCCTGCCTGCGGGGTCGTCTAACTCCCGATAGATCGCCACCGACTCTTCGTAGAGCTGGCGCGACCTGGGCAGATCATTTCGCCAGTACGCGATCCCGCCGGCGCCGCGCAACGCCTTCGCCCGCCCGCTGCGAACCGACGCCGAATCTGAGGCTCCGAGGAGCTGGTCGAACCAGTCGGCAGCTTCGCGCAGCGCGCCCGTCACCTGCCAGAACCGCCAGAGCGCACCTGCCGTGAGAAGGCCGGCCTGGAGGTCCGATGGTTGCCCAGACTCGAGGGCCCAATGCAGCGCACCCCGGACGTTCGGCACCTCGGTCATGAGCGAGTCAAGCCAGCGTCCGGAGTCGGGTCCCGTGAGGTTCGGCTCGGCGGCTTCGGCGAGGTCCCGAAGGAACGCCGCGTGCATGGATCGGACGAGGTCCGCTTCGCCCGCCTCCTCGAGGCGCTCGCGAGCGTATTCCTTGATCGTCTCGAGCATGTCGAAACGGATCGCGTCGTCGTGTCCGAGCTCACGGCGGACCAAGCTCTTGTCGACGAGCGACTCGAGTCCGTCGAGCACGTCGATGCCGAGATCGCGGGCGCAGATCGACTCGGCTGCCTCGCGTGTCCAGCCTCCGGCGAAGACCGACAGCCGGCCAAAGAGTCGCCGCTCGCCGGCGTCGAGCAGCTGGTAGCTCCAGTCGATCGTCGCCCGCAGCGTTCGCTGTCGTTCCGGCAGGTTGCGCGCGCCCCCGTTCAGCGCTGCCAAGCGGCGGTCGAGACGTGCCAGGAGCTCGGACGGCGACAGAATCCGAACGCGAGCCGCGGCCAGCTCCACGGCAAGCGGCAGTCCGTCCACTCGACGGCAGATGTCGGCCACGGCCGCGAGGTTCTCAGCGGTCATCGGATGAAGACGGCGACGTCGTCGAGTGACTTTGAGTGCGCGCTGCCACGAGAGGGCAGCGGCGCTGATGCGAGATGGCTCAGGTGTCGTCAGGCGCGCGCGCCTGACCGCCGAGCTCGACGATGCGACCCTTGATCTGCCCGGCGTCCGGGTATTCCTCGCCGTGCGCCAGCCCGATCCCCTCCAATCCGAGCCCGATCGCGGCAGCATCGGTCATGAACAGGTAGGGACGGGCGCCGATCCTGTCGCGCACAGTGTTCTTGAGTAGCCGATGGGCCACATTCACGGCGGGCCCGAGCAGGTCGCTGCCCGATCCGATCGACTGGCGGACGGCCTGTCCGCGATGGAGGACCATCTTCAGGTCGAGGTGCGCGACGGCGGGACACGCGATGCAGACGTGGTCGTTCGCCGGGATCGCCCGTGTCCGGGCGTCGATGAATGCGCGGTACGTTCCGTGGATCGTCTCGAGGACACGGTCGCCATGGCCATCGAGACCGGCCGCCGGGGCTGCCGCGAAGACGGCATCGCCTTCGAGCTTGACCAGCGCGAGATCTGGCTTAACGCCTTCGACGACGGAGTCAAGGAGGTCGCCGAGGATCGAGTATGCGGCGGGGATGCCGTCGCTGAAGTCGATCCCGTGCTCGACCTCGACGCCTGCCATGAAGCCGGTATAGCCGGAGATGTCGGCCAGCAACAGGTATCGCTCGCCTGCGGCGGCCTCCGCCCCGCTCGGATCCGATCGGACTGCCTGTGCCACGTAGCGATGATAGCCGCGGTCAGCCCCCGGGCCGGGATTGTCGACACGGCTGCCTACCCTAGGTCTCGTGTGACCCGATCGCGGTGCTCGTTTTCCTTGTGGCGCTAGGGCGTCGTGACTCACGCCGGCCCTTCCACGAGTGAGGATGACGGTGAACCGCTCGGCAAGGATCTGTGCCACCCTCAGCCGGATTCGTCGATCCACGATTCCACTGTGCGCATCCGCGGTGGACGGCGGCGTCCACGTCCAATCGAGGACGGTGGGCTGCAGCGGCTCGAGGCCGGCGATCACCTGGGGCAAGCCGACCGGCGTCCAGTTCGCGTCGCCGGCGCGGATGGTTGCGGGCCCGATTTCACGGGCTCGATGCGAAGCCTATGGGCAGACGTACGGCGGCGGCCCGAACTGGAACGAGCGGTTGTACAGCGCCAGTCGATACGTGGCGAGGTCGATGTTGGTCCAGTAGTAGGTCGGGTCGGTCGGATGGACGTTCCGCCAATAGAGCGTGTGTGCGGTCTCGGTCAGCGTCGCGTTCGGGTCACCCTGCTTCGCCTTCCAGGTCGCCTCGCTCACGGGTGTCGTGAAGAGCGATGGGTCGATGACCATCCGGCGGGTGATCCACGGCCATCGACCGCGGACGCACAGGGTCGGCGCGACGTGCCAACTCCAGTGGACGTGGCAGCCGGGCTTGTTTGACGAGATGACCTCGAGGCTGCCGTCGATCCAGACCTTCCCGGGAGTGCGTCCCATCGCGATGATCAGCCGGCACATCTCGCTCGCGCGGGCCCAGCAACCATTGTCCGGATAGAGGAACGGGACGCACGGCACGGGCACGGTCAGGGGATCGCAGCTGGTGGCCGCCATGGCATCGAAGATCGCCTGGGCCTGTGTTCCGGACGGGCAGTGGAACCACCACCACGGATAACAGATCCACCACCATAGCCAGCGAATCGGCCAGAAGATCCAGCGCTCCCACCACGGTCTCGGCCGGGGGAACGGGATCGGCCAGTCCCCCGGCTCAGGTAAAGGGGGCAACGGCCCGTCCGGATCGGGCGTGAAGTCGCGAACGTCGATGACGCGGCCCTCGAAGTCCTCGACGAGGAGGATCGGTCGCTTGGATTCGAGCGCGGCCCGCAGGTCGCGCTCGAGCGTGCCGAAGTCGGCGGTGCCGGGCGACAGGATGTGCCGGGCGTGCGAGAGGTCGAGCTGGACCTCGATTCCGCCGTCGGCGCCTCCGCGTGCCGTGACCGCGATCACCCGGCCGATCGTCGGGATCAGGAGCCGCTGGATCGAACCGGAAGCCGGATCGAGCTCGATGTAGGCCGGGCGACCCTGCTTGGCGAGCCCGTCGAGGACCGTCGCGAAGCCGACGGACCGGCGGTCCGCCGGGTCGAGGCGAACTCGGCGGTCCTCGCCGAGATCGACATTGAGGCCGGACTCGGAGGCGACAGCCTCGCCGACGTCGCGGCCTTCGAGGGGCGGATCGAGGCGAATCGTGGAAGAGACGATGGCATTGGGGTTCGGCATCTCGGTCTCCTGTGCTGACGTCGCCCGTGCCGGCGGACCCCGCGCGTCAACCAGGACGCTAGCAGGTCCGCGTCTCGCGATCGTCGCCGATGGAGGCGGAGTGGCCCGGACCGCGTCCGGCTAGCTGTGATTCCCATGGAGGTTGTTGACAAGCGCCTCCATCGGGGTGATGCCACCAAGCGAAGTATGGGTTCGCTCGGTGTTGTACTCGAGGACCCACGCCGGCAGCGCCTCGATCCGCTCGACGTTGGTGCGGTAGAGCCGGCCATACGCCCACTCGGCGAGGAGCGTCTTGATGAACCGCTCGGCCTTGCCGTTGGTCTGGGGGCGGTGGGGACGGGTCCGCTTGTGGCGGGCCTCGATCGACTCGATCGTCCGAGCGTAGGTCGGACTCGTGTACGCCCAGGCATTGTCGGTCAGGACGCGCTCGATCCGGACACCGTGGCCGGCGAACCAGACGGCCGCATCGAGCAGGGCTTGGCTGGCGGTCCGCGCGCTCTCGTTCGGAACGTGGGCGACATAGGCCAGCCGGGTGGCATCGTCGACGACGACCTCGAAGTGGTCGTACCCGAGCTGGCCGCGAGCACGGCGCGTCTCGGTCGAGCGGCCGAGCAGCCGGTGGCCGCCGCCGTCGGGGATCCGTCCGAGCTTCTTGTGGTCCTGGTGGACGAGCGAGCCCGGGTGATCGTGCACGTAGCGGACGGGGACGCCCGACAGCCGATCGGCATCGCGCAGACGGCTGTATCCCGTTCGGGCCAGGACGGCGTACACGGTCGAGCGCGGATGGCCAGTCAGCGGTCCCAGTCGATGTGGACCCCAACGTCGGGCGACCCGGGCCCGCAAGATCGCCGCGACCTCGTCAGGCGGGGTCAGGCGCGGCGAGCGATGCGGCCGCGAGCTGCGATCCTCGAAGCCTGGCCACCCCTCGGCCCGGAATCGACGGATCCACTTGTGGGCGGTCGTTCGACTGACGCCCTGGGCCTCGGCGGCTTTGGCCACCGGCCAGCCGTCCAGCTCGATCCGGCTCACCAGGAGCTGCCGGCCAAAGACGTTGAGACGGGCCGTACGATGGGCCATGAGAGCTTCCTCCGGGCTTGGGTGCTGAACACCCCGAACCATGGAGCGAAGCTCTCATTCGTCAACAACGTCTCTGGGAATCACAGCTAGCCGGGCTCGCCCGCCGTTGCGACAGCCTGGGCCTCGATGGCGTCGAGGTCGGCCACCGACAACGCCGCCCCACTCACGACGTCGACGAGCGGCAGACCGCCGATCAGCCGGCGCTGGGGGTCGATCCCGCCGAGGAGGGTGAGCGCTCCGCGCTCGTCGCGGGCCTGCCGGATCGGGCTCGCGACCCACGCCTCGGGAGCGGTCAGCGCGGGCAAGTCGCCGGCGACGTCGTCGCGGACGAAGAAGGCGTTGACTCCCTGGGCGTTGCTCCCGACGAGCCGGTAGCCGCGCCCGGACGCCCAATGGGCGATCGCCGAGATCGACGCGCCGAAGTACAGCGTCGAGTGATGGGCGGCCGTCCGGTCGAAGGACGCCTCGTACGGAACGCTGACAGCGGCCGTCGGTCCGAAGAGGCTGTTGTACTCGCAGACGAGGATCCGCGGTCGGATGCGCGTCAGCGCCGAGAGGATCCAGTAGTCATTGCCGTCGATGTCGACCGACAGGAGCCCGGTATCGTCCGGCTGGTCCGCCAGCAAGTCGTTGATGTTGTCCACGGTGATGAACGCGGACACCGCCTCGATCTCGTGGCGCCAGCCGAGGCCTTGGTCGCGAATGAACCGCTCGTGGTCGGTCCCGGCGTCGATGATCAGCCCGCGCCAGCCGTCGTGCTCGAGGAGGAACCGGGTGTTCGACTCGCGGTAGCTCTCGACCCCGAACTCGACGAAGTTGCGAGTGGCGATCGGCACCCGCGCGATCAGCCACTGGATGGCGCCGTCCTCGCCGAACTGGGAGTAGGCCTTGAACTCGGCCTCCCGGAGCGACCCGGCGGTACGCGCCCGCTGCGCCTGGATGGACGCGACGGCGAATCGCGTCTGCCGGGCGTCCTCGCGGAGGGCGGCCACGCCAGCCGCCAGGCTCCGTTGGTTCGTCTCGATCGCGTCGAGCCGGGCGAGGACCGGCCGGAGGAGGCGTCCCCGGAGCCGGCTGAGGAACAACGATCGCATCGACCCTCGCTCGAGGTACGGGGGGCGTCGAGGGCCGTGAGGCCGGAGCCCCATCCTACCCGACGTCGAGGCCTCGGCCGAGACGACCGCGGCTCCGGCTCGAGCTACCCGCCGGCGTCACGTTGCCCGGACGGCGGCCAGGGCGGCGACGCCGACCGCGATCACGACGACTCCCGCCACCTGGACGCGGCTCAGCCGCTCGCCGAACACGAGGAAGGCGACGATGGCCGCGATCCCGGCGAACTGCGACGCGATGATCGACGTGACCGGGGTGCTGTCACGCGCGCCGAGGGCGAACGTCGCGATCCCTGCGACCTCGGCGAGCCCGACGAGCACCAGGAACGGGACCGCCTCTCGTCGCAGCTGGATCCGACGCGTCGCGATCAGCGGGAGGCTGACGCCGACAACGCCGGCGACCCGCGCCGGGAGGATCGACCAGGCCACGGGCAGCGCGTTCGCGATCCGACTCGTGATGAACAGGTTGATGCCGAACAGCAGCGCGGCACTGACGGCGAGGCCCGCCGTGATCGCCGCGCTGCGACCCGTCTCATCGGGGTTCGGCCGACTGTCACCAGCGGCGACGGTCCGGTCGGCCGAGCGCTCGACGGAGGCCAGGACGACGCCTGCCGCGATGATCGCCAGGAGCGCGCCGGATGCCGCCGTGACCGGATCGCCGGCGATGATCGCGAGCACGGCCCCGATCGCCCCCTCGGTCGACATGATCGGCCCGACGACCGCCACCTTCCCCCGGCGCAGCGCCGCGTAGCCGAGGAGGAGACCGCCCGAATTCGCCACCCCGGCGAGCGCCAGGTTGACGATGTCGCGATCCGCGAGTCGGACATCGGTGCCCGTCAGGAGGACGAGCGGGAGGGCGACGGCAAGCCCGATCAGCATCACCCAGGCGAGCGTCGACCACGGCCCGATCAGCCGGGAGGCACGCGCCGACCCGAGCAGCGTCGACGCCCACAGCACTGCCGTGACGAGCCCTCCGACGATGGCAATCACGCCCGCAGTCTGCGGTAGGCGGCCGTGCCGCCGCTCTCCGGTCGACAATCTCGGCCGGCCGCTGAACGATTTGGTCAGGTGTCAGGGCCTCTGGTACCATGCGCGTTCGTGTTCGGCACCACCCCGCCGAGCCCCACGTCATCGACACCCTTCTGAGAGGTTCGACCCCTTGGCCAAGACGCCCCGCACCTGGACGGGCGCACGAACGCCGTCGGGACTGAAGCGCGTCCGTCAGGCCGAGCGCCGGCGCGACATCCTTCAGCCGCGGCGCAGTGCCGCCAAGACCTTCGTCGCCAACGCCCTGAGCGTCGCGACCCACGACGGCGATCCGGCGGTGGCCGCGAAGGCCCTCGCCGACGCCCACGCCGCCCTCGATCGCGCCGCGAAGACCGGCGCGATCCACGCGAACGCGGCCGCGCGTCGCAAGTCGCGCCTCACCCTGAAGTTCAATGCCGCCACCGGCGGCGTCGCCGTCCAGACGTCGGGCCGCGTCCTCAAAACGACCTCGAAGGCCCAGGCGGCGAAGGCGGCCAAGGCGCGGATCGCGGCCGGCAAGGCCAACAAGGCGAAGGGCGCCCAGACCGCGGCCGGCAAGGCCCGCGCGGCGGTCTCGAAGACCGCTCGAGCCGAGGCAGCGGCGGCGGCAACGGCGGCGGCGGCAACGACGGCCGAGGCGCCGAAGACGACGTCCCGGGCCACCACGGCCAAGGCGCCGTCGGCCAAGGCGCCCGCGAAGAAGGCGCCCGCGAAAGCCACCGCTACCAAGGCGACGGCCAAGAAGGCCCCGACGAAGAAGACCGCCGCGAAGAGCTGATCGGCTCGATCGCCTTCTTGACCGACCCGCCCCGGACCCCGTCCGGGGCGTCGTCATGTCCGCCCGGACGCCCGACCTCGCCGGAGCTCAGCTCGGGACGGTCGAGCTCCCGGCGCGCGCCGGCTTCGGACGGAACGTTCCGTACAGGACCCCGCCGCCGATGCCGCCGAGGAGCGTGAACACCAGGACGGTCCCACTCGACGCCGCCTGCTGACCCCAGTAAAAGGTCGTGAACGTCGCCGCATCGGTGATCCCGGCGGCAGCGAGCTGCGGACCGTCACCGATCGCGAGATACCGGGCGTAGACGCAACCGGCGCCGCTGTCGCAGTAGGGCGGGACTGGCTGGCGTGTCTTCGCGTCGATCCGGTTGAAGTCCGGGTAGCCGCCGTCGCCCAAGAAGAACAGGGCCTTCACGACGAGGAGGAAGGCGGCCATCGTCAGGGCCGTCAGGAGCCCGGCGAAGGCCGCGTTGGCGACGATCCTCGACCACGGGCCGCTCCGCCGGTCGCTGCGCTGGTTCGCGTAATAGCCGATCAGCAGACCGGCAGGCACGGCCAGCAGCCAGTAGATCGGCTCGATCGGGATGACGAGCAGGAAGCTGAGGCCGATCGTGGCGGCCATGCCGATTCCGACATACGCGGCGGCGATCGCGCCGCGGTCGACGATCCGGGTCACGAGGCGGCACCGACCTCGTGCTTGTCGCTGACGACTCCGCCATCCGCCCCACCCGCGGCCTTCCGCCCGAGCGCCGCGCGGCCGAGGTAGACCGCGCCGTCGCCGAGCTCGCCCTCGATCCGGAGCAGGCGGTTGTACTTGGCGACCCGCTCGCTCCTCGACGGCGCACCGGTCTTGATCTGACCCGTGCCCATGCCGACGACGAGGTCCGCGATCGTCGTGTCCTCGGTTTCGCCGGATCGATGCGACACGACCGCCGTCCAGCCCGCGCGGCGGGCCAGGGCGATCGCCTCGATCGTCTCGGTCAGGGTCCCGATCTGGTTGAGCTTGATCAGCGCGCTGTTGGCGGACTGCTCGACGATCGCCCGCTCGATCCGCTTGGTGTTGGTCACGAGCAGGTCGTCGCCGACCAGCTGGATCCGGTGACCGAGGCGGCGGGTGATCGCGGCCCAGCCCGCCCAGTCATCCTCGGCCAGGCCGTCCTCGATCGAGACGATCGGGTAGCGCGCGGCCCAGTCGGCCCACAGGTCGACGAGCTCACCGGAATCCAGGGTCCGGTTCTCGGTCGCGAGGTGGTAGCGGGTCGGGGCGCCGCTCAGGCCGGTCCCCTCCTCCACGAGCTCCGTCGTGGCGGGGTCGAGCGCGATCGCGACGTCCTCGCCGGGCCGGTAGCCGGCCTTCTCGATGGCCCGCAGGATGACCTCGACAGCCGCCTGGTTCGAGCCGAGCGATGGCGCGAAGCCGCCTTCGTCGCCCTGACCGGTGGCGTGGCCCTCGTCGTGGAGGATCGCGCGGAGCGCGGCGAAGATCTCGGCACCGGCCCGGAGCGCGTCGGCGAACGTCTCCGACCCGATCGGCATGACCATGAACTCCTGGAAATCGGTCGAGTCCTGGGCATGCTTGCCGCCGTTGAGGATGTTGAACATCGGGACCGGCAGGATCCGCGCCCCGACTCCGCCGAGATATCGATAGAGCGGCTCGTCGTGGGCAGCCGCCGCCGCGTGGGCGCAGGCGAGCGACACACCGAGGATCGCGTTGGCCCCGAGCGTCGCCTTGTTCGGGGTGCCGTCGAGCTCGCAGAGCAGGTCGTCGACGCCGGCCTGATCAGCGGCGTCCATCCCGTACAGCTCCGGGGCGATCCGCTCGGTGACGTTGCGCACGGCCGTCAGGACGCCCTTGCCGCCGAAGCGGGCCTTGTCCCCATCCCGGAGCTCGACGGCCTCGTGGGCGCCGGTCGAGGCACCCGACGGCACGGCGGCCCGTCCGACCGACCCGTCGCCGAGGACGACATCCACTTCGATCGTCGGGTTGCCTCGGGAATCGAGGATCTCCCGGGCGTCGACGAGCTCGATGACGGTGTTCACGCGTTCGCTCCTGCCTTGGCCTTGGCCGCGTTCGGGTGGGCCTCGTCGGCCGGTCGATCCTGAAGGACCGCGATCCCGGGCAGCTCCCGTCCTTCGAGGAACTCGAGCGAGGCGCCGCCGCCTGTGCTGATATGGGTCATCTTGGCGGTCAGGCCTTGCTGCTCGATCGCGGCAACGCTGTCGCCGCCCCCGACGACGACGGTCACGCCGTGCTCGGCCTTGTCGGCCAGGAAACGGGCAATGGCCCGCGTCCCATGGGCAAACGACGGGATCTCGAAGACCCCGACAGGTCCATTCCAGAGGACCGTCTGCACGTCTGCGAGGGCGACCTCGATCGCCGCCCGGCTCTCCTCGCCGAGGTCGACGATGTGCCACGAGGCCGGGAACTTCTCGGTCCCGACCGTCTTGTACTCGGTCCCTCGGGTGACCTCCTTGGCGATGACGACGTCCACAGGCAGCAGGACCTGGACCCCGGCCTTCTCGGCCGCGGCCAGAATCCGCCGCGCGTCGTCGACTCGATCGTGTTCGGCGAGGCTCTTGCCGACCGACTTGCCCTGGGCCAGGAGGAACGTGTTGGCCATCCCGCCGCCGAGGATCAGGAGGTCGACCTTCGTGAGGAGATGATCGATCACGCCGATCTTGTCGCTGACCTTGGCTCCGCCGAGGATCGCCGCGAACGGCCGGCGCGGGTTCTCGAGCAGGCTGCTGAGGGCGGAGATCTCGCGCTCCATGAGGAGGCCGGCGTAGGCCGGCAGGAAGGCCGCAATCCCGACCGTCGAGGCATGGGCGCGGTGGGCGGTCCCGAACGCATCGTTGACGAAGACGTCCGCGTACGACGCGAGCGCCTTCGCGAAGGCCGGGTCGTTCTTCTCCTCCTCGGCGTGGAATCGAAGATTCTCGAGGAGGATCGCCTCGCCGTTGCGCATCCGCTTGACCGCATCCTCCGTCCCTGGCCCGAGCGCGTCGCCCGTCACGGGCACGTTCCGCCTGAGGAGCTGGCTCAGTCGCTCGCCGACCGGCCGGAGGCGCAGCCCGTCCTGGACCTTGCCGTCGGGCCGCCCGAGGTGGCTCGCGAGGATGACCCGGGCGCCCTCGTTCAGGAGGCTCGTGATCGTCGGCAGGGCGGCCCGGATCCGCGAATCGTCGGTGACCTTGCCATCGGCGAGGGGGACGTTGAAGTCAACGCGCACGAAGACGCGCTTGCCGGCGGCGTCGAAGTCGCGGATCGTGAGCTTTTCCATCGTGTCCTGACTGCGGCTCCCTTGAATGCGGCCCCCTCGCGGGAGGGTCGGCAGGTGGGCGGAAGGTTCGGTCGTCGGTGGGTCGGTCGTCCGCAGACCGAATGTCGGCAGTGATCAGCCGGCCGCGACTGGAAGGCGGGCCGCGACGAAGCCGATCAGGTCGGCGACGCGGCAGCTGTAGCCCCACTCGTTGTCGTACCAGCTGATGACCTTGACCATCGTGCCGTCGAGAACCATCGTCGATTCGGCGTCAATGATCGAGGAGCGGGTGTCGCCGCGGAAGTCGGTCGAGACGAGGGGCTCGTCGCTGATGCCGAGGATGCCCTTCATGGGGCCTTCGGCGGCGGTCCGGAACGCCGCGTTGAGCTCGTCGACCGAGGTCGGCCGGGAAACATCGGCGGTGAAGTCGACGACGCTCACCGTCGGGGTCGGGACGCGCAGGCTGAATCCGTCGAACTTGCCCTTGAGGTCCGGGATCACGAGGGCGAGAGCCTTGGCCGCGCCGGTCGTCGTCGGGATGATGTTCTGGCCGGCCGCGCGCGCCCGTCGCGGGTCCTTGTGGGCGACGTCGAGGATTCGCTGGTCGTTCGTGTAGCTGTGGATCGTGTTCATCAGGCCGCGCTGGATGCCGAGCAGGTCGTGGACGACCTTGGCCGCGGGCGCCAGGCAGTTCGTCGTGCAGCTGGCATTGCTGATGATGTCGTGGGCGGCCGGGTCGTACTTGTCCTCGTTGACCCCGAGGACGATCGTGATGTCCTCGCCCTTCGCCGGGGCGCTGATGATCACCTTCTTGGCCCCGGCCGTGATGTGGGCGCGGGCCTTGTCGGCGTCGGTGAAGATCCCGGTCGATTCGAGGACGATGTCGACGCCGAGCGCGCCCCACGGCAGCACGGCCGGGTCCTTCTCCTTGAGCACCTTGATCTCGCGCCCGTCGATGATCAGCGCGTCGTCAGTGTGGTCGACCGTGCCCGGATAGGCGCCGTACGTCGAGTCGTGCTTGAACAGGAGGGCGTTGAGCGACGTGTCGACGAGGTCGTTGACGGCGACGACCTCGACGTCCGGCGTCCTCTCGATCAGGGCCTTGAGCGACTGACGGCCGATCCGCCCGAAGCCGTTGATGCCGACGCGCACAGTCATCGTTCCTGTCCTCCGCAAGCGCGAGCGCCGGCCGGCGCCCGGCGTGTTGTCCGTGATCCGGGTCCGAGAGGTCGGGGCCATGACGGCGCGCACGAGCCATCGTCGGTACCGTCACATCGTACGACGTCGCGGAGGCGGTGCCGTCCGGCCATGGGTTTCGGGCCGGTTGCCGGTTGGTTGCGGCCGCGCGTCGGGCGCGGGAACCGACCGGCCGGCCCGGGAATCGAAACGACCCCCGCCGTTGCCGGCAGGGGTCGCGTTCGACGTACTCGGGACGGCGTCAGCCGCCGATCTTGAAGACCTTGCCGCCGCACTTCGGACAGGTGCCCTGAAGCGCCGGCTTGCCGTTCTTCATCGTGATCCGCTGCGGATTCACGACTTCGACTTTCATCTTGTCCTTGACGCAATAGGCTTCGGCCATGGAGCGGGCTCCTCCTCGGTTCAGCGTGGCGTCACGGGAACCCTCGTCCCGTGTCCGCATCTCACGTTC